>Ga0256839_1000980_pt1 | contig 35928 bp, 28 predicted proteins | sample 354166metaG_FD_185968 | JGI IMG/M metagenome (GOLD analysis project Ga0256839, IMG submission 185968) | Hydrothermal vent microbial communities from Mid Atlantic Ridge, Atlantic Ocean - 354-166 | ecosystem: Environmental > Aquatic > Marine > Hydrothermal vents | place: Atlantic Ocean: Mid...
GTCGGCCCCTTTTCGTCCATCTCGCGCTGGATCGTCCGGAAGTGGCGCTCCGACTCGCCGTACCGCACGGTCGCCAACACCCCCATGGCGACGGCCAGGACCGCCACGGTCCCGAGCACCCACGAAAGGCGCGGGCCGGAGCGATCGTGTTCTTCCGGGGTCTGCGACGGCACGACGTCACCGTACGCCCCGGCGCCCCGCCCGGCAAGCCGGCCGTCAGGCCCGCCCGCGCAACATGCCGTACCAGTACAGCCGCGGCAGCACCTGCGTCTTGAGCACCCACATGGACCAGCGTTCCTTGGCCTGGTCGAACCAGAAGGTCTCGGCGGGGCGCCCGTCGTAGTCGAACTCGGCCAGGATCACCCGCCCGTAGCGCGTGGTCAGCGGACACGACGAATAGCCGTCGTAGGCAGCCACGAGCGGGCGCCCCGCCCGGTGCGCCAGGAGGTTCTCCACCAGCACCGGCGCCTGCTTGCGCACCGCCGCGCCCGTCTTGCTCGTGGGCAGGGAACTGGCGTCCCCCAGCGAGAAGACGTCCGGGTACTTTCGATGTTGGAGGTTGCACTTGTCCACGTCCACCCAGCCACCCTCGTCGCCCAGGTCGCTTTCGGCGATGAAGGCCGGCGGCGCCTGCGGCGGCGCCACGTGCACGAAGTCGTAACGCAGGATCCGTTCCTCGTCGCCGTGCCGGAACACCGCCTCGCGGCTGCGCGGCCGCAGCGCGATCAACTCGTGCCCGAAGCGGGTGTCGATGCCGCGCGCCTGCACGAGGGCCTCGAGCGCCACGCGGTACTTCTCGACGCCGAAGATCCGCGACCCCGCCGAGGCGAAGACCACGTTCGTCCCGTCCCGGATCCCCTTGCGCCGAAACAGGTGATCGGCCAGCCACATGATCTTCTGCGGGGCCCCGGCGCACTTGATCGGCCCCGCCGGGAAGGTAAACAGCGCCGTGCCCTCGGACACCGCGTCGAGCATCCCGAACGTCCGGTCCACGAAGCGCGGGTCGTAGTTCGTCGCCACACCGTCGTGGCCGAGGGCCTCTTCGGCGCCGTCGATCCGCTCCCAGGCCAGCCGGATCCCCGGGGCGACGACGAGTTGTTCGTAGCCAAGGCGGCCCCCACCTTCGAGATCCACCGTCTTTCGGACCGGATCCACCGCGGCCGCGCGGTCGCGCACCCACGTCACCCCCTTCGGGATGAAGTCGGCCTCGGCCCGCTCGGAGTCGGCGCGGCGGTACAGGCCCGCCCCGACCAGGGTCCAAAGCGGCTGGTAGAAGTGTCGCTCGCTCGGCTCGACGACCGCCACGTCGAGCGCGGGGTCGGCACGCCGCAGCCGCGCCGCGACGGTGATCCCCGCCGTCCCGCCGCCAATGATGACGATCGTGTGGTTTTCGATCGGTGCATGTTCCGACATGATGCCTCGCCAGTCTCCCTCAGGGTGGGTCCGTCCGCCCGATGCGCAAGGGTGCTTCCTCGTGGGAGGGCGCGCGGCGGTGGAAGGGTCCGGCCCCTCGCAAAAGAAAACCGGCCGGGCGGCCCGAATCAAGGGGCGAGCGCCGCGTAGACGGCCGCGAGCTGCGATCCGAGCCGCCGGGCGTCGAACCGGGCGGCGGCGTGGGCGCGCGCGGGGGCGGCCCAGGCCGCCCACCGCCCCGAGGTGACGGCCTCGGCCACGGCCTCGACCACCTGGGCGCCCGGCGCCGCCCGGCCGATGGGGGCGGCCGCCCCCGCGAAGATCTCCGGCAGCGGGCCGGCGTCCGTGGTCACCACGCCGCGCCCGCGGGCGAGGGCTTCGAGCAGCACGAGGGGCAGGTCCACCTTGCGGGCCACGTGGTCGGCCAGGTGGACGACGAGCCCGGCCCGGCGAAACAGAGCCTCCATGTCGGGGACTTCGGCCATCAGCTCGAACCACCCGGCCCGGCGCTCGGCCTCGAGTCGGGCCGAAAGGCGGCCCCGCACGGCCGCGTCGGACGGGCCCTTCGGGCGGGCGGCCACGATCACCGGCGCCGTCCCGGCCAGGGCGTGCACGAGGGCCTCGATGCGCGCCCCGGCCGTCTCGTCCAGGTCCCCGGCGAACAGGACGGCCGGGCGCTCGGGGGTCGGCGGGGCCTCGGCGGGGATCGCGACCGCCGGGTGGATCCGCACGATCCGATCCGCCGGCAGGACGCCGGTGGCCTCCAGGCGGCGCTTTGTGTGGTCGGACAGGACCACCACGCGGTCGAGGCCCCGCAGCAGCGGCGCCCGCCGCTCGATGCCGTCGGAGGACATCACCGACTGCACGAACCGGCGGTCGCGGTGCAGGCGGCGCAGGGCCGCGACGACCCGCGACGTGACCGGGTTCGGCGTGAAGAAGAAGTGCACCGAGCGCCGGCGGTGCGCGCGGTCGAGCAGGACCGAAAGCGCCCGCAGCTTGTCGCACATCGTGGGCGCGTAGCCCATGGGCGGGGCGGCCACGACCGTGTCGCCGGGCCGAAGGGGCGCGCCCGGGTCCCCGAGGTACGCCAGATCCACCTCCGCCGGGAGGCTGCGTGCGAAGGCGGCGGCCAGCACGGTCGAGCCGTCGCGAAACGGCGGGCGCAGCGGCTTGCCGACCCACAGCCAGCCGGGACCGTCAGGTGCCACGGCGCAGCCTCCGCAGGTCGTCGAGGGTGACCGCCCGAACGGCCGCGGCGGTCCCCGCGAACACGCCCGCGAGCAGGGCCAGGCGCCCGACGATCCGCAGCTTGCCGACAAGGCCCGCCCCCGCGACCGGGGGCAGGAAGGCAGCAACGGCCGCGACGGCCGCGGCGCACAGGGCGATCCGCAGCAGCGGGTCGAACCCCACCCGCGCGTCGAACGTACGGGCGAGCACCCACGCGGCGAGCAGGTACGCGAGCCCCCCCGTGCCCAGGACCGCGCGGGCGGCCCCGGCCGTGCCCGCCGACGGCACCACGGCCAGGGTCGCCGCCACCACGACGACCAGCGGCACCAGGACCACCACGAGCGCCGCCCGCGTGCGCCCGGTGCTGTTGAGCACCCAGGCCATCGTGATCGCGAACCCGTAGCCCGAAAAGCCCCAGACGAGAAGCGCCAGCTCCCCCGCGGCGGCCCCATAGGCCTTGGGGAACAGCAGGGCCTGGATCTCGGGGGCCGCCGCGGCGCCCACCGACGCCATGAAGACGAGAAGCAGGGTGGTCACGCGCATGGTCTCGGACAGGTAGGCCGCGATGCGGCGGCGGTCCCCGGCCCCCTCGAGGCTCGCCACGAGCGGAAAGAGCAGCAGGCTCACGGCGTTCATGAGGGACAACGGCACGAGGGCCACCTGCTGCGCGCTCGAGTAGAATCCCACGCGGTCCGAAGCCACGTAGCGCTTGACCACGAGGACGTCGGCCGACTGCAGGAGGTTGACGCACGCGGTGAACACGACGAGGGCCAGGGCGAACCCGGCCATGGGGGGCGCCTTGTGCACGCTTCGGTCGGCACCCGGCGGTGCGCCGGCCACGGCCACGAGCACCACGGAAAAGCCCAGGGACAGCACGCTGGCCGCCGTAAAGCCCCCCACGGTCAGCGCCAGGGACGCACCCGTCGCAGCAGCCGAAAGGATGAGCCCCGCCTTCGCCGTCGCCATGAAGATGTCGAGCCCCGCCTGGTAGGGGAAGCGGCGCAGGGCGTTCAAGGTGCCCAGGTTGACGGCGTACAGCGCGTACACCAGCGAGATCGGGGCGACCACGGCGAGGGGGGCCGCAAGCGCCGGATCCCGCAGCAGGTCGGCCACCGGCCGCGCCGCGGCCAAGAACGCGAGGCTCGCGGCGCCGCCGAAGATCACCGCGAGCCGCACGCCGCGCCGCCGCAGGGCGTAGTAGGCCGGCACGCCCGCCTCGAACTGCGCGGCCATGGGGCGGGAGACGGCGAACAGCATGGTGTAGACGAGCACCAGGTTCGGCACGGCCACGATCCTCGCCACCACGTAGTAGCGGCCGTAGACCGACGGCGGCACCAGGTGGGTCAGCCCCACGGTGATTGCGTAGGCCGACACGAGAAACCAAAGCTTCGCGACCCCGAGCAGGGCGCCGCTTCGGCCCAACGTGGCCTTGGAGGGCGGGGCCATGGCCGGGTGCTCTACGCGCAAGGGGGCGTCGTGGCAAGCCGCGGTGCCCGGCCTGCGCCGGCCGCGCCCACGCCCGGTGGGGCGATTCGCACGCCCCCGCTCGCCCCCGCGGGTGGAAGGGGCCTCGCCCACGCCAGCGCCGGACGCCGTTTGACGCCCGCGGCCCGCCCCCCTACCCTGCGGGTCCGACTTTCGGGCCCATAGCTCAGTCGGTCAGAGCGGCCGGCTCATAACCGGCTGGTCCCTGGTTCGAGCCCAGGTGGGCCCACCTGCTTGACCATGTCCGCCCCCAACCGCAAGCGCCCCGACATCGACCCGCAGATCGTCGCCCTGCACGACCTCCAGGTCCAGGACCGCAACCTCACGATCCTCGAGCACCGCCTCGCGGGCGTCCCCCGGCGCCTGGAGGAACTCGACCAGGATCTGGCGAAGCTGTCCGAGATGCTCGCCAGCGAGCGCGCCCGCCTCGACGAGACGCTGGCCTTCAAGCGGTCGCAGGAGGACCAGATGGCCGAGGAACAACGCATCGTGCAGGAGAGCAAGGCGAAGCTCAACCAGGTCCAGACCACGCGCGAGCTTTCGGCCCTCCAGCGCCAGATCGAGACGACCCGGCGCATGGCCGAGGCGCGGGCCCAGGAGATCGCCAAGATCGACGAGACGGTCGCAGCGGTGGAGGCGCGGATCGAAGAGATGGACGCGGCCCTTGCCGACCTTCGCGCCAAGGCGGAGGCCGAAAAGGAAAAGCTCCTCGCCTCCCAGGGCACCTTGGAGAAGAAGGTGGCCCGCCTGCGAAAGAAGCGCGAAGCGCTCGTCGCCGCCGTGGACCCGGCGCTGTTGCGCGTCTACGACCGGATCCGCAAGCGGCACGGGGGCATCGCCTTCGCGCCGGCCAGCGAGGAGCGGTGCCTGGGCTGCAAGATGCAGGTGCCCCACCTCATCTACGCGCAACTCGTCAAGGGCACGGGGATCCCGCACTGCGAGCACTGCGGCCGCCTACTGTACTGGGCCGGCCACTTCCCCGAGGAGGCCGAACGCCGCCGGCAACGCCAGGCCCGCCGCCGCGAGGCCCTCGCGGATGCCGGCCGAAGCGAGAAAACCTGAGCGCCCCCGCCCCCTCGTCCCGGGCGCCCGAGCACCGGTTTCACAGCGCTCGTTGCCCAGGGCTTGCGCCTTCCCTCGTCCGAGCGTCACCCTCGCCGGGGTTCAATGCGCCCGCGCCCTCACCTCGAACAGGCCCGCCGGCTGGTCGTCAAGCTCGGCACGCACGTGGTCACACACGACGGGGTGCGGCTCGCGCTCGGACGGCTGCACGGGATCGTCGAGGCGATCGCCGCGCTGCGCGAGGCGGGCCGGCAGGTCCTGCTGGTGTCGAGCGGCAGCATCGCCCTCGGGATGCGCGTGCTCGGACGCGACCAGCGCCCGGACGCCCTGGGGTTGCGGCAGGCCTGCGCCGCGGTGGGCCAGGGCAAGCTCATGGAGATCTACACGCGCGCCTTCGAGCAACTGGGCCTGGCCGTGGCGCAGGTGCTGCTGACCCAGGAGGACCTGGCGGACCGCGATCGGGCGCTGTGCCTGCGGACCACGCTCCTGCGCCTGCTCGATCTAGGCGTCGTACCGATCCTGAACGAAAACGACAGCGTCTCGGTACGGGAGATCATGGACGCACGGACCGCCGGCGACCTCGAGGCGCGTGGCTTCGGCGACAACGACGGCCTGTCGGCGCGGGTCGCCGTCGCCGTGGACGCCGACGCCCTCGTGCTGCTGTCCGACGTGGACGGCCTGCGAGCCGCCGACCCCCGCGTCGATCCGGACGCGGTACGGATCCCCACCCTGGACGCCGAGACCGATCTCGCGGCCGCGGTGGGCTCCGGCGCCTCGACCTACGGGCGCGGCGGCATGGCCAGCAAGATCGAGGCCGCGCGCCTCGCCGCCCGCGCGGGCGTCTGTGCGGTCATCGCCGACGGGCGGATCCCCGGGGTGCTGGCGGCCGTCGCCGCCGGTGAGGACGTGGGCACCGTCGTCGAACCGCGGCAGCGGCGCAGCGCCCGGCGCCGCTACATCGCCGTCGAGGCCCCGGCCCGCGGCGCCCTGATCGTCAACGAAGGCGCCCTGCGAGCCCTGGCCGAGCGCAAGGCCTCGCTGCTGGCCGTGGGGGTCGTCGCGGTCGAGGGCGCCTTCGGGCGCGGCGACGTGGTGGAGATCCGCGACGAGCACGGGCGCGTCCACGGGCGGGGCCTTGCGAATTACCCCGCCGCCGAGTGCCGCCGGATCGCCGGCCACAACAGCGCCGACTTCGAGCGTCTGCTGGGCTACCGCGGCTACGACACCGTCGTCGGCCGCGACAACCTCGTCTGGGAGGACCTGTGACCGTCGAAACCACCGTCCGCGCCGCCGCCGCGGCCGCCCGGGAAGCGGGCCGAACGCTCGCCGCGGCCCCGCCGGCCGACCGCGACCGCGCGCTTGCGGCCCTCGCCGGCCGCCTGCGCGACCCGCAGGTGCGCCGCCGCCTCCTGGACGCGAACCGCCGGGACGTCGAGGACGCCGAGCGCGAGGTCGCCGCCGGCCGGATGTCCGAAGCGCTCGTCGCCCGCCTGGCGCTGACCGAGGCGAAGCTCGACGGCCTCGCCGACGCGGTGGACACCCTGGCCGCCATGCCGGACCCCCTCGACCGCGTCGATCTTCGCCGCGAACTGGACGAAGGGCTCGTGCTCGAGCGCGCGACGGTCCCGCTGGGGGTGCTGGGGGTGGTGTTCGAGTCCCGCCCCGACGCCCTGGTCCAGATCGGCGCCCTGTGCCTGCGCAGCGGCAACGCCGTCCTGCTCAAGGGCGGGCGGGAGGCCGCCCGCAGCAACGCCGCCCTCGTAGACGAGCTGCGCGCCGCCCTCGGGCAGGCGGACCTTCCCCCGGCCGCCGTGGTGAACCTGCCGGACCGGGCCGCCTTCGCCGCCCTGCTCGACGCCTCGGACCTGGTGGACCTCGTGGTGGCGCGCGGCTCGTCCGCCTTCGTCGCCCACGTCCGCGCCTCGACGAAGATCCCCGTGGTCGGGCACGCCGCCGGGATCTGCCACGTAGTCCTGTACGACCCGTGCCCGCCGGCCATGGCGGCGCGGATCGTCGAGGACGCCAAGTGCAGCTACCCGGCGGCGTGCAACGCGGTCGAGACCCTGCTGTGGACTCCCGGCACGCAGCCGGCCCTCGCGGCCGTGATCGAGCGCCTGACCTCGCGCGGGGTCCGTTGCCGCGGCTGCCCGAAGACCCGCGCGGTGTTCGCCGGGCTCGAGGCCGCCACGGACGCCGACTGGGACGCCGAGTACGGCGACCTCGTCCTTTCGATCCGCGCCGTGGCCGACCTCGACGAGGCGCTGGCCCACGTCGCCCGCCACGGGTCGGGGCACACGGAGGCCATCGTGACGGACGACGACGCCGCGGCCGAGCGCTTCTTGCGATCGGTGGACGCCGCCGGCGTGTTCCACAACGCGAGCACGCGCTTCGCGGACGGCTACCGGTACGGCCTGGGCGCCGAGATCGGGATCTCCACGGGGAAGCTCCACGCCCGCGGCCCGGTGGGGATCGAGGGGCTGTTGTCGCGCACCTGGCGGCTGCGCGGCCGCGGCCACGTGGCCTCGGACTACGGCCCCGGCAAGCGCGCGTTCACCCACTGCGACCTGCCGGCCGACGGCGACGAACGCCCGTAGGGGCGCCCCCCGACGCGCAAGACGCCGCCCCCACGGCAGGGGCGGCGTCCGGAAGTTCCTCCTACGATGGAGGAGATCAACTACAGCATCGCGCGACGGCCCGGCGAGACCGCACGAAACGACCCGGTCGCGTGCCGTTTGCCCGCGTAGCTTTGGAGCTGGCGCTGCGCCGCGTTGAAGGCGTCGCGGATCGCCGTCCACAGGTCCTGGTGTTCGGGGTTCCGCTCGGGCTCGCGGTTGACGACGATGTCCTGCCCCGGAACCGACAGATCGATCCGCACGTGGTAGACCTTGCCCTTCTGGTGACGGTTGTGCGGGGCCTCGACCACCACGCGGCAACCGGTGATCTGGTCGAAGAAACGGTCGAGCTTGGCCGCTTTCGTTCGGATGCGTTCCTCCACCGCCTCGGAGCGCGGAACGTTGCGGAACGTGATCTCGAGCGGGACTTTCATCGGGTTCCTCCTTGGGGCAAAAAGAACGCGCCCCGTCCGGGCCACGGGGGCCGGCGCGGACGGGGCGCGGTGTTCACGGTGGAACACGCTCCTAGTGTGACGCACGGGGCAGCCCTACCGACCCGAAAAACCGGGCCCGCCGAAACATCCCAACCCCGCATCGTTTGCATTGGAATTCTCAGTAGTTACAGATGTGCGTTTTCTCTCACAGCAGACGACCGGGCGCCCGCTCGCTCTTTCGAGCAGATGCGCATCGTGCGCAAGCACGGTTCGGTCGGCGCGGCGCGGCGAGGTCGGGCGTACCCGACCCAAACGCACGGGGCCGCGGGGCGGTCTGCGGGCGACGGCGGCCGGCGCTCGGACGGACGCCGGTTTTTCGCGCGCGCATTGCGCCTTGCGTACATTGCAGTCCATGGCACCGCCCCCATCCAGGCGCCTGGCCCTGGCCCTCGCGGCCGCGGGGCTCACCGTGGCGCCGCCCACCCCGGCGCGCGCGTATGGGACCGGCCCGGCCGGGGCACGGGCGGCCGACGCGGCGCCGCAAGCCCCCACCGTCGAGACGTCGGCGGACCTCGCCCGTGCCATCGACGCGGCCCTCGACGCCAAGTTCCTCGCCGACGCCCACGTCGGCGTGCACGTGGTGGACCTGGCCGACGGCCGCACGCTCTACGCCCGCAACCACCGCGCCGCCTTCAACCCGGCGAGCAACGTCAAGCTGTTTACGACCTACGCCGCCCTCGTGCTCCTCGGGCCCGCCCATCGCTACGTGACCGAGGTCTACGCGAAGGCGCCCCCCACCGCCGATGGGGTCGTCGATGGCCCCCTGTACGTGCGCGGCACCGGAGATCCCTCGCTGACCACGGCGGACCTGTACGAACTGGCCGGCCGCCTGCGGGCCCGTGGCGTGGCGAAGGTCCGCGGTCCCATCGTCGTGGACGCCTCCTCCTTCGCGGCCGACCGTCTGCCCCCGGGCTTCGACCAGAAGGACGAGTTCGCCTCGTACCGCCCGAAGGTCGGCGCCTTCTCGGTGAACTTCAACACGTTCGTGGTCCGCGTGACCGCCGGCGACGAACCCGGCCGGCCGGCGGCGGTCCGCATCGACCCCCCTGTGCCCTCCATCGTCGTGGACCGCGCCGACGTGCGCACGACGGAGGGCTGGAAGCGCGCCGTGTCCGTGACGCACACCCAAGACCGCGGGCGCATCCACCTCGTCGTGGACGGTACGATCGGGGTCTCCGCGCCGCCGCTTTCGTACCGCTTCCCCGTGGCCGACCCCACGCGCTACGCCGGCGAGGTGTTCGCCCTGGTGCTGCGCCAGCGTGGAGTACGCCTCGGCCGGCGCCGGATCGAGCGCGGCGAGGTCCCGCGGCGGGCCACGCGCCTGGGCGCCCACCGCTCGCGCACCGTCGCCCAGCTCGTCCGGGACGTCAACAAGCACTCGAACAACTTCATGGCCGAGCAGATCCTCTACGGCCTCGACGACGCCCGCCCCGCCACCTTCGACGGCGCGCTGGCGCGCGTGCGGGCGCTGTTCGAGGCGCGGGGGTTCGGCGAAGGCGACCTGCGCCTGGGCAACGGGTCCGGCCTGTACGACACGAACCGGACCACGCCGCGGGCCGTCGTCGAGTTGCTGGGGCGGATCCACGCGGACTTTCGTGTCGCGCCGGACTTCGAGGCCTCGCTGCCCATCGTCGGCCTCGACGGCACGACGCGGCGGCGGCTGCGGGACACCCCGGCCGCCGGATGGATCCGCGCGAAGACGGGCACCCTCGACGGCGTGTCGGCGCTGTCCGGTTACGCGGGAGCACCGGGGCGCCCGCCGATCGCGTTCTCGATCCTGTTCAACGACCTGGGCCGCTGGGAGACGAACGCCGCCCGCAAGGTCCAGGACCGGATCGCCGCCGCCGTGGCCGCCTACGCCGCCGCCACGGCCCGCGACCGCGGCACCCCCCGCGAGGGCGGGCCGCCGGCGGGTCAGTAACGGCTCTTGAGCAGGTCCACCAGCGTCTCCTTGAGGGTCATGCGCGTGTGCCCCCGGCCGGACGGCGGCGGCCGGTCGTCGTCGCCGAGCAGCACGCGCAAGGCGTGGCGGGCGTTGTCCTCCTCCGCGGGGGAAAGCCGGTCCGCCGGCGGCGGCTCGTCGCCGTCTTCGGTCCCAAGCAGTTCGAGCATGCGCTCGATGGCCCGGCGCACCGTCTCCTTCTGGCGCCGATAGTAGTCCTCGCGCAACTGGGCGAAATAGTCGGGAAAGATCTGCTCGTAGGCCGGCTCCTCGTCCGGGTGGCTGAGCGCCCAGGCCCCGATCCGGGCGATGACGTCCTTGCGAAACTCGTCGCGTGCGCCCACGGCCGAGGCGCCGCCGGGCACCATGGCGTCTTCGAGCTTGCGCATGAACGCCTCATCGGGCTCGCGCAGCTCGCCGGTGACCTCGTCGTACAGGCGCTCCTTCTTCGTGGCGTGGGACGCGTGCACCACGTAGCGGCGAAACAGCTCCAGGTAGCGCTGCTCGTCCACCAGCCCCAGCGCCTCGCGGATCTCCCGGTCCGACATGTCGCGCCAGCGCTCGCGTGCGGCGGCGGTGATGCTCCCCTCGCTGCGCAGGGCGTGATAGCCGGGTCCGTCCGGTTCGAGCAGCATCCAGCGGTGGTTGCGGGCGTCTTCCAGGAAGACCTCGATCTCCCGAAAGACGGCCGGCACGGTCACGTGCCGCACGCCCGCCTCGCTCGCGGCCGCCAGCAGGATGTTCTTGAGGTCGCGCACGCTCGCCCCGAAGCTGCCCTCGTAGTCCCCCAGCCAGTGGTGCGTACCCTCGGCCTCCACCACGGTGTCGGAGAACGGTTCGTCGTACAGGGCCGGCACCTGCGCCAGCAGCTCCCGCGCCTCGTCGCTCGAAAGCCCCCGGGGCACGCGGCCGTACGAGTAGAGATCGGCCTTTTCGAGGGGCGTAAGGCGTTCGATCACCGGCCGGATGCTGCGCGGGTAGCGGTCCGCGCTCGGCCGCCGCAGCCGCGTCATCACCCCCCAAAGCGCCAGGATCGTCGTCACGTGCGGCGCCACGTGGATCCCACGCAGTTGGTCGGCGATCTGCTCCTCGTAGATCTTCCGCTCGACCCGGTAGTCGCGCAGCAACGGCACGCGGATGAGCGTCATGCGCCCGCGGAAGCTCTGGTACTCCCCGGGCCGCCCCACACGAAACTCCGCGAGGTTCAAGTCGTTGGCGCTGCCCGTGAACACCACGTCCAGGTCGATGACCACGTGCTCGAGCGCGACCTTGCCCGTCTCCGTGGCGGTCAGGAGGTACTTGTAGTGCTCGTAGGGACGCTTGAGCATGTCGCTGTAGTCGATGACGCCGCGGTTGGCGTCCACCAGGTCGCCGCGCACGGCGTACAGCGGTTGCCCGGTCACGGCCGGCGGCAGGCGGGCGTAGGCGGCGTCCCCCGTCACGGGGAAGCTGCGTGCGTCGGTGGTCTGCTTGGGCTCGACCGTCACGAGCCCCTGCCGGTACTTGCGTGACAGCACGAGCCGCTCGACCTGCACGTGCCGCAGCACCTTGCGCACATCGCCCTGGTAGCTCGCCAGCAGGGCGTCGAAGATCCGGCGGTTGCGGTGGGACAGCTCACCGAAGCGCAGGGCGTCGCACACCACGAACGACGGGTCCTTGCGCTCGATGGCCTCGATCACGGCCCGCCGCCGGCGCGGGGGCAGCAACAGCAGGGGATGGTCCTTGTGCTCGTCCACCACGCGTGCGTCGATGTCCTCGCTGCCGAGCCGGGCGTAGGTGGAGGCCCCGAGGGCGTCGGTCAACCGCGAGTCGGCCCCGAATCCGATCCCGCCGCCGGTCACCTGTTTGTTCGGAAAGACCCACGCAAAGCGGTACAGCGCGCCCTCCTCCGTGCGGCTGTAGGCCTCGAGCGCCCGCTGGATCGTCTCCAGGAAGGTGCTCTTGGCGCTGCCGTTGGGGCCCACGAGCAACACCAGCCGATCGACCCGCCCCATGCGGACGAAACCTTCGATCACCTCGTAGAACAGGTTTTGCGCCCGCTCCTGGCCGACGAGCCGGTGACCGCCGTCGAACTCGGTGTCGAACAGGCGAAACCGCTGCACCTCCCCGCTGGGGATCCGCGCCGGACGGCGCCCGAAGTAGTCCAGGGCGTCCTTGAGGTAGCCCGCCGCCCCCCGCGCGTGGATCCGCGGCCGTTCGAGCAAGGCGACGATCCACTCCTCGAAGCTCAGGATCTGGGCCGTCGCCTCGAACTCGTCCCGCACCTCCTCGACCAGCGCATCGAGGAGTGCCGGGGCGTCTTCGCGGTCGTCGGTCGGCTCGGAAACGGGGCCCATGCGCCCATGGTACCGCCGCTGGCCGGCCCGCGCCGCCGCCCGGCCCGCTTGCGGCCGATCAGCTCTTGGGCGCCACGTCCACGTTGAACGTGATCGTCTCGGTGACGGGCGAGCAGGCCTCGTCCTGGCACACCGCGAACTTGAAGGTACCGGTAAAGGCCTTCGTGCCGGGATCTTGGGCCAGGACCTCCACGTGAAACTCCGCGGCGTTCTCGTCGAGACGGGCGGCGTCGGCCTTCTTGAGCTTGGCCTTCGGCAGGGTCACCCCCGACGGCGGCGAAAGCTCCAGCGAGGTGGGGTAGTCGAGGTTGACGTGCCACGGCGCCTTGGGCGAAACGGCCACCTTGACCGTGGTTTTCTCGCCGACGGTCGCCTTCGCGGGCGGCTCGATGGAAAGTTCGTAGCGGTCCGCCTCGGAAGGCGGGGCGCCGTCCACCACCTTGACCTTCTTCGTTTCGGCCTGCTTGGGCGCCTCGGCCTTCACGGCGGGCGCGGGCGCCTCGGCCGGCGCGGGCGTGCCCTTCGTGGTCTTTTCGGCCCCGCAGGCCGCAAGCAGGGCGGACAGGGCGAAAACGGTGCTCGTTGCGACGGTCGTCTGGCGCATGGGATCCTCCGGCGGGTGGACGCACGCCTGCTTAGCGCCGCACGAGCCGCACGTCCACCCCCCGCGTGGTCCGGTCGGCCAGTACGTCGGACGCGACGCGGCCGGCGCCGAGGTCGCGCCGGCCCGGCGGGGGGCGCGCCACGATGGTGACGGGCCCTTCGGGCAGCGCCTCGAACGCGAACCGACCGCCGGGATCCGTGACGACCGACCCCAACGAACGCCCGCCGGCGCCGCGCGCCTCCACGGTCGCCCCCCCGACCACCTCGCCCAGGTCGTCGCGCACGACCCCCTCGAGCGCTCCGGCCCGGTCGAGGGCGATGCGCAGCGGCGGCCCGGCGCCGGCACCGCGGGCGGGCACCGCATGCCGGACCGGGACGAACCGCGGGGCCTGCACTTCGATCGCCTCCGGCCAGACGGACAACCCCGCAAGCCGCGCGCGGCCCCGGCCGTCCGTGACCGCCGCCCCCTCCTCGCCCGCACCCAGCGCCCGCACCCGCGCCCCCTCCACCGGACGCCCGGACACCGCGTCCGTGACGATCACGGCCACCTCGAGGGCGGGCGCCAGGGCCACCTCCACGAACGCCCCCGACGACGCGGCCTCCGCCCGTGCGCGCGCGACCGCGTAGCCCGCGGCGACCGCCTCGATCCGGTAGCGCCCCCGCACGAGCCCCTCGAACCGCGCGAGCCCCCGGTCGTCGGTCACGGCGGTGCGCGGCGGCTCGGGCCGATCCGACCGCAGCGTCAGGCGGGCCCCCGTCACGGGCCGTGCGTTGCCGTCGAGCACGCGCACCTCGAGGCGGGCGTCGGCCGGCGAGAGGGAGACCTCGATGGGCCCGTCCCGGGCCTCCGGATCGATCGTGACGGCGGCGGGGGCGTAGCCGGGCGCGACCACCCACGCCGCCAGGGGCCCACCGGCGGGCACCGTTCCGGCGAACGCACCGGCCTCGTCCGTGCGCACCTCGAACCCGCGGTCGAACAGGACCCGCGCCCGCGGGACGGGACGCAGGTTCGGGTCCACCACCCGCCCCTCGACGGGCACGCCCTCCGCCAGCACCCATTCCACCCTCGTGACGGCCCCCGCGCGCAGGCGCACATCGTAGGCTTCGGACCAAAGCGTCCCCGCAGCGTCCAGCGCCCGCCCGCGGTACCGGCCCGGCCGCAGGCCCACCCAGCGGAAGCGACCGTCCGGTCCCGTGCGGCCCCGGGCGCCGGCCCCTGCGAAGTCGGCCGGGATCGCCGGGACCGGCCCCGGGTGCGCGGGCAACCGGTCGCCCGCCGACGGCGTCGCTCGCCGGGCCACCCCGAGCGCCGTGGCCGCCGTGGCCGCCGCCCGCCCACCGGCCACCGGCGCGAGCTCCACCTCGGCGCCGGCCACGGGCCGACCGTGCGCATCCACCACCCGGCCTTCGAGGGTCGCCGGCGCGCCAAGCCGCAGGACGACCCGGACGGTCCGCCCGGCCTCCACCCGGACCGCCCTCGGTGATGCCGGCAAATACCCCTCCGCCACGGCGGCCACGTCCACGGGACCCGGCACGATCCCGCGGAGGGTCACCCGCCCCCCCAGGTCGGTCCGGCCACGGCGCGCCAGCGCATCCACCGGCCCCCGGCGCACCGCGACGAAGGCCCCCCTCACCGCGCGGCCCGCCGGATCGGTCACGCGCACCTCGACGGCACCCGCGGGCGAAAGGCGCAGCGAGGGCGCGGCCGGTCCCTCCACTTCGACCGGCTCGGCCGCGTACCCGCCGTCCGGCCCCTCGGCGTAGGCGTCTAGCAGGAACCACGTCCCCGGCACGTCCTCGAAGACGAACGACCCGCCCGGAGCCGCCGGCACCTCCCGGGGCGGCCAGAGGGATCCACCCGCGAGGCGGACCACGACGGGGCCGGCGACGCCCGCGGGCGCCTCCACGCGGCCGGCGACCGTACCCACCGGGTCCAGGACCAGGTCCACCGCGTCCTCGGGGGCCCACACCACGAGACTCGCCGGGGCGTGGCCGGGGGCCTCGGCGGACAGGCGAACGGGGCCGGTCGGAAGGTCCGAGAAGGCAAAGCGGCCGGCGCCGTCCGACGTCACCCGCCAGGGGATCGGCTCGCCCAGGTCGGGCACGGGCCGCGCGGTCACGCTTGCGCCGGCGATCGGATCGCCGCGGGCGTCGAGCACGTGCCCGGCGACGGCCACCGCCCGCCCCAGCGCGACGTCCCGCAGGCGGGTGCGCGCGGGGCCGACCGCCAGGGCGTCGGCGACGGGGTCGAGCACGGCGCGCAGGCGCCCCGGGACCGAGATCTCGACGGCCACGGAGGACGGCCGCCCCCCGTCGAGCACGAGTTCGAAGCCGCCCCCCGGCCCGCAGGACGCCTCGGCGCGCGGGTCGAGGGACGTCCGGTCCACGAGGCGGACGCGGCAGGCGGCGGCCGGCGCCAGCCGCTGCGGGTCGTCGTCCCCTTCGAGGAACACGCGGCCAGCCACGACGTACCGCGCAACCGGGGCGCCGGTGTCCGCACCCGTCCCGGGGACACCCGGTGGGGGCGCCGCACCGGCCCGACCGCGCGAGGCGAGCCCCGCCACGGCGACCGCGAGCAGGCACCAGCCGAGCAGCGCCAGGGCTGCGGCGATCCATGGCGACCGATCCTCCCCGGGCGGCGAGGGCGACACGCGGCCAAGCATGGCACGAGGGGGCGGCGCGGCGCCGGCGGCCGACCGGGAGGCCGGCGCCCGGCCGGGCGACCTCGCCGCCGACACGCCCCCGGCCGGTCAGTCGGCCACCGCGATGGCGTCGATCTCGACGCGCGCCCCGCGCGGAAGCCCCGCCGCCTGCACGGCCGCCCGCGCGGGCGGGTCGTGCTCGAAGAAGCCCGCGTACACCTCGTTGACCGCCGCGAAATCGGCCATGTCCGCCAGGTAGATCGTGGCCCGCACCACGTGGCGAAGCTCCATGCCCGCCGCCGCGAGCACGGCACGGAGGTTCTCGAGGCAACGCCGCGCCTGCGTGGCGGCGTCCGCCCCCACCATCGCCCCCGTGGCCGGGTCGAGGGCGATCTGGCCCGACGCGAACAGGATCCGCCCCCCTTCGACGACGACGGCCTGACTGTAGGCGCCGATGGCGGCCGGCGCGTCCTTCGTGGCGATGGTCGTGCGCTTCACCCCCCGACGATTGCCCGGCGCGGCCGCACTTGCAAGGGCCGCGGGCCCCCGGTATAAGCCCGCTCCTGCCTCCTGGGCGCGTAACTCAGTGGTAGAGTGCCACCTTCACACGGTGGAAGTCGTAGGTTCGACCCCTGCCGCGCCCACCCGCACCCCCGCCGGGCCGCCCCGCGGGGGTGCTCGCGTTCGGCCGGACGCCCGGCCGTGGTAGATCGGCGCCGACGGCATGCCGAGCCCAGCGACCCGCGAGATCGCCGAACTGCGCAGCGCGCTGGCGCACCCGCTGTTCTCGATCGGCTCGATCGAGGTGTCGGTGATCTTCGTGCTGCAAGTCATCGTCTACATCGTCGCGCTCGGGATCACCGTTCGGATCCTGCGGCAACGGCTGGGCCGGTTCCTGTGCGACCGTTTCGGCGCCGACCCGGCCACGGCCTTCGCCGTCAGCCGCCTGTCCGGGTACGCCCTGTGGGCCGTGGGTCTGCTCGTGGGGCTGCCGCTGATGGGGATCAACCTGAGCACGATCGCCCTGGCCTTCGGCGCGGTCGGCGTCGGCATCGGGTTCGGCCTGCAAAACCTGACCGAGAACCTGGTGGGCGGCCTCATCCTGCTGGTGGCGCGCCCGATCAAGGTGGGGGACCGCGTCCGGATCGAGGGAGCGGAGGGCACGGTCACCGACATCGGCCCGCGCGTGACTCAGATCCGGACAAACGACAACATCTTCCTGTTGGTCCCAAACGCCGAGTTCATCTCCCGGCGGGTCATCAACCTCACCTTCCAGGACCGACTCATCCGGTTCCGCTTCCCCGTGGGCGTGGCTTACGGCTCGGACCCCGAGCGCGTGCGCGAAGTCCTGCTGGCGGTGGCGATCGACCACCCGGACCTGGTGGAGGACCCGCCGCCCAAGGTGCTCTTCACGGGCTTCGGCGACTCCGCCCTCGAGTTTACCCTGTGGGCCGGAACCCGCACCCGCGTGGACGATCCGGACGTGCTGCGCTCCGAGGTCAACTTCCGGATCCACGAGGCGCTGGTCGAGGCCGGCATCGCGATCCCATTCCCCCAGCGCGACCTCCACCTGCGCTCGGTCGCGCCGGAAGCCGCGGCCGCCCTGTCGGGCGGCCCGCCCCGATGAGTGCGGTCGGCTCACGCCGCCACCGCGGTGACGAGGGGCGCCCCCCACCCGGCTACGCGCCCGGCTCGCCACCCCCGCCGCCCTCGGACGCCATCCGACGCCGGGCCTCCTCCCGTAGGGCGCGAAGCTGATCGGGCGGGACCACCGCGTCCCAGCTCTCCACCTCCGGGCCGCCGCGATCGCCGCGGGGTTCGAAGGGCACGAACACGAAGAACGTGCTGCCGGCCCCCACCTCCGATGCCACGGAGACCTTGCCGCCGAGCACCGCCACGAGCCGCCGCACCAGGCCGAGCCCGATCCCGAGCCCCCCGAAGGGCCGGGCGTCGGAGCCGTCGCCCTGTTCGAAGCTCTCGAAGATCCGGCGCCGATCCTCGGGCACGATCCCCGGCCCCTCGTCGCGCACGGAGAACAGCACACCCTCGGCCGCGATTTCGACCGCCAGCGTGATCACGCCGCCCTCCGGCGAGACCTTGATCGCGTTCGACAGGAGGTTCAGCAGGACGTGATTGAGCTTCGCCCGGTCGGATCGCAGGACCGGCAGGGGCCCCTCGGGCAGCACCACGTCGAGCCGCAGGGGCCGGGTCCCCACCATCCATCGGGCCCCGGCGACCACGTTGGGGATCCACTCGCGCAGTTCGATCGGCTCGGTCCGCAGCGGCGTGGCGCGCGCCTCCGCCTTGGCGAGCTGGAGCAGGCTGTCCACCAGGTGCAGGAGGTTCTGCGCGCTCGCCCGGATCTGGGCGACGAAGTGACGCTGCCGGTCCGAAAGCGGACCGCCGATCTTCGCCTCGAGCAGGTCGCACAGGCCCGAGATGCCGAAGATCGGCGTGCGCAGCTCGTGCGTGACGTTCGCCATGAACTCGCTTCGCTCCCGGGCCGCCTCCACGAGGGACTCGGTCTGCGCCTGAAGCTTCTCCGACTGCCGGGCGAGCCGCCGCAGGTTCTGTAACAGGAACAACGTCACCGATCCGAGGACGACGGCGTCGAACGCCAGTTTCACGACCAGGTAGAGCGGGCGGTTCTCGGCGGGCACCTGCACCCCCGGCGGCGGAAACCCGGGCCACCAGCCCAGCGCGGTTCCGGCCACGGACACCGCATACAGCACCAGGGCCCCGGCCACCACCAGCAAGGTCACCCTCGCGTTCGTGAGCATCGCCAGCACCGCCGCCTCCACCACGTAGATCGAGAACAAGGGGCTGGCGGCGCCGCCCGTCCAGTGCACCGCGCCGGTCATCGCCACCACGTCCATGGCGACGTTGAGCGCCGAGAAGAACATCACGGCCCGCTCGGTCCGAAGCGCCCACCAGGCCGCGGTGTTCGTAAGGAGCTTCAGGCCCACCAGGGCGTACAGGGGCCCCGGTTGCGCCAGCGCCCCCACCGCATCCCCGAGCACCAGCAACACGCCGAAGATCGCGACCACCAGATACCCCGACCGCACGCCCCCCGCCAGCACCTCGCGCCGGTCGGGACGTGCCAACTCGGCGAGGAAGGCCGGCGCCCCCATGGCCGCGCCCCGGTTACGCCAGGATCTCACGCACGCGCGCGAGCATGGTCTCGAGTTCGAAGGGCTTGACGAGGAAGTCCTCGGCCGCAAGTCCCTGCCGCGCGTACCGCCGGCCGCGTTCGAGGTCCGTGTAGACGGCGCTCATGAGCACCACGGGCAGGTCGCGTCCGCCCGGCATCTTGCGTACCTCGTGGACGACCTCGAAGCCGTTGCGATACGGGAGCTGCACGTCCAGGAGCATGAGGTCCGGCGGCGCGCGGCGGAAGGCCTGCAACGCCTCCGGCCCGGTCCGCGCGGTCTCGGTCTCGTACCCGTGGGCTTCTAGGTACGTGGCGAGCACCTCCGCGGAGACAGGGTCGTCCTCCACGATGAGAATGGTGTGCATTCGCGCTTCTCCCCCAGTATAGCCCCATACGGTGCGCGCGGCCGGCCGCAAGGGGTTTCGTCCAGGGCTACGGGCGCCCTACGGCGCCGAATCGAGGGGGAAGGCGCGGCGAAACTCCGCCATGGTGTCGGGGAGGTCCACCTCGTAGCGAAACCCCGTCGCCGCCCGGAAGCGCTTGCCGTCGGCGACCACCGGATGCTGCAGGTGCGCCACGGCCCCGCGTGGAAGGCGTGGAAACCCGAACCGGCCGAACAGGCGTGTAAGCAGCGGTTCGGGCACCGGCACGTTCGGGCGACTGGCCTCCTCCACCAGGACCGAAAGCGGGACGGGCGCGGGGCCGGTCACGTTGAACACGCCCCGCAGCCGGTGCTCGAGCGCGGTGGCCACGGCGCGCGCGGCGTCCCGCTCGTGCATGACCTGGAACAGCGGATCGTAACCGAGCACGGTGGGCACCCGGCGGGCCGACAGGTAGTTCGCCAGCGGACCGTGCCCCGACGGGCCGAGCACGTACGCCACCCGCAGGATGCACGTCGCCACCTCCGGAAACCGCCACAGCGCCGCGGCCGCGTAGAGGTCCGCCGCCACCAGGTCCGCCAGCTCCGGGTAGGTGTGGACGCCCAGCGGCGGATCCTCTTCCCGGTGGTAGAGCGGGGCGTCGGGGGCGGCCCCATAATAGGTATGCCGGCCGACGAACAACACCTGCCCCACGCCGTACCGGTGCGCGTACTCGACGACGGCCTGTGTCCCGACCAGGTTGATCTTCGACCGCGCCTCCCGCCGGTGGGTCAGGTACGTGACCGTCCCCATGTGGATCACGGCGTCCGCACCGCGGGTGCGGAAGACGTCCTCGGCCGGCCGCTTGCGGATGTCCGCGACCACCATCTCGACCCCCGGCGGCGCGTCGAGCCAAGGGCGCACGTCGATCCCCAGGACGCGGTGGCCCGCGCCGGCGAGTTGCCGGGCCACGAGCCGCCCCATCCCACCGGCGGCGCCCGTGACGATGACCTTCACCGCGGCGCCTCCAGGGCCGACACGGAAAGCCGCCCCTTCCGGACGGCCCGCCCCTTGCGGATGAGATCGGCGATGCGCGTCTTGACCTGCGCCACGAACGCCCGGACCGTCTCGTCCGACTCGCGCCCGGTGCCGTCGAAGGTCATCGGCGGCCCGTAGACGAGCACCACGTGCACGGGCAACGGGATCGGCAGCAGATACGGTGTGATCGGGACGTAAGGCAGCCCGAAGCGCTTGCCGAGCCGATCGAGGTTCAAGATCGTCGGGATCGCCTCGCCCCCGCCGACGAACGCGAACGGGACGATGGGGGTCTTCGTCTCGAGCGCGAGCCGCACGAAGCCGGTGCCGAACCGGACCAGGGTGTCGCGCTCGAAGAAGCGCTTGGCGGTTCCACGGGCCCCCTCGGGGAAGACCATCAGCAGGCGCTCGTCTTCGAGCAGGCGCCGCGCGTTGTCGGGCAGGCCGGGGAACTGCCCCAGGCGGCTGGTGGCCTGGGCGGTAAAAGGCAGGCGTTCGAGGAACTTCTCGACCATCCCCTGCGCCAGGCGGGGCGGTTCGAGATCGAAGAACACCGACGCCAGCACCATCAGGGCGTCGAGGGCCCACCCCCCCGAGTGGTTGCCCACGAGCATCGCCCGCCCGCGCGCCGGCACGTGGCGCAGGCCGGCGGTGGTGACGCGGAAGTAGCGCTCGTAGAAGAACTCCAGCACCGAGAAGAAGTGCGCCAACTCCTCGCGGTCCACCCCGTAGGGATCGAGGCCGTAGCGATTCCAGGGGATCTCGAGCCGCTCGATCCGCGCCCGAACGCGCGCGGACACCGGGAACGGTCGCAGGAGGGAGAAGGCCACCGCCCGCGAAGCCTACCAGCCGCACGCCGGCACGGGCCCCCCGGGCCGGTGGTACGGTGCCCGCCGTGCCCCGCCTCCGGCGACGCCGCACCCGGCTTTGCGTCCCCCTCGGCGAGGGCGCCGTGGAGGTCACCACCGAAGCCCGCACGCCGCCCGGCGCGACCGCTCGCCTCGTGCTCGCCCACGGGGCCGGCGCGGGGATCGACCACCCCTTCATGCAGGGCCTTTGCGACGCGCTCGCGCGCCACGGCGTCGCCACGACCGCGTTTGCGTTTCCGTACATGGAGGCCGGCCGGCGGCGCATCGACGCCCGCCCCGTCCTCTACGCCGCCTGGGCGGCGGCGATCGCCCGCGCGCGCCGAGGACGGCTGCCCTGGTTCGCGGGCGGCAAGTCCATGGGGGGGCGCGTGCTCGCCGAGGCACTCGCCGACGGCCACTGCCCCGCGCACCCGCGCGGCGTGCTGTTCTTCGGCTACCCCCTGCACCCGGCCGGCCGGCCGGACACCGCACGGGCCCGCCCGCTCGCCCGGGTCCCGGTCCCCATGTGGTTCGGCCAGGGCACGCGGGACCGGCTCGCGGACCTCGACCTCGTGCGCGGGGTGGTCGCCGGCCTTCGCCCGCGGGCCACCCTGTACGTGGTGGAGGGGGCGGACCACGGCTTTCGGGTCCGCAAGCGCGACGGACGCACCTTCGAGGCCGTGCTCGACGCCATGGCCGGCGCGGCCGCCGCATGGATCCGTTCGCACCTTCGGGGCGACGAACCGTAGCGGGCGCCGGCCCCGGCGCGTCCTTGCGCCGCCTGCGCTCCGTGTGCTACCGACCCGCGAATCCCGCCATGGACCACCCGACCCAAGATCTACGCCCCCACCGCGGCAAGCTCCTCGTCCTCACGCCGGGGATGGGCGCCGTCGCCACCACCTTCATCGCCGGCGTCGAGGCGGTCCGCCGCGATCTGGCCCGGCCGTTCGGCTCGCTGACGCAGATGCAGACGATCCGCCTGGGCCGGCGGTCGGAGGGGCGAAGCCCGCTCATCCGCGACTTCGTGGACCTGGCGCCCCTTTCCGACCTGGTCTTCGCCGGCTGGGATCCGATCCCGGACGACGCCCACGCCGCCGCCCGCCGGGCCCAGGTCCTCCGGCCCGAGCATCTCGCCCCGCTCGAGGCACCCCTTTCGCAGATCCGCCCCATGCCGGCCGCCTTCGACCGCAGCTACGTCAAGCGCCTCGACGGCCCGAACGTCAAGCAGGCGGCCAACAAGTTCGAACTGGCCGAAGCCCTGCGCGAGGACATCCGCGCGGCGAAGGCCGAGCACGGGGCCGACCGGGCCGTGATGGTCTGGTGCGGCTCGACGGAGATCCACCTGCGGCCGGCGGCGTGCCACGCGGATCCGGACGCCTTCGTCGCCGGCATGAAGAACGACGACCCGGCCATCTCGCCGTCGCAGCTGTACGCCTACGCGGCGATCATGGAGGGCGTCCCCTACGCCAACGGCGCGCCGAACCTGTCGGCCGACACCCCCGCCCTCGAAACGCTCGCCGTCGAGCGCGGCGTTCCCATCGCGGGCAAGGACTTCAAGACCGGCCAGACCCTCATGAAGACGATCCTGGCCCCCGGCTTCAAGGCCCGGATGCTCGGGATCGCCGGGTGGTTCTCCACGAACATCCTCGGCAACCGCGACGGGGAGGTGCTCGACGACCCGGACAGCTTCCGCGCCAAGGAGGTCACGAAGTCCGGCGTCCTGGACACGATCCTCCAGCCGGAGACCTACCCAGACCTCTACGGCGAGCTGTATCACAAGGTCCGGATCAACTATTACCCGCCCCGCGGCGACGAGAAGGAGGGGTGGGACAACATCGACATCTTCGGCTGGCTCGGTTACCCGATGCAGATCAAGGTGGACTTTCTGTGCCGGGACTCGATCCTGGCGGCGCCCATCGTCCTCGACCTGGCGCTGCTGCTCGACCTGGCCGGGCGCGCGGGCATGCGCGGGATCCAGGAGTGGCTGTCCTTCTACTTCAAGAGCCCACACGTGGCCGAGGGGCACGTCGCCGAGCACGACCTGTTCCTGCAGCACCTTCGCCTGAAGAACACCCTGCGGCTGCTCGGCGGTGAGGCGCCGCTGACCCACCTGGACGAGGCCCTCGAGACCGCGGGGGCCGCCCCGTGACCGGCGGGCGCACCGGCGTCGTCCTCGCCGCCGGCTTCGGCTCGCGGCTGCGCGAGGAGGATCCGGGGCGCCTCAAGCCCCTTACCGAGGTGGCCGGCCGCCCGCTGATGCTGCGGACCCTCGACACCCTGGCGGCCGCCGGTTGCGACCGCGCGGTGATCGTCGTCGGCTTCCAGGGCGCGCGCGTCGAGGCAGCGATCGCCTCCGCCTACGACGGGCCGCTAGCGCTGTCGTTCGTGGAGAACCCGCACTACGATCTGGCCAACGGCGTGTCCGTCCTGGCCGCGCGGCCGGCCGTGGGCGACGACCCCTTCGTGCTCACGATGGCCGACCACGTGTTCTCGGAGGCGTTTGCCCGCATCGCCGCCGCCACGACCCCGCCGGACAGTGGCGCCGCCCTGCTCGTGGATCGGAACATCGATGCGGTGTTCGACCTGGACGACGCCACGAAGGTGCGCACCGACGGCGACCGCATCGTCGCCATCGGCAAGGCCCTCGACGCCTACGATGCCATCGACACGGGGATGTTCGTCGCCACGGCGGGCCTGTTCGACGCCCTCGAAGCGGTCCGGCGCGCCACCGGCGACGCCTCCCTGTCCGACGGCGTCGCGCGCCTTTGCGCCGAGGACCGGATGCGCGCCGTGGACGTGCACGGCGCCTTCTGGCAGGACGTGGACACCCCGCAGATGTTGGCCCACGCCGAGGCCCGGCTCGCGGCGGGGGCGGGCGGCTGACCGCCCGGCACCGACCCCCGCGCAGGTCCGTCACGCGGGCCGGTACCGCCCCGGTGCCACCTCGACGACCAGGCCGAGGGCCTCGGCCTCGGCCAGCGCACACACGGCCGCCGGCTCGCCCGCGAGGTCCTCGACCGCGAGCCCCCGGGGCGGTCCTTCGCGCAGCGCCCCTTCGAGGGCCGCAAGGTGCGCCGGCCACGGCGCCGCACGGGGCGTCTTGCCGCGCAGGAAGTCCTCGAGGTCGCGCGCCGCACGATCCAGGTCGATCCGCCGGGCGCCGGCCGCCACGAGTTCTGCGCATCCGGCCGTACCGGCCATCGCAGCCGTCGGCACCTTCGCCTTCAACGAGATTCGGCCCGTCCGAACCGAACCGGAACGCCGGTCGGCCTGGACCACCAGCACCGCGTCGCACAGTGCCACGATCCAGCGGTTGCGCTCCACGAACATCCAGCGCGCCGGCGCGGTCCCCGGCGGCCGCGCGAACAACACCCCGCTGTCGCGGGCCTGCGCGATGCGCTCGAACAGGGGGCGAAGGTCCGCCGGGTAGGGGCGGTCCGGCCCGAGCGGGAGCACGGCGAGCTGCGGGACCTGGCAGGCGAGCGCCGCCTCGTGGGCGCGCTGGTCGATCCCGCGGGCCCCGCCGGACACCACGCTCCAGCCAAGGCGCCGGCACACGGCCACGAGCCCCGGAACGCGCGCGGCGCACGACCGCAGGGCCGCACGGCTACCCACGACGGCGAGCCGCGGCCGCGGCGGCACGCACCCCGCAAGGTGCACCCGGTCGGCCGGCACCCCGAGGGGGCGTCCCTGTACGATGCGGATCTGCACGCCGTCGAAAGGGTCGTCCACGCCCGGCGATCGTTGCGCCGGCGGGTGGACGCGCTTGCGAGCCCCGTTATTTCTTGCGCCCGAGGCTGAAGCTCGCGCGGCCCTTCGCCGAGCCGGCGCCCACGCGAGCCTCCGCCTCCGCCTTCGCCGATCGCCGCGCGGCCTCCCGCGAGGCATCGTCCTCCATCTCGGGCGTCCGCAGCTCCACGTGCTCGCCACGCTCGATCTCACGGGTGGACCAGATCACCGCCCCCAGCGCGATGTCGGGCTGGACGTCGATCACCAGGATCCGACCGACCACCCGCCGCGGCCAGCCCTCCTCGTAGGGGATCCGAAAACGCGCGGTCTCGACGTACTCGTCGCCCTTGCGCACGGCCTCGAGGATGTTGCCCACCTTGACGCCGTCGCTTGCGCCGAGATCCACGACCACGAACTGGTTCTGCCCGGCCATCGGGTCGAGGACGCCGGTCTTGCGGCGCTTGCGGCGCTTGCGGCGGACGCCTTCGATGGCCGTCCCCGGGGACAGCACGGCCACCACGCGGCCGCTTTCGGCCTTGTCGGCGGGCCGCTCCTCGATCTCCGAAAAGCGCCGCTTGAGGGGGCCCACGCGAAAGCCCCGCTCGACCGGGTCGAAGGCGACGGCAATGGTGCCCTCCGCGGTCTTGCTCGCCACCTGCTCCACGTCCACCTCACCGACGATCTTGACCAGATAGCCGAGCACCTTGCGCCCCTTGACGTCCGTGACCTTCTCCATCGGGGCGAAGATCGTAAGCCGCTCCCCCGGCACGGGGACGCGGGCCTTATCGTACTCCATGTACACCTTGTCGAGGGTGGCCAACATGACCTTGGCCTCGTCGCCGCCGACGATCTTCATGGCCTCGGCCAGTTCCTCCTCCGTCACGAAGGCCGTCTTCTCCAGCACGTAGGACCGACGCGCCGGCCCCTTCGCCCGGCGGGTGCGCTCGAACGAAAGACCGGCGCCCGCCGCCTGGAGCCGTTCGGCGTCCCGACCGTCCTCCCCGGTCCCACCAAAGGGGTCGCGCAGCCGGATCTGGTCGCCCGGAAAGATCCAGTGCGGGTTCGTGACGTGCTCGTTCCACGACCACAGCTTGGGCCACTGGTAGGGGTCTCCGAGGTACGTCCCGGCCAGCCCCCACAGCGTGTCTCCCTTTCGCACCACGTGGTACTCGGGGCCCTCCGTGCCGTAGGCGTAGGTCTCGTACACGTCCGGCGCCCCCACCTGCAGGCCCTGGACCACCTGGCCGTCGGGCGTCACCGTCCGGGCCGTGGGCCCGTAGACCCGGTCGGGGGCCCGCTGCGGCGCCTGTTCCACGAAGCCGGGGTCAGCCCGTGTGGAGGGATCGTAGGTGGCACCGGGAGGCGGGCGACCGAGGGCGGCGTCGAGGGCCGGGTTGCTCGGAGGGGGCTGGGCGCCCGGCCCCGCCGGACCGGCCGACGGCGGCGAGGGCACCGGTGCGGAAGGGGCGGGCGCGGCGTCGTCGGCGGGTCCGGCGGCGGCGGCGAGGACCACGAGCAGTTCGATGGCGAGGAACATGGGCTTACCCCCGGATCTCCACGAGCTTCAGGCGCGCCACGTCACTGGCGCGCGCACGTGGATAGGCTTCGATGAGCTCGGTCAGCAGCGCGGTCGCCTCTTCCACGCGACCGAGACGCTGGTAACATAGCGCGATCTTGAGCAGGGCATCCGGCGCCTTGTTGCCCCCTGCGTAGCGTTCGACCACGGCCGTAAAGTCCGAAAGCGCCGCCTCGTAGTCGCCGGCGTCGTAGGCGGCCTCGCCCTTCCAGTACAGCGCGTTGTCGGCGTACGGGTGCCGCGGATGCCGGCGCGCGATCCGATCGAAGGCCCTGCGCGCCTCGGCGTGGCGACCAGCCCGAAGGTCCTCCATCGCCGCCTGGTACGCCCGAACCACCGGGTCCTTGCTCTTTGACCGGCGCGACCGGCCCGGGGCCGGACCGGCCCCCCGCTTCGCCGGCGCCTGCGTCACCTTCGGCGGCACGCGCGTAAGCTCCACGAGCTTGCGGCCCTCGATCCGAAACCTGCGGCGGCTCGCGCCCGCGTCGGCGGTGGCCCCGGGTGCGGCCGCATCCGGGTCGGGCGCACCGCCCCCACCCGCATCCGGGTCGGGCGCACCGCCCCCACCCGCCGGGGGGGCCACCGGCTCACCGGTCCCACCCGCCGGGGGGGCCATCGGCTCGAAGGATTGCGCCGGCGCCGCCGGCCGCGGCGCCGACAACGTCACCGGCGTGCGAAACAGCCCGATGCCATCGCCGTCCCGCGCCGCCTTCGCAGCCGGGGCGCGGCGCCGGCCAGCCGGGTCCCGCGGGGCCGGCGCCGGCGTCGGGGGCGGATCGGCCAGCGAGATGGCGCCGCCGCCGGCCTCCAGCAGGTGCAGACGGTCTTCGAGCCGGCGGATCCGGTCCTCCAGCTGCCGCTGCCTCTGCGCAAGCTGCGCAACCCGTCCCGCCTCCGCGGCCTCGGGCGCCTCGGGGGTCTTCGCGTCCCGGACGGACGCCGCACACCCGCCCCCGGCAAGGAGCCCGGCGAGCGCCGCCAGGATACAGTTGGGGCGGTGTGCGGCCACGGTACGCCGGCAGGCTACCAACGCGCCCCGCCTCTCTCCAAAGAATCCACACTTCGCCGCCAGCGAGCCCGCCTGCAGGCAGGTTGCGTGCCGTGCGCCACCCGGCTTGAATCGTCCGGCCCCGTGCGCGTCCATGGAAGGGAAGGGGTCCCCGCCGGCCCGGTCGCGCGCCGCCCCACCCCCGTCGCCTCGGTGAAAGGAGCCCCCCGATGAAGATCCACACGGTTGCCACGGCCCTGCTCCTGGGCGCCCTTGCGCTGCCCGCGCCCGCCCGCGCCGACAGCACCGGCCCCACCGGCCGGGTACGCTCGCTGACGATCGCCACACCCGGTTCGGATGCCTACGCGAGCTACCGCGGCGCCGTCGAGATCGGCCAGAAGAAGCGCCCGCCGGTGATCTACTACTTTGGCCGGGCCTATTGCCCGGGCAAGGACCTGTCCGACGCGCAGGTCGCCTTGCTGGCCGAAGCCCTCGAAGACGCCGGCAAGATCCGCATCACGCCCCGGTTCAAGAACGGCCAGGGCGGCCGCAAGTGCCTGGTGGGCTTCACCCTTCGGCGTGGCGGCGGCGGCAAGCACGACGACTGACCCCCCGGGCCGGGCCGACCGCCGGGGGCTGCGCCGAAGGGCACCGCGCCGGGCGTCCGGGCGCGACCACGGACGCTCGGCCCCCGCGGGCCGACCCCTACATGGCCCGCCGGTACTCGCCGCCCACCTCGAACAGCGCCTGGGTGATCTGTCCGAGGCTGGCGTGGCGGACGGTCTCCATCAGCTCGGCGAAGATGTTCCCGCCTTCGAGCGCCACCTTCTTCAGGCGTTCGAGGGCGGGCCCGGCCGTGTCGGCGTGCGCGGCCTGGAAGGCCCGTAGCCGGTCGATCTGCGCCTGTTTCTCCTCGCGGCTCGCCCGCGTGAGCGGCAGCGTCTCCACCTCGTCGTTGGCGGACTTGTTCGGATCGAGGAAGGTGTTGACGCCCACGATGGGCAACTCGCCCGAGTGCTTGCGGCGCTCGTACTCGAGGCTCTCGTCCTGGATCTTCGACCGCTGGTACTGGCGCTCCATCGCCCCGAACACGCCCCCGCGCGCGTCGAGCCGGCGAAACTCCGCCAGCACGGCCTCCTCCACCAGGCGGGTCAGCTCCTCGACGACGTACGAGCCCTGCAGCGGGTTCTCGTTCTTCGCCAGCCCCTGCTCCTTGCCGATGATAAGCTGGATCGCCATCGCCCGGCGCACGCTCTCCTCGGTCGGGGTCGTGATCGCCTCGTCGTAGGCGTTCGTGTGCAGGCTGTTGCAGTGGTCGTAGTAGGCGAACAGCGCCTGCAACGTCGTGCGGATGTCGTTGAAGTCGATCTCCATGGCGTGCAGGGACCGACCGCTCGTCTGGATGTGATACTTGAACTTCTGGCTGCGCTCGTTCGCCCCGTACACGTCCCGCATGGCGACGGCCCAGATCCGCCGCGCCACGCGCCCGATGACCGTGTACTCCGCGTCCATGCCGTTCGAGAAGAAGAAGCTCATGTTGCGCGCGAAGTCGTCCACCGAAAGGCCCCGCGCGCGATAGTACTCGACGTAGGTAAAGCCGTTCGCCAGGGTGAACGCAAGCTGCGTGATGGGGTTCGCGCCGGCCTCGGCAATGTGGTAGCCGCTGACCGAGACCGAGTAGTAGTTGCGCACCTTCTTCTCGACGAAGTAGGCCTGGACGTCCCCCATCATCCGCAGCGCAAACTCCGTGGAGAAGATGCAGGTGTTTTGCGCCTGATCCTCCTTGAGGATGTCCGCCTGCACGGTGCCGCGCACCACCCGGAGCGTCTCGTCCCGCACCGCCGCCCACTCCTCCTTCGTCAGCGGGCGGCCGAGTTCGCGCTCGCGCCGCTCGACCTGCTGGTCGATGGCCGTGTTCATGAAGAACGCGAGCACGATGGGCGCCGGTCCGTTGATCGTCATGCTCACGCTGGTGTTCGGCGCACACAGGTCGAAGCCGTCGTAGAGCACCTTGGCGTCGTCGAGGGTGCACACGCTCACGCCGGACTCACCGATCTTGCCGAAGATGTCGGGACGCTCGTCCGGGTCGTGGCCGTAGAGCGTGACCGAATCGAAGGCGGTGGACAGACGCTTGGCCGGCTCGTTGTCCGACAGGTAGTGGAACCGCGCGTTCGTGCGCGCAGGACCGCCCTCCCCGGCGAACATGCGCTTGGGATCCTCGCCCTCGCGCTTGAAGGGAAACACGCCCGCCGTGAACGGGAACCGCCCCGGAGGGCCTTCGAGCAGCATGTAGCGCACGACGGCGCCGAGGTCGTCGTCCGGCGGCAGGCATACCCGCGAAAGGACCGTGCCCGACAGGGTGGTGACCGTGGTCGGGTAGGTGATCTCGCGCCCGCGGATCGTCTCGGTGTAACGACCGGAGGCATAGGCATCCTTGCGCCGGCGGTAGTCCTCGAGGGCCGCCGTGGTCTGCGGCGAAAGCCCGGCGGCCAGCGCCTTCGCCTCGCGCTCCGCCCACGCCAACGCACCCGCGAGCGCCGGGTCCTCCCCACCGGCCTCGTCCAGCTGCCTGCGCAGCCGGGCCGCGACCCGCCGCGCCGCCTCGAGGTCCCGCACCTTCTCCACCTCCGCCTCCACGAACCGATGATAGGTTTCGACGGCGCTCGCAATCTCGCTGAGATAGTGCACCCGGGACGGCGGGATGATGTCGTGGCAGTCGGAGGCGAGGGCAACCTGCTCCGGCGCAATCCGGCTCTCCCATCGCCTCGTGTCCTTCTCGGACAGAGCGCGACACAGCGCGGCGTACAGCCCGTTGACCCCCTTGTCGTTGAACTTCGAGGCCACCGTGCCGAACACCGGAAGGGCCTCGTCGGGCCGGTCGAACCAGTGGCGGTTGCGCCGGACCTGCTTGCGGACGTCCCGCAGGGCGTCCTCGCTGCCCTTGTGCTCGAACTTGTTGATCGCGACGAAGTCGGCCAGGTCGAGCATGTCGATCTTCTCGAGCTGCGACTGCGCCCCGTACTCGGCCGTCATCACGTACAGCGACAGATCGCACAGTTCGACGATGCCGGCGTCGCCCTGCCCGATACCGCTGGTCTCGACGATGACGAGGTCGTAACCGGCCAGCTTGCACAGCGCGACGGCCTCGGTCGTGGCGCGGGAAAGCTCCGACCGCTCGGCCCGGGTCGCCAGCGATCGCATGTACGCCCGCGACGAACGCAGGCTGTTCATACGGATCCGGTCGCCCAGCAACGCCCCCCCCGTGCGGCGCCGCGTCGGATCGACCGACACGATGGCCACGTGACGGTCGGGGTGATCGCGCAGGAAGCGGGCCACCAGTTCGTCGGTCAGCGAGCTCTTGCCGGCGCCCCCGGTGCCCGTGATCCCCAGGACCGGCACCTTCGGCACCGTGCGCGCGGCCAGGGCGTCCCGCAGCCGCGCCCCGAGCGCATCGGGCCGCTCGGCCACGGTGATGAGCCGCGCCAGACGGCCGCGATCTCGCGGGGTCTGGCCCTCGCCGAGCCGATCCAGCTCCGCCAGCGGGTCGGCGGGCGCCGTCGAGAACGAGGCGCCCTCCAGGATGACGTCGATCATCCCGCGCAGGCCGAGGCGGCGGCCGTCCTCCGGGCTGAAGATCCGCCGCACCCCGTAGGCCTGCAGGGCCTCGATCTCGCGCGGCACGATGACGCCCCCGCCGCCGCCCCAGACCGTCACGTGCCCCGCCCCGCGCTCGCGCAGCAGGTCCACCATGTAGGTGAAGTACTCCATGTGCCCGCCCTGGTAGGACGACACCGCGATGGCCTGGGCGTCCTCCTCGATGGCGGCGTCCACCACCTCGGCGGCCGCCCGGTTGTGGCCCAGGTGGATGACCTCGGCGCCCGCCTCCTGCAGCACCCTCCGCATCACGTTGATCGCCGCGTCGTGTCCGTCGAACAGCGCGGCCGCGGTGACCACCCGCACCTTGACCGGAGCGGGCTCGGCCGCGGCCCCGGGGCCGGCAGGCTTCGGCTGTTCGGACGCGGGAGAGGCGACGGATTTCGACATGCGTACCCGCGCCACGATAAGCGGCGGGGGGGGCGCGGGCAACCGGCGCGCGTGCGACCGAACGGCCCGGCACGCTCGCCAAACCGAATATTTGGTCGGCGGCCCACGTCCGGGGATGCTGGGCGTCGTGCGCCCCTCGCCCCGCTGCGCTCGAAACGGTGTTCCGTACCGCCGCGCGCCGGCCCTTGCCACGCTGGTCGTGGGGCTTTGCGGGTGCGCGGTCCTGCCGGCCTCCCCCGCGGGCGTTCCGGCGGGCCCGGCCGACGACTGGCGACTGGCCGACACCCCCGGATGCGCCGGCCCGGGCGCGGGGGGGTGGAATGCGGCCAGCCACGTACTGGCGGCGCGCTCGCAGGTCCGCTGCCTGGACGCGAGCGAGGTCGCCGTGGCATCGACCGGCACGCCGGCGGCGCCACGCCCTCCGGCGGACTGCACCGGGCCGTCCCCGTGTGCCCCCGGGGCGGCCATCCCCACGTCCCACGAGACGGCACGGCACGCCCGCGCTCGGGCCCCCGCCTCGCCGGCCGAGGCGTCCACCGAAGGCCGGGGCGGGTGGCCCGCCGGACCGGCGCCGCGCGCGGCGCGAAACCACGGGCGACCACGGGCGGAGCGGGCGAATCCGCCGGCCCCCGGGGCCGAATCCCACCGGCGCACCGCCGGCCCCGGCCGTGGAGCGAGCGCGCGGTTCCTCGCCCCCGACGAGGCACTGACCCTCTCCTTCGACGCGTGCCTGCGCACCCTCGACCGCGCCGGCGTGGCGGTCGAACGGGCGGCCGACGCCCCATCCGCCGTGGCGCAGCCCGTGCGGATCGCCGGGCCGGTCGAAGGCGTGGCGATCCGGCTGGCCTGGTCGAAGGACCCCGCCCACGACATCCACGCCATCTTCGACTGCCGCCTGGTCGTCGCCCTGCGCCCGGTGGCCGCCCTGGTGGCCGCCGCCGGCTACGACACCCTCGAGTACGTCTCCGCCACCCGCCGCGGCGGACGCCCCAAGAGCCTGCACCGCAAGGGGCTGGCCGTGGACCTGGTCGCGGTCCGCCGCGGTGGTCTGCGGGCGAACGTGGCCGCCACCTACCACCGCGGAACCGTCCCGCGCTGCCGCCGCGGCCGCCGCCCGCGGGACGTGTTCGGCGCCGTGGTCTGCCGGGCCTGGCGCGGCCGGTGGTTCCACACGATCCTCGGACCCGACCACGACCGGGCCCACCGCGACCACCTCCACCTGGACCTCGCGCCCCACCGAACGCCGCCGCGCACGCCCTACGTGGGGCTCGCGGGCGCTTCGGCGGGGGATCTCCCCAGCCCCCCACTCTCCGGCCGCCCCCGCCGGGGCCGCTGAACCGTCCGGCCGACCGCCGAGTGTGCGAGCAAGGCTCCTCGCCGTCCCGCTTCGGGGCGCCTTGCGCCCGGCACCCGTTGTGCCTCCGAAGCGTCGGCGCGGGGCACCAGGCCGTGCAGGAAACGGTGCAGTTTTCCTCCCTGCCCCGTTTGAGCCTATACTTGGGGCGGACCCCTCCGTGCCCGAACATAAACGGCGTTTCCTTTCATGTCCGACACCCCCACAGGCTTCCCCGGGAAGACGGCCCGGCTCGAGCGCACCTCCAAGCGGCACAAGGTGAGCGAGGCCACCGACGAGTCCGATCCGCCCCCGAGCGCGTCGGCCTCGAGCTTCGAGCTCACGATCGAGGAGGACATGGGGCGCAGCATCGCCGGCCGGTACGAGATCACCGGCGTCATCGGCGAGGGCGGCATGGGCGTGGTCTACGAGGCGTACGATCCACAGACCGACCGCAAGGTGGCGATCAAGCTGGTGCGGGCCGAGTGCGCCTCGGACCGCAAGTTCCTCACCCGCTTCCGGCGCGAGATGGAGGTGACGACGCAGCTTCGTCACCCGTCCACGATCCGCGTGTTCGAGCACGGCGAGACCGAGGACGGACGCCCCTTCATGGTGATGGAACTGCTGCGCGGCGAGAGCCTGGCCGACCGGCTCGAACGCGGCCCCCTCGACGAACTCGAGGCCCTGCAGTTCGCGCGCCAGATCGCCGAATCCCTGTCCGAGGCCCACGAGCACGGCATCTTCCACCGCGACCTCAAGCCCGACAACATCTTCATCGAGAAGGTCGGCGTGTCGAAGGTGGTCAAGGTGCTGGACTTCGGGATCGCCGGGGGCGTGGACGCCACGCGGCTGACCCAGGCCGGCGAGGTGTTCGGCACCCCCCAGTACATGTCACCCGAGCAGTGCAACGGTCTGCCCCTCGACCACCGCACGGACATCTACTCCCTGGGCATCATCCTATACGAGATGATCGAGGGGCGGCCGCCCTTTTCGGCCGAGTCGCCCATGGCGACGATGCTCAAGCACGTGCGCAGCAAGGTGCCGATCCCCCGCAAGGCATCGCGGGTGACGACGCGCCTGCTCATGCAGGTCCTGCGCAAGGACCGGTCGAAGCGCATCCAGACGGCCGAGGACCTCGCCCGCCGCATCGGCGAGACCATCGGGGCGGTGCGGGCCGAACAAGAAGGCCGGGCCGCCGCGGAACCGGCGCGGCCGGGGACCGCCGGCCGACCCGCGGTCGTGGGGCGGACCGTGTCGTCGGCGCTGCCGGTGGGGCCCGCCGCCGGCCCCCGCCCGTGGTGGTGGATCGCCGGCGCGGCGGCGGTGCTCGTCGCAGGGATCACCGGCTACGCCGCGTTCGGCGGCGGCGAAGACGCCCCCGCTGCCGGTGCGGAGGACACGAAGGCGGCGCAGACCAAGACCAGGACCTTGCCGCGCAACCGCGCGCTCGTCCACACGAACGTCAAGGGCGCCACGGTGCTGCTCGACGGCGAGCCCCAGTGCAAGACGCCGTGCATGGTGGCCGTGCCCGTCGGAGACGGCCGGTCCCACGAGATCCGTGTCACGAAGGACGGCTACGTGGACGTGGTCACGAACTGGCAGCCCAAGTCCGTCTCGGAACCGCTGCCGCCCCTGCCGGACCTCAAACCGCTCTAGCACCGCCGGGCCGCGTGCTTGATCCCCCCGACCGCCGTGCCATGCTGCGCGGACCATGGCCGACCGCGACGAAGATTTCGCCGCCATGCTCGAGGCGTCGCTCGCCGAGCAAGCCCCTGCGCGCCGCCTGCGGCGGGGCCAGAAGGTGCACGGTACGGTGGTCGCGATCACCGACGGCGAGGTGTTCCTGGACATCGGCGCCAAGGCGGAAGGCCGCGTGCCCCGCAGCGAGTTCACCGATCCGTCCGGGGCGGTGACCGTGCAAGTCGGCGACCGGGTGTCGGCGGTCGTGGTGGACCCGCACGCCCCCGAAGGTCCACGGCTCGCGGTGCGTCTCGGAGGCGCCGGTGGCCCCGCGGCCCTGTCGCTCGCGCGCAGCTCCGGCTTGCCGGTCCGCGGGCGCGTGGCCGGTACGAACCGCGGCGGGCTCGAGGTGGATCTGGGCGGGCGTGCCACGGGCTTTTGCCCGGCGAGCCAGGTGGAGCTCGGTCGTGCGGCGGATCTCCAGGCGTACGTGGGCAAGACGCTCGACTTCGTGGTCACCGAGGTCCGGGACCGCGGGCGTTCGGTCGTGCTCTCGCGCCGACCGATCCTGGAGAAGGAGGCGGCGGCCCGGGCCGAACAGCGCCTGGCCGAGCTCGAGCCGGGCCTGGAGCTGGAGGGCACGGTCGATGCCCTCGAACCCTACGGTGCCTTCGTGGACCTCGGAGGCGTGCGGGGGCTCTTGCACGCAAAGACCCTCGAACGCGACGTCGGCGCCACCCGCCCGGCCGACCTGTTCCGCGTGGGCGAGACGATCCGCGTCCGGGTCGAGCACATCACCCCGGACTCCAAGGGCGGGTCCGCGCGCGTCGATCTTCGGTTCATCGCCGCCCTCGAAGCGGTGGCCCCCCCGCCCATCGTCGCGGGCACGGTCGAGCGGGTCGAAAGCGGCGGTCTGTGGGTGACCACGGACGACGGTGAGGTCTTCGTGCCGGCCCGCGAGCTGGACCTGCCGCCGGGTGCGGATCCGCGGCGCGTCCATCGACCGGGGACGAGCGTCGAGGTCGTCCTGCTCGGCAAGGACCGCCGCGGCCGAACCCGGGGATCGGTGCGCCGCGTGGACGACGCCCGCGCGCGGGTGGACTTTCGCGACTTCCAGCGCACGCGCACCGAGCCCACCGGTTCCCTTGGGCGCCTGGGGGACCTGCTGGCCGGCGTCCAGTTGCCGTCGGTGGCCCGGGCCCCGTCGAGCGCGAAGGAACCGACGCCGCCCCCGCGGGCAAAGAAGAAGGCCCCGGCCGACTCGGACGATCGCCCGAAAGGACGCCGGCGGCGGGCTGGCAAGCGCCACAACCCGAGCTGACCCCCCTCCATGCCGCGCCTGTTCTTCGGATTGCCGATCCCTCCGGCG
>Ga0256839_1000981_pt1 | contig 35881 bp, 50 predicted proteins | sample 354166metaG_FD_185968 | JGI IMG/M metagenome (GOLD analysis project Ga0256839, IMG submission 185968) | Hydrothermal vent microbial communities from Mid Atlantic Ridge, Atlantic Ocean - 354-166 | ecosystem: Environmental > Aquatic > Marine > Hydrothermal vents | place: Atlantic Ocean: Mid...
CACCGGAGCTGCAGGAGCCACCGGAGCTGCAGGAGCCGCCGGAGCTGCAGGAGCCACCGGAGCTGCAGGAGCCGCCGGAGCTGCAGGAGCCACCGGAGCTGCAGGAGCCACCGGAGCTGCTGCAACGCCCTCGTACTGTGAGAGGTCCATAGCGGCCATCGGAGTCGTGTTGAAATCCAGTGCCTCTGTGACGGTCTTCTTTATCCACGGCGACAGGGTTTTCCAGACTTCCATATCAGGAGCCTTGGGTGTGAAGGTGTACGTCGGCAGGGTGGCTGGGCCCGGGTCATACCCCGGCATAGGTGCCGAGATGGAATCAAAGGAGCAGCCCTGTCCATCGGTGCGTGGCTTAAGAACCAGAGTGACCAGACGGCCTAAGCACTGGGAGAAGTCGCCACTTACATTCGCAGCCTCAAGGGCAACAAAGACTTTGTAGACATTTGATTTATCCCCCATGGCTTTGCCTGCTTCCGGCAGAGTGACGGCCTTGGAGAAGATTCGGTTTTTCACAACGCCGTTGAGAGTCACTGTATCATCGAGCAGCTCGAAGATGAAGACCAGCTCCTGTCGTGGGGGCTTCGCTTCCCCTTTCCACTCTTGTGGGTGAATACCGGTGTCTATAACAGCCGTCAGCCGTGCGGGGTGAGGGCCGGGTTTCGGGAATCCCAAGTCAGAATCACCACCAGTAGAGACCGCAGTACCAACTCCAAACGGTGAGTTGTTAAGTTCTGTCATTTTCATTTCCTCTTCTCAGTTAATGTTCGGCCCAAGTGTGGCCAACCTTTGCTTCCGCCCCCATCTCAGGGAGCAAACCAATTTCTTGTGATGCTATCTTTACAGCCTCTTCCATCCAACCACGGACAGTCTCCGCCTGCGTCTCCTCTACTTCAAAGCTATGCTCGTCATGGTTCATGCTCAAGAGCCTTGCATCAACCCCCATTTGTTTGATCCAGCCGTACATAATGACCGTCGCCCTCTTCTGAATACTGGCTTCTGTTGCCAGCAGGAGGTAGCTTAGGGCTTCATTTTTCTTGTGTGGGCAGAGTCTTCTCCCTGTCATTGTTTCCACATAACCACGTTCCTTAAGCATTGACACCGCGTAGTCTGTCATCTTCCTGAAAGATGGGAGGTTCTTATCCAGTTTGCGTAGTATATTTGCTGCCTCATTCTCTTGAATGTTGAGCAAGGTTGATAGCCGCTTTGCACGTGCACCATTCACGAACGAGTAAATGATACCCTTAGCTTGGTCTCGTGTCGTGCCCGTTGCCTTCGCAAGTAGACTGTGGTTGTCTGTCCCTTTGCTCTTGTCCCCCTCCAGCATTGCCTTAATGTACTCCCCGTCATCCCAAGCCTTTATCCAGCACCCTATCAAGTGAAGGTGGCATCCATCCAAGTCAGCAGTAACGAACCGATACCCCGGTCTCACCTTAAAGAGTGACCGGCATTCCTTCCCAAGGAATCCCTTTGATGGAATATTGACCACCACGCGGTGGGTTACCCTATGGGCCGCGGTGCCAAGAGTGTCAATGTCATACTTAACCACCCAGTTCCCATCGACATCCTGTTCCGCTCTCTCTAGTAAGCCTGAGACGAGCCGCCACCTGTGGGTATATTGCAGGTAGCTCGCGATATCCTGACCAACCCCACTTGGGATTGTGTGGTAACTATCCTCGGTCAACTTCGGGGAAGTTACCTTTCCTGTTTTCTTACTGAAGTTCCATTCCTTTGGTTGCCACCCAAGTTTTAACAGAGCTTCCTTGACCTTTTTGTTACTGTCCAAGTCAAGTGTTTCAAACTCCACCCTACAAAACGGCCCCGCCACCTTGGTTGCGTCCTCCCCCATATAACGGGTGCAATGGGTTGTTGGTGTTCCATCTCGCTTCAAAGGGTTCATCCACTTTCTGAATCCTGTATCCTTACAAACCTGCTCCTTAATTATGATGGAGGGCGGGAAGTGTTTGACAATTCTGTTCCTGAATACTTCCCGGCTTTCATCCAACCACCCCACCAAAGTCACCGCGTAGCCTTTATCGAATGGGTGTCCGTACTTCTGAAAATCATTACATGCCACCCGGAAGGCGTGCTCAGTTGCAAGCTGCTGGTACGCCACTGGTGAGTATGTAGCAAACTTGGATGCCAACTCCCGTAAGACCCTCTCCCCTATCCGGGTATCTTCGATACACCGAAACACCATGTCTCTATTGAGTATACTCCAATCTTCGTGCACCGGCTTCTGTATCCCGAACCGAACACCGTAGGCCTCAATCGAGTGAGAAGACTTGCACCCCGGTGGTGGAGTTGCTTCCGGGGATATAAACTTCGACATGAGAAGTGTATCTATAAAGTCCGGGAACTCCTTTTCAACCTTGACCCCGCAGACCTTCTCAATAACGGGGAGGTCAAACGCCAGTCCATTGTGGAACGCTGTCTTGTTATCCTTAATAAACTGGATGCCGTCATCAATGGTTCCGTGGTATGGGATATCAAGGTGCTCATTTAAGAATACCCGAACGTCATCCCCCTTCCTGAAAACCATCACATGAATTTTGGTGGCTTCGTTATACAGTCCGTCAGATTCCAAGTCCCCTGTCCAATACTCTTCAGGATTAATCATCTTGTTATCCTCTCACCATGGAACATCTATATTATCCACAACAAAGGCCTTCTCCTTCTTTGCACCCCACTCTTCAGGTGTCTTAATCTGGTCACCGTCCTCTTGCGACCCGGCCAACCCACCCGGGGGTGACGCGGTTTCAAGCATCCGTCCTGTTGTCGTGCAGAACTTCGTAAATATTTCCTTATCGGCGATCGGATTGCAACCCCGCATTTTAATAGCCCGAATTCTGTTATAAAATTCTAACCCATTTTCGCCTTTAACGTTCCTCTCAATCCCCAATGCAACGGATACCTTTCTCGCTAACGCACGGCTGCCAGTATACTGGATTAGGGAAACCTCCCCGCCCTCTTCGTGGGGCTTTCCATACTTTGGTGGATTGAGGTGTGAGGTTGCTATGACCGTGAAGTCCAAGGCGACTACCAAATTCTCCAGCTCCTTGAACATCCAGTTCAGTTTCTCATTCGCGTCACTCGCTGACACACCGTCAACAAGCGCACTAACCGGGTCGATACAAACGACCTTGGCACCCCGAAGCAGCACCATGTGTCGGGTAAGTTCGACGGCCTGTTCCACGGTTTCTATCTCCCCATCCGCGCCTAATGTTAATAGCTCTTCCAGAGAACCCGCTGTAGACTTTAACTGTTCGGGGTCATAGTCTACATCGGGGCGGTTATAGAACGTCCCGTCATGGATTCCTGCTACAGCCCTAACCAAATCCGCAGCCTCCTCTTCAAGCATAATAGCGCCAACTGGAATCCCCTGCTTAATTAACTCCACGATAGTCATGTGAATGAATTCCGTTTTCGAGCAAGAGATTCCTGCACCTATCCCATAAATCTTCCTAGGCCGTATTCCATACGTAAGTTCTGTCAGCTTTTTCCAAGGCCAGTTATACCCGTATTCCGGGACACTGTTTATCTCTTCGAGTACATCACCAATAGAAACCATGGTGGCGGGCTTGTACTCCTTCCCCCGGAAAAGCGCACACTCCGCCAACTCCTTGCTCTTTCCAGCGACTAACATTTCACTCGGGTCTTTCGCTGGTAGAGTTACAACCTTGACCTTCTCCCCGGGGAGTATCTTTGTCAGCCTCCGTAACCCTTCAGCTCCCGGTTCATCATTGTCCAAGACAAGAATAATCTCTTTTGCCTTGTCTATAAGAGCCTTGTCATGCTCCGTCATGGCTGGAACATCATTACCATATGGAAGAGATACCACTGCTGGGCACTGGCCCTCGAACTCTGTTCCTGTTTGATACTGCCAGATAGCCCACCATAGCGACATGGCATCCTCTTCACCCTCTGTTATCCAGAGGCGTGCCCCGCCGGTTGCTGCTTGTTGGGCACCAAAGAAGCTGACATTGGAGAAGTCGCCTACTGTCATGAACTGCTTATCACCAAAACGCTTCTTGTACCCCGTCACCTTTCCATCCTTAAAGCCGGGATAGAACGTTTCTGTTATGTTCCCGGCAGTGTCAACAGTGTGTCGGACTCCAAAGAATGCCGCTACATCTTTAGGTATTCCTCTGACAGGGTTATCAACCGTAACCCCGAAGAGGCTCACTTGATCCGCCTCTTGCTGCAATACTGCTGCATCCTTTTTCGGCTTTGACTTTCTCATTTCCCGAGCCTCCTCATACCCCTGCACGGGTGCGCCCCTTACGTTTCTTAAAGTGGCCTCCTGTCATGATTACCCTTCCGTTCGGAATGTTATCATTCCCGTATTGAAGGGCGTCCGCGTGTTTGCTGAATGGGCCGACTAGTGTAGTTTTGTTTCGGACAAAGTATTGCTTCTTCATTTTGAAATCTCCTTTCGGACTCTTGACAAGGTCAGGTCTGTAATGCGGTGTGTGAATTCCGGGATAGGCTCTATGCGCTGTGGATCTGCTTCTCCGAGAGCGTGCTTTATATCCAGAAGAACCGCCTCAGTTGTGGGTGGCAGTACCCCATTCACGGAGAGACTCGCAAATATCTCCGATAGGGACGAGAACGCTGTGGCTACCACCGAGTCTGTGTGGCTGTTACAAGAGTTGCCTAAGACCTCAACAAGTTCGTCACCGACAAGGTGGAAGGTTCTGTCATCTACTCGGCAGCCCCCCTTACTTTTCGTATATTGCAATCTTGTTTCTGACATTACAGCTTCTCCAGTAAGTTTACGATGAACCCAACGGACTTATAGCCAAGAATTAATGAGAAGTAAATCAAGAGCGAGTTGAGGGTCAGTTTACAGATTTCTGCCTTTGTATTTTGTTCACGGTGATATCTCATAGTTCTTCACTCCCCTTTATAACAAACCATTCTAGGTTGTAATTAGCCATCAAGGTGTTCACAGCTCCCGCAAGGTTCCTTTCAACCACAGAGACACCCAACAAAACCTCCTCCCTGTAGATTAAGAAATTATACTTCCTGTATTCCAGCAGTTCCTCCCATAACGCGTCAATCTCTTTCTGAGTGAGCAATACACTCTCCCAATCATGAACGGACTTAAAGAACTCCAGCTCTGCACATAACTCTTCTGCTCGCTGAACGACACCCGTTCCACTCTCCCACGTTGAGTCCGATATCGACCTTGCCAGATTAAGCAAATCTTCACTGTACATTTTGGATCCCCTTGATGGCTTCTTGAAAATCTCTGTCCGTCATAAACCCCGCGGTCCTCTCCTCGTTCTGAACACTCCATGGTGTTGGGGTTGCAGCCGGTGTTACCCGGAAGACAAGGAATGAAACCACGAGCCATACAAGTAGAATAGCTATGACAGTTTCAATTCGGTCTTCTATCCAGTCAAATACTCTATACAGCATTGCAGCGTACCCCCTCAAAGCGAATATTACCGAACTGCCACACCCAAGTGGATTGGTTGATAACATCCTCACCCTTGCAAAACAGGTAAACCCTCACCCCACCTTTATCAATATAAGAAAGGTGTGCCCTGTCCATAAGGTACTCAAGCTCTTCTGAAGCTGCGATGTAATCCTCGAGGTTACTGTGTGGGAGCTCCTCCGATATAGAGATTGGGAACAACCCTGAGTTAATCGCCACAAATGTGATTGCCAGTATTGAAAATATAAACCCTTTAACTTTATTCATGAGACTCCCACCCTTAATACTTAACCGAAGTTTTCTTTACACGGAGGTATGAAGCGTCCGACGCAGCCCCTTACCTGTTCCGCCATCACTTGGCTGTTCATCTCCTTATAGTGCTTAAGTGTATACCACTTCCGGAGCATGTGAAGCTGGTCTCTGGTTATCATTCCGAGAAGGTATGCGTTTCCTGCTTGGCGTTGTTTCTTTAGTGTATTCATTTTCAACCCTCTTTGTTGTAGTAAAGGAAAGCCCACTGACCGGCACCACTCTTTTCCAACCTTGGCGTTGTCCCCCTGACAATGGGCTTACCCTTAATACATCTTTTATCGAAGCGGCTTTATCGTCCGCTCGGCTATCCAGTTGCTGGCCGTCAAGGTCCGGTGTGGGTTAGTGCCTTCGCTCCCCTATGGAGTCAGCGCGCCCGGTGTTACCCTTGTCAGGCGGGGATTCTACACTCCCATCCGCCTTTCGTTAATTATCTTATCGGCAAGTTAGACCGAAGACTTTAATAAAGTTCAAACTAATTTACAATCTGTTTACGAAACACCCCGCTCAGGACCAGCCCCCTTATCCGGGGAGAACCGCTGGATAGTGAACCCTGAGAAGCCCACTCCATGCGCTATAGCATAAGCCCTCGCATTCAATCTTGCACTCTCCCGGGAATCCCTTACCGCGATAACAACCCCATTGTACATGACTCTCCAAACTTTCATATTACTGCCCTCAGTAGGTAAACGATCCCATGGCCCATAAAGTATGCACCAACCCATACAGATATTGCGAATAAGAAGAACTTCATTTGATTCCCCACCTAGTCTTGAAAGAAGTATCCATTGATTTCAGTATAATTCATCATGATATCCCTTGTAACCTTCTCACTGTCGAGATACGGGATAAGGTCATCAATGCCGCGGGTGGTGTTACACTCTATAAACGTTTCCATCGCGAAGTCTTCCGGGCTCTCAAAGGAGCCCATGTAACTGTCCAGTATCTTATCCAAAGATTCGTTTTCCTTATACTCCACAATCACGTGTGGGGGAAAAGTCTCCTCAAGATCCAAAGAATCAACCATATCAAGTTCATCATAAGTAAAACCGGCGTCGATGTAGTCGCGGAAGCCATCAAGGTAATCAAAAACGTTAATATTGCTCATTGTTCTATTCTCCAGTGTTTAGTTGAAATTGCGTTGCTGTCACTTATATTATCGGAACACAGTATAACAAACTTTAGCCGAATCTCAAAATAAATTCAAGGAATGTTGCCCACTACTTGCCCACAACCTCAAATATATACCACCCAGCCACCACCCAGTGTACAGCCGTACACCTCCGGAAGAGGAGTGTATCAACAACATAAAAGAAGATACCGTCCACCACCCTACTAGCAGCCCTATCAATAGCCTTCTCAATAGAGGTCTCTCGTCTCAGTCTATATCTTGCCATCATGAATGCCTCAATATATCTCGTGTCAATAACATTATCGACCACCACCCCCACAAACTGAAGAGAACTATGTCACAAGATTGTTAAAGAGTCAAGAGGAATCTCAAGGGGTGTAACTGGGATTCAAAGGAGTCAGGAGGAAAGTGTCAGGATTCTTTACAGTGGGAATCAATGGGATTCAAGAGGAGTTAATGGTAGTGGGTTTCAATAGGAATTAAGAGGAGTCAAGAGGAATTAAGAGTGGTGTGCGATCTAAGGGGAGTTCATGGGAATTGTACTGCAGTGGGATTCAAGAGGGTTTAGTTAGATTCAGTTGGATCCAATGGGATTCAGATTCAATTAGTGTTCAATTCGATTCTGGTGGTCAATTCAATTCAAGAGGATTCTATTCGATTCCAATTCTATTCCAATTCTGTTGGGTGTTCAATTCGATTCAAGAGGATTCAATTCCGTTGGTCAGTTCAATTCTATTCTGGTGGTGTTGTCCCTCCCGAGCCCCATCAATCATTCCTTCCATCGAATCATCTCGAATCCCATCAATCCATCGAATAAATTGAATCATCTCGAATCCCATAAATCCCATCGAATCCCATCGAAACCCTTCAATGGCCGGGGGATAGAAGAAATTCAGGGGTGGGAAATTTTCAGGGGGGGTTGGTCCTTAAAACATAAAAATGGTATTTAATCCCTTTTGCCCCTTAAAACATAAAAATGGTATTTTAATCCCTTTGGCCATTGGAAATCCTTAGGAATCGATTAGGGATTAATTAGAAATCCTTAGGAATCGATTAGGAATCCTTAAGATTTGAAATAATAAATTTGTCCCCTTTTCATCCATAATAAAATATTGGGTTTTGGAAAGGTTGGGATTACTGAGAGAGTGTCAGGATTCTTTACACTTTTCAAAGGGGTATAGATGGGATTGGAAGTAATTCCTAGGAAATTTATATTGGGTTGTAAGGAGTGGCTGGAATGGTCTAAATCCTTAAGGATATGACGCCAGAGAAGACTTCTCTTTCTAGGAATGGCATAGGGTCAGTTGTGGTTAGGAGGGGCTTAGAATGGAGCTGAGGGCGTTTAAGAATTCCCACACCCAAATTAAGGTTGGTTATCTGTTGGGTATGGATTCCTCGGAAGGCCATAGATTCCCACACAGGGTTGGTTATCCCACAGATTAGTGTTCAAGGGGAAGTAGTGAGTTAGGAGTGGTGTTGAACCTTGGGTATGGACCAAGTACCTAGGGCATGGGAAGTGCCTTAGGAGCACCCTGAGGCCTTGGGGAATGGGTGTGGCCAGGTGTCTTGGGTATTCCTGAGTGGGCTATGGATTCCTGAGAATCCCAAAAGACACACTATGTTATAGGGTACAGAAATTATCCTTGATACGGAGATGGTGAACACCCAAGGTAGAGGATTGGGGCGATGGTCAAACCAAGCTGGTCGGGGCCAATCATGGAAGAGTAGTGATGATACTTCAGTGACTACCATGCTGAAGAGGAGCAAAGAGTGACGAAGTCTAACCAGCGGGCGAAAAGAGTCTTGGCGACAGTCAAGGGGCATCTATATTCGGATTAGTAGATGAATTAGGTGTGGGGCATGGTGCTGGAGCCCGGTTAAGAGCCGATGAAGCACTGAACAAGGAAGTAGATTAGGTCCAACTAACCCTGATAACGGATTCGGGGGAAACTAAGGAACATTTCTTTATACCACCCACACACAGGGGATAAGAGATATAGGGCTTCCTGCGTCTTGAAGCGACTTGAAGCGAATCCCTAGGCTCAAGTCAAGGGTATGTGAATCTAAGTGATTCTTAGGATTCCTAGGAATTATAGGGTATATACATATATAGTTATAGGGTATGTATAGGATTCTAAGTGATTCTTAGGAATTATAGGGTATATACATATATAGTTATAGGGTATGTATAGGATTCTAAGTGATTCCTTATGCTTGTAGCGAAGCTAGGGTGAAGTAGCGTAGCGTACTGAACCCACTAGGGTAGGCATTCGCCTAGGGAACGTAGTGACCGGTGAGATAGACATATGTTATTATAATATATCTTGTTATGTATTGTGTGGGGATATGTCTTGTGTATGTGACTCTTGGGAATTCTTGTGGGTGACTCACTTGTGTGGGACCCCTTCTTGTGTGGGTGACTCTTGATTTCCAAAGACACACTATGTTATAGGGTACAGAAAAATTAACAGAGGTCATCACATGCGAAAGAAATTCAAGACATACAGGCGGTCAATGCAGATTCCACAATACCACAGCCGGGATGACGTTCAGGTTGTCATTGAGGGTCAGGAGACTTCAGAGGAAGCAATTACCGGTGGTGTCAAGGTGACTGTGATTCCCCCTGAGAGAACTCCCCGCCACACGACAAGCACAAGATGCTATTTACCAAGAGGTAGGTAAGATGGATTACAGTATTATTCAAGACGGAATCTACTGGGTCATCACACTGGATTGTATTGTGATATCGGAGAGGTTCCCAAGCCGTGAGGAGGCAACCTTAAACTTGCCTTATGTGTGTGGGTGAGGTTGCGAAAGGCAAGGGTGGCCGCAAGCCGGGGAGCCTCAACAAGAAGACCCTTGCAGCTCTTGCTCTGACAGAGGGACTCACACCTCTCCTCCAGAGGGAAATCCCGAAGGTTATCGACGCTTTGATATTTCAGGCCAAGGGAGGCGACGTACCAGCCGCTAGGTTACTTCTTGAGCAGTTCACTCTTAAGGCCAAGGAGCACGCCGCTCTCGTGGAGGGGCATAACCCCACGGGTGTTGCCACAGGTGGCAAGGGTGCCCTGAATATCAGTATTCAAGTCGTCGGCAGCGACACCGCAAAGGATGTGGATGGGGAAGTGATTGATGGCTGACTTCAAACTCCACGAGAAGCAGGCGGAAGTTCTGCGATTAACCTCCGAACTCAAGAAGAGGTATGTGGTGTTCGCCGCCGGTAGGCGTAGTGGGAAAAGCTACTTGGCTGCAATATGGCTTCTCCTTCAGGCTCTTGAAGAACCGAAGCCGGGGGTGACGTATGGCCCTACCGCGAGAGTGTTATACGTCGCACCAACTATCGGGATGGCGATTGACATCATGCAAGACCTGTTCATGGAGATAGCAGGAGACTACATCCAAAACTTTTCAGCACGTCGCCTTGAATTCACTTTGGTCAATGGCCGGAAGGTTAAGCTCGCCGGGTGTGACAAAACAAGGTCACTCCGTGGCGGGAGTCTTATCGCACTTGCGCTAGACGAAGTCCAAGATGTCAACATCCCCGAGGTGTGGGATAGGGTTCTCCGACCAGCAACAGGTGATTTGAAGGCAAACTGCTTGTTCATCGGAACACCATTGCCGGGGACAGCCGAGGAGTGGCACGCCCTTTACCGGCGCGGCCTCGATGAGGAAAACCCGAACTGGGCCTCTGTGCATTGTAACAGCACAGATAACCCGTTTATCGATATGCAGTCGGAGGTTGACCAAGCGAGGCTGGACGGTGTCTCTGAGACCATTATCAACCAAGAATACTTTGCCAGCTTTGAGCTTACATCTGCATCCCAATTCGACACACAGAACGTCCCCACCTACACGGAGCTCCCACAGGGTACCCGGACGTATATCTCAGTTGACTTGATGGGTTTCAAGGATATATCGGGGCTCACCATCAAAGAGATAGGCAGTCTGGACGAAACCGTGATATCTGTTGTTTCAGTAGACACCCGTAACCACTGGTATGTACGGAACATGATAACAGGAAGGTGGGGTGTGGAGGAAACAGCGAGGCGGATTGCGAGAGCGGCAGCACAGTATCAGCCACACAAGTTGGGTCTTGAGGCTGGGGTGTTAAAGAACGCCGTGCTACCCTTCTTACAGCAAGAGCTTAACACTGCGGGTGCTTTCATTTCCGTGAATGACCTTAAGCATGGGAACGTAAACAAGGTTGACCGGGTATTCTGGGCATTACAAGGAAGGTTTGAGCGTGGAATGATTCACTACCCCGATGGTGCAGTCTGGTGTGAGAAGCTGAACAAACAGCTTAACGCCTTCCCCAACAGGTACGTTCACGATGACATGCCGGACTCCCTAGCGTATATTCAACAACTAGCGGACGCGGCAGTTGATGTGGACGCATACTTAGCGCTGGAGGAGGAATCGGTTACCTACGATGAACCCATTGACGAGACAACAGGTTACTAATGGCTAAAATTAAATTAGAAGATTTGACCTACAAAAACCATGTGGGTGACACATCCTTGATGTCTGAGGTAGCCCATAAGGTGGAGAGGGCAGCTTCTTGGATGAAGCAGACTTATCACTCCCGGTGGGAAAAGTACCGCCTCCTCTGGGCGACAGAGTTCAAGGAGACTTTGAGAACTCGAAACAGCGAACGGTGCAAGCTGATAACACCCACCACACAAATCGGCGTGGATACCGGGACAGCCCAGTTAGACTCCTCCCTTGGTTATTTGTCGTTTATCGAAGTTGACCCGGATGTCCCCGAGGAGGGTATCGAGGCGTGGCGTGAGACTTACGCCGAGCTGTGGGACAACATGGTATCAGCCTTCCGCAACGACCTTGCGAATAACGGGAACCGTGAGGAAATATCAGACGCTATATTCAACGCGGGGCTCCTTGGCCTTGGGGTTTTGAAAGTGGTCGAGGAAGAGGAGGAGTATCAAGAGCTGTCCCCCGGCCCTCAGGGTGGTGGCGCTGTCTCTATAACGAAGAGACGTACAAACATCACACTGCGGTCAGTTGACCCAAGGAACTTCCACTTCCCTAAGGGGGCCGTAGGTGTTGAGGACAGCCCTTACGTTGTTGAGGAGATGAAAGTCCCGGCGCACACTATTGAGGAGAGAATCCGACTGGGTGTGTACTCCCCCGTCGAGTACACGGCTGACGAAGACTCAATGGTCACACTGTACGAATACCACGGGGTACTGAGTAAAGCCATCTTGGATTCCACAATGTACACATCAATGCCGGATGAACTGGTAGTCAGAGAGCTGAATGAAGACAAGATGGTAGAAGCTATCGTTGTGTGGGCCAAGGGCGCGAAAGCACCTTTCTTCGCAGACGAGACACCATTTCTCGATAAGAAGAGGTCATACCTGACTTTTGTGTGGGACAGGGAACAAGGTTCTCCCGTGGGTCGTGGAATTGCGGCCAAGGTGTTCAGCGTACAGAAAGCGCAAGATGCAAACCTACGGGCACGGACAGACGCCATGGCCTACGCAGTCCACCCGATGGTGGGTGTTGATAACCTGAAGCTGGTTTCCCGGCGAAGGATGAAGGTGTCTCCCGGCGCTCAGATTCTAACTCAAGGTGACCCCAACCGTGCGATAGTTCCATTCCGGTTCGGTGACATACCACAATCTGCGTTCCTTCAGGCACAGGAGTTGGCATCCCTCGCCGCACAGTCCACAGGGTTGGACGCATTCGGTGGCACCGATGTCAAGTACCAGTCCGGAGAGGGCATGCAAACCCTTCAACAGGGAACCGTTGCAAGGTCAAGGAAGGTACAGGAAAACATGGTGGCGTTCTTGAAGGAGGCTATAAATCTGTTCCTGTGGAGAAGCACACAGGCAGACCCGGAAAGATACCCTCCAGTTGCACCGGGGTTCAAGGTGACTATCAATGTTGGAAGCCTGACGAGGGCGCATGAGATGTCCCAAATATCAGGGATGCTCAAGACAATTCCAGAACAGTCACCGGCGTATTGGAGACTCCTAATCAAATACTTTGAGCTTTCAGACCTGCCAGACAAGGAGCAAGTCATCTCAGACATGAGGAAGCTCGCGGAAGCTTCCCTTAACCCACCGCCTCCCCAACCAACGTATCAAGAGCAGTTGTTGGAAAGGAAGATGGCCTTGGAGGAAATGCGTGAGAAAGCGAGTATTCAACTTCAAGCGGCTCGTGTCCGGGCTGAGCTTGTTAGGGCAGCAGCTTCAATCGAGAAGATTGACGTTGATGAAATGAAAGCGAAGGCGGACGCAATACTAAGCTTGGCGAAGGCTGAGGCTGCAGAGGTTGGTTCGCAGTTGGATAAGTACAAGGCTCTCGTGGAGGGTATGTCAAATGAAGCAAGCCTCACAACAGGAGACAGACTTACAGGATTGGGAACAGGAGGAGGAGCGCCGGGAGATGGACTTACGGTCTCTATGCCAGTACCCGGAGTGGGAGACACTCCAGAGGAAGCTTGAGGGGATAAGGGATGAAATCAACAAGGTAGTTGATTGCACAACGGTGGAAGATTTACACTTCCGCCGGGGGTGTATCGAGATGCTAAACTCAGTGATAACACTTCCTGAGCAAGTTTCAGAAATCATTGCAGGTAACTTTGAAGATAACATATTGGAGGATTGAACATGGGTGATGATAAGGAGACAGAAGTGAAAGCCACCTCGGCGAAGAAGAGCCGCCGGAAAAAGCCACCGACGTTGCAGGAAATCCTGAGGAAGGAACAAGAAGAGCGCCGGAGAGCTTTTGAGGCCAGCCACAAACCAACCCGACTTAAAAGGAACGAGGTGAAAGAATGAGTCTTGACTCTTTGTATCTGGAGGGGGACAACATAGCCCCTGCTAACGTTGGCGGACAAGTGGGGCAACTGGTTGCGGATAAAGTGCCGGGCAATATCAGCCCCAAGGAGGCAAGCGCAGACCTTACCATGGTTCAGCAACAGCTTGCTATTGCACAGCAACAGGTAGACCAGTACAAAACACTCTCTGACCAACTCCTGAACTTCACGGTGGCGGGGGCTGAAGCTACGCAGCCGCAAGACCCTGAAGCCATCCTCGACGAGTTCGAGAAAGACCCACAGGCCGTTATTCGGAGGGAAGCGGAGCGGTTACTGGCGGAAAGGGAGAAGACAAGCGACCCCGCGACGGACGAGGTTAAGCAGAGGCTTGATGAACTTATGGCCAAGGACGCGAGGGAGTCCTTATCGAAAGAGGTGGAGGACTACACTGAAGTCTTCAAGAATCCTGAGTTTCAAACCTTTCTGGAGGAGAACCCAACCTACAAGCAGGTTCTCGCTATCGCCAACCAAGAGTATGACGTAAATACAATCGCTGGCGTGTTGAACCACTTCAAAACGACTCAAGGTGGTGGAAATGCCAGCAGTAAAAGAATTCCAACAAACTCCCCAAGCAAGGGTGGGGGCGGAGGAAGTGGTCGGGTGTTTAGCCGGGAGGCTATAAAGAAACTCTCCATCGAGAACCCGACGGAGTTCGCCAAGTTGAGTGGCGAAATCGCACAGGCCTACAAAGAAGGCCGCGTTAAGTAAAGTAAGGAGCAGACATGCCTTTAGGTACAAACCATCAATCTCCCGGTAACCCCGGTATCGAGGACTTTATTCCAGAACAGTGGGGTGACCTCGTTGTAGCTGCCTATGACGCCAAGACCGCGATGAAGGAAATCGTGACCATTGTGCCTCACAGTGCAAACCGAGGTGACACTATAGTTATCCCGGTTGAGGGTCCGAACGTCAGCCCAGCTGCCAAGCAGTTCCAGACTGAGGTCACCCTCCAGCAGCACGATTCAAGCAACGTTCGGCTGGTTGTTAACAAGCAGTTTGAATTTTCGCGGCTTAATTGATAGGCCAGTAACCCTTGATAAATAACTGGGAACCCATCGTGGGGCAACCAGAGGCAACGTGAATCCACTCTAGGAGTGTTGAAAATGAAAATGAATGAAACTGATATCAAATACTTTGCAGGACTTTTGGACGCGGACGGGTGTGTGTCCCTCAGGTTTATCACCTCGAAGGGAGTGCGCCGGGTAAGCGTTGGACTGTCTCTGTCCCAGAGGGAGTCCCATGCAGCACCTGTTCTACAACTATGTGAACTCTTCAACGTAACCCCCCACTACCGGGATGGCAAGGTTGAGTTCAGCGCGGCGAGGAAAACAAAGCTCCTTGCCTTCGCAGATAGGGTATGCAAGTATATGGTGGTGAAGGGTAGTCTCTTGCGGTTCGCGGTCGATTCCGCGTACCAAAGAGAGTCCTCAACAGTTTCACCGGAGGAAGAACAGTCACTCCGGAAAGAGTTCACCGAGCGGAGACGAATCGGTGGGCCAGTAAAATCAATCAAGCATGTATCGAGCTCTTGGGCAGCGGGTTTCCTAGATGGTGATGGGAACTACTCAATGCGGCTCAGAAAGACAAAGAATGGAAGAAGCGATGACTTGTGTGTAAGGGTGGGTCTTACTAAGACCGAGAAGGTTCTAGCGCTCCAAAAGCTTGCAGACAGGTTCGGAGGGGTACTCCATAAAGAGCGAGATAAACGGGGATACTTCAACTGGAGGTTATCCTTGGGCAAAGGCAACAAGAAGCTTGCCGTCTCCTTCCTTAAAGACATGCGAAAGCGCTCCAAGGTGAAGCGCGAGAAGATTGAGAAGTTACTTCATTATCATACACGGGCCGCACAGACTGAACTCGAGGGGCCGCATTGCGGTAAGCTACAGTCGAGCACCCAAAAGGGTGTTGTATCGAAGACAAAGAAAGTTCACAATCTCTGTCCAGCCTCATGCCCCTGCTGACCAAGGCAGCGGGCCGCAGCATGGCACGCCATACCGATGCTCAAATTATGGCACTGGCAGCAAGCTCCTTCAACGGAGGCACTGCCTTCGCTGGTACGGTTGACCCGTATGGCTCGGACTGGGGAACCGCCTTTAAGACCTCCATCTCCAACCAGCGTGTTGTAATCGGATCTGATGGTGCGACCATCTATAACGGCACGAACGCCGCGTCTCTCACGGACGCAGCAATTCTGTCCGTTGTTCTCCAACTGGAGAACTCGGACGTGGACACCAGCGACTTGGTGTGGGTGCTGCCGCCTTCTGCGAAGCGCGACATCCTGAACATCGACAAGTTCACTCTGGTTAACATGAGCGGTGACATTGGCCGGATGAAGGGCCAGTTCGGAGAGCTGTACGGTATCCCAGTGGTAATCACCAACGCCTGTCCTAAGGTCGTTGACGGTGCCTCTGGCCACGACCGTGTTGGCTTCTTGCTCTCTAAGGAGGCCTTGTATATGGCCTACCAGTGGGACGTTCGTGCACAGGAGTCCTACCTACAGCAGTACCTTGGTACTCTATATACCATGGACAACCTCTACGGTCTGGCCGTGGCTCGTGACTACGCAGGCATCGCAATCGCGATCCCCAACCAGTAAACACCTGCAATGGGTGGTGGGAGGCTCCCTTCGGGGGGCCTTTCATTTATCAGGAGAATCTCAATGTCAATACTTACATCTGAAAACGTTGCAGCTGTAATGAACGCAATGTCCCCACAGGAGCGAGCAGTTCTACGAATGAACCTGCAAGAAGACCCTGCAACTGCCGAAAGAACAGTACAGGAGGCGCTGACTAGGTTGAATTCAAACCCGGCCAAATCTGCTGTGTCCGCCGCAAACAGAGGAGAAGGTGCATTCTCGGAACTCTGGAATGTCCTGTTCGGAAAATGAGCACATACAGAGATGGCCCTGACCAAGACTTAGGTTACGCGGTTCAAGGCTGGAGCAGGAAGTGCGTACTCCCAGACCCTCCAAGCAATGGTGGTAACGGCGGTAACGGGGGAGGCAACCAAGAACTAGGGTGGTTCTCAATAGGGTCTTGGGGCGACACGCAAGCGCCGATGCCTCCACCACCCGGAGTTTCCTCCACGTCAACTGCGGAGTTTAGGTATCAAGGAACTTCCTCTTTCAACCGGCTTGCGGAGCTGACCAACGGAGTTTGGGATAACAACCCGGCGTTTGATGCAGGCATCCCTTGGCCTCCCCCGGGGTTTACCGCTGACTCTTTAACTGGTACGACAGAATTCTCCCTATGGTGGTGGGACGCGTCATGAGAGATAACGAACTTTATTTCAGGCACAAAACCCCCGGGACTGACGAATGGTTCAGGATTGAACAGACCCACTCAGGATTTTTCGGGAAAGGTTCGAGGGTCATATTGTGCAACAGTCAACCTACAGAGTTCACCGGAGACCCGGTAACGAAGGTCGAGGTAAATGCCGGGGTTACCTTCTCAGGTTCGGGGGAATTTGCTATCCGGGTTATGGACGCGTCAGGCATATGGGTTTTGTATCGTAACGTCTTTCCCGGTACCCCAACGGAAGACCCCTCCGGCGTGGATGACTGGAACCTCCCGAGAACAGAGCTACCCCCGGGCACTCAAGGCTTTAAACTGTGGGTGAGAAACGGTACGGGGTGGTTAGATTTTAGAGCGATTCCATAGGAGAACGCAATGGCAATATTCAGTGCACAGTCATTCACGCAGATGGCTCGCAGAGTTCTTGATGTTTACGCGTACCACAAGAACAGGAAGGGGGAGATTCAGTCAACAGACGAGAAGACTACCCTATCAGGGGATGACGTTCTTGTTCTCGAAGACAGCGCGGACGGCTTTGCCAAGAAAAGAATCAAGGCATCCAACCTTGCAGTGGGGAGTTCAGGCTCCGACACAACTGCAGTCCACGTTGATGTGGCCAATGAGTTCAACGCAATCCCCAACACTACACCCGTATCTTCAGACAAGCTTCTTGTTGAGAAAGGTGTGGACGGTTCAAAGGCAGTTGTTACAGTTTCATCTCTACCGGTTACACCTCACAGCCATTCAATCAATGACGTAACGGGGTTGCAACCAGCCTTGGATGGGAAGGAGAATAGCTTCCCAAAGAACTCCGCATTTAATAAAGACTTCGGAGTTGGTGTTGGGACTGTTGCGGAAGGGAACCATACCCACTCAGGACTTTATGCGCCTCTCGCGCACACCCACACAGTGTCCAATACCACCGGGTTACAGGCGGCGCTGGACAGCAAAACAGAGACCTCAAGCAACTCAGGAGCTGGGGAAGGTCTTGCACTCCCTAAGGTCGGGAACAACCTGCCATTCAAGAGCATTGTTGCGGGTAACAATGTCACTATCTCCAGCCAAGCTGACACTATCACCATTGAGGCCACCGGCGGCGGGGGCGGCGGTGGGACAGACCATGGGGTACTGGCGGGACTGGGCGATGACGACCACCTCCAATACCACAATGACGCGAGAGGGGATGCCCGATACTCACAACTGAACCACACCCATGCAGGGGTGTATGAGCCAGTCTTCTCCAAGAACACCGGTTTCAACCTGAACTTGGGAACAGCTGCTGGGGAGGTGGCGGAAGGGAACCATAACCACGGCACGGTTTACTCTCCTATTGGCCACGACCACAATGGAGTATACGCACCAGTCACCCACACTCATAGCATTTCAGAGGTAACAGGGCTACAGCCTGCCCTCGATTCCAAGGTGGAATCTTCCAGCAGCTCTGGGGCAGGCGTTGGCCTTGTCCTACCGAAGGTTGGGGTTGACCTTCCCTTCAAGTCTTTGGTGGCCGGGCCGAACGTAACCCTTACTGACAACGGTAATGATATCACGATTGGTGCAACTGCTGGTGGTGGTGGTGGTGTTTATCTCCATGATACAGGAACCAATCTATTTCCGGTGTTCGTGGACACTCACAGAGGGAACAAGGTACTTTCCGCAGAAACCATTGAAACAGTGTTCGGGAGGAATGGAACCGCAGGAGCAAACTCAGTCCTGTACCACGTTTATACCCAAGATTTAAACCAAGGGTGGATGCCTCATATTAACACTACTATCGTGGCGGCTACCATCGCGTTTGAGTCTGCGAGTTCAACAGGAAATTTGGTTGATGTTCTGTTCATTGATGCCGTGACCGGGGTGACATTGACAACAATCACAGGGCTTGCAACGACCAACGGCACTTCCCGTGTTATCTCCAGTGTCATAACGACAGATGTTGACCTGAACCAAGAGAACGTCACAGTGCGGATTGTGACACAAGGCGGTGGGACGACGACTGACCCCAAAGTTACAATCTATACAAGGTGGAGGTTCTAATGGGTATATATAGAAATGATGATTCCCTCGTTGACGGGAATGTTATCCACACGGACATTCAGGACGAGATAAATCAAATCCCGGAGAAGACAACCCCGGTGGGGTCAGATGTAATCGTCATTGAGAGTGAGGCTGACAGCTTCCACAAGAGAAAGGTTGCAATATCTAATCTCCCCGATGGTGGTGCCAAGAAGATTGGCGCATACACCATGTCGGGTGATTTGTCTGTGGACGGTGCTATATTCATCAACTGGGGGGGTGTCTCAAATAACCACCCAGACATCACAGTGTCAGGAGGAACGGACTTTGTAATCAACGCGGCAGGTGCGTATGAGTTTCACCTCGCCCTTGGCGGCACCGGCAGCTCTCACACAATTCAGGTTGAGCTCTACAACAATGGAGGAAACGTCACCCCGGCACGGAGGTCACTGGCGTTCTCCCAAACCCAATATAGTGGTGGAGGAATATCCTTCGCGCTTAATCTCTCCCAAAATGACGTTGTCAGTGTCAGGGTGTCCCCCCACTCGGGGCTCGGGAGGGTTATCACTTCCACACAAACCATGCTTACAATCATATCATGAAGTACATTGACGTAGTGAACGCGGTTCTCCGGCGGCTCAGGGAGGAGACCGTCACTTCTTCTGACGACACCGAATACTCTCAGCTAATTCGCCAGTTCATTGAGGAGACGAAGTCTGATATAGAGAACCGGTGGGACTGGAACAGGCTCCGCCACTCTATTGTAATCCAGACCACAAAGGGGGATGACAAGTATGTCGCCATGTGTGTGGATGGGCGTGCAAGGGTTCTTGAGGCTATCCTGTATGACAATGACATGTGCCGTGAAATCCGTTATGGTTTTTGGGAACGGCAGAACAGGAAGGGGTGTGACACCCTTGAGGGGACACCTAAATACATTGACAGGAACGGGTTTGATACTGCGGGGAACACAATCTTCCAAGTCCACCCGGTGCCAGACAAGGAATACAAGATTGTCTTGAATGGAATCATTCCTCAGGACGAGTACCTGACAGCTGACTATGACGAGTCTATGATTGAAATCCCAACTGCCCCATTGATTCTCGGGGCATATCTCCGGGCGATAATCGAAAGGGGTGAGGATGGGACAAGTGGCTATCAGTTCACCCTCGGAATGTATGAAGATGCACTAAGGCAGGCTATCGCCGCAGATGAATCTCAGCAGGCTGAGGCAAACATCTGGGGTGTTGATTATTAGGAGGTCTATATGCCGGGTCAGTTAATACCAGTAACAATACCCGCCCCGGCTGTCTACGGAATCAATAGACAGTCTTCCGCGGCAGTCTTGCCCCTTGAATGGGCAGTGGAGGCAGAGAACATTGTAATAAATGAGGTGGGGAAGCCTCAGACGAGAAAGGGATTCCGGGAGGCTGGGAGCATTCCGGGAACCCCATTCACCTTCCATGAGTACATAGATGGACAGGGAGGCAACTATCTGGTGGTGGCAACCACTTCCGGGATATACCTAGTGAATGAAGGTGGTTTTATCTCGGAAGTGACAGGAGCTGCCTCCCCCGGCAATTGGAGTTTTGCAAACTCAGGAACGGGGGTTGTTGGGATTCGTACGGGGGAACCACAGATTATCCTTACGTCCCCAACCTCCACATTCACCACGCAAACTCCTCAGGGACCGTACCCACCAACATTGTCTGCCAAGTCACCACTTACAGCCCTAGGACGTCTCTGGTGTCTTGACGGACTTCTCCTCCGGTATACAAGTATTCTCACGACAGACAAATGGGAGGGGTTCTTTGACCTCTCTACTATCTGGAATACAGGGAGCGATACACCAACAGCAATCTCGTTCTTCAACGGGAACATTGTTGTATTTGGAGAAGAGTCGATAATCGTCTACCGCCCAACCAATGACAGTACGGTACTCTCCCTTGTTGAAACTCTGGGTGGTATCGGGTGCCCTTTCCCGAGAACGATAGAGCCTGTGGGGAATGACTTGATGTTCCTCTCCCGGTATGGAGTCCGGAGCTTGGGGCGAACTCTGCAAGAGGGGAAGATGCCAATCGGGGATGTTACCGCAACCATTCAGGACTTCCTTGCGAACGCAACATCCGCCTCGGGCAGTGAGGATGTTTCAGCAACATTCGACCAGAGGACAGGGTACTACCTCCTAGTTCTCCGGGACTATGAGAAAGTCCTTTGCCTTCACACCCGACTATCAACCCCCGCGAACACCCCACCAATTACAGAGTGGCTTGCAAAGTTTGACGCGGTAGCCTCTGTCTGGGGCAGGATATTCTTCGGTGTGACAGAAAAGCTTGTCGAGTACAAACTGACAGGGGACAATTACAAAGGAGGAGCAACCGAGGTTGTGAAGTTCAAAATACGACTCCCTTGGTGGGGGGTTGACGAGAACCGCCTCCAGTTTTCCCAGAAGGTGAAGTTCCTGAAGAAGGCGCACATCATCGCTCAGGGGTACACTGCAACACCCTTCAAACTTTGCTGGGACGTAGACTACAATGGGAGCGGGGTCTGCCGGGAGTCAAAGTTAAAGGTTCAGAGCTTCGCCGGGTATAACGACCCTCAAGTCTCACAGATTCCAGAGGAGGATTGGGACGACTATATCTGGTTCGGGGAGTCTGAGTTCTCCGGAAGTTCTGACCTGCGGGAGATTCGGTTCCAACTGGCACGGTCTGGTGTAGTTCTCCAGCTCTCTGTATCCGGTGGGGCATTGTCTGAGGATGTAGTGATACAGTCTATCGGATTCCAAGTTAAAACCGGGAGGTTAAGAACGTGAGTGACTATTCAGTAATAACGAACTTTGCAGCAAAGGATTCCTTGCCGAAGGGGGATGCGGGGAAGGTTCTCCGGGGTGCAGAGATTGGTGGGGAGTTCAATGCAATTGAGGTATCCCTTCAAACCAAGCAGGACAGACCATCCTCAGGTAACGGCAACCTCGTAGAGGTAGGAGCGAACCCCGGAGGTGGGCTGGAGTTCAAGGCGTCCACGATTCCAACGCTTAGCGTTGTAACCCTCGGTGGGTCTCAAACACTAACCGGCAAGACCCTTGACAATCCTGTAATAAATGGGGGGACAATAGACGGGGCAACCCTGAACAGTCCTGTAATGAACAATGTGTCCCTCCAATCCCCACAAATCACTGACCCCGTTCTTAACGGGACACCGGTGTTCACCACCCAGTCCAAGATGGCCTTCGCGAGAGAATTAGGCCTTATGGGGACTATTGGTGCCAAGTCCACCTTGAACGCGAACTGGAATATTACGTCTTCAGCATGGGTGGATATACCGTTCAGTACAACGACATCCTTTGGTGTGTCACGCTTTAACGAAGTAGCCGCACCGGGAGGGGTTATCACCGTACCGGAGGGCTGCAGATGGGTTGAGATAACGGGCAAAGTGGTGGTGGCGAATGGGGCAACTAACTACAGAGTCCTTCTAGGCTCGACCCCGTTATTATGGGGGTTCGTCGGCTCATCGAACACAGAACAGGAGGACATCGAGATTCATACAACACTCTCCCCAACAGTACAGGGTGACGTGATTAAATTGCAGGTTGATGAAACACAGGGCAACACTATTATATCCACTAAAACGTCGTTGCGGGTTATATTCCACTAAGGAGGAAGTATGGCACAAAATTCATTGATTGACCCAGAACTCCTTGAGAAGGCACTGGGTGCGGGAGCTTCCGGAATTGATGCTGCTACGGGTGCAGCTGGACTCGACCTCCAAGACCTCGCCAGCCAGAAGTCTGGCCTCCTCAAAGATTTACTAAAGCCTCAGGAGGAACAGGCGAGGAGCAACCTACAGGCCAAGCTGCTTGCGCAGGGTAGGCTTGGCTCAACAGGAGGTGGTGTCGAGCAGACAGCGGTGGAGCAGGCAATTCTCCGGAACCAGATGGAAGCTGAACTTGCAGGCCTTGACCTCGCCCGGCAGGAAAGGCAAGACCAGTTCGGGATGGGCCTTGGTCTGGCAGAGCTTGGTATCGGAACGAACGTGAAGGATATTGGCTTCGGTCTTGAGAGAGAAGGTCTTGACCTCGCTCGTGACAAGTTCGAGTTTGAGAAGAGAGCGGCAAAGCGTAAACGTGGTGGCTTCCTCTCAGGGCTGCTGGGTGGACTCGCTCCCGCGGTCGGGACAGCCCTAGGCGGCCCCATTGGAGGGATGATTGGGGGTCTCTTCGGCGCGAAAGGAAAAGGAGAATAACATGGCTATCTTTAATGACCTGTTTGTTGACACCGGGGCGAGGAGAAGGCAATCCCTCCTTGATTCCGTCAACCAATCTCTGAAGAGCCTCTCCCCGGACGCGGGGGCTGAAACAGTGTTCGGTCGGTCTCTTGGTGCATCTATTGGTGAGTCGCTGCTCCAGAAAACAATGCCTGACCCCGAACTGGCCACTGCGGAGAAGAGGAACTCAATTATCTCCCAGATTGACCCCAACGACCCTGATAGCCTCCGGGCAGGGATTAACGCAGCACAGGAGGCCAGAGACCCTGTGGTGGTTGGTCGTCTCGCCAAGCGGCTTCTAGAGCTTGAGAAGCAGGCTCAGGAACAGGCGTTTAAAGAGGAGAGCCTTGGTCTTCAGAAGAGGCGGGTGGCCCAAGGCGACAGGGCACAGAAACGAGAGGATGAGAAGTTCAAGTACCGCAAGAGGAGAGATGCTGCGGACAGGGCATTGAAGGCAGAGCTTGCGAGGCAGAGTGTAGAACTGGAAAGGGTTAAACAGGAGGAAGACGCTGCGAATGCGGCTGAGGTTGAAAGGGAGAAGGCCCGGAAGAAAGCACTTGAACGGAACAAGGCGCTCCCCGGGGAGGTAAGGCTGGGTATACAGGCCTTGTTCGGGAAAGCCCCGGATGAAGAATATACGGACGAGGAAGTTGCACAGGTCAGGAAAGTGATGAAGGATGAAGACACCAAGAAGGCAATTGCCGCTGCTGGACGGGAGCCGGACATTGACACTCTTGCGGAAGTGTCCAAGGTGTTGGAGAGTGAGGCTGGGTGGTTCGGCGGCCCTATAGTATCCCCCCTTGAGGCGACCCTGTTTGTGCAGAAGTTGGGTGTGATAAACCCGGCGCTATCAGTGGGTGAAAGACTGGACAAAGCCAAGTCTATCCTTCTCGGAGAAACCCCCAACCCGCTGGATGACTTGTCAGCAAGTAAGCCTAAGGATTCTTCAATGTCTTTTGAGGAGTTCAAGAAACGCAAGAGAGAGGGTAAGGTATGAGTGGGGATAAGGAGTATCAAGAGTACCTTGAGTACCTTGAATATCAGGAGTACCTCGCCACCCTAGGAGCAGGTGAGTCGGATGACCCTGTGGAGAAGACTGTTGCAATGCAGAAGAGGGTGGCGGCGGAGAAGAGGCAATTGGAGCTGGTCGCAGCTCAGGCGGAGGCTGATAGAGAACTCCGCAAGGCCGAAACCCTTGACCGGATGACTGTGTATGAGCAGCTAAAGGATACCGCAGTGGTGGCCCTGTCGGGGGACAACATGATATCCAACGGGCTCCAGACTATCTATAACGCTATTCTCCCCACACCACAAGGGATGACTGACGAGGAGTTTAAGGAAGACCTGAGCAAGCGAAGGGAGTCGCGTCTTGACAGGTTGAAGGAGTCTCCACAGTATGGTGTTGGGAATATCGTCTCAGACCTCGCCACGGGCCTTGTGGCTCCCTCTTACGCGGGGGCAAGGATAGGGGTGGCTGCTGCGGAGGGAGCGGCGTGGATGGCGGCGGATAACATTCTGAGGGCGAATGCAGAACAGGAGGATATTAATCCTTGGGACTTGGCAAAGGATACCGCTATTGGGGCCGCGGGTGGTGCCGCAGTTGGTCAGGTGTCGAGTTGGCTGGTTGGAAGGGCAAGCAAGGAAATTGCCAAAGAGCTGGTTGACTCGGGTGTCCCTGTGTCACAGGTCGCTAAGGGCGAGGCCGCAACCTCTGTCTTTGACCAGATGGAGAGGGAAGCCGTTGATACTGCAACCACCATAAGGGCCGGGGGCAAGTCCCCCAAAACGTCCCGGCAGGTTCTAAGGGAGCTTGAGGAGTTCGTTCAGTCCCGGCCCGAGTTGGTAGAGGAAGTGAGGGGGATAGACCTCCGTCAGGAGTACCTTGATAAGGTGAAGGCCATTGTTGATATGGACGAGGACGAGTTCTTGGACTTGTCTGTCCGGGCATCAAAGGTATCTGGTGACCCTGTAGACACCCCGAAGGCAAGGAGAGTACTGGGCAAGGCTGGGGAGAAGGTTGCCAAGAAAGCGGAGGATGCAACCAAGGAGGCGGATGTTCTGGTGCAGAAGGGGATGAACCCGGACGAGGCTGTTAAGGTGGCATCCGTAAGGGCCGGTCTTGGGGAGAAACAACCCGCTACCCCACGAATTGCCCAAAGGCTCGCGAGGAGGATGGCGGAGCGTGGTGGGATAGTGAAGGCACTTGACAAGGGTGTTGGAACATATCTGACTCGACTGAAGTCCCTGTCGTACAGTGCGGGGAGTGCATTGGCGAGAATGGAATCAAAGGTCCATGTCCAGCTTGGGGAGGTAAAACCCCTCCTTGACGAGGTGGAGTCAGCTTTTAAAGGCCTCCCCCGGAGTGTGAGGAAAGACCTTGAATCCTCAGCGTTGACAGGGGGCCCTAGGATGGTGCTGGAGAGGGCGAGCGCGAAAGGCACCCTGACCCCTGAACTCAAGGCGGCAATGGAGAAGCTTGACCCGGTGCTTAGTTCCCTCGGCAAGCGGATACTGAAAGGTACAGAGGTGAAGACACTCGGAGAGGGCCGTTGGTGGCCCCGCAGGAGGAAGGCGGATACGGACAGGGGAGTGTTGGGGAAGGAGACTACCCCCTTTGAAACCACCCGAAGTGTTGCGGGACGCTCCACCAAAGAGAGAACTGTTGAGGCAGTTCGGGTTGACGACCTTAAGAATTATGAATCCCCAATCCGGTCACTTCAGGAAACATTGGAGACAGAGATTCGTAAACAGTCAGCAAGGGAATTCTTTGGTTCTTATTGGGGTGGTTCTGCTGACTATGGTGAAACAGTATTACAGTCAATCGGGAAGTTTGTAAAAGGAGAGATTGAGGCTGGACGCCTTCTACCTGAGAATGCAAAGGAAGTTCACGGTCTGCTTAAGTCACGGTTCCTGACTGCGGAAGAGGTGAAGACCTCGTCTCTGTCAATCGCAGAGTCAATGACGCAACTCCTCCTGTTGGGGCAGGTTAAGACTGTCCTGTTGAACATCACAGACGTGGCGAACACAGTGGCCAAGAATGGCCTTAGGTCTACAGTGGATGCGATAGCTGGGAGAGTGCCTAAGGGGATTAACCCGGACACTGTAGGTCTCGGTGACAGATTTGTAATGGAGGTGGAGGATAATGTTGGGAAGTCCGCCTCTGCTGCCAGATTCATGCAAGGTGCAGTTCAGTGGGTCTTCGAGAAGGTCGGGTTTGTCAAGCTCGAACGGGCAACATCCAACCTTGCGCTAAAGGCATCTTACTCCCGTCTCCGCAGACAGGTCTCCACCAACAAGGGCGCTCAGGAGTTTCGTACCAAGTACTCCTCCTTTGCAGAGTCCCCCCAAGAGTTGGAGGAGGTAATTGGTGCTTTGAAGAGTGGAGAGGACAAGGGCAAAGTCCTTGAGTATATGTTCGCGGAGCTGTTAGAGGTCAAGCCGGTATCCAAGTCCTCGAAGAGTCAGCTATTCTCTGAGGGGGCCGGGCGCTACCTCGGGATACTGAAGAGCTTCGTGGTTCAGCAGATGGACATTGGTCGGAGGGAAATCATTCAGGAGCTGGCCCATGGAAGTAAAAGGAAGGGTGCAGAGAATGCTGTGAAGTACCTGACAGCATGGACACTGATTGGTGGGTCTGTTGCCACAGGGATAGACGCCCTGAGGGGAGAGCCCATTGACGAGGAGACCATTGAGGACAACATCATAGACAACCTCCTTATACTCTCCGGACTCTCTTCGATGAACCTTAGAGACCTAGAGGAGAAGGGGCCTGTTGCTGCATTTACGAACTGGATGGCCCCTGCACCTATCGCAGCTGCAGAGAGACTCTACAGAGATGTGGAGAATGCGGTGGTAACGAAAGACCCAAGGGTGGTGAGGAACATTCCGATAATCGGGGAGCCTCTATATGACTTTGCCTTTGGGGGAAAGGAGCTCAGAAGGGCTCGGACTCTTCAGAGAAGGAGGAGAGAGGCCAGAACCCGGAACCGGTCATGGAGGGAAAGAGAGGCAGCACGACTGCGTAGAGAAGAATCATTAAAGACGAGGTATCAATGATTATAACCAACAGGACTCTCTACAGGGTCAATGAGGATGGGACGAAGTCATTTCTGGTGGAAGGGAGCTGGGTATCCTTGGCGGCCTCCCCTGACTTCCTCTTGGACACAGAAGGTCTCGTCCCCTTTCAGTGGGAGTTTGATGATACGATAAACAAGTACCGCAAGTTTTTGGGAGAGGATACTTGGGGAGCTTGGACGGATGTTCCCGCCGGTGGCTCCGGGGGTACCTCCGGAGCCCAAGGACCTCCGGGGCCCCAAGGACCTCCGGGGCCTCAAGGACCTCAGGGGCCTCAAGGACCGCAAGGACCTCAGGGGCCTTCGGGGGGAGGGTTACCCGCCAATGGGAATTCAGATGTCCACATCATTGACGAGAACGGGACTGTAGTAAGGTACGACACAGCTATTAATGGATTAAGGACTTCCTTCGCCCCCAACAGTGACCTAATCAACACGTACTCCAACGGGATTGGTTTCTACACAGAGAACGGAATCAATGGCCGCAACAGCAATATGACTAGCAACGGGTTCCAAGCGAACGGGACGAATGAGCAGGCAACCTTGTTCCCCGGGTACTTGGATATCACGAACAGCAACTCCCCGTATATAAATCTGGGCAATGCTGGGGGACAGTCAGGTAACCTCAGACTCCAATACCGGTATGATGGTGGGGGGCACCTTATCGGGTTCGGGCTCCCCAACGGTGCCCATATCTTCTATGCACAGTCGAACACAGGTGGGGCGCATAGCTACAAGTTTACAGGTACCGGGGTTACTGAATACTCTGGTCCTGTCCACGTTGATGGGCTTGTTAAGAGCAGGGTTCAAGTGTCGGCTTTGGTCACTGATACAATCCTCAGTGCATCTGAATCCGGGAGTGTCTATACCAACAAAGGGGCAACCGGCCCCGTAACCTTGACCCTTCCCGCAACAGACACGGGAGTAGTCTTCGAGATTGTAAACCTTGAGGCCCAGACCTTGAGCATTATAGTCACGGCGGGGAGTTCAATCCAAGCGGGCGCGGTAACAGGCAACACCCTCTCAACTAACGTGGTGGGGTCTGTGGTGAAACTGGTATCAATCTCGTCAACGGAGTGGGTTGTGTTGAACAGCCTGAACGGACCATGGGCGTTGTAATCACCAACAGACTGATATTCTTCCTGATGGAACAGGAGGGGTTCAGCCCCACTCCCTATGATGACTTGGGGCATCCGGCCATTGGGTACGGCCACAGGATAACCCCAGAGGACGGGGACTTGTCCATCATCACCGAGGAAGAGGCAAGACGCTTGCTTATAAAGGACTGTCAGGCTGCCGCAGCTACGGCTGGGGTAGACTTTAAGCGAATGGTAGGCCAAGGTATGGGTAAGCTCCCCCAGCGCCACAGAAGCGCTCTCATTGAGATGGTGTTCAATATGGGGAGTCTAAGAGGTTGGCCGAAGTTTATCGCGGCTATTGCGAGGCAGGATATTCAGGGTGCAATAAGGGAGTCAAAGAGGTATGCCATTGTGAATGGAGAGAAGGTATATATGAAGAGGAGGCATGAGGCGTTCGTGAAGACTTTCTTGGAAACCCCGGCCAAGGTGACGGGTGTGTATCTTGGTGTGGTTACATGGCCGCTATGGGTGTGCTGGGCAAAGGAGAGATTGATTAGGAGGAAGAGTTGCAATGAGTGAAGCAGAGATTGAGTTGTTACTGGAGTTGGTCAGGTTAACCAAGGACGAGCAAGAGCAAATTATGAAGAGTGTCCGGGAAATCCGGGAGAGCCAACAGGAGTGTGCGGAGATACTCAACCAGTACCGGGGTGCTTTCCGGGTTGCAGGTTGGATTGTAGGGTTCATCGTATCCGTGGGTGGAGTTGTTGCAGCATTGCGTTTCAAAGGGTAAGCATAAGGGTGGGCCGGTTGATTCCGGTATCCACCCTTTCTTTTGCCTAGAGTTCTTCGGTATTGTCAGCGCATACGAATCTCCCGTTCTTCAGCCTTACCCTATGGCAGTGGGCCATGCGGTAGTCTTCCTGCCTCTCCTGCAATTCGTCGCCACCCCTATAGTAGATTGAAACCATCCGGCTTGCCGTGTATATCACAAGGAAGACAGCAATAGCGGTTGAGACAATCCAACCCCCAAAGACAAGAATCACCGTCTCATACGTCATAGCTCGTCTCCTCTGTCCCAATGAACCCCAACCCAGAACCCCAGCCACCCCATACAATAGTGGGTGCCATAGGGCACGTCATACCAAAAGACCCACGGGACCAGAAACCTCCAAGTGAAGCCATCGTCCCAGTAGCTACCCCTCACCAAATAGTCGTTCATTTTCATTCCTCCTGTCTGCGTCAACCATCTCCACAAGGTCCATCTCGTACCACCCCTCAAACTCTTGTTCCTCCTCTTCCAACTTCTGGGGGTACACACCATTTATCCGACCTCCATTTCCTACCCGCTTCCACTTCTGAATGTACCTCCCGATTGCTCTGTCCATTGCCTTGAATATCTTTAGGTGAATCTCTTCACCCGTTGGCTGGTAATCCCGGGGCCAGTCCTGCCAGAATAAGAGGGAGCCCATAACCGCCTCATGCCGCAGCTCGTCTATACAGATTGCCGGGACTTTCCTTCGGGTGTTATGTGCCCTTCTCACGGCGTCGAAGCAAAGGGAATAGAGGGCATCCCACATCCCCGGTGGGAACGCTTGCATCTCCTGAGACTCGGTAACGAGTTGGTGGAGGTCAAACTCTTCCATGTCCTCCCCCCATTCCAGCTCAAACCCCGCCCACTTCCCTTTGAGGAGTCTCCTCTCCGCCGCATTGCGTTCATCCCTCCGTTCCTGCAACCTACGTTCTTTCTCAATCTCATACTTCGTCATATTCACCTCTTCGAGCCAAAGTAAAGACCTGCAACCGCAGCAACCAGATGGGTGTGGAAGGGTTGGATAACAACCCCCTCAAACGCCCTGCAAGAGAGGTTGGTTGTCTCCTTGCTGAACAATCCGAAGAGCAACTGAGTTGTCCCCCCAGTGTCGTGGCAATAGGCTACAGGTATTCCGATAGTAATTAGTGGGGTAAGGATTGGAACCACCACCACCATAATGACGATTGTAATCGCTATCAGGCGACGAGTGACCCCGAACCATCCTGCTATCTCCCGGATGCTCGTGCGCTCATTGGTGGCCATCTCCTGCCGTTGTAAGGCCTGCTTGAAGAGAGCTGCCTGCCCTTCCTGACGGGCCTTGATAAGCTTGAAGATGGCGGGGATTATAAAACCCCCAGCCATTGATAAGAGTTCTGCCGGTATCATAATGTTCTCCTAGTGGATTGTCGCGGTTTGCTTCTCTGCCTCCGCAATCTTGGTAAGTACTGCCCGACGTATTTCAGGGGGCACACAGTCGAAGTGTGCGGCCATCACCCAACACACCGTGGAGAAGGTGTGTCCCTCGTGTTGAAGCTCCGTCCTTACTGGTTCCGGCATGCCCCATAGTAATTCCTTAAACTCTCTACGGAATTTCTTATGGTCATTCTTCACGTCCCGGCTGAAGCCTAGGGAAGCCAATGTCAATACAAACCCCGCCGAATCCATGTCTCCAAGGTAATCCTCCAACTCTCTGGACACCTTTACCCAAGTATCTTCAGCCTTCATTTAAACACCACTTGTGTGTGGGGGAGAGGGTGACAATCTGCCGCTTCCCCCCGGGATGTTGGACAACATGAGAGTGAGACCAACTTGAAAGCCCTCGGGTATACCCCATCTTGAGTTTCCCGGTGACTCCTGCAACATAGCATCCATCAAAGATTCCCGCACTGTGGATGTGACCTATGGTGCTCTTCATCCCGAGACGTGCAAATGCAAGTGGATTTCCTCTCGCCCCATTGGCGCCAAGGTGGCCGTGTTGTCCAAGCTCCACCCCCTCAACTATGAACCCCTCATCCGGGGACAGCACCTTGACGCTGTTACGGAGGCCATTAGCTTTCAACCACCAACGGAATAGGTCAACGTCCTCCTCTCTTCTCATTAGTTCCAGCTTGAGAATCAGCTTGGCGTTCTCAGGGTCATCCCGAAAGTCTGCCTTGTCCAGCCATGTGGTGAGCATCTCATGGTGGTTGGAATATGGGAGAACAACCTCACCATTGGTCAACTCGGAGAGACTGTTCAGGAGCTTCAGGGTTCCTTCAAGTTCCCTCTCCACATTGGAGGTGCCGTCCCTGAATGTTTTCCAACTTGAGAAGCTCTTCCCAACCTCGTGTGGGTTCTGGGATAGCATGTCGAATACGTCATGGACTGCCACAGTCTTTGGGTTGAGTATAGCTATCATCTCCTCCACAGTGACATAGGATTTATTGCACAGCTGCGCCTCGTGGATATCTCCCAGAACAAGAGAAGTTGCACCAACGAACTCCTCACTCCCCTCACGGTAAGCCCTGCCCAAATCGTGAATAACCCCATCTCTTGCTGACCAATGGAGCTGACGAACCCACCACTCCCCAGTGCTTGAGACTTCCGCCACCAAGGCACAGATTGTATGGTGAAACTCCGCACGTCTCCCGGCCTTTGATGCACTGTAATTGGAAACTGTGAGAGACCCCGTGGTATACGCGAACTTGGGGGGAAGTCCCTGAGGCGTGGCGATTGACTCCATCGCAACCTTCTGGTGGCCTATTATGAAGCTGTCACCACCACCAAAGTTCCCCAAGCTGCTAAGGGGTCTGACCGCTGTCGGTATAACAGGCATCGTAGGGTATACAACCAAGTCAGGGGATAGCCTAAGCTCCTCGTTCAGCAGATAAGGGGCAAGGTCTGGGTGCCACATGATATCCCCCGTTACAGCCTTTCCATGTGGGTGGTGCTCAATAGGGATGACATGCAACTTCGCACCGCGAGACTTACAGTACCCTTCCAGAGTGGAGAAGAACTTCGTATGGAGTGGGGTATTATTCTGTGCACTCGTGAAAACGTGGATACCCGGAGTCCAATGTATGGGAGGCTTCGTTGATACCGGCTCCAGCTCTTTGTATTCCGGTTCCTTGTCTTCTTTCTCTACCACCTCTTTAACCTTCCTCACGACTCTTGGCAAGGCCACATCCTCTAGCGTCCCCTGCCGCCTGTGCTTGCCGTAACACCCACTACAAAGTCCCCTGCTAAGCTGGTTGTTCTCACAACCCGTTATGATACAAGTCTGCATGCGGTACCTCCGTTGAAGCATCTGGTTGTTCCTCACTCAAGTAGGAGAGGAACACAAGGTTAGTTAGGATATGGGAGACATGGGGAAGACCGCTCTCCGTATCGAGACCCTCTTCGGCACACTTTATAATGTGTCGTGACAGTGCGGCCCGAAACCTCTCGTACCCGTTGGGGACGGACTTCCACGTATGCCTGCCTCTCCCACTGTCCAATCCCTTTTGCAGGGCGGCTTGAATGTAGTTGATAGCCACCTTGCGCCCTAGCAAGTCAAACAGAATCCGGGTTGCTTTCTGCCAGTCCTCATTAAAGACTGCTCTTAGAAAATCCTCCCCCTCTTTGTGGTACCCTAAGAAGAGACCGGAAGGAGGTTGGGGAACTGTCCACATGGGAATTATGCTGTAGTCCAGTTTGCCCTTGTCATTCTTGCCGTTATCTTGATTGGCCACAATGTCCTCCTGCCTGTCGTAAGATGTTATAGCAGACCTGCTCTATTTCTTTAAGGAGCACCTCCACTGCGTCTTCGTTGTGGTGGTAGGAGCTAAGGGAGTTCACGAGGAGTGCGAGGTCACTCGCGTACTCTTCCAAATTGTTCACTTGCTTGCCTCCTCTAATGTGTCAAAGCGAATCTCAACAACTTTGGCCAGCCTCAGGTTTGTCCCGGTGCTTGATACCCGCAAGCACTTTACAGTGGCGACCTGCCCGATATAGGTGTTTTTGTGGTAGAGCATAACGCGACGGGCCTTGTCATCGAACCCGGCACCAAGGTCAGCATTGATTCTGTTACCTTTAAAGTCCAACACCAGCCGTCCTGTCATGCCCTCCCTCTTCCCCTTGCCCTCCTCGACATCCAGAATCTTGAGGTCGAACCGTGGCTCCACTACCTTCTTCAGCAGGTGGCGAACCCGCTTACCCCTTAACCAAGGGGAGGATTTCCTTGCGAACACGATTCCCTCGGCATCCCTTTCCTTTACTGACTGCCACAACATCTCCGCCATGTTACCCCGTGACTGGAGGACACGAACACTCTCCGGGATATTGGATTGCCTCTGCTCCCAAGGGGTACAGGATTCGCCCTTAACGTACTCGTCAACGGTCACTGTATCAAAGACCCGGAAGTCCATTGGGGGTGCTGTGGAAACCTCTTTGGCGTTGGGATTCAGAGTTCCGGAGAGCTGTTCCAGAGACCTAAGTCCTGTCGCGTCAACTATCTCCCCGAAGTAGACTCGTCCCTCTTCAAGTGGGACATTATCCCGGGTACCACTAAGCAGTGCCGCCGTGTTTGATAGAGGCTTGCCTGACAGAGAGAACATCCTCAACTCTCCCTTGTTATACACTAGTATTCCCGACACCCCATCCTCTTTGATACTCACACAGAAGTCATCCCCGAAGGTCTCTCCATCCTTTACCTTGTGGAGCTTCTGCCCCGCGGCACAGCCAATCTTGAAGCACCCCAAGTCTTCGTAAATGTCCACTGTTAGTCCTCCTCAAACTCTATAGGAAAATAGTACCGACTGTCACACAAAGGGCACTGGCAAAACTCCTCGGACACCATTAACAGGGTGTTGTCGCACTCACACTGTAGAAGTTTTGGTTGAGACCCGGCGGCTTTTGCCTTCTTGAAATCGATAATGTTATCACTCATGTTTCACCTGTAGTAAGAAGGTGGTAATACGCAATAAGGAGGGCGTCACACCTTCCGTCATGCTTAGCCAAGTGAATCCCTTCAACCCAAGGCCACCACGCGCGTGCAGCCTCAAGGGATATCTGTTTCTTTTGGGTGGGTGAAGACCCCTTTGGTGCAATGAGTCCGAGTCGTTTCTTCCAAGTTATTGGGGCTACTGTGGAGTACAGTCCCCAGCCTTCCCGCACCACAAACAAGGCTTGGGAATACATGCACGCTTGGGCCCACGTTGTCTTTGCTGATTGTCCGGGGAAGGCGTGAACCTTCTCGACAATGACAAGAGCCTCAGGTGCTGTCTCTCGAAGTGTCTGTATTTCATCTACGACTCCGGGTGTTAATATTGAATCACCATCCTTCGCCATATCCACGAACCGGCAATCCTGCTTGTCAAAGTCAACGAGTGCCAGTGCACCCTTCGCCCCCGTATCTACACCGAGTATCCACCCCATCTCAGTGGGAGAGCCTGCTGGTGGCACGGAAACCTGTCACTGGCACGTTGACCTCACTCTTTTCAGAAGTCGGCACAGGGAGTCGCTCCTTTGGCTCCGAGGGTATCTCCCTCTCTTGGTTGTGGTCAAAGTCTTTCATGTCAGATGATACCTCCACAAGGTCTGTGTTCAGCATTGTATCTTTACCTGTCAGGATATATGCAAGGTTTGCTTGCTCCCAAAGGTAATCCTCCCACTCCTCAATCTTCCCATCCTCCCCGAATTGCTTGTAAGCATCCACCACGATACGGCGCATTTCTTCTACGTCACCCGCAGAGTAGACCTCCTTAACAAACTTTGACTTCTCCCCTACTCTGGGGAGACCTCCATAGTTGTCTGTGGGGTCACCGATAAGGATTTGCTTGAATAGAAGACGTTGGCCGTCCAAGTAGTCCACCCTATCCCACACCTCTTTGATGAAGTCAAAGTGCCATCCCGGTATCTGCTTAAGGTCTTTATCATAGGACACGATACAGGTTGTATCACCCTTTCCAAGGGCTTCTATCTGGCAGATTGCCATCGCGTCATCGGCCTCCCCATCATCGACGACCTCGGCACCATACTCCTGAAGCAAGAACCTCTTTGCCTCTAGGTAGTGAATAGGCTTACTGCTCCGGCCACCCTTGTATGGCTTGGTTGTGGCGATGTCATGCCGGTGGCAACGAGAGTCCGACAGGAACAGTGTCCAGCTGTCTGCTCCTGTCTTCTCGACAATTCTGGAAAGGATTCCTCTGATTACTTGGTGGACAACCTCAACAGGCTTTAGGTCTATCTCCTTCTCCAGCTCCATCTCGTCAGGGTTTCCTCCTGCCTTCTTTATCAAGGCCAGTAATTCTCTGTGGCTGTCCGCTTCAAACAGAACCACCCCCTTCGCGGAGGCCTTCCACCTCGCCTTCTGGCAAGCGAACGCGGCTCTATATTGAATAAGGTCAGCGTCGATTAATAAGTGCATCATTTTCTCCTAAGGAAGAGGCATCCTTGCCTTATATCGCTAACCTACTGTGCTGTTGGAACGCCCGGAACCGGAGGGACGGCTGGGGCAGCAGGAGCCGCCGGAGCAGCAGGAGCCGCCGGAGCTGCAGGAGCCGCCGGAGCTGCAGGAGCCACCGGAGCTGCAGGAGCCGCCGGAGCTGCAGGAGCCACCGGAGCTGCAGGAGCCACCGGAGCTGCAGGAGCCGCCGGAGCTGCAGGAGC
>Ga0256839_1000982_pt1 | contig 35880 bp, 36 predicted proteins | sample 354166metaG_FD_185968 | JGI IMG/M metagenome (GOLD analysis project Ga0256839, IMG submission 185968) | Hydrothermal vent microbial communities from Mid Atlantic Ridge, Atlantic Ocean - 354-166 | ecosystem: Environmental > Aquatic > Marine > Hydrothermal vents | place: Atlantic Ocean: Mid...
ATTGGTGCTGGAGCAATGGCCGTCGCGATCTGGCGCTATATCTGCAAAGTCGCTCATCATCGGTATTTCAAACGGATATTAATCCGCAGGCAAAAATCGGCAAAGGCTTCTTCCTTGACCACGCAACTGGTCTGGTCGTCGGTGCGACAGCAGAAATTGGCGATGATGTGTCGATCATGCAAGGTGTTACCCTCGGCGGTACAGGCAAGGATGGCGGTGACCGTCACCCGAAAGTTCGCCACGGTGTTTTGATTGGGGCAGGGGCAAAAATTCTCGGCAATATCGAGATTGGTCAATGTTCGCGGGTCGCCTCCGGTTCGCTGGTTCTAAAACCGGTTGAACCCATGACAACGGTTGCCGGTGTACCTGCAAAAGTCGTTGGCGTTGCCGGATGCAAGGAGCCCGCTCGCACCATGAACCAGATATTGGCTGACATCGATAATCAAAAATAGTTTCACCAGTTCACCGGAATTCACAATTATCACCTTTGCTTTGAGGCGCGACCTGTGCAAAAAGCAAAGCCACATTTTTGATAACCTGGAGAGCCCTCGTGAACCCTGAAGAAATCGTCAAACTCAGCAATTATTTTAAAAAAACCTTTATGAATGAAGGCTTGGAAGTGAGGGCACGTCCCCGCAAAACTGATTCGGCCGAATTGTATATGGGCGACGAATTTCTGGGGATTTTGTATCGCGACGACGAAGATGGCGACTTGTCCTACAATTTTTCGATGGCCATATTGGACGTTGATTTGGATTAGATCGACCCGGCGCCTATGCGCTGCTCCTCCAGAGCCTGTCGATGGGGTAAGCCGTGGCGCAGCTCAAGTTGCACGTTGAGCCCGGATCAGATTTAGGCGAAGCGCAAAACTTGAGCCATTAGAAAAGCACGAATAGCCATGAGTGAAATAGTCCTAATTTGGTAAATATCCAGCCGATAAATTGACTATTGTGGCTTCAATACTACGCCAGTTCGCCAACAGATCACGCGAGAATCGATAGGTTAAACTTAAGCCTTTGCCTATATTTATATCCCGCATACAAGATGCTGATGTTTGTGCTGAAGGCTCTCTTTGACATCGCACCACATAGGGTGATGGAGAGTTTTTGTCATAAAAAAGCTCTTCACCTGAATAGCCAGCTTCCGGTTTAAGGCGTTGGAATACAAGGCCAAAATTTGTTTTTTGCGGCGCTCCTTCCAATAGTTGAGAATAAACCGCCTCCAGTCGCGCGCTCATGTCGAGGCTGATTTTCCGGTTTTCAATTGTCACAAAAATCAGATTATCCGAACTTGCCTCCTTGCCGTAAAACCGGTCGTGTCTGGCAAGGCTGTATCCCTCAAAATCCGGCCAGAGGTAAAAAAGATCAAGCCGTTTCGAAGTCGTGGCTTCGCGTTGATTTTTTAAACGAAAAACATTGGCTGGAATATTCACGACATCATTTCCAACAATGATCTGCTTGATTGAAAGGTCATCACTATTGATAGACTTAATGGCCTGTCGTCCAAAATATTGCGCGCCCAATGTGAACGATACGACTACAATGCCAGTCAAAACGACCACCGTCAGCATAATTTTAGGCAGACGTGAGGCCTGAGCCTGTGGCTCTTGCTGATCAGTGTTAGGCTTCGGAACTTGCTGTGAACTCATGTCAACGAGATTCCATTTTGTGTACGTTACGTCAAGTGTTGCTGTTTGTGTATTTTGCGCCTCATTCGTTGTTCAATCTGGCACGTTGGTTGCAAAGCCTTTGTTGACCCTGCGGTTTATTCCCAATTCGGGACAGTTGCAGGCGAGCAGGAATATAGCAATCGGACCGTTTATTATGATGTTAGTTTTTCAACTTGCTTATGCAACAGCGGTCGGTTTTACCGCGGCAGGCTTTGCCAGCACGCTATACTCGCTCTATTCGGGCCGGACAGCCAGTCTCACGCATCCGGTCGAGACCATCGCGGATGGACTAAGAATAATCGTTCTTTCGCTCATTGCCGGGCCATGGATTTTGGCCTCATCTACCTATTCGAGCCGACGTGAGGGAAATTTGACATCTGGATTTTTTGGCGCCGGGATATTTATTTCCTGGTTGTGGAGCCTGTGTTTCGGCATAATTCTAATTACTTTGATTGAATACCTGCAAGCTTGAATTCGCTTATTTACTCCCAATCGTCATGTGGCGTTTTTTACCATGACCCGGAACACGGCGAACCGCAAATCCGGCACTTCCCAAATTTCGGCGTACCCAGCCAGCCGATGTATAGGTGGCAAACGTACCGCCTTGAGTGGTGTGGTTAAATACGCTTTGCATGAGCACTTCAGACCACATTTGTGGGTTTTTTGACGGGGAAAATCCATCCAGATACCAAGCATCGGCGTGCTTTGCCCATGAGTTCACGCCGAACGCGGCCTCACCAATTATCACACGCAAACTGGTCTGTTCATCAATTTGCCATGTCTGCGAACCTGAATCGCGTTTTGACCAGTATTCCAGCATTATATCGCGATGCTGTTTCAATTCGGGCCATTGGCCAAGGCCGCGCCTGATTGAAGCACAGTCTAATGGGTGACGTTCAAACGAAGTAAAATTCATCGCTTGGCCTGGTTTTCGAATGCTTTGCCAAAACCGCCATGTTTCGAGGAAGTTTAAGCCTGTGCCAAACCCGAGTTCCGCAATGGTGAAACTTTTGGCCTCGCGCAACCGTTCTTCCAGATTGTTGCCATCAATAAATACATGCCGACATTCATCGCTGCCATCATTTCCGGAGAAATAATAATCTCCATAGGTTGCAGAGTAGGGGGTAATTTCATTTTCCCAGATAAGCCCCAATTGCGCCTCAGCAGCACTTGTTTTTTTGTCAGAATCCATATTGTTTATTATATCAAGTATTTGCCAGCAACGCACATATTCCGGAGTTCTATATGCCAATTTACCAACTCGATAATATTGCCCCCGAAATTCCGCAAGATGATTTTACCTGGATTGCGCCAACAGCAGTATTGCTTGGCAAGGTAACCCTTGAAAGGAATGCAAATATTTGGTTTGGCGCAGTGTTGCGCGGCGATAATGAGGCAATTACCATTGGTGAGGGCTCGAATGTTCAGGAAAACTGCGTACTTCACACGGATATGGGGTATCCGTTGGTGGTTGGCGCCGGATGCACGATCGGCCACAAGGCCATGCTGCACGGGTGTACGATCGGTGAAAACTCACTGGTTGGAATGGGCGCAACCATTCTAAATGGCACTAAAATTGGAAAAAACTGCATCATTGGCGCCGGTGCGCTGGTGGCGGAGGGAAAGAAAATTCCAGATAATTCTCTGGTTGTTGGCATGCCGGGCAAGGTCATCCGCCAGTTGGATGAGGCGGCCGTATCAATGCTTAAGGCATCATCTGCTCACTATGTTGAAAATAGCAAACGATTTGCCTCGGGCCTGAAAGAGATTTGATCAGCACGGCCAGTTCCCGCACTTTAAAGTGAATGAAGCCGGCCCAGGGGACGCAGGGCCGGCTTCTTGACTCGATCACGATGGGGACGGGGAAGTTGGGGACGCGACCAAGTCAATTCGAGTGTTTGGTTGATTTACATATATTGCGACAATCGTTTGCGACGATCGCGGATTTTTGACCATTTGCCAGTGTGTTTTACAGATTGGCGTTTGAGGTACCGATATTCCGTCTTGTACCAAGGCCGGATTTTCATCCGCAGATTATCGAGTATGTAGTCGGCTTTGTCTGTGCGAACCGTAAGTACCGCATGGCCATCGCCATTGGTTTGCTTAACAACGGTGATCAGCAGGCTCGAGGCGGGCCATCCCATTTGCATCAGCATGTATCGCTTCAACAATACATAGTCTTCGCAGTCGCCATACTTCTTTGGATAGGTCCACAACTCTTCTTGTTTGTAATATTCCTGATCCGTCACCGGTTCGACAGCTATGTTGATCTGATTGTTGATTTCCACCATCTGGTTCCAGCGCTTACGACTAAGCGTAGGTGCGCTGGTGTTTGATGATTTTACAGAGCATTCTGAACGATATTGCTGGCAGAATACTTTGTGCCCAATTGGCTGTAAGGTTCTGCCAGCTGTTGCCATATGTGTATTTGATGTAGCGTTAGCAAAGGTTCCGATACCCAGGAATATGCTAAGACCAATAGTTGTTAGTTTAAGTATATTATTTGTCATTGTTTAACTCCCCGTTATGAGAATTAAGATGACATATAGATATTTACTTTAGAACAATAATAGCAGTAAGAATTAAAGCAATATATATTAAAGTTATACTTGAATTTTAGGTAAATTTTATGCGATTTCAATTCAATGTTTAGTCAGTTTTTCCGAAAAATGAAATTAACTTGGAGTCAAAATTGAATAAAATTTTATTGAAGCTTGTCTCCTAAAAGTGGGCACCGGTTTTAGGAATAAAGACATGCGACAGAAAAAAGCTTGTCTCCTAAAAGTGGGCACCGGTTTTAGGAATAAAGACATGCGAAAACGGGTAAATAAAGCATATTGAATGAATACCAATGAACGTAATTTGCTTTGGTATTGGGCCCGCATTTTCAGGGCGTCATCGGGAGCAATTGTGATGCGCTATTAGCGGAGTATCGTGATCAGCATGAGGATGTGCTTAGACCCGATATAAACGACCCGGTACATTTGCGTTGTCCACACGCAACGCATGGGCCAGCGCAATTAGCCTTGGTAGCCTTGGGGAAATACCTCTAAATTGATAGGTAGGGAATAGCCACTGCTTGGCGGCGAACAATTAGCGTGCCTTGAGCCGCTCAATGTCATGTTTGAACTGTGGAATATACCGGCAGGGGGAGCCTGCCCATCGGGCATGGCGAGGTTTGGTGCGTCCAGATAAATTAAGCGTGTCTCCCAAAAGTGGGAACCGGTATTGGGAATAAAGACACGCGACCACAAAGAGATAAAGCATATCAAATGAGGAGGATTGAATACGATATGTTTTAGGATTCAAGGAAACTCGAAAGAGACTCGCGCTTTTGAACAGCAAAAAACTCCATCGCAACACCTTCGTCAAAATGCCGGACAACCCGCCCACGCATCGAACCCAAATTGGCGATTGAACCCAGAGCAGGCTTAACTTCGCACTTAACCGCAGCGCCTGACATGGAAAGGTCGATAATAATGCAATTATAGGCCCGGCCATCTTCCAGCACCAGTTTAGAGACCGGGTCACGCGGCGCAAGCCGGTCATGTCTTCGATCTTCGGGTAATCCAAGTTCACCCTGGTTCGAAAGCCAGGTTAATTTGGCTGCCAGTTTGTCCCGCTTGCGATCGCTTGCATTGATCGTCATTGCAAAGCCATCGCTGTAAACGCGGGTTATATACCCCTCAAAACGTCCAATATGATCAGCATAAACGACAATATGCTCGCCGGATTTACCAGGGCATTTCGTTCCAAACCCGGCACTTCCAGGCGACATATCAGTTATTTGGCAGGCATGCTCGCTCTTGTCCTCGAGCATGTATCGGCCAAACAGAGTAACCGGAACTCTTTGGAAATCTCGACGTTCCATCGAAATTGTATTTTCAGCGGTATCGGTGCTTATGTCCAGCATTAAGGTCTGCCTGGTTTTATACTTCAATCATGTAAAAATCGGTTGTCCTATAATATGTGTTTGAAGGTTAATAACCGGTAACAGTAACCCAATTTGGTGAATTAAATTTGCTGGTTATTGTCTTCGTTCAATAACCCACCATCTAAGACTGTGAGATGTTTGACTTTTTTTACAACTGGGCGTTTTTGAATTGCAACCGGATTTTGATTATTAAATACCGAGAACCGGGAATTCAGCAATCTTGATTGCTTATCTGGTCTGATTATACGCAAAGTTCTAAGCCGTTGAACAGTGATCGGATCCATTCCAAGCCAGTAGGGACGGCTGATGGGCGTCGTAATGCCCACCATGCGTACAGACTTTTTACCATTCTGCAGCAGCGGCAATATCAGGGTTTCGAGAGAGATTTCTCGCCCGGATTTCGATGTTGCAACACTGCCAATTAGCGCAATGGTCGAATCTTTTGTTGCCGAGTTGATGATCTCCACAATCGAATCGCGGCCTTCAGCGCGCCAGGGCAAGGCAAATTGTTCGCCTTTGAGCTCTTTTCCAAAAATCGCGCATAATCTCGTTCCCGCAAGGCGGTATTGAATTTTGTCACCGGCATCCCGTTCTAGAATGAAAGTATCGCCAAGAATGTCGCGAATAGCCATCGGCTCAATCTGACTGCGCTCCGGTACACCTGCTACCGCGTAAAGCTCATTCCAGTAGTCCAAGAGCTTTGCTGTTTGAGTCTGTTTCATCATACCGACTTTCCCGATTTTCCAGTTTCCAAACAAAAATTTGGAGTGGAGGTTCTTCGTATTGAAGGTGCAATTGTTTCAATTTGATACAATTTGCACTGAACATTATTGCTGGAATTTACTTTGCAGTAATCATGCCAACACCCGTTGGAACAAATTCGGCGGCCGTATTTTTCTCTTTTTGATCTCCAATCGGCTTTTTTTGGGTGGAATATATTTCAGCTGAAGCGGAATTAACCTTAACAATACCTTTAGATGGAATTTAAAAAACCATTATGTCATAGTGTTTTGGTCCATTGAGCATCGAAATTTTTGATGCTCCAGCAATTTTTGAAGCATTTCACAGCATATTTGTTTCAACTCAACTTTAGTTTTTTACTTGATGATTCCGTGTGGGACGGTATTTGAGGGAAACGACCAGCGCCCGATGTGTAAGCATCGGGCGTCTTTTTTTGTCCGCTTGGCTTTCAATCCATGACGATGGAGCCTAATTGATGGTGCAGTGTCGTTCAATTAGGCAAGGAAAGAGCAAGTGGAGCAGCCATTAGGCAATAAAAGCGAGCGCGTTGATGATCTGCTGCGTGACGAATTGCACCTGCCGCCGGAAAGAAAACAACCGGCCATCAATCTTCCGCCGGTAATTACCGCGCTTGTTGCAATTTTCATCATTGTTCATGCGACCAGGATCTACTTGCTTTCACCCGAACAGGATTTTCAGGTGATTTTGCAATTCGCCTTTATTCCTGCTTTTTTTACATTCCCGTTGGATCAGGTGCCGTATCCCGCTTCACGGTATTGGTCCTATGTAAGCTATGCCTTCTTGCACGGGGATTGGACCCACGTTTTTGTAAACGTGCTTTGGATGGTGGCTTTCGGTAGTGCTGTTGCCAAGCGGTTTGGCTCAAAGCGATTTTTAGGTTTCACGGTTTTTGCGGCAATCGCCGGTGCATTGGCACATTTCGCCATGCGTCCAGGTGATGTTGCCCCGGTTATTGGCGCATCAGCTTGTGTTTCCGCCTATATGGGCGCGGCCATTCGCTTTATCATGGGGCCGGGGGCACTAGGTGCCGGGCGCGCGGGCGCTGGATCATACCAACCGCCGGCTCTTAGTCTTGTTCAGGCGCTGACCAATCGAAATGTGATCCTGTTTGTTGGAGTATGGTTTGGTCTGAACTTTTTGTTTGGTACGGGAATTATTCCCCTGGCCGGTGAAGATGTAAAAATTGCATGGGAAGCGCATGTTGGTGGTTTTTTATTTGGCCTGATAGGTTTTTCATTGTTTGACCCGGTGGGCCGTCGCTGAACTGTCCTATTCATATACCTTCTAAGATGTGCATTGCCTCAAATTACCCCAAAATGGCATTTATTCCCAATATGTGGCATACTAAATCTGGGTCAGATCTGCCAATTGGGGAATTGGTTTCACAAAAACGAGGAGAATTAGCATGACAGTTAGGTCTATTCTGGATGAAAAGGGTAGAAATGTTATCACGCTCGGCGTTAGTACGAGTGTCGCAGATGCTCTTAAGTTGCTGGAAGAAAAAGCAATCGGCGTAATCCTGATTACAAATTCGGAAGGGCGGCTGGAAGGAATATTATCTGAACGAGATATTGTTCGCTCACTGGCGCGGGCAGGGGCTGGAATGTTAAGTGATTCTGTTGCCAGTCATATGACCAGTAATGTGGTGACATGTTCTGAAAGTGATGCGGTTATTGGTGTCATGGAAGTTATGTCGAAAGGCCGATTCCGGCATTTGCCTGTTACCGATAACGGCAAGTTGGTTGGGCTGATTTCGATCGGCGATGTCGTTAAACGGCGCTTGCAGGTGGTTGAAAAAGAAGCCGAAGATATTCGCAGCTATATAGCAACGATCTGATTGTCTGGAACCGGGCGGCAATGTCAGGCGGCCAGTGCTTCTGACAGGCATTTAATATCGTCCAGTCTCGACTTCGCGGCCCTATATCCAATTTCAATCGCCTCATCAGCGCGATGAAACTCGGCCAATCCAATATGCGCAACGCCTGGGCCTATTGTAATATCTGGTGGATCACCCGCCAACCGAGAACGGGCAATACGGTCTTGAATAATATTGAACGATTCCACCATCACAGTGCTGATACTGGGAATTGAGCCATTACCACCGAGTAATTTGCGCATATAGGAGCGTTTACTGCTGCTTTCAGTTTCAGTAGATTGGTTACTTTGCACGCCGGAATGCAATTTTTGATGCAGCGCAGTTTTCTTATTGCGAATGATTTGAGCGCGCCCGTTTACATCGGAATTCAGATTTATCGCCACAACCATTTGTGAACCATGCGCCCGACAAACCGAAACCGGAACCGGATTGACCAGCGCGCCATCAACCAGAATACGATTATCATGCAGAACCGGTTCAAAAATACCCGGCAATGCATAGGATGCGCGGATAGAATCGATCACATGACCCTGGCTCAGCCAGACCTCGTGCCCGGTTGAAATTTCGGTGGCAACACAAATTAAAGGATGGGAAAGTTGGTCAAAAGTTACACCGCCCAGATGCTCTTTCATCCGTTCGGCAAGCTTCATCCCTGAGATCAAACCGCTGCCACGCAGGCTTATGTCAAGAAAACCGATCAGTTTGCGCTTGGTCAACCCGCGGGCAAATTCTTCCAGTTCATCCAATTTTCCGGCCAGATAACAGGCACCAACCAGCGCGCCGACGGATGTGCCGGAAATCAGGTTGATTGGAATATTTGCCTCTTCAAATGCGCGCAATACGCCAATATGGGACCAGCCACGGGCCGCACCACCACCAAGCGCCAGCGCCACAGCGGGAACTGTCTCTGCTCTGATTGGCGTGATATTGTCAGCCCGTTCCGCGGTGCAATCCTGATTATCAATTTCATCAGATACTGAAGGCGAGCGAGCGCGGCGCAGTAACATGATTATCTACTTCCCAAAAATTCCGTTTCTATTTTGGGAGGCTACTAATAAAACCTATCCAAACCGTGAATATTGGTTGAATTGGTCATTAATTGTAACTGAGACTGGCAATGGCGCTGAATTTGCGGCCTATTTTCCGTAGACCTCATTGGGGTCAAATAGTGGTTGTGCTGCATCGGCTTCCAGTGTCGCCTTGCCATCGGCGAATGTGATTTTGCGATAAAAACACGAAAGCCTGCCGGTGTGGCAGGTGGCACCATGACCCTCAACCTCGACCTTGAGCAGCAGCGCGTCCTGGTCGCAATCAGTGCTCATTTCAACAATCTTTTGCACATTGCCCGAGGATTCACCCTTGTGCCAAAGTTCGTCTCGAGAGCGGCTCCAATAGTGAGCTTCTCCCGTTTCCAATGTCCGTTGGATGGCCAGCGCATTCATATGGGCAACCATCAGCAACTGGCCGGATGAGGCATCACAAACAATCGCCGTCACCAGCCCGTCAGCGCCAAATTTTGGGGCAAATACAGCGCCTGATTCCTGTTCTGTTTTAGAGCCGGGGGCGGGGAAGAATGTATCGGGCATAACTTAATGCACCTTATGGTCAAAAGCTGTGTGAGTTCAAATGCATAAAGCTGAAACCGGATTCAACACTTTAGTAATTATGCCTAAGCACTCATCCGTATCATGGTCATGAAACGCACCTGTTCATCAGGATCGTTCTTAAAGGCCCCGGTAAACGTGGTGGTCATGGTGGTGGAACCCTGCTTTTCTATGCCGCGCATCGACATGCACATATGTTCCGCCTCAATCATAACGGCCACACCCTTGGGGTCGAGATTATCCTGAATGGCGGCGGCAATTTGTGCGGTGAGCGATTCCTGCGTTTGCAGCCGACGGGCAAACAAATCCACCACGCGGGCAATTTTGGAAAGGCCAAGCACCGTGCCGTTGGGCAGATAGGCCACATGGGCATGGCCGATAACCGGCACCATATGATGTTCGCAATGGGTATGAAACGGAATGCTTTTTACCAGCACAATGTCATCATAGCCGGCAACCTCATCGAAGGTGCGCCCCAGCATTTCTTCCGCCGATTTGCTGTAGCCGGAATAGAGTTCCTCATAGGCTTTTACCACGCGGGCAGGCGTGTCGAGCAGGCCTTCGCGTTCCGGGTTGTCGCCAATCCAGCGCAACAATGTGTGAACGGCTTTTTCGGCCTCTTCTCGGCTAGGGCGGTCTTGCCCCGCATTCGAGGTGAGGGTTTCCCGGTTTTTCTCCGGTTCAATTTTAGGGGAAATGGCGTCCATTTCTCATAAGCCTCAATCAGTTTTAATCGGGTGAGTTAAATACAGCTCCAAGCCTTTTAACCCGTGCTGATCCCACATATATATGATTTATCGAATAATATCCAAATTATTTGAGACTTTTCTCAAATCAGGTTTAAGGTGTGAACATGATAGATGATGTTTACAATGCAAAAATCCTCGGATTTGCCGGTAATATAGGGCAAATTGGACGACTTGATGCGCCGGATGCGAGCGCCAAGGCCCATTCAAAGCTTTGCGGGTCAACCGTGGTGGTGGATTTGAAAGTGGATGGCGATAAAATTACTGACTATGCCCATGATGTGAAGGCCTGCGCGCTGGGGCAGGCATCATCTGCCATTGTCGCGGCTAATATTATCGGCGCAACGGGTGAAGAAATGCGCCAGGCTCGGCTTGAAATGCAACAAATGCTGAAAGAGGGTGGTTCGCCACCGGAAGGTCGGTTTTCAGATTTAAAATACTTACAGCCGGTGAAAGACCATAAGGCACGTCATGCTTCCACGCTTTTGGTGTTTGATGCGGTGGTTGATGCGCTTAACCAGATTAATGCAGCTGATAAATTGGAGATATGTTAAAGCACAGCTCAAATTGCACGTTGAGCGAAGCGAAGCGCAAAATTTGAGCCATTAAACAAAGAGCGCGCACGTGGGGCAAGGCCTCTCGCAAGCGAACGACTAAACAAAGAGAGCGCACGTGGGGCAAGGCCTCTCGCAAGCGAACGACTAAACAAAGAGAGCGCACGTGGGGCAAGGCCTCTCGCAAGCGAACGACTAAACAATAAGAGTGCTTAAATATGAGCGTGCCAACAAAAAAATACTCAAGAAACTATTCCGGCCCGTGGCGGAAAACTCCGGGCAGATTGTTTGGTGTGGGGTTTGTGCGTTTGTACCAATTCACATTATCTGGTTTTATTGGTAATTCCTGCCGCCATATGCCAACGTGTTCTGAATATGCCTATGAGGCGATTGCCCGCCACGGCCTGCTTAAAGGTGGTTGGTTGGCTGCTAAAAGGGTCGGGCGCTGTGGTCCCTATGGCACCCACGGCATTGATCGGGTGCCGGATTAAAAAATAATTCAAATCGCACCCGTCGGGTCAAGCCCGAAGGCAAGCGAACGATACAACAAAGAGAGCGCACGTGTTTACGCGCAAGCGAACGACAAAAAATACGATGCGTAAGATTTGAATCACAAATGACCAATCACACCTGTCAGAAGCCCGCGCCAGAATTAGGCCGATACTGATTTATCAATTGATTTTGTTACTTAATTCCTTTATTTGTCTGCAACTTAAACTAATGTGGGGAGATTTTAACTTGAAGAACTTTATTAACCTGATTGTCGCAGCGATGCTTTCTACTGCGCTGCTTATTGTTTCTGCTAAAGCTGATGAGCGGGAATTGATTGAGATGCCTGACGATGTCAGGGTAAAATTCCTGACGCAAATGCGCGGAATGCTCGAATCTGTCGACGGAATGCTTCTTGCCCTGTCGGAAGGGGATTACGATCAGGTTTCAAAAATTGCTGACATCGAACTTGGTTTTAAACATCGCAAATGGCAAAAGATGATTGACGATGGTAGCAGCGAAGACGAAGTGCAGGCAAAAATAAACGCGATGCGTGAAGAACTTGCCAAGCCTAAAAAAGGCTACAAAAAGAAGAAAAATAGCAAAAGCATGAGCCGTTTCATGCCGGCCAATGCCCGCGCTATGGGCCGGCAGATGCATCTGGCTGCCAGCAAGCTGTCGGTTGCTGCGCAAAATACCGAAGAAAACCCGGATACCGCAAAGTTTCAGGAATTGCTTGCAGGCGTTCAGGAGATTACAGCAGTATGCACGGCATGTCACAGCGTATATAAAGTCCGCTAACTTTGCTTTCTTCATCATCTGGCCGGATGGAGTGAAAACCACTTGAATAAAAAGGTTCAGAGCCGTTATAGGCTCTGAATTTTCGCCCCGTCTTTTTTGGGAGGAAAATATCTCTGAAAAAGCCAGCCAAGGAGAGATCAGGGGGGTGTGCGTTTGTACCAATTCACATTATCTGGTTTTCTTGGTAATTCCTGCCGCCATATGCCAACGTATTCTGAATATGCCTATGAGGCGATTGCCCGCCACGGCCTGCTTAAAGGTGGCTGGTTGGCTGCTAAAAGGGTCGGGCGCTGTGGTCCCTATGGCACCCACGGCATTGATCGGGTGCCGGATTAAAAAATAATTCAAATCGCACCCGTCGGGTCAAGCCCGAAGGCAGGCGTAGAGCATCAAAGAGAGCGCACGTGTTTACGCGCAAGCGAACGACAAAAAATACGATGCGCAAGATTTGAATCACAAAGAAAGTAAATTTATATGGCCAATCAAGAAATCCCGACCAGGATTGCGGAAATCAAAAAAGCCAATCCCGGCAACCTGATGGCCAGGCATTTCAATGCGGAATATTTCACGTCTCTCAGTGAAACCGATCAGCAACAATTATTGAAAATCTGCGCTTCCGGCATCGAAAACCCTGACAGTAGCATGGGCGCCTATGCGATGAATCCGCAGGATTATGATCGCTTTGCACCGCAACTTGACCCGATGATCCGTGATTTTCATGGCATCAATGCCGATAGTCCAATTAAACAGCAGCATGATTGGAATACGTCCCGCAATATATGTGATTTGGGGGAAATCAATGAGCAATTAAAAGATGTTTCCATGCGGGTGCGGGTGGCGCGCAATGTCTCAACCTTTCCCTTGCCCGGTGCGATGAGCCAGCAACAACGGGTAGAGTTTGAAAACCTCGCCTCAAGTGCTTTTGATGAACTGATCAAAAACCCTGAATATGGCGGTCAATATCTTTCAATTACACCGGGCTCACCCAATGAGATTAGCGCCGATGAATATCGCTCGCGGGTAGCGGCTCATCAAATGTTTAAAGACATGAGCGCTGATCCCTATCTCAATGTGGCCGGTATCAGCGGCGACTGGCCTTTTGGCCGCGGCATGTATGTTTCAAAAGACGAGGATTTTCTTGTCTGGGTCGGAGAGGAAGACCATTTGCGCATAATGGCCATGCAATCTGGCGGAAATCTCAATGCGATGTTTGCGCGACTGGCGACCGGGCTGGAAATTCTTGGGCAATTACTACCGCCATTTGCAACCTCGCCAACCTATGGCAATGTCACATCATGCCCAACCAATCTTGGTGCCGGCATGCGCGCATCGTTGCACATGAAATTGCCCAATTCGACGAGTGGGGGAACAGATCTTTCTCAGCTAAAACAGGAAGCTAAAAATCTTGGCCTTGCGGTGCGCGGGGCAGGTGGTGAACATTCCGATGCGGGCAGCGATGGGCTGGTTGATATTTCCCCATCAGCCCGGCTTGGGGTTACCGAAATGCAGATCATGCAGCGGCTTTACGATGGCGCAGCGGCCCTTTGGGCGTTGGAGCAGGGTGGCTAACGATTACAGCAACTTCCTCTTGACGAATCGCCTCATTCATCTAAATACCAAATGATTATCAACCCACCCGCGTTCGTTTGCGGGACTGGAACAAGGAGACTGCCCAGATGGCCGATACGTCCATTTCCCTTTCATTTCCCGATGGTTCTGTTCGAGAGTTTCCAGCCGGCATTACCGGCCGTGAAATTGCCGAAGGAATATCCAAATCCCTGTCGAAAAAATCCGTTGCCATTGCGCTGAATGATGAGTTGCAGGACCTAACCGACCCGATTGAAAGCAATGGTGCAATTGAAATCGTCACCCGTGATGATCCGCGCGCGCTGGAGCTCATTCGCCACGATGCGGCCCATGTGATGGCCGAGGCCGTGCAAGAGCTTTTCCCCGGCACGCAAGTGACAATCGGCCCGGTGATTGAAAACGGCTTCTACTATGATTTTGCCCGTGAAAAGCCTTTCACACCCGATGATCTGCCAAAGATCGAGAAGAAAATGCGCGAGATTATCCAGCGCAACAAACCGTTTGCAAAGGAATATTGGTCACGAGAAAAGGCCCGCGAAGTTTTTGCCGGTAAGGGTGAAGATTATAAGCTGGAGCTGATTGATACCATTCCCGATGGCGAAGACTTAAAAATCTATTCTCAAGGCGATTGGTTTGACCTGTGTCGTGGGCCCCATATGGCTTCCACCGGCCAGGTTGGCACGCATTTTAAACTGATGAGCATTGCCGGTGCCTATTGGCGCGGTAATTCGGATAATGCCATGCTGACCCGTATTTACGGTACCGCCTGGGCCGATAAAGCGCAGCTCGACCAATATTTGACCATGCTTGAAGAGGCAGAAAAGCGCGACCATCGCAAACTCGGCCGCGAGATGGACCTGTTTCATTTTCAGGAAGAAGGCCCGGGCGTTGTTTTTTGGCACCCGAAAGGCTGGACGCTGTTTTCAATCCTGATCGACTATATGCGTCGCCGTCAGCAGGATGCCGGTTATCAGGAGGTCAACACGCCGCAAATCCTTGATCGCGCAATGTGGGAAGCCTCTGGCCACTGGGAAAAATATCACGAGAATATGTTTATTACCGAGACTGAAGATGATCGTGTTTTCGCCATTAAACCGATGAACTGTCCCGGCCATGTGCAGATTTTCAAGAACGGCCTGCGGTCCTATCGCGAATTGCCGCTGAAGCTGTCAGAATTCGGCAATGTGATGCGCTATGAACCATCGGGTGCTTTGCATGGGCTTATGCGGGTGCGCGCCTTTACCCAGGATGACGCGCATATTTTTTGCACCGAAGAGCAGATCACCAAAGAAAGTCTCAAGATTAATGATTTGATCTTGTCGATCTATGAGGATTTTGGCTTTACCGATGTGCATATCAAATATTCCGATCGCCCCGAAAAGCGTATCGGCTCTGATGATGCTTGGGACAAGGCCGAAAACGCGCTGCGTGAGGCGATCGAGGCATCCGGCAAGGAATGGACACTGAACCCGGGCGAGGGGGCATTTTATGGCCCCAAACTTGAATATGTTCTGCGCGATGCCATTGGCCGCGACTGGCAGTGCGGCACCAATCAGGTGGATTTGATGTTGCCCGAAAGGCTCGATGCATTTTACATCGACAGCAATTCCAACAAGGTGCGTCCGGTCATGTTGCACCGCGCCATGTTTGGCTCGCTGGAACGCTTTATCGGTATTTTGATTGAACACCATGCGGGGCATTTCCCGCTTTGGCTGGCGCCCTTGCAGATTATTGTCGCGACCATTACTTCAGATGCCGATGATTATGGGCAGAAGGTTGCTGATCGCTTGAAGGCGCAAGGCCTTCGGGTTGAAACCGATTTCCGCAATGAGAAAATCAATTACAAGGTGCGCGAGCATTCACTGGCAAAAGTGCCGGTTATCGTGGTTTGCGGTATGCGTGAAGCGGAAGAAGAAACGGTAAATATTCGCCGTCTTGGCTCGCGCAACCAGTCATCCATGACGCTGGATGAGGCGGTGACGTCGCTTGTTGATGAGTCCGTGGCACCAGACATCAAACGTCGGCAGCAGACAACGGCATAAAAACCGGCTAGCATTGGTTTTTGATTGATTATTGCGGGAAGTTTTATGTCGAAAATTGCAATGCTCACAAGCCTCGTTTCTGTCTACATGCCGGAAGCGGTGGTGAAACTGTTCAATCCAAACCGTGATACCTATCGCGGTGAAATGATTGACCCCAAAGCCTTTGCACTTGGTCGTCTGGCCAATCACCTGCGCGATGGGGCGCAAATGCCAACGATTGCAGAAAGCCGCGCCCAGCTTACCCAAACCGCTAAACTGTTTGACACAAAAGCACCCGCTCTTGCCCGGATTGAAGATATTCAGGTTGATGGCGCCGATGGGCCGGTTAAGGCCAGACTTTACAGCGATGAACCCAATATTTCTAATCTCCGCCCGGCAATGATCTATTATCATGGCGGCGGCTTCATTCAGGGTGATCTGGAATCGCACCACGAGGTTTGCGCAAAGCTTGCCAAATGGTCTGGCGCAATTGTTGTGGCCGTCGACTATCGTTTGGCACCGGAATTTCCCTATCCAGCCGGTGTGGATGATGCCATTGCCGCCTATCAATATGTGGTTGAGAACAGCAAGGCGCTTGGTGTTGATGGTAATATGGTGGGCGTTGGCGGCGATAGTGCCGGCGGATGTTTTGCCGCCGTTGTTGCCCAGCAGGCAAGCCAAAGCGGCGGGCCAGTGCCTAAATTTCAGGTGCTGATTTACCCGGTGACCGATGGAAACCTGAACTCGCAATCCATCAATGAATTAGAGCATGCCTATATCCTGCCGAAAGCCCGCATGAGCTGGTATCGCGATCAATATGCGGGTGAATTTAAAGATTATGATGATCCAAAATTCTCGCCCATAAAAGCAGAGAATTTAAGCGGACAGCCGGATGCTTATATTGTCACTGGCGGCTTTGATCCGCTCGTCGATGATGGCACTGATTACGCCAAAAAGCTCGATGAGGCTGGTGTTGCAACGGTTCACCGCCATTTTCCGGGGCAGGTCCATGCCTTCGTCAACCTGACCAGGGTCGTGCCCGAGGGTACGGTTGCCTTGAGGGAAATTGCCGCATGGATTTCGGCGAAAATCAGCGCGAATAGCTGATTACTTGGCAACCACTTCCACGTCGCCGTCACCGCCTTCTTTCACCGTAAAGTCGCGCGTAAAGACTTCGCCGCCATTGCGGGCAAGTGCCGTATAATCACCCGATGCAAGTATCATGGTCGGGAAGGTTTTATTGCTTTCTTTCACCACAGCGCCCTGATCGGAAACGATAGACCATGCGGTATCTGCAATGGCCTCACCACCTGTTTCACTGACCAGTTTCAAGGTAATTTTAGCCGCCCGGTGCTGCAATGTAACCTCGGTCAATTTACCGGCGGTGACACGCAAATCGGCCCGAACCGAAGCGTTGATATCTCCATATTCGGAAACAACATGATAGGTTCCGGCATTCAACCGCACAATTTTATCGGCAGATACATTGCGGGCAATGGCGTTTGGTTTTCCATTGTCGCCTTCACTTTGCGCATAAATCGCAAATTTCAGCTTCGGATTTGAGATTTTTCTTTTTCCCGCATAGGCATTCAGTTTCAGCCCGCCAGCGTTGAGAACAAATGTCTGGAGCCCACCACCGCGCGCCAGGGTGACGCGCTTGGTAGCTCCGGCCCGGCCGAATGACGCGTGCACCATATAGCTGCCTGCGGGTAACAAAAACGCAGTTGTGCCACCTTGGCCGCTACCGATAATATTGAGCTTGCCGCCGCTGTTTTCGCGCGCAGAAAATATCCGCCACAATAGGCCCTTTTCAATCGACTTGCCTTTTTCGGTCAGTCTGGCTTCCAGTATCAGTTCGTGTTTTACTTGCTGCGGCTTGCTTTTTTCAATCGGGGCAACAAAATTACGCGCCGGCTGTGCGGCCTCTTGGGCGAGAATCATGGCAGGTGCCGAAATTAGCAGGGCACAAGCCAACATTGGAATTAAAAATAATCCAGACCGTGTGAGTTTAAGTACAAACATTGAGAACTTGTCCAGATAACTTTCAGATAACCGCCAGATGACCGTCAGATAAACGATTGCCTCGGAATAAAATCCATGCTTGATGGCAATTTCGTGACAAAATGGCTTTCGATATGCCATTAAATAGCGAATTAAAGCCCCAATGCCAAGCGGAGTGGTAAAACTCGTGAATTCTGACTTTAACAATGATCTTTTGGACTATTTGAAGTCCCGGCGGTCTGATCTAGCAATGACACTGGTTGAACCCGCACCGACAGCCGACGAGGTTGCGCAATTGATCACCCTTGCAGCGCGCGTGCCTGATCATGGCAAGCTAAGCCCCTGGCGTTTTATTGAATATCCCCACGCCGCGCGGCAAAAGCTGTGCGATAATCTGAAAGCCTTATCCGATAAAGATGCAGATGAGACGCGCATAGAATCGCGTGAAAAAGAGATTTCGCGTTTTAAGTCGGCACCTATGGTTATTGGCGTGGTCTCGTGTGCCGCCGAGCACCCAAAAATTCCCCAATGGGAGCAGGCGCTTTCAGCCGGAGCCGCCACCATGCAAATGCTAATCGCTGCCAATGCAATGGGCTTTGGTGCCCAATGGCTGACCGGGTGGTACACGCGCGATTCCAACGCGCTCGCATTGCTCGGCATCACGGGTGGCGAGCAGGTCGCCGGCATGGTTCATATTGGCACGCCGACGGCTGAAAAGACCGACCGAACCCGCCCTGAACTAAGCGACATTCACTCAATTTATTCATCCTCCAGATAAAGAGAATCTACCTGTGTTTTATGAAGCCTCCACCAACGACCACAATCTTGCCCACGACCCGTTTAAGGCGATTGTTTCGCCCCGGCCGATAGGTTGGATTTCCAGCCTGTCGAAAACAGGCATTGCCAATCTTGCGCCCTATAGTTTTTTCAACGCGATGGGAGATCGGCCAAAAATGGTGATCTTCGGTTCCGCTGGCATTAAAGATAGTGCCCGTAACATTGCTGATTCTGGCGAATTTACCTGCAATTTCGTCAGCGATAATCTGAAAGAGGTCATGAATTTAAGTTCGGCCGATTGCCCGCCGGAAGTCAGCGAATTTGACTATGCCAATATCGAAAAAGCCGACGGAAAAATGGTCGCGTGCCCGCGTGTTGCGAAAGCCTTTTCGGCGCTGGAATGCAAATTAGTGCAAATCATCAATCCAAAAGACATCGATGGCAATCCCTCCATGAACCACCTGTTCATTGGTCAGGTTGTTGGCATTCATATCGCCGAAGAAGCAATTGTTGACGGGCGCTTTGATGTGAACATCACCAAACCGGTTTCCAGACTTGGCTATATGGATTTCTCCACGGTCGAAAGCGTTTATGAAATGCTGCGGCCTGAATATAAGGGGTAGGGTGGGGAAAGGGGATGGTGGGCGAATGAGCCCAAAGTTACCAGTCTATGAGGAATAGCTGCTCAATTAACGGCTCAAATTTTTAACCAGCTGGCGCGGCTATTTATTCGTTACTCTATGCTAAATTTGATAATCAATGTTTATTCGACCGATTGCGTTGTTTGGCCTCAAATTGTTGCCAAACATGGATACGTCCTTTTTGGCGAGCATCGGCCAGCCAAAGTTTTTTGCGTATGCCAGATACTTCCAACGCCCGATATTCTCCAGCAGAGAATTTTGGCCAGTCGATAGCTAAACCGAGTTTGACCATTTCAGCTGATAGGTCGCGTCCATCTTCCAGATAGCACCGTGCAACTATTCGGCCATGATCATCTTGTTCTATTGCTTCTGCTCGAATTCTTTGTCCTTTGCATAAAGAAACTAAAGCCCACTTGGCCTTCTGCCCGAAAGGATGGTTTATTTCTGGCGCATCAACACCGAACAATCGTATTTGGTTTTTTTGTATGACTATTGAGTCGCCATCGACCACATAGGCTAAGCCAAATAGAACAATGTTGTCTGGTATTGGTCTCGCGTTTTTTGCGTCAAACGGCTGAAGATTTGCCGTGGCATTGTTGTGACGAGGTGTGGATTTGTATCCACGATCCTTCTTGCCACTGCTGTGCCAAATACCCAGCGCAAGAACCAGGATAGCCAGTATTAGTACAAGAACTAATTCACTTTCCAAATGATCCACCAATTAGAATTACTGCAAACTGAAAAATCAACATATAGTAGCTATTGGTTCACCTCGCAATCCTTGTGGGAAGTTGCCACAGGTAGGTTGGTGTGGATTTGATCTGCATCTATATGGGGTGCAAGCCAAGTTACAACACAAATCTATATTTCTGCACCCCCACCTCACTCCGCCCCAATCACCCGCGACAGTAGTAATTGAGCGCGTTTGAGGTGAGGGCGGTCGAGCATTTCGCCATTCAAACCAATCACGCCCGGGTTTCCGGCGGCGTGAAAAGCATCAACAATAGCTTTGGCGCGCGCGATGGCTTCATTTGATGGGGTGAATGCCCTGTTGATGATTTCCACCTGCGCCGGGTGAATGGCCATCTTGCCGGTAAAACCGTCAATGGCGGCTTCATCACATTCTTCGCGCAAGCCCTCCATATCGCGAAAATCTGTATAGACGGTGTCAATCGGCGCAACGCCGGCCGCAACCGCGCCCAACAATGTTACGGTACGCGCATGTTGAAATATCGCCCGGTAATTGCCGTCCGCATCGCGCTTTTCCAGCGCGCCAATATCGGCGGAAAGATCTTCCGCACCCCAGGTGATTGCCGAAAGCCGCTGGCTGCGATCGCCATAGGTGCCGGCATTCAACGTGCCAAGCGCCGTTTCGGTTATGATTGCGGCAATTCGGGTTAAGCCATCGCTGATATTGTTTTCAGCCTCATAGACCCGCAAGCGCGCGTCCAAAAGGGTGACATCTTTGCCATGCTCGGCCTTGGGCAGCAATATGCCGTGCGGCTTTGCCACCATGATGGCCTTAAGGTCGTCTTCCAGCATGTTGCTGTCAAAACTGTTGATGCGCACAAAAATTGTCGGCGCATCGGGGTTTTCCAGATTGTCGGCAAGATAGGCGGCTGTGATGCGCCGGGCCTCGATCTTGTTGTCGAGTGAAACGGAATCTTCCAGATCAACCAGCAGCACATCTGCGCCGCTTTCCAGACCCTTGGCGAGCTTTTTCTCACTGTCGCCGGGAACAAATAGCAGGGAGCGCATCGGTTATACCTCAACCGTCTTGCAGCGCATCATCGCCTGACGGGTGCAAATGGCTACAAGTTCGTCATTTTGATTAAAGCCACGATGCTCAAAGGTCACAATGCCCCGGTCCGGTTTGGATTTAGAGGCGCGAACCGCCTTAACTTCGGTGGTTACATGGATCGAATCGCCCTGAAATACCGGGGCAGGGAAGCCCACATCGGTCATTCCCAGATTGCCGATTGTGGTGCCTAGCGTTGTGTCGCCAACCGAAATTCCGACAATCAGCCCCAGCGTGAACAGTGAATTGACCAGGGGCTCGCCCCATTCGGTTTGGGCGGCAAAATGCCGGTCGATATGCAGGGGCTGGGGGTTCAGCGTCATGGTGGAAAACAGCATATTGTCAGATTCTGTAACCGTTTTGGTCAATTCATGTTTGAATATTTGCCCAACATGAAATTCTTCAAAATACAGACCCGCCATTTGTAATTCCCGTTTGTTGCTTTGTATGGCCTGAAAGCCGCTATGGGACCGACCTTAAGCCGGGCTGAAATTCTTATCAAGAGATTAGCATCTGTAGTGAACAAATCGTTAAACCTTTTCCGCTATTTACAAGCAGGCAATGTTTCATTGCACTAGGTTTGTATGTGGAATTCATAAATGATTGTTCAGCGTTTCTTACATTGGTTGGATACGGCACCCAAATCCAGCCGGGCAGATGCAGCAGCAGCACTGGCCCGCGCGCGGCTGAGTTCTGAAATGTCAGCCGAAGAGATTGATGCTGCAGATGCAGCCCTGACATTGTTGCTGGACGATCAATCCGCCAAGGTGCGCTATGCGATGGCCGATGTTTTGGCATCGAACGCATCCGCCCCAAGGCATTTGATTATGGCACTGGCAAGGGATCAATCTGATATTGCGATGCTGGTGCTTTGCCGCTCGCCATTGTTTCTGGATTCGGAACTTATCGAAATAATCGCCGCCAATGATGCGGTCTCTCTTTTGGCAATCGCCTGCAGGCAGCCCTTGTCAAACCGGGTCGCAAGCGTGCTGATCGCCGCAAAAAATTACGATACCTGTCTGGCATTGTTGCAGAACAGCCAAATCAATTTGTCGACGGAAAATCTTCGCGCCATCGCCGAAAACTTTGGTAAACACGCGGAAATTCGTGAGGCTTTGTTGGCTGGCAACAATCTGCCGGCGGATATTCGTCAGGCTCTGATTTCTCAAATGGCGACAGCACTGGAAAAGCTGGTGGTGGAGAAATCCTGGTTGAGTGAAAAACGTGCCAAAAGGATGGTTTGCGAGGCAAGAGATCGCTCCAGCCTGCAAATGGCTTTTCATGTGCCGTCAAATGAGATAGCGCCGTTGGTTGAACAATTGCGAAAATCTGAACAGTTGACCGCAGCCTTTCTGGTGCGCTCTGTTTGCATCGGCAATATTTCGCTGTTTACCGCAGCAATCGCCAATTTAAGTTCTATTCCGGAAAATCGGATTTTAGCCGTGTTACAGCAGGGGCGCACCGCCGCATTTCGGGCGATCTATGATCGTTCCGGCCTGCCGAAAGCGGCCATACCGGCCATCACTGCCGCCGTTGATATTTGGCGGGATGAGGCCGAGCTGAACGACACAGATGATGATATTCAGGTGCAAAAGCACGTTATGGACCGGATTATCGATCAGTATATTTCGGCGACACCCGACCCCAATCAAAGCCTGTTGGCACTGTTGCGCCGCATCTCATCGGAAATTACCCGCGAGGCCGCCTTGATGCGGGTGCGGGAAATCAGCAGCGCCGCATAATTGTTTCCAGTTTGTATGAAACATCCTAATAGCGAAATTGTTCAGCTAAAATGCGCTCGTCCCAGGTGTGCTCTGGATCAAACATAAGAATGCCGTGCGACTGTCGATCTTCTTGAATATCAACGCTGATGACCGATTTGATCTCGATATTATCCGCAACCGCGTTTACCGGCCGTTTGTGTGCCGCAATCACTTCTATATGAACATTTGCCGTATTGGGCAAAAGCGCGCCTTTCCAGTTGCGGGGTCTGAAAGGGCTTACCGGGGTTAGTGCAAGCAAAGGCGCATTGAGCGGCAATATCGGCCCGTGGGCGGAAAGGTTGTAGGCGGTTGACCCTTGCGGCGTGGCAACCATTACCCCGTCACAGGCCAGTTGCTCAAGCCGGGTTTTTCCATCAATCATGATCTTTAGTTTGGCCGCCTGATGGGACTGGCGAAAGAGTGATACTTCATTGATTGCCAGCGCTTGATGGGTCTTTCCATCGCCATCAATGGCGGTCATTTTAAGCGGGTGAATTCGGCTTTGAATGGCATTTTCAAGTCTGCCCGGCAGGTCATCTACATTGAATTCATTCATAAGAAACCCGACGGTTCCCTTGTTCATACCGTATATTGGAATGTCAGAGTTCATGAACTGATGCTGACTTTGCAGCATAAATCCATCGCCGCCAAGTGCGACAATAATATCCGCATCCATCGGATCGCAATTACCGTGGATGGCCGTCAGTTCCGACAAGGCTGCCACGGCCTCAATGGCCGGGCTTGCAATAAAGGCTATTTTCAAGATGTCACCATTTTCCAAAAGTCATCTATTGCAAGCATTAATGGACAGAATATGCAATCAGCCACCATCCAATAGAGCTAGCTGGATTTTTCCTTCTTCTTGGATTTTTTCTTAGCTGGTTTCTTTTTGGATTTAGACTTTTTTGGTTCAGACTTTTTCTTGGAAGACTTCTTCTTTGATTCTGACTTTTTGGCTTTTGCCTTCTTTTTCTTGGCATCCTTTTTATCTGCATCAGAAGACGAGCTTTTCTTGGCCTTTTTATCTGTCTTCTTCTTTGACTTGGCTGCCTTGGAATCCTTATCTTTTTTGGCTTTCTTAGCTTTAGAATCAGCGTCTTTCTTTGCCTTCGCCTTTTTAGTGTCCTTGCTCTGCTTTTTCTTAGAATCTGTTTTAGCTTCAGTAGCTTTTTTCTTGGTGCTTGATTTTTTAGCAGCTGTTGCTTTTTTCTTCTTCGGCTTTGACGTGCTTGAAGCGGCACCGCCGGCTTTGCGTCTGCAGAAGGAGTTTACCTTTGTGCCATCTGATCTTGTAAACGACTTAACATAGGAGCAGCTGTCTGTTCTCGTGCAGGCTGTTTTTGATAGGCCTTTGCATATGCTTGTGCTGGTTTGGGCGCTGGCGGGACTTTGCGCTACAAAAATTACCAGAGCAAAAGCAATGACTGCAAATGCGGCTTGAACAAATTTGAGTGTAGTTTTAAGCATTGGTGTATTCTCTCGATTGTCAAAATTAAAGGCAGGTTTCCATCTGTATTTTGCAGAACTGTACCTTCTTTGCAGGTCTATGGTGAATTCTGTAAAGCAATATCGTGCACAAATCCCTGATACTTATCTATATTATAGACATATGCGAATAATTCAGCAACCGTTACAACTAAAAATTGCTATAATGTTTAATTCAATTAAGGGTTTATTTATGGTTGCTGCAGTATTTTGTTCTTGTATCCCGGCTCACGCCATTATTTAGTTTTTCTCTGCACAAAAACTATTTGGCAACCGGGTTATGGCCTACCAAGTTGTAGTACCGAAGAGTGGATTGTAACTCCTCCCACTGTTCACTCTTCGGGAATCAGCCTATTCTGCAACAAGCGGGGCCAAAAGGTTGCAGGATGACCAACAATTCACGGAAAAATAATCGTACAAAGAACACTCCGTCACCCCAGTTTCGGAGGCCGTCTCCGTTAATTGAAAATCTTGGAGATATTATGGGCAGTTGGAAGAATATAGTGATATTTGTTTTGGCGATTGCGCTGGCCGTGCGCATTGTTGCCGCCTTGATCGGTCTTGAGAATTACCGATACGCAAACAGCAAGGGCTATTGCAGCGAATATAACATCAAAGACCCGGTGGCTCGGGTTTTAAAAGATCAGTGCCTGGAAGAAACCATGAAAGGGTCGGATTCTTTATGGTTGCTTTATAAAGCAATATTTTGATGGGCAAGAATTGATTGGCTATTTGGCCCGTTGAATAGCCTCCACAATCAACTGTTTTGCTGGCTAAACCCCAGCCCACTTGATGATTTTAAAGTTGTGGTAATTGAGAAATGCGCTGTTAAATTGCTTCTAAGATGCCGTTTTTTAAATGGTTGTATAAACCAAGGTTTACCGTAAAGGGTTGATATTGTTGCATTATATTCGTAAAGCGCCCGCTTGATTAACTCGATTTTTCGTTGTTAAGGGTTCATAAACCGTAATTGTTTTATTCTCTTTCCATGATCGCAATGCCCCGCGATTGATTTTAGTATGTTGGATGAGTTTATGATCAAAATTTTTGCAGGTTTTTTGCTTTGCTGTTCTACAACAGCGCTTATGGCTGCGGACAGAAACGATGCGCCTGCCTTAAGAGGGTCTATTGATGCCTGGTCGGGGGTTTATGCCGCTGCAAGTATCGGTTATGACAATATTTCTGACAACAATGGTCTTATCAGCGACTACGGTGAAGGATCAATTTATGGCGGGGTAATCGGCTATAATCATCAGGTAGATGAGAATTTTGTCGTCGGCATTGAGGGCGATTATAATAAATACAATATAGCTTTTACCAAGCTGCCGTCTATTTCTGTCATAGATGTGGGCTCACTTCGAGGTCGGATAGGCTTTGTTGTGGGCGATGCCATGATTTATGCGACTGGTGGTATTGCTTACGGAACGACAAATATAAATCTTGAAGATTTTGGCCGGGTTATTGGCGTCGGCGTTGACTACAAGATAACTGATTACATTTTTGCCGGCATAAATTACCAGCATTACAGTTTTCGAAATTTCGATAATTCAGGTATTCGGGCAGATCTGGAATCCCTTCGCCTGAGGGTGGGCGTTCAATTCTAGAATGCTGCCGATTTATATTCCTACCACCATATCCCTATAAAGTTGCATTGTAATAACCAGCGGTTAATACAATTCATGTAACTTTGCCCTGAAATTAACGAATCGGGCGGTGTTATGGGTATTAAGTTTGTCTCACTCCAGGGTTATCTGGAATCAATCGTAAATTGGTTTGTACCAGAATCCATCCTAAAGGATGCTGACAAGACCAAAAATGTGCGAATGTTCCTGATATCGCATTTATTGGGCCCGTTACTGGGGCACCCGATAACGATATTCTTACTGCTTCAAGACCCGAACCCGTGGCCACAGGTTTATGTGCTGGGTGCTTCACTCACATTATTCTGGGTATTCCCTTTCGCCGTAAAATATTTCGGCCGCTACTATGAGTTGCTGGCCTTTGTCTCCATACAAAACCTCACATTCGCCATTCTTTGGGGTGCGTATAATTATGGTGGGGTAAGTTCGCCATTCCTGATTTGGGTAATTACTGTACCTCTGCTGGCATTTTTCTATGTGGGTTCTTCCTGGATCGCCAGGTTTGCTGTTCCGGCCAGCCTGATCCTCAGTATGGCGCTGTTTTATTTTATCTATCTGAATGATAACACATTCCCGGACAATATTCCTTTGACCTCTATGGTCGAAGCTGGACTGATCTCAGCACTGTGCGCATGTGGTTATGTGTTCATGATGGCGACCTACTATACCAATATTGTGGATTCACAATCTGAATTGCTTAAAGAGCAAGACAGGCATGATCTAACGCTACAGGAATTGATCGCTGCAAAAGATGATGCCGTTGCTGCAAATGGCGCGAAGTCTGATTTTCTGGCAAAAATGAGCCATGAGCTGAGAACACCACTTAATGCGGTAATCGGCTATAGCGAAATATTGTTGGAAGATGCAGAACTTGAAAGTCGCGGTGAAGACATTGCCGATCTTCAGAAAATTAGTGCTGCAGGCAAACATCTTTTGGCAATGGTCAATGATGTTTTGGATATCTCGAAAATTGAAGCCGGTAAAATGGAGCTTTATATCGAGGAAGTGGATTTGGCCGGTTTCTTGAACGATGTCGAATTCACCGCACGACCCATGATCATTCAAAACTCGAACAAACTGTATGTTGAAAAAGATGATAATGTTGGCGTTATAGAATCAGACGCAACCAAGCTTCGTCAGGCAGTTCTAAATCTGTTGAGTAACGCTGCAAAATTCACTCAGAATGGTCGCATTGAACTGAATATATCGCGCGAAATTGTCGACGGTAAGGAATGGGTGAGTTTTTCTGTTACCGATACGGGCGTCGGCATTAGTGACGAGCACGCAAAGCTGTTGTTCCATAATTTCTCGCAGGCGCATCCTTCAATTTCTGCCAAGTTTGGCGGGACCGGGTTGGGGCTATCCGTGAGTCAGAAGCTAATTCAATTAATGGGCGGTGAAATATCCATTGAAAGCCAGGTTGATGTTGGTTCCTGCTTTACAATTCGGTTGCCGGCCCATGCTGAGCACGGTGTTGGTAGTTTGATTATCCAAGATGAAATGCCAGAGGCGGCAATTGAAAACAAAGACACGCCCAGGGTCAAAGATATTATCGCGGATCTGGAAAATGATGCCGATAAGGAGATCACCACAATAGTTGTGATTGATGATGATAAGGCTGTATTGGAGTTGATTGATCGTCAGTTGTCCAAGCAGGGTTACAAGGTCATAACCACAGATTCAGCTCAAACCGGTATTCAATTGACCCGGTCCGTTCAGCCGGACCTGGTGTTGCTGGATATTCAAATGCCAGAAACTGGTGGCTGGGAAGTGTTGCGGGTCCTAAAGGCCGACAAAGCAACCCGTGAATGTCCTGTCGCAATATTGAGTGTGGTCGATGAGCGGCGCAAAGCTTTGGAGCTGGGTGCTGTTGAATTGATCAGTAAGCCGTTTAACGTTGATAAACTTGATCGATTGATTGAGCAGTTAAACAAATCCAGGGATGAAAAAGACCATTTGAAAAAAATGAGTGCGTAAGAATGCGCCGAAAACAGTCGCGTGGTGGAAACTTCAATCGAATTGACTGCAACTGCCGATCAAAGTCAGATGTTGCTGGCTGGTGAAGATTTACAGGCCAATTGAAAACTGGCCAGACAATGGAGAACGTAAACCATGACTATGGTGCTTGTAGTGGAAGATAATCCCATAAATCGGGATGTACTTGGCCGTCGCCTTGAGCGGCGCAAGTTCATTGTTCGCTATGCGGAGGATGGGCCAGCCGGGGTCCATATGGCATCAGAGTTGAAGCCAGATCTGATTTTGATGGACATTGGCCTGGGCGAACAGATGGACGGTTGGGAAGCAACCAGGCAAATCAAGGCCAATGATCAAACCAAAGATATTCCAATTATTGCATTGACGGCCAGTGCCTTCGCGTCAGACCGGGAAAAAAGTTTGCAAGCCGGGTGCTGTGATTTTGACACCAAACCGGTTGACCTGCCTCGGCTGCTGTCAAAAATGAACCTGTGGCTTCAGCCTGCAAAAATCGACAGCGAAGCATTGGCAAAGCAGGCCTGATCGTTCGCAAGTTCAATCTTATGACCATAGAAATATCTTGGCCTGAGCATGATTGTTTGAAATGGCATTTCGTTGCCGTTATCTATGATTGATCGTGGTGAGGCTTTGCAATTGTCAGGTATTTATCTGTTGATTGCCTCCGTTGCATCAAGACGGCTTCTCGCACGTATGGTGAAACTGTCTCGCAATACCTGTTAATTTCTGGTGCCCTAATCCTGCAAACAACATTGCAAGCCCAAAAACTCAACTTCACAATCAATATATTTTGGAACAATTGTAGGGCGCGGCAGCCCCGTCTTGTAACCGGCACAGGCGGAGTATCAGGACGCGCAACAATAATTTAAAAAAAACCTGAATGGGTTTGATGTATTGTGTCTCAATCCGGGCTGAACGCAGTAAAATCAAAGCGCGTGCGGTCTGCATAATTAAAGTTCAGAACAGCTCGCAGTCATGCGTATTCAAGCCGCGAGCTTTGGCCGGTATTCTGACAAGAAGCTGCGAAGTTCTGCAATTGGCAGGGGCTTCTGCAATACATATGGAACGTCGAGACCCAATGAGCGACCATAGGCTGCCGTTGAGTTCAAGATCTGTTGGTCCTGGCCACTGACTAATATAATTGTGCCCGTATACTCAGCTTCCTTCAGCAGTACAAACAGCGAGTTTGCATCAATATTGGGCATGCAAATATCAACGGCCAACAGGTCTGGTTTCAAGGCTTTTGCAAGGGCAATAACACCGCGTGGATCTGAGGTCGCAAAAGCCTCATAATCACATCGTTCTGCAATGCGAACAATAAGTTCGGCTGAGGCAACATCATCGTCCACAGCCATCAATTTTGGAATACGTTCAACACTATCAGTCATGAATTACTACCCGTCCTAATTAAGCGATAATATATCAGCAAATTTGTTAACATGAAGTAACATTGGCCGCTGAAAACTCAACTTCAGCGACCAGAATTTTTCACTGTTAAAGCGCAGATAATTAGGCGGCTTTGCTCTCTTGATCAGCTGTGCTGGACAGACTTTCCTTAAAGTTCTGGAACTGGCATCCAGATGCTTCCATCGCCTGCAACATTCTGTCGATCAGCAAATCAATATCAGAACGACAATGATCTGCCATCACCTGCACCCGGAAACGCGCACCACCCTGAGGGACTGCTGGATATTCAACCAGGTTTGCAATCGCGCCCGATTGGGAAAGCTTCAGCGAGGCCAGTCTGGCTTGCCCCTCAGCTCCAACTTTTACCGGTACGATTGGCGAAGGATCGCCAAGAACCTCAAGCCCTCGATTGCTCATTTGGCTGCGCATGTACAAAATATTGTCCATCAGGTTGTCGCGTCTTTGGCGACCTTCTTCTGATCTAATAATCTTGGTTGCTTCCAAAACCACTGCAGACTGGATTGGCGAAAGCGCATTGGAGAATGTTTGGGTCGCGCTGTAATATTTCAAATATTCTTTCGCAGCCCTGGTTCCAACAGCAACAAAACCGCCATTTGATGCAAAAGATTTTGAAAAGCTACCGACAATAAGATCAGCCTGATGCAACATTCCCTGCAGTTCCATATGACCAAGGCCATCTTCTCCGATGCACCCAATATCATGGGCCGCATCAACCAGCAAAGTTGCATCATATTCATCACATGCAGCCCTAAGAGCGCCAATATCCGGCGTATCAGAATGCATGGAGAACAGGCTTTCTGTTATGACCATAATTGCGTTTTCCGTATCGTTTGCACGAATTCGGGCAAGTCGACGGGTAACAGATTTGACATTCAGGTGACCATGGAAATAGATATTTTGTGTCGCTGCACGAGCGCCTTCCTGCAGGCAGGAATGGCTCAACACATCGAGCAACACATGATCATTGGGCCGAATGAAACCTTGAACAGCGGCAAAACCTGCTGACCATCCGGTTGGATAAAGGGTAATCTCTTTACCTTCCAGAAATTCAGAAATAGAATCTTCAAGCTCAAGCGACAATTTTGTGTTGCCCAACAATGCGGCGGAGCCGGCACTGTGAACACCAAAATCTTTAATTGCCTTGTTTGCCGCTTCTTTTACAGCAGGGTGAGAAGACAATGACAAATAATCTTGCGATGCAAAATTAATTCCAACGACTTCTTCTCCATCATCACCTTTAGCAGCACATGTTGTTGTTGGTGCCGTATCAATAGATTTTGAATATGGCCAAAGGCCAACGCTTCTGCGCGCTTCCTGCCATTCAAAGAACGGGTTTACCCGCTCTATAATGTCCGTACCCCGCGGTTCGCGGAAGTCACGTAAGCTGCCCAAAAGCGCTATTTCATTATTATTCATTTTAGTGTTTTGCATTTGAATGCCCGTCCCAGTTTTATTTGCATTGAGGGCAAGTTACAATAAATACTTGAATTCTGAATTAAGTTCACGCTTCAAATTTACGTAGAGTAATTAGGGATTTATTGAGCATATTTATTGTTGATTTCATTCAGGAAATGGAAATCAAAGAAATAACGATATGTTTACGATGTTATTTAAAAAATTTGGAATAGCTCTGAAATTCTACATTACCTTAAGTAATTACCATTAAGGATGTCGGTTCAACTTTTAATCAGGGGTACTGATATGACGCATTTTTGGGGCAGGAATGAACTTTTAAGTGAGTTTGGGAATTACATTTCAGTTAAGAAGTCGAGTTCGTTCTCAAGCGAAATCAGACTTAAGACAAATATCATGCAGGTCAAATCGATTTTTCGGCTTGTACCGGCCATGATGGTTGTGTCTTTGGTTATCATGGCCGGGTTCATATCAATCTCAAGTGGGCAAATGCCTGGATTGTATTTGTCTGCCTGGTCAATCAGCCTGATAGTTCTGGTCAGCATCAGCTTATATGCCTGGTGGAATCAGGCGCGCGCAATTCAAAATCGCACCAAGGTAAAGGCCACAATGCGTGGTATTGTTATCATGGCAATGTTGTTTTCCAGCCTTTGGGGGCTTTTGCCATCACTCCTGCTTACAGAAGTTGATTCAGACCTTTGGTACTTCACCAGCGCTGCGATTGTTGGCGTGGTTTGTGGGGCAGGATTTGCTTTAGCAGCAATGCCTATGGCCGTTCTCGGGTTTATGATGCCGGTATTTATCAGCTCAACCGTATTTGTGGTGCAGGGATTTGAAGCCACAGGTGCGATGCTGGCCGCACTTATGTTCATTTATATCTGCTTCAGTATTATCACCAGTCTTTCTTATATACGCTCGCTGGTTGAAAATACTCGGGCCCAACATGGTGTTGAAGAACAAAAGCATGTCATTGGATTGTTGCTGAAAGATTTTGAAGAAAATACCAGTGATTGGCTGTGGGAAACTGATGAGCAGTACCTGATAAAAAATGCGTCTAAACGGTTTGCAGCTGTTGTCGGCAGGACACCTGATGAGTTGAACGGCACCGACATGGCGCAATTTGCCCATGCGCATACTGAAGACTTAAATCTGGCGGTGTCGGCTTTTGTTGAGAGCGTTCGCAACCGGTTGACATTTCGCGACAAAACCATCCCTGTAAAAATCAACGGTGAACAATATTGGTGGTCAATTACCGGCAAGCCCTATTACGATGAGGACGGTAAGTTTGTCGGTTTTAGAGGTGTTTGCTCGGATATTTCAGTGCAAAAGACATCAGAGGAGCGCGTAAGGTTCCTGGCCCACAATGATGCTTTGACCGGATTGGTCAATCGTACTCAATTTACGGATCAGTTGAATCAGAAAGTCAGTCGTTTGGAGCGATATGGCACGCCATTTTCTGTTCTGTATATTGATCTCGACAGTTTCAAAATTGTCAATGACAGCAAGGGACACCCCGTTGGTGACAAATTGCTGTCATTGGTTGGCGACAGGTTACGTGCTGAGGTTCGCGAAGTTGATGTTCTGGCCAGAATTGGCGGAGATGAATTCGCCATTATCATGGATCTCAAAGAAGACGGAGCCAGTGAAGCGGCTTTGTCCGAGCGAATTATCAAATCACTGTCCACCCCATTTGAGATAGACGGAGATATAATTTCCATCGGTGCAAGCATTGGTATTGCCAAGGCACCGATAAATGGAACCCGTCCTGACCAGATTTTGCGCAATGCAGATCTTGCATTGTACCGTGCCAAAGAGGCAGGCAAGGGTGTTTATCAGTTCTTTAAGGCTGAAATGGATTCTAAAGCCCGTGAACGCAGGACACTGGAATTTGAACTGCGGGAAGCACTGGAAGGCAATCAGTTTGAGCTGCATTATCAACCGCTGCTCGATGCTGATCATAAAAGACCAACCGGGTTTGAAGCATTAATTCGCTGGAACCATCCTATACGTGGCATGATTTCTCCGGCAGAGTTTATCCCGCTTGCGGAAAAAACCGGACTGATTGTACCCATTGGTGAATGGGTAATCAACGAGGCCTGCAAAACAGCTGCCAGTTGGCCCAACACCTGTACAATTGCAGTTAATTTGTCTGCCCATCAGTTCGAAGGCAACCACAAAATTATTGAAGTGGTCAAAGACGCTCTGCATTCATCTGGACTTGATGCATCCCGCCTTGAGTTGGAGGTTACTGAAAGCTTGCTGATTGAACAGCCTGATGAGGTATTTGAAACTTTGACAGAACTAAAAGGGCTTGGTGTTGCCATTGCAATGGATGATTTTGGTACGGGCTATTCCAGTCTTTCCTACCTGATGAAATTCCCATTCGATAAGATGAAAATTGATCGTTCGTTTGTGGTCGCTTTGGAGACGGATGTTGCCGCGCGTGATATTTTGAAAACAATTGCCGCACTTGGCGAATCTCTCAATATGAAGATTACTGTTGAAGGTGTTGAAACACTTGAACAGGTGGATTTCTTATCCAATATGTCTTGTGATCATCTTCAAGGGTATTATTTCGCCAAACCACTGCAGAAAGAGGCCGTTGCAAGCTATCTGCTGAACCAAGTAAATACAGATACTGATAATTATGAGAAATCAGATCGACTGGTAAAATTAGCTTCTTAAACTGAAATTCTGGAAAATTTTAAGATGCCGGGGTAACCCGGCATTTTTTGTGGCACTGGTAAAATCTGAATACCTACTGATTAGACTGCTTCACATTTACATGGAAGCATGTCAGGCCACGATTGGAGCCCGATGTGCGAATTGATGAAATCAATTTGAGGGCGAAACTGGCCCGGTGCCTAAGCACCGCCGTAGCGGAGGCCGGGGCGTAGCTCAAGTTGCACGTTGACCCCGGACTTGATCCGGGGGAAGCGTAAAACTTGAGCCATTAGAAAAGCCCCGATTAGCCGTGAGCGAAAACAAACTAGAGTGATTCCATCTAAAGATGAATTGCTCTAGGCCGTATGATCATTACAACACCAATACCAAGTTCGCGGGCTGCATCTAGTTTAAACCGCCCCCGCTCGCCACCAGAATTGCGGCAAACAAGATGTGATATTCCGTGCGTCTCAAATAGTTTTTTTTCATCATCAACAGAATTACCCGGTAAACCTTCGACAATCGTAAGATGTTTAAAATCCAATGGTAGCGATGGTGCATCAACCATTCGCGCAACAAAATGAATGTCGTCGCGGCTTGAAAATACATCAAGATGCTGGCTCCCCAATGCCAAAAATGCGCGGGCATCTTCTGGCAGAGCAGATTTAGCAGCTTTGATATTATCGACCATTTGCCAATCATCTTTGGGCCGAGGTTTCCACGCGGCGCGAGAAACTCGTTTTAGCGGCAGGCCGGACAATTTGCAGGCCAGTTTAGTGGTTGAGGAAATTTTGGTAGCGAAGGGGTGGGTCGCATCGACCACCTCATCAATTTTGTTTTGGCTGAAATAGGCGACCATGCCAAATACACCGCCAAATCCACCGGTCCTTACTTCTCCCGCAATTTTTGCCGGGTTCTTGGTGCGCCCGGCAAGTGAGGTAATGGTGCGGATGTTTTCTTGGATGGATAGCTCTTTTGCAAGGGCCGCAGCTTCCGTGGTCCCACCCAGGATCAGGATTGTTTTCTCAAAATTCATGGGCAATAATTTTTCCAGCGCGGTCCACAATCATAATGTCGGCAGAGACATCCGCGTCCCGAAGGGTATCGCGCACCGTTTCCAATGCGTTTTTTGCAACCGGTGATGCAAGATCAATATCGGCCCTTTGCGCAATTTCAAACACTTCCTTGGCAGTGTTGGCGCTTAGAATTGCAGCACGATGGTCGTCATTACCGCTTTGTTTTGCTGTGAGTTCTGCGAGCCATTTCATATCAACCTGACTGCGGGCAGAATGAAGATCAAGCGCCCCTTGCGCCAGTTTTACCATTTTTGCAAAACCACCGGAAATTGTAAGCCTTTCAACCGGGTGCTTGCGTAAATATTTTAAAACCCCACCGGCAAAATCGCCCATATCCAGCAGGGCAATTTCCGGCGCATCGAAGTGTTGTTGCGCCGCACTTTCGGAAGTTGAACCTGTCGACGCGATGACATGGTTCAGTCCGGCCGCGCGTGCAACGTCAATGCCGCGATGAATTGAATGTATCCATGCGGAACAGGAAAACGGGTGCACCACACCGGTGGTGCCAAGAATTGAAATGCCGCCAATAATACCAAGCCGCGGGTTCCATGTTTCCTTGGCGATTTCCTCTCCATCTGGCACGGTAATGGTGATCAAAATATCGGCGGGCATTTGATGGGCATCGCAGATTTCATTGACAATATCGCGCATCATCTGCCGAGGCACCGGGTTTATTGCCGGTTCGCCAACCTCAATTGGAAGCCCGGCACGCGTAACGGTTCCAACACCTTCGCCGGCGGCAAACACAATGCCTGAGCCGGGAGGCAACGGGCGGACTGTCGAAATAATCGTCGCCCCGTGGGTAACATCGGGGTCATCACCCGCATCTTTGATTATGCCCGCAACTGCGCCTGTATTATTAATCGCCTCGTAGCAAAGGGCAAAATGCGGCGCATCACCCTTCGGCAGCAATATTGCCACCGGGTCTGGAAACTCGCCGGTAATCAATGCGGTCAGGGCGGCCTTTGTTGCCGCTGTGGCGCAGGCACCTGTCGTCCAGCCACGTCTAAGCGCGCCTTCAGGCTTTTCTTTTCTCGGAACCTTTGAATGACTGTTCGTATTCATTTCTCACCTATAGGCGATTGTGAGCCGATGCAAAAGCTGGTAACCCGCATCAATCTTGAATTTCGGAACAATCTCATGCCTTTGAGCCAAAACG
>Ga0256839_1000983_pt1 | contig 35877 bp, 39 predicted proteins | sample 354166metaG_FD_185968 | JGI IMG/M metagenome (GOLD analysis project Ga0256839, IMG submission 185968) | Hydrothermal vent microbial communities from Mid Atlantic Ridge, Atlantic Ocean - 354-166 | ecosystem: Environmental > Aquatic > Marine > Hydrothermal vents | place: Atlantic Ocean: Mid...
GGAGCATTAAGAGGAGCCGGAGACACCAAACGCACGCTCAAAATAAGCCTTGTTTCACTCTGGTTTGTACGTATCATCCCAGCATTTGTACTCTCATGGTACTTTGATAACATCATGGTAGTCTATTTTGCGATGATATCTGATACGCTCGTCAAGGCAGTTTGGTTGTGGAAGACTTTTGACAAAGGCGAGTGGATGAGGGTGAAGGTATAAGACTATCTACTCACCCCTTCATAAACTTATCAACAATCCCCATCATATCTTCCATCGCTTCAGATGCTTTTTTTTGAATAAAGTGTTCAAAATACTCATCTATGTAGGTTTTTGGGTCATACATGCTTACTGTCTTTTGTCGTTTGGGATCTATAATGATGGAGTGTTTAAAGGCTTTGGCTATGGGGATGACGTCTATGACTGCACCGCTTGTGCCTATACAGATGAAGAGTGAACACTCTTTGACGGCTTGTTGTATGTGTACATACTCAGGGGCAGCTTCACCGAACATGACTACGTTATGGCGTACACGTTTGTTGCCGCAATGTGGGCAGACCTCGTTGCCTGTTTGGGGTGCGTAGCCTATATCAAAGGTTTTCGTACAGGCTTCACAGCGTAGGTCTGTGAGTGTACCGTGTAGGTGTATGACCTCTTTTGCCCCTGCTTTTTCTAGGAGGTTGTCTATATTTTGGGTTAGATGTATGAATCTGCCATAGTACTTTTTTTCAAGCTTGGCTAGTACTTTATGTGCATGGTTTGGTTCCTTGTCTTTCAGTGCTGTCCTTCGTTTATTGTAAAAATCGGTAACATAAGCTCTGTCTTCTATCCAGCCTTTTGTAGAACACACCTTCATAACATCGTAGCCTTCCCATAGTCCATCAGAGTCTCTAAAAGTACTTATGCCGCTTTCTGCGGATAGTCCTGCACCGCTTAGTATCATTATTTTTTTCATTTTGTATCCTTAGTTGGGGTTTAGCTCATAGTTCTTACATCTAAAAAGCTACCACTCTCATAATTGAGAAGTTTTGGAAAAGTTTGTAAAAGATTTTTTGCAGCTTGGGAGGGTGTTTGTATGTAAGATTCTTTCAGTGTCTTAGCTGAGGTAAACACTGTGTCATCTACTTCGTTTATGATATGCTCCACCATCGGTGTTTTTATGATGCCGGGAGCTAAGGAGGTGAAGTGAATTTCCGGTAACTCCTTAGCATAGACTTTTAGTAACATGTTGAGGCTAGCCTTTGAAATCGAGTAGGCTCCCCACCCTTTATTCCCGTTAACGGATGCTCCGGAGCTTATACCTACTATTTGTTTGACCGTGGCATAGCAAGAGAGTAGATCTATAAGTTCTTTGTTTGCCCAGACATTGGTCTCCATTACGGCTTTAATATCACTCAGTTTTGTATTATTTAATGTCTGTATCTTTCCTAAAATGCCGGCATTTAAAATGGCAATTTCAAAGTGACATCCCGTGATAAAGGGCTGAATAGATATTTTGATATTGGCTGTATCTAATAGGTCATAAGAGAGGAAATGAAAATGAGTATTTTCTTGAAATATTGTCGGAGAGGTACGCCCTATCGCATAGACCTGAAAGCCTTTTTGCAAGTATAATTGTGCCATTGCTTTTCCAAGACCTGACCCTATGCCTGTAATCAATACACTCTTCATGTTTTGCTCTCTTTTGACATTTTTTGACAAGGTGTTATGGTATAATTATAGCCAAAAAATTAGTAGGAGAGAGATATGAGTAGAGAGATTAAAGGGGTAAAAACAGTAGAGCAGAGGATAGATCGTATATATAAATTGGCAAAGGATCACTTTGGAGAAGTGCGTTTTGTAGGGATTAAAAAACATAAAAAAGAGGTATGGGTAGCCAAGGTACAATTTGATGAGTTTGGCTCTTTGATAGCAGAAGGGAAAGACTCTATAGATGCACTTAAAAAACTTAGAAGCAGGTTAAATAAAATTATAGATCGCTATAATATGGTGTAGTCATTGCGTAAAATTAGGACTTAAGAATTTTTGGTTTTTATCTCTTTAACTTCATTTAGCGGGAATAGGTAGTTTGAAAAAAAATATTATTATTATAGGATTTATGGGTGTAGGAAAAGGCACAACCGCACGGGCATTTGCTAAAAAATACGGTGTGTATAATATCGACACGGATGATCTTATAGCCTCTAAAGAAAATAAAGAGGTCAAAAAAATTTTTGAGAAAAAAGGTGAAGTGTATTTTAGAGAACAGGAGCAGATTACAGCAGACTGGATAGAGTCATTCGTAAAAGGGACGATTATCTCTTGCGGTGGTGGTTTTTATAAGGTAAATAACCTTAAAAAACTAGGTACGGTAGTATTGCTGGATGCTTCCTTTGAATGGATACATAATCGTCTTAAAACTGCTAAAAATTCTAAAGAGAAGCTAGCTAAACGTCCTTTGTTTTCTGATGAGAAAAAGGCTAAGGCATTGTATAAAGAACGGAAAAAGTCGTATAAGGCTTTGGCCGATGTGGTAGTGGATGTAGAGAGATTGACACTTGATGAGCAGATAGCTTTTATTGCTAAGAAGTGTAAAGTGTAGGGGGTGATTGCTATCGCACCAATGGCTAGTACATTTTGTCTGCTTACCCTTTATATGAACTGTGGCGTTGCTCTCTTTCCTTTTTTTAGAAAAAAAACGAAACTAAAAAAGCGTTGCTCCTCTCGAATCACTCCCTTTATAAAGGTGTTCGGGGCAACAAGGATACGCTTTGCATGATTGATGGGAACGTTACGCTTGTTTCTCCCAATACTCCAACCCTTTATATGACATACTTAATAATCCAAATATCATCATTGTACTCACTATGCAGTAGGGTGCTTGTTCTATAAACGGAGCAGGCGATTGTGGGATGGTGTAGATGATGGTTATCCATAGTGTGACGGCAGTAAATCCGAGTATTCTTTTTATCCAAATGACAGATACGTTTTTTTGTTCTTTTTTCATAGGCATATTTTATCGAAATAAGGTATAATTTTATCAATAAAAACCCTACTCCACGAGAGTGAAAACTTTAGTGAGATGAGTTCTGCATGAGCAAAGCTTATGTAGAAGCAGAAAGTCAATTAATGAAACGTTTCGAGACATATCTTTCTCAAAATTTACCGCAAGCACAAAGTTTTCATCCCGTGTATGAAAATGCCTTGTGTGACATGCTACTTGCAGGCGGAAAACGTTTTAGACCTATGTTGCTTCTTAGCATCGTTGATGCGTATGAGCCTATGCTTTATGATGGGGCGATGAGCGTTGCTATGGCGTTAGAGATGTTCCATACCTACTCTCTCATACACGATGACCTTCCCGCGATGGACGATGCCCCTTTGCGGCGTGGACACAAAACACTGCATATACGCTATGATGAGGTGACTGCTATACTGGTCGGAGATGCGCTCAATACCGATGCTTTTTTATATATTGCCAAAGCTCCTTTGCGTGAGGATATTAAGATAAAACTAATTACGCTATTGGCACAAAATGGCGGAAGTCAGGGCATGGTGCTAGGACAAGCAATAGATTGCTATTTTGAGAACAAGTCTTTAAATTTGGAGCAAATCAAGATTCTTCATACCCATAAAACGGCCAAGCTTATCGCAGCCTCTTTACAAATGGGTGCGGTGATTGTAGGACTTGATTCTAAGGTGCAAAAAGCACTATATGATTTTGGTATAGACCTTGGGTTGTTGTTTCAGATACAAGATGATATTATAGATGAGATGCAAACAAGCAAAGAGGCGGGAAAACCCACAGGCAACGATGGTAACAAAAACAGTTTTGTAAATCTTTTAGGTTTAGAAAAAGCGTTACAAGAGGCAGATATGCTTGCAAAAGATTTGCAAAGACGATTTGAGACTTTTGATGAGAAGCTTCGTATAGCTTTGCAGCCTTTGATGACAACATATCTATATAGACATCATTAGGCAAGAGGTCTTAAGAGAGAGGTTTTAAACGTACTCTGCCGAAGAGAACGCATATAGGTAATTATACCAATGAAGGAATATTAAGTGACAGTAATGAGAGAAGAGAATGTTATGCGTAAAAAGATGGCGAATACCATCAGGTTTTTAGCAGCAGATATGGTGCAAAAAGCAAATTCGGGACACCCCGGTGCACCCATGGGGCTTGCAGATATTGCGGTGGTACTTTCTGAGAAGCTTAACCATAATCCGAAGAATCCAAAATGGCTTAATCGTGACCGTTTGATTTTTTCAGGAGGGCATGGTTCTGCCCTTATCTATGCACTGCTTCATCTATGGGGTTATGATGTAAGCTTAGAAGATTTAAAAGAGTTTAGACAGTTAGACTCTAAAACACCAGGACATCCAGAGTACGGACATACTGAAGGTATTGAGATAACCACAGGACCACTCGGACAAGGAGTCGCCAACGCCGTTGGATTCGCTATGGCAGAAGCGTATACAAAAGAGCAGGTTAACTCGGAGACTTGTACGTTAATAGACCATAAAGTGTATTGTTTTTGCGGAGATGGTGATTTGCAAGAGGGTATCAGCTATGAGGCGTGTGCCTTGGCAGGGCATTTAGGGCTGAGTGATTTGGTGCTCATTTATGACTCTAACCATATTACTATTGAAGGTGATACAAGCATCGCATGGAGCGAAGATGTTCCTAAGCGCTTTGAGGCTCAAGGTTGGGATGTCAAGAAGATAAACGGACACTGCTATGATGAGATTGAAAAAGTATTGGATGAAGTGCAGACAGCTACAAAACCCACCGTTATTATAGCAAATACTATTATAGGAAAGGGAGCAGGAGAGTTAGAGGGGACACACCATACACATGGTGCACCTCTTGGCGAAGAGATTATTAGGGGTTCGAAAAAAAAGGAGGGTTTTGACCCCCAAGAGCATTTTATAATACCCGAAGATGTTTTATTGCGTTTTAGATGTGCTATTGAGAGGGGTGAATTGGCAGAAAAAGAGTGGATACATAGGCAAAAAGAGGCTCCTTTGATAGAGCAGAATATTGCTTTGGAGAGACTTTTAAATCCTGATTTTTCTCAGATTCAATGGCCCCGGATGGAACATGAGGTATTGATGGCAACAAGAGACTCTAATGGACGTATTTTAGATGCAATAGCGACTGCATTGTCTGGGTTTGTCGGGGGTTCTGCCGATTTAGGTTCTTCAAACAAGACAATTTTGCACAATACCGCAGCATTTCCAAAAGGTAAAAATATGCATTTTGGTATTCGTGAACATGCAATGGGGGCTATTAGTAATGCCATGGCACTTTACGGCACGCTTATCCCTTTTAATGCAACATTTTTTGTTTTTTCCGATTATCTAAAACCTGCAGTACGTATCGCTGCACTGAGTAAAATACAGAATTTCTTTATTTGGACACATGATAGTATCGGTGTAGGGGAAGACGGACCGACGCATCAGCCCGTAGAGCAACTTAGTCAGTTTAGAGCTTTGCCAAACTTTTATGTATGGAGACCGGCAGATGCTACGGAAAATGTAGAGGCGTGGAAAACAGCTCTTGGGATGAATACGGCACCACACGGGTTTGTCCTTTCTCGTCAAAAACTCAAAACACTTAAACCAAAACGAGATTTTGGAGAAGTAGGCAGGGGTGCTTATCTGCTTAAGGAGAGAAAAGGTGCCACACTTACGCTTATGGCAAGCGGAAGTGAAGTGATACCTTGTCTAAAAGCTGCTTGTTATCTTGTGGCTCTAGGTATTAAGGCAAATGTGGTCTCTGTACCATGTTTGGACCTGTTTCATGAGCAAGATGCAACATACAAGGCTAGAGTGGTAAATCCGGATACAAAAGTACTGGCAGTAGAGGCAGCTCATGCAACAGAGTATTACCGTTATGCTGATGCGGTGTTGGGTATGGAGAGTTTTGGTGTATCTGCTCCGGGAAATTTACTTTTTGAGCAATTTGGTTTTACGCAAGAGGAGATTATGAAGCGCGCTTGTACTTTAATGGGTGTGGAGTATCAAGAGGCGGAGCATGGTGAGTGCAAGTTTTAAGCTTAGATTCTTTATAATGCCAAGCCTGTATCGGGGTGTGGCGCAGTCTGGCTAGCGTGCTATCTTGGGGTGATAGAGGTCGCCGGTTCGAGTCCGGTCACTCCGACCATCTATTCAGGCGGACAGACAAAATACCGCATATTGATATCTTGTAAGGGTGTAGACCATCCAACATAGTATGTTTTTTCTCCATTTTTTACCGTGAGTATATTCTCATTAAAATAGTGTTTCATTACTGTAGTTACATGACTGTTTTCACCGTTTACTTCCACAATCCAAATAAAATCTAATTTTTTAAGTTGGTGGACCTCCTTGCGTTTACGTATGATGCAACGCAGTATATCTTCGATTTCACAGAGAGGAGACTCTTTTGTAAATGTAGAGATCTCAATGACGGCTTCCAAGCCTTCAACACTTTGTATCTTTTTCCAATAGTCACCTTTAAATTTGTTAAAAAACTTTGGGTGTGGCATCTCTTTGGTTTTAGAGAGCATGAATCCTACCGTTTGGATATAGTTTGGAGCGTGACGTATGATATGCTCTAGGTCATCTTTTGTATACTCTTCGTAGCTAAATCCTTCTTCATTCAGAAGGTAGTTTAATCGAAAGTAGTCTAGAGTCTCTTTCTCTTTGATCCGTTTTGCTTCGTGGACAATGGCAACAGGGTACTCTTTAACACAGCCATAATTCGTTCGATTAAAAAAAAGATGCAAGCTCTGTTTAACATCGATAAGTACGGTATGAGAGGCGAGAAGTGACTCGATCTCTTTAATATATTCGGGTACAATTTGTTCTTTTGAAGTTTCCATTAGCTCAGCATCCCCCTTATTTCGTCTTCATCTATCAAGTCTTTGTCGTATTTGACCACAGCAATATTTTCTGTTTCGTTTACATAGCTCTCTACAACAGCATCGTGTTGGGTGAGTGCGGCTACTTTGTCGCGATCAAAGATATCTAGCGGCAAGTAGACGTTTCCTCTATTATTTGGGCTTGGCATGGTAGCTACCCAGATAAACCAAAGCACGGAGATAATTGCTACGACTATTGCCAGTGTGCTACGATCGTAGTGCTGCATCAGCCAACCTGCAAATAATCCCCCAAAGAAGATACCTGTGTAGGCAAAGGTATTTGCCACACCAAGGGCTGCACCTTTTTGGTGTACTTTGGCAAATTTGGCTACAAAACTTTGTAAGAGCGGTTCAAACATATTAAAGCCTATAAAGAAGAGTACAACACCGACTATAAAGACCCAGGCTTCAGAGGCAAACCCCATGGCTAAGAAGCCTAAGAAAATGACTCCTACGGAGATCATAAATATCTCTTTGCCTTTGCCGTATTTTTCACCAAAGATAGCTGCAGGTGCCATGGCAATAAAGCCAAATATCATTGCAGGAAAATAGACTTTCCACAGTTCTGATTTTTGCCAACCAAAGCCATCTTCCTGGAGTGATTGCGTCATCACAAGAGGGATAATAAAAAATGCCATAGTCATAATACTTGAGTGAAATAAAAAAGTCAGATACATACGTACAAGTGCTTTATCTTGAAAGACATCGGTTATTTTGGCTTCATCTTCTGCATAGCTATGAACAATCTTCGGAGGTTTGGGTACAGCAGTAAAGAGAATACCTATAGCTATGATTGAGAGTATGGCAGTAAGCCAAAAAAGTTTGTCTATACCCCAATGTCCGCCTATTAATGGCGCTATAATCATTGCTGCAGCGAAACTCAAAGCGATTGTCCCGCCGAGTATTGCCATGGCATGTGCACGCTCCTCTTCTTTGACGAGGTCAGCTACCATTGCAGAGACAACGGACCCAATGGCACCTGCTCCTTGCAAGAATCGTCCAAGAAGGAGAAGATAGATATGATCTGCGATTGCTGCAATAATAGAGCCGACGATGAAAATAATTAAGCCTATTAAAATCGTTATTTTTCTGCCGATTTTATCGCTAAGCACGCCAAAGGGAACCTGAAAGAGTGCCTGTGTAAGTGCATACCCTCCTACAACAACCCCTGCTAAAAAGGGTGTAGCGCCCTCCATACCTATGGCATAGATGGAGAGTACAGGCAGTACTATAAAGAGCCCAAAAAACCGTAAAGCGACAATCAATGAGAGCGGCATAATTTGTTTAATCATGGTAAAACCTCGATTTAGATAAAATTTGTCTTATTATATCACTATGAGGTTAAGCATCCATGAAACTCGTTTTAGCGACAGGAAACAAGGGGAAATTACGTGAATTCAGACAGATGTGTGAAGATGAAGTGTTGCCTTTTTCAGAGTTATTGGGTGAGTTTGACATTGTAGAAGATGGTGACACTTTTGCTGCCAACGCCCTTATAAAAGCACGGACGATTTATGAAAAGTTAGGAGAAGGGTACATTATTATAGCAGATGACTCGGGTATTTCCTTACCTGTATTAGGCGGAGAACCCGGCATTTACTCTGCACGTTACGCGGGAGTTGATGCCACAGATAAAGAGAATCTTTATAAACTCATAGAAGAAGTAAAGAAAAAAGGTCTTACTTCTACTCCTGCGTATTACACAGCAGCCATAGCCATAGTCTCTAAGTATGAGGAGTATGTGGTACATGGCTGGATGCATGGAGATGTACTAGTGGAACCTAGGGGAGTAAAAGGCTTTGGCTATGACCCTGTGTTTGTACCTAAGGGGTATGATCTGACACTTGGTGAGTTGGATGAGGATATCAAACGGGAGATTTCGCATAGAGCAAAGGCGTTGAGTTTGGCAAAGCCAATTATTGAGATGCTAAAGAGGAAACGATGAGTAAAGAGGATTTTATGAAAGATCTGCAACGCATCTATGATGCCTTGCAGGAAAGACAGGCAGAGTTAAATAGTTATTATGATCTATTGGATGAGAAAAAGGGGCATACAAAAGCACAAAAAGAGTTGGATTTTTTTCTTACTTTGCTTCATATACCTAGAGATAAAGAGGGCTATACGGCAGGGTTGATGCGACTTGTTAATCTCAAAGAGGATGCTTTGGAGCAGGTTATGAAAAAGCTTGGTTTTGACGAGAGAAACATACGGCGGAAAAAAGAGATAGCGTACGGTTTTGTCAATGATTTTCATACACGGCGTCATGAGGCATTGTTGCAGTGGATAGAGTCCGAGCAGCTACTTACTCCTTTTTATCGTGCATTGATGTACGGGGTACACTATGTAGGACAGTATATCTCGCTTTGGCAGAGTGATTGGATGCGTCATATCGTCTATACCGTCAACCCGGAACTCTCTAAGATGTTTAACGGGGATGATGTAAAGGTGCTCTCTTTTTTAAAAGAGCATCGTCTATTAGATAAGGATAGAGAAGGTAATATAGGGGATAGATGCTATTCCGTACTTCAAAAGGGAGAGGAGGAGTATATATCGGTAGCCTATGCAAAGGCTTTTCCCCAACAAGTAGTTTTCGTGACTGCAACATTAGAACAGCTTATTAAACGTTTGGAGATAGAAGCAGATGAGGTATTTAATCAAAAAGAGGAGTGGGTAGCGTATTTGGTAGCGCTCAAAGAGGCATTTGAACACACGAACGTAGATGAACTTATAGAAAAATGGGCAGAAGTAGACCGTAAATGGATGGCAGTCAAAACCCCGTTACAGCTAGGGCATCCATTAGAGTATTATGAAGATCATTATAGAAAAGCAGTGGCATTGGAGTGGGATTTGCGCATCGTAAACCCCAATTTGCAAGAGAGTTCACCCACTAGAGAGAATATAAAATATTTTGTATCAAAAATGGCTAGTGAATTGACCAAAGAGACTTCTCTTGGCGGTTTGGGAGTAGAGGTAGAGCAGATTATGGCCAAAAACCTTACCCAAGTAGATGAAACACAACTCTATATCGGACAGCCCGTACTCTACTACGGAGCAGAGTTTAACGGACTTTTTTCAGCACAAGTGGTGCCAAATGATGAAGAAGTTTCATCTGCGTTTGGAAAAAAAATCTTTGCTTATCCGGACTTTGTAAGGGAGGCAAAAAAGTCTAAGCCTATCATGAAACTAAGTGTTGAGACGATGGGAGAAGGTTTTATTCAATCTCAACGCGAACTCATAGAGACCAATCCCGCACTTTGGCAGGAGATATATGATATCTCTACAATCGGACATGAATACGGACACATTTTATGGCTAGATAGTGATACGGAAAGCAAGATGAACGGTACTGGACAGTTTAAAAACATAGAGGAGTTTAAAGCCACATCTGGTGGGCTTATGGCATTTTTCTATAATGAACGAGATGAGCTTAAAGATTATGTGGTAGATGACCTCGTCTCGCGTGCAGTAGGGCTTATGGCTTGGCGTGAAGTGGGTGAGGTCTTGCCTTACTACTGTGAAGGGCTTATCCATTTAGAGATGCTTTTTGGCTCAGGAATGATCACCTATGATGGGCAGATAAAGATAGACTACTCTAAGTATGATGCAATGAAAGAATCGTATATAGTTGCCTATAAAGATTTGGCAAGTAACTACCTTAAAAAAGTAGATGCCGGTACGTATTTGGGAGAGTATACCGTGAAACATGATGGGGTTTATCTGCCTAAAAACGAGGATGTTAGATCGTTTGTGGAGTATTATTATGCACGTTATAAAGAGATAGGACAGCAGACGGTTGTTTTGTAGACTTGCTTCTCAATATCTTCTAACCTCTTTTTAGATATAATCCCCTTAATTACGCCGTCGTCATGATGGCGATTGCGAGGATTTTTATGCTTCTTTTTACTCCAGGCCCTACACCCGTACCGGAGTCAGTACGTTTGGCGATGGCTGCACCGACGCTTCACCACAGAACACCGGAATTTGAAACTATTTTCAAAGAGACTAGAGAACTGCTCTTTAAGCTTTTTCATACCGATGAGATTATTATGATAGCCTCATCGGGTACGGGTGCAATGGAAGCAGCCGTGAGGAACCTTTGCCATGACACATTACTCTCTATTAACTCCGGGAAGTTTGGGGAGCGTTTTGGCAAGATTGCCAAAGCTTCAGGCTTAAATAATGTAGAGATTAAACATGAGTGGAATGTACCGGCTACGGTAGAAGAAGTGGTAGAAGTTGTAAAAGCCAACCCTTTAGTGGATGCAGTGGCGATACAGATCTCTGAGTCTTCGGGCGGATTACGCCATCCGGTAGAAGAGATAGCTGTAGCAGTCAAAGCGATCAATCCTAGTATTATGATTATTGCAGACGGGATTACAGCCGTAGGTGTCGAACCTATAGATACGAGGAACATAGATTGTCTTATAGCAGGGAGTCAAAAAGCCTTGATGTTGCCGCCGGGTTTGGCTATACTTGGGCTTAGCAATGCAGCACTAGAAAAAATGGGCGAAGGGAAAGGGTATTATTTAAATCTTGCAAGTGAGCATAAAAAGCAAGTTCGGAATACTACGGCTTATACGGCGGCTACGACTCTTATCATAGGGCTTGGCACCGTGCTTAAAGAGATAGAACAAAAGGGTGGAGTTAAAGAACTTTATGCAGACACTGCACGTAGAGCCGAAGCAACAGGTAGAGCCCTAGAAGCGTTAGGATTACATATTTACCCAAATAGACCGGCACCCTCTATGACGACTATAGACGATGTAGATGCCAAGGAGATACGGAACTTACTCAAAAGTGATTTCGGCGTCAACGTAGCAGGGGGACAAGATCATTTGAAAGGCAAAATATTTCGTATTAATCAGATGGGTTTTATAGAACCTTATGAGATGGTAGCCGTAGTGAATGCGGTAGAGCTAGCACTCGATAGGTTGGGGAGAAGAGCGTTTGACGGGACTGCATCACGCGTGTTTTATGAGATTTATTATGCATTGGGGTGTAAATAATGGTTTATGCGCATGAAATCCCCGATGGCTCAAAACTCTATTTTGGGGCATCTGCCAAAATAAAAAGAGAGATAGAGTTTGTCTCAGCCGAACTTCTTGAAAACCTTGGGTTTGAAGAGATAGTCACACCGCTGTTTTCCTATCATCAGCATGAGAGTTTTGAGAGTCAAAAGCCACTTGTAAGACTCAATGATGAACAAAATCACCAAGTTACCTTGCGGGCAGACTCCACTGCCGACGTAGTGCGTATCGTAACAAAGAGACTTGGGCGAAGCTGTGCGTCAAAAAAGTGGTTTTATATTCAGCCCACGCTTACGTTTCCTACATATGAACAGTATCAAATTGGTGCAGAGGTGATTGACGGGAGTTTTAAAGAGGTTGTAAAAACGACAATTATGCTGCTATCTGAAATGGATGCGCATCCAATCTTGCAGATAGCTAATATACGTATTCCTCATTTACTTAATGAAAAATATGGGGTTTCTTTGGATCTTTTGAAATCTATGCATGTGGAGCAGGTGATGGATAGTGAGTTGCCTTGGATAGAACAGCTGGTATGTATGAGTAAGGTATCGGATTTAGATGACCTTTCTGCTTTTCCAAAAGATATAGAAGAAGAGCTACAAAAGATAAAAGAGGCAACACAGAGCGTACGTTACGATAAGATGCTTATCTCTCCGCTTTTTTATGCAAAGATGCGTTACTATGACTCTTTGACATTTAGAATGTTTGAGGGTAACACTCTTTTGGCTAAGGGCGGGATTTATACCGTTGATGGGATAGAGGCTGCAGGTTTTGCCCTTTATACGGATGAGTGTATTGTATATAAAATGAATCATGAGGCGAAGTAATGGGCAGTAAAGCAGATCTGATTGTAGGTCTTCAGTGGGGAGATGAAGGTAAAGGGAAGATTGTTGACCATATGGCTCAATCTTATGATTATGTTTGCCGTTTTGCCGGAGGACATAATGCAGGACACACGATTGTGATAGATGGCAGGAAATATGCATTGCATCTTATACCCTCCGGGGTACTCAATCTTAAGGCTAAAAATATTGTGGGTAACGGTGTAGTACTCTCTCCTAAAGATTTTATCAAAGAGATGATGCAGTTTGATGACCTTGAGGGTAGACTTTTTCTTTCGGATAAAGCACATGTCTTGTTACCTTATCATGCACACATTGATCAGGCAAGAGAGCAGATGAAAGGCGACAAGGCTATCGGTACGACAGGTAAAGGAATAGGCCCTGCATATGGCGATAAAGTAGCACGACATGGTCACAGACTGGGTGAAATACTAGACCCTGAAAAGCTAACTGAAAAAATCGTAGAGTATTTTGCACTCAATAAACCTCTTTTTAATGCAATGGGAGTGGCTGCCCCTGAAAAAGAGGTACTATTAGCAGAAATTCAAAGCTATAAAGAGGTTTTAGGCAAATATATCACAGATACTACACAGATGATGTGGCATATATTGGATGAGGGTAAAACGATTTTGCTTGAAGGTGCACAGGGAACAATGCTTGATATCGACCATGGCACCTACCCGTATGTAACATCATCAAGTACTGTAAGTGCGGGCGCATGTATAGGTTTGGGTATTAATCCTAAAGATATCGGAAAGGTAACAGGTATAGCAAAAGCTTATTGTACCAGAGTAGGCAATGGTCCTTTCCCTTCGGAAGATAAGGGACAAGAGGGTGATTTGCTTCGTAAAAACGGACATGAATTCGGTACAACCACGGGGCGACCAAGAAGGTGTGGGTGGTTTGATGCAGTGGCAATGCGCCATGCAGTACGTATTAATGGTGTAGACCAAGTCGCATTGATGAAACTGGATGTGCTTGATGGGCTAAAAGAGGTAAAAGTATGTGTGGCATATGAAGTAGACGGTAAAGAAATTCATTATGTGCCTTATGATTTAGAGGATGTTAAGCCTCTCTACAGATCATTTCCAGGATGGGAGAAAACAGAAGGGATAAGAGTCTTTGATGATCTGCCGGATACGGCAAAATCGTATATAGAGGCACTTGAAGAGATGATAGGGACAGAAGTGGGGATTATCTCTACAAGTCCGGAGCGTGAAGATACAATTATACGATAAGACCATTTGCAAAAAGCCATAAAAGGTGATGTTTCGTTGAGTTTGCTTTCATCAACAGGCTCAAGCGACTTGTCGCTTTTAGGATACATTATAAGGAGTTATAGCATGAGACTAAAGCCAAAACAGACAGAATATGTAGCAGCAAAAATCGGGATAGATTTAGCCAACGCGCCTTTTATTACTTTGCCAAAGGGGAAAGATGCAGTTGTTGCTGCTGCCAAAAAGATTATTGACGAAAATCTTGCTAAAGAGCATGCACTTGACGAGAAGGTAAAAAAGATATTGGAAGAGAATTATGATGAGATAGAGTTTCAGCATGCCGACGAGAGACAGCTTTTTTTTATGATTAAGAAAAAGATGGCAGAGGAGTATGGTGTGATAATGGATTATGACGATCGCTACAATGATTTAGCGCACCTTATTCTTGATGAGTTGTATGAAAACTATCTTGCAGAATATGATGTCAATGAAAATCAAGTCAAAAATGTGATATTTAAATCTTTTAAAGCCTTTGCAGATGCCTATGACGAGATTGATGATATCGTGTATGAGAAGATTAAACATATGAAAAAAGAGATTATTCCGGGAAGTCAGGATTACGAATTGCTTTATGAAAGGCTTTATCAAGAAGAGCTCTCTAGAAGAGGGATGCTTTAAGTGAATGAGGAATAAATAACAGGGGGCAAAGAGTTTATGAAAGTATCTTTATATTTTGAAAACGGCTTTATACTTGAAGCCAAAGGCTTTGGTGCAGAAGGGACCTCTGTAGGCGAAGTGGTGTTTAATACCTCTCTTACAGGTTATCAGGAGATAGTGACCGATCCCTCCTATGCCGGGCAGTTTGTGACATTTACGATGCCCGAGATAGGTAATGTAGGGTGTAATGCTCAAGATATGGAGAGCAAGGCTGCATACTGTAAAGGTATTCTTGTGCGCAGTTACCAAGATAGGCCCTCTAACTTTAGGTGCGAAGAGAGACTCTCGGCACTTTTAGAAAAAAATGGAGTGCTGGGAATATCCGATGTAGATACACGTTTTATTACGAAAATGTTAAGAGAAGAGGGTGCGATGATGATGGTAGCTTCTACTCAGATACATGATAGAAATAAGCTTAAAAAAATATTAGAGACATCTCCGCGTATAGAAGAGATCAATTATATTAAACAGGTGAGTACAAAAGAGAGCTATAGACATACAGAAGCACGATATGATATAAAAACGTTTACGTATGCATCACCAAAGACAGATAAAAAAATACTTGCACTTGATTTTGGAATTAAGAGAAATATTCTTAATGAACTGACACATGCCGGGATGGAGGTGACAGTAGTACCTAACGATATGCCGGTCGAAGAGATTATTGCCAAGATCGAGAGTAAAGAGGCAGATGGAGTTTTTTTATCTAACGGTCCTGGAGATCCTTTGATTTTAAAAGAGGAACAGGAGAAGATAAAGAGACTAATTGCACATAAAGTACCGTTATTTGGAATTTGTCTCGGTCACCAACTTCTTTCTATCGCACATGGGTATGATACCTATAAGCTTCAGTTTGGACATCACGGAGGAAATCATCCCGTGATAAATAGTATCACAAGCAGAGTAGAGATTACTGCACAAAATCATAATTATAATGTTCCGGAGAGCATTACCGAAGTTGCTATGGTAACACATCGGAATTTGTTTGATAATACGATTGAGGGGCTTAAATATAACGATTCTCCAACAATCTCGGTACAGCATCATCCGGAGGCAAGTCCCGGACCGCATGAGTCGGCATATATCTTTAGATCATTTAAAGCAATGTTATAAAATTAGAAATTTAGAAAGGCATATTTCATGAATATAGCTATACTCTTTGGAGGTTCAAGTTTTGAGCATGAGATTAGCATTGTCTCGGCGATTACTATGAAAAAGGTACTTAAAAATACGGTATTGACTTATATCTTTGTCAGTGCCGATAGAAAATTTTATTTGATAGATTCTGAAAAGATAAATTCAAAACTCTTCTCATCAGGTGCATATAGAAAATCGAAGGAGCTTACACTCAAGCAGGGGGCTTTTGTTATAGACGGTATGTTTGGTTCAAAAACTGTGGAGATTGATGTTGCATTAAATCTTATCCATGGCCGTGACGGTGAGGATGGAAAAATCTCTTCGATGATGGAGTTTTTTTCCATCCCTTTTATCTCTCCTCGTACGGAAGCCTCGATACTCTCTTATAACAAGCTTTATACTAAATTTTTGGCAGAGAGTTTAGGGGTAAAGAGTGTAGCCTATGAGTATCTCTCTAAAAGCGATGAGAGGAAAGTTACAATGGATTATCCAATAATTATCAAGCCCGTACGTTTAGGTTCAAGTATTGGCGTGAGTATCGTAAGAGGACCTTCGGAGCTTGAGTATGCTTTAGATGTTGCTTTTGAATTTGATAGTGATGTGATTATTGAGCCTTTTGTAGAAGGGGTTAAAGAGTATAATCTGGCAGGATGTTTTACTTCCGAGTGGGAGTTTTCCATTATAGAAGAACCGCAAAAAGAGATATTTTTGGATTTTGAAAAAAAGTATATGGATTTCTCCCGTGATTCAAAAGTACTTGCTGCTGATATAGAGAGTAGTTTAGAGCGAAAAATACAAGAGAGTTTTAAAAAGATATATGATCCGCTTTTTTTAGGCAGTATTATTCGTTGCGACTTTTTTGTTATAGAGGATGAGGTCTATCTTAATGAGATTAACCCCATACCCGGGTCTATGGCAAATTATCTCTTTGATGATTTTGAAGGTATGCTAAAAAGAGTTGCCAAAAGCCTTCCGAAAGAGCAGAAAATTACCGTAAACTATCAATATATACATTCTATTCAAAATGCAAAAGGCAAAGCTTAAATTCTTGTAAGCATTTTGCCGACAACTTTTTACTACTAGGTAACTTTTACCTCAATCTTATAATCCAAATTAATACTTAAGAATCATAAAAAACAATATCATAAGTTAATCTGTATATTTTGTTACAAATAAATTAAAAATTATGTATAACGTATGGGCTATTATAATCATTTAAGTTAATTTTACCTAAAATTTAAAGAGTATTTTTAGTAAACATAAAATTACATTTAGGGAGCGTGGATGAGAAGGTTTTTGGTGCTTGTTTTGATGTTTGTATCAATTCACGCAAATCAATTAGGTTTAAGTGAAAAACTGGGGGAGACGGTTCCTCTTGATTTGACATTTATTAATGAAAAGGGTGAACGTGTCACCCTAAAGGAACTCATGGACGGAAAACCAACTATGGTTTCGCTGAATTATTTTAAATGTACTGGTATCTGTACGCCGCAACTTAACGATATGGCAAAAATGCTTAGTCGTTTGGATTTGGCAGAGAATCAGGATTATAAAGTAATTACTATAAGCTTTGCAGAAGATGAGGGGCATGAACTTGCCGCTGCCAAGAAAAAAACAATGCTACACGCCATTCAGAGAGAGTTTGTCCAGGATGCGTGGCACTTTGTGATAGGAGAGAACAACTCTTCGGGTATTTTTGCAGATAAAGTCGGGTTTGAATATCAAAAGACTGTCTCTCCCGCAGGCGTAGTAGATTATGTGCATCCTGCTACATTAATTATGCTCTCTCCTCAAGGAAAGATAACACGTTACCTTAATGGTATTGAGCAGCTTCCTTTTGATGTGAAGATGGCACTTTTAGAAGCGGGTGAAGGCAAGGTAGGTCCTACAATCGCAAAAAGTCTATTGTACTGTTTTGCCTATGACCCGAAAGCCAAAACATATATATTCAAATGGGAAAAAATCGCAGGCGCGGTCATGACATTTATTATGATAGCTTTTTTTATCTATCTTGTAAAAACAAGTAGGAGAGAGGAAGATAAATCACAACATAAAGGAGACAACTAATGAGTAAATCTTATTTCGACGAAACACACACGGCCATAGGCCATCCAAAAAGTACATTCATGCAGTGGATGCTGACGATTGACCATAAAAGAATCGGTCTGATGTATGCAGCTGTTATGTTTGCTTTCTTTTTTGTAGCAGTGGCTACGGCATTTTTAATGCGTTTAGAGCTTTTTGCTCCCGGGGGGCAATTTATTGATGGGGATACCTTTAACCAAGCATTTACTTTGCATGGCGTAATTATGATTTTCCTCTTTATTGTTCCGGGTATTCCGGCGGTACTCGGTAATATAGTGATGCCGCTTATGATTGGGGCAAAAGATGTCTCTTTCCCAAGGCTCAACTGGTTTACCTTTTGGCTTTATATTTTAGGGTGTATTATAGCACTCGCATCACTCTTTACCGATGCAGGTTTTGCAGATACGGGTTGGACCTTTTATGCGCCTTACTCTATTACAACGGATACAAATGTTGTTTTTACGCTTGTTGCAGCATTTGTTTTAGGTATGGCGTCTATTCTTACAGGGCTTAACTTTTTAGTAACCATACATAGACTTAGGGCTCCTGGAATGACGTTTTGGAAGATGCCTCTTTTTGTATGGGGTATCTATGCAACAGCATGGATTCAGCTTCTTGCTACACCGGTTGTAGGTATTACATTGATCCTTGCAATTATGGAGAAATATTTTGGTATTGGTATCTTTGACCCTGCTAAAGGAGGAGACCCTGTACTGTTTGAACATCTTTTTTGGATCTATTCTCACCCGGCGGTATATCTGATGATTTTACCTGCCTTTGGCGTGATGTCTGAAATTATTCCGACATTCTCAAGAAGAGAAGTATTTGGTTATAGAGCCATCGCATTATCTTCCGCATCGATTGCGGGTATTGGATATTTGGTATGGGGTCATCATCTCTATACTTCGGGAATGGCAGATATTGCTAAGACAATATTTTCATTTTTGACCTTCTTTGTTGCCATTCCTACGGGGATCAAATTTTATGATTGGATTGCTACGATGTATAAAGGAAAGATTATCCTTTCTACACCTATGTTGTGGGCACTAGGAACCATTATCACCTTTACCATCGGCGGACTTACGGGAGTTACGATTGCAATGATTGGTGTGGATATACATTTGCAAGATACCTATTATACAGTGGCACACTTTCATTATGCAATGTTAGGCGGGGTTGTGTTTTTGTTCTTTGCAGGTTTGCACTACTGGTTCCCGCTTGTTACAGGAAAAATGTATAATGAGACACATGCAAAAAGAGCATTTTATCTACAGTTTGTAGGGTTTAACCTTCTTTGGTTCCCGATGTTTATTGCAGGATATTACGGTATGCCAAGACGTTATTTTGACTATCTTCCGGAGTTTCAAATCTACCATCAAGTCTCATTTGTAGGCGCGGTATTGTTTATTGCGGGACTTATTTATATGTTTATAGTCTTTTTTAAAGGGTGGAAGTCAGGGAATCCGTCTGGTCCAAACCCTTGGAATGCGACTACACTAGAGTGGCATATGCCATCATCACCGCCACCGTTAGAGAACCACTCTAAAGTACCGTATGTTGATTTTAACCCTTATGAGTATCACCATGGCGAACCTGTAGTGAAATTTGATTATGCAACGATGAAAAGGATAGATTGATGTCACATGAATATGTACCGGAAATCGCGGTTGACCGCGAGGGAAATGAATATAAAGTTCAGGGATGGCAAGATGATTTTTATGGCGGAAAACTGGGCTTTTGGCTCTTTATGTTTACAGAGGTATTAATGTTTGGTGCCATGTTTATGGCTCTTGCATACTATAATCATCTGCATCCGCAAGAGTTTATAGAAGCTTCGGCTTCACTTAATAGGCTCTTAGGCGGTATCAATACGGTGATTCTTTTGGTGTCTGCGCTTACTATGGGACTTTCTTTGCTTAAGATGAGAGCAGGGGATGTAAAAGGTTCCAAATTGATGATTTGGGCAACAATTGTTCTAGCTTTGGCCTTTTTAGGCATTAAAGCTGTGGAGTGGACGGCAGAGTATAATCACGGCATTTTTTTGATGCATGGCGAGATGTTGCCTGAATCAGGTATGTCATTTGGCAAGAAACTCTTCTTCGGTATGTACTTTACAATGACAGGGATTCATGGTTTTCATATCATTATAGGGATTGGGATTATGCTTTGGTTGCTTAAACGCATCAATGCAGGAAAAGTAAGACCCGATCACCATATACTACATTGGAATATAGCGCTATATTGGGATATTGTACATCTTATTTGGGTATTTGTATTTCCCTATTATTATATGATTGGAGCAGGAGGAGCGACAGGTGGACACTAATATTGTTGATTATAAGAAAGAGAGATTGGTTTATTACAAGGTGCTTGTAGGCTTACTACTGCTGACAGCCGTAACATTTATACAGCCTCATTTGTTTATGGAAGAGTCTACTTTTATGGCACAGATGCTTATAGCTCTTATTAAAGCGTGGCTTATTATTATGTACTATATGCATCTTAAGGGGGATACTCTTATTGGCACAATGGGAATATTTTCTTTAATTATTGTTGCTACATTTTTTATTATAGTTATTGGCTTTGATGTTGCTAATTTTCAGTTTGGCGATGAGAGCTATATTACAGGTCCAACAAGTGCAGGTGTCGAAAGTGCAGCACCTACGCATCATTAAGGAGTAAAAGTATGGATGTAAACAATACCCTGCAGGGATTTAATACGATGGCAGCGACCTTTGCTGCGGATGTTGATCAGGCGTTTTGGATAAACTTTTGGATTTCGGTGGTCTTGGGACTTTCTGTTATTATTCCTATGTTCTATTTTGCATGGAAGTATAGAGCAAGTAATGTCAAAAATGAAGATATTAAAAATATTACGCACAATACCCCACTGGAGATTGCATGGACATTAATTCCTACGGCACTCCTTATGGTTCTTTTTTATTACGGGTACTCCTCTATGAAGACGCTTAGAACAATGCCTGCGGAGAGTGAAAGTATCGTGGTAAAGGTTGAGGGCAGTAAGTGGAAATGGAGATATGAATATCCTCCAAATAAAAATGGATTCGTGCATAAGCTCGGTGGGGCATATACCAAGCCTATACTGGATGAGAATGGAAAGATGATTAAAAAAGGGACAATGGGGAAATCGGCACTATACGTACCGGTTGATACGAATATCATCTTACATATGACAGCACCGGTCGATGATGTGATTCATGCATTTTTTGTACCTGCATTTCGTATGAAAGAGGATGTCGTTCCCGGACGTTTGACCAAACAGTGGTTTAGAGCTGATAAAGTAGGAGAATATGAAGTAGAATGTGCCGAGTATTGCGGTACGGATCATGCATATATGTACTCGAGAATCGTGGTACTTCCAAAAGAGAAATATGAAGAGTGGTTTCAGGGTACGGCCGATACACCCGAAGGTGATTATGCTAACTCCGGAGATGCATTGTTGCAACAACATGGATGTAAAAGTTGTCATGCCGTGACTGAAGATAAGATGCTTATAGGACCTACGCTTAAGACCAGAAGACTAACCAAAGAACAAGTATTAGAGGTGATTCATAACGGTCAAGATAAACTTGGGTACCCTATGGGAGCAATGCCGGCAGGCTTGGCTACGGGAAAAGATGCTGAAGAGATTGCTGCGTTTGTAGCTGGCGGCATGAAAGGTGAGAAACCTGCATCGTTTGCTGCTTGTAGTTCATGCCACGGTGAAGACGGTAAGGGTATGGGCGGTGTGTCACCGAGTCTTGTGCATTATGATACAAATCTTTTGCGTAACGTGTTCAAACATGGCAAAAAGGGAATGATTGGTACTATGCCTGCTTATCCGTATATTACAGACGAAGAGGTTGAAGCTATCGCTACATATCTAGATAGTCTCAAATGATAAAAGATTTTTTTGTACTTACAAAGTTCGTTCTCTCTTTTGCGGTGAGTCTCTCTGCACTCTTTGCTTATATTATGGCAAAGGGTGAGATAGGAGGAGAGATGCTGTTTGCTACTTTTTCCGTACTGCTTGTAGCGATGGGCGTTTCAGCTTTAAATCAGGTGCAAGAGTATAAATCGGATGCCAAAATGGAGAGAACAAAAGATCGTCCTATTGCCTCAGGCAGGATGAGCCCGAGAACAGGTCTTATAATCGGTATAGTGCTTATAGTGGCTGCTATGGCACTTATCTACTCGCTACTGGGACTTACAGGTGTAAATATTTTCATGTTTGCTTTTATATGGTATAATGCGATGTATACACCGCTAAAGAAGCGTTCAGCACTGGCTGTTGTGCCAGGTGCTATTTTGGGTGCCATTCCTCCTGCTATCGGGTGGCTTACTGCAGGTCATAGTCTGATGGAGTTAGAGTTTATAGCTTTGGCTCTTTATTTTTTTATATGGCAGGTACCCCATTTTTGGTTGCTGGTGATGCTTTTTCACGGAGACTATAAAGACGGTGGTTATCCTACGGCAATGAAGCTTTTTGGTCAGGGGAGTTTGCAGAGACTCACCTTTGTTTGGATTGTCTTTACCATACAAGCAGGTATTTTTTTGGTATGGGTTTTTGAGCCTTATACGATAACAAAGTTCTTATCGTTTATTATTGCACTGTTAGTATTTGTCTCTTCCTTGGTATTACTTAAGAAGAGTTTTGAATTGACACATGCACGTGCACTCTTTTGGAAAATAAATGCAGCTTTTTTAAGTGTTATTGTTTTACTGAGTATTGATGAATATATGAAACATCATATTTCATAAATACTCCAAGTGCTTTTTGATTGAGTATTTTAAACGATTTTACATTTGAAGGATTTTTATGCAGGAAAAAGATTATACGCTTGAGACAATACTCAATGCCGTATTTAAAATTTCAAATCATAGAGTAAAAAAGAGATTTATTTTTGACCAATCAGGACTTGGAGGGATTGGGGTAAAATGGATTATTGCATTTTTTATATCTTTGCCGATACTACTCTATATCGGCTTGTTTAACGAGACGGTTTTTTCTATGCTGGGTATTGTACAGGCGATTATTTTTTATATTGTTTTTCTTTCTATGGTTATCATTCTCATTGTCACTATCATCTTTATTAATAACAACAAAGTGATAAGGCAGACAAGCCCCTCATGGCAGAAAATTTTTCCTGATGTAGATTTTAAGCTTGTGTTGGCATCAGGAGCTAGCCCTTATAAAGACTTTTTTCAATATTACAGCGAAGCTATAGAGAAAGGATTTAAGGGGGATGCACTGCAAGAGCACTTGAAGAAGGCTTTTAAAAAGATGCAAGAGGAGAATGCCGACTTGTTATCTTCGATAGATAAAGATAGGCAGTAAGATGTCAGTTTTTAGAGCTTTACAGCTTTTACCATTTTTATGGGCTTTTTTACAGGCAAGCGAGAGTTTGTGTTTGCAAAAGGATGCCAAAGCATGCTATACATATGCTCTGCCTCTGGTTAGCGGAGAAAATGCCAAGGTACAGGATCTAAGAGAAAAGGGATTGGCTTTTATGCGTAAGTCCTGCCTGCTTGGGTATATGAAAGCCTGTGATGTCATAGGAGAGAATTACTATAAAGACAAAAGCTATAGGGCAGCCTTACCATACCTCGAACAGTCATGCGCAAGGAGTGTTGTATTTGCCTGCGAAGCGGCAGGTGTGATTTATCGAGATGGACGTGATGTAAGACAGAGCGATCATAAAGCAAGAGAATATTTTGAAAAGGCATGTAAGCTCGGCAGCGGGGATGCCTGTTATAATATTGCGATGATGTACAGAGGTGGATTCGGTGTTGAAAAATCTCGAAGCAATGAAAAAAAATATTATCAGTTGTCATGTGAAAAAGGGTTGAGAGCAGGATGTGAGAAATTTACAGAATTGGATAATGAGGATAGGGGTATCGATACGGGCATAATTGCTAGGATAAAAGCTTGGTTTCAATAGGTTTTATTCAGTAAAAAGGAGTAAAAATATCCTCATTTTATCAAATATATTGATAAACTACTCTAGATTTATGGCTGTTTTTATCGCTTTTATATTTCGTTATATAGCCCAATATATTACAAATATCTACAAATTGTATAAAACTTGAATTCGATTAAGTATTCAAACTTTAAAATATCTTATAATGGTTATTCAGCGTTGTAATTTATCAACCGTAATTTTATATAAGGGGGTATGTATGCAATCAAATGCAGCATTGGAATATGACTATTCCTTAGCAAAAAAGTTTACTTTTTTAACTATTTTGTTTGGATTTTTAGGTATGCTCGTGGGTACGATTATTGCCGCACAATTAGCATTTCCTGAATTGAATTATCTTTTAGGTGAGTATGGTACGTTTTCTAGGTTAAGACCTATTCATACCAATACGGTTATTTTTGGTTTTACGGTATCAGGAATATTTGCTACTTGGTATTATTTTGGGCAAAGGGTACTAAAAGTATCCATGGCAGAATCAAAGTTTTTGATGGTAGTAGGTAATATCCAGTTTTGGCTCTACCTTATAGGAGCACTTGCTGCCACGGTTTCTTTATTACTTGGTTATACGACAGCAAAAGAGTATGCACAGTATGAGTGGCCCTTTGATATCGTTGTGGTACTCATTTGGGTACTTTGGGGTGTAAATATGATGGGTCTTATAGGGATTAGACGGGAAAAAGCCCTTTATATCTCCGTATGGTATTACCTTGCTTGCTTCTTGGGGATTGCTATGCTTTACCTCTTTAACAACATGGAAATTCCTACCTATTTTACATCCGGCGGTTTAGGTAATCCTTTACACTCTGTCTCTATATATGCAGGAACAAATGATGCCCTCGTACAATGGTGGTATGGACACAATGCGGTTGCATTTGGATTTACAGTACCTATTGTTGGTATGATTTACTACTTCCTTCCAAAAGAGTCCGGACAAGCTATCTACTCATATAAGCTTTCTTTACTTTCTTTTTGGGGATTGATGTTTGTCTATCTTTGGGCAGGTTCACACCATCTTTTATGGTCAACGGTTCCTGACTGGATGCAAACGATGGGTTCGGCTTTTTCGGTAGTGCTTATTTTGCCTTCATGGGGATCTGCTATTAATATGCTTCTTACGATGAAGGGTGAGTGGAATCAATTAACAGAGAATCCGCTTATTAAATTTATGGTACTTGCATCTACGTTTTATATGCTTTCAACTATTGAGGGACCTATTCAAGCGATACGTTCGGTGAATGCTATTGCGCACTTTACGGATTGGATTCCGGGACACGTACATGATGGTGTATTAGGTTGGGTGGCCTTTATGATTATGGCATCTATTTTCCATATGGCACCGCGTATGTTTAAAAAAGAGCTTTACTCCAAAAAGCTTATGGAGTGGCAGTTTTGGATTCAAACAACGGCTGTTGTTTTATACTTTACTTCTATGTGGATTGCCGGTATTACCCAGGGAATGATGTGGAGAGCAGTAGATGAGTATGGGAATTTGATGTACTCCTTTATTGATACGGTAATTGTACTACATCCCTATTATGTAATTAGAACACTTGCGGGTGTATTATATTTAACAGGGTTTGTTATGTTTGCTTACAATATATATAAAACTATGGTTTCAGGTAGAGAACTATCTGAAGAACCACAGTTTAGAACGCCTATGGCCTAAGGGGGTACGTATTATGTTTCATTGGTTAGAAAATAATCCATTTTTTATGGCAGCAGGGATATCTATAGTTATCTCTTTTGCGGGACTGATAGAAATTGTGCCAAACTTTGCACAATCAGCGAAACCTTTGGTAGATATGAAGCCACGTACTGTACTTGAATTGGCAGGTAAAAATGTCTATATGAAAGATAACTGTCTTTCATGTCATTCACAAATGATTCGTCCGTTTAAGTCTGAGACGGATCGCTACGGAAAATATTCACTCTCCGGAGAGTATGCGTATGATAGACCTTTTCTTTGGGGGAGCAAGAGAACAGGTCCTGATCTACACCGTGTAGGAAACTACCGTACTACAGACTGGCATGAAGCACATATGTTGAACCCTCCTAAGATTGTACCGGGTTCTATTATGCCAGCGTATGAACATCAGTTTGAAAACGAAGCAGATTTGGAAACTGCCTATGCAGAGGCAGTAACGGTAAGAAATGTTTTTCATACGCCGTATGGTCCTGAAATTAAAAAAGGACGTGCGGCATGGGAGGCACATAAGCCAAAAGTACTTGAAGATGCTAAGAAAATTGCAGCTGATATGAAAGACGAGAGAGTAAAAAAAGCTATTGCAGAGGGAAAAGTACCTGAGATTGTAGCCCTTATTGCGTATCTTAACAGTTTAAAATAAGAGAGTTAATATGGATATGGATCTTAGAAACTTACAAGGTTACGCAAGTTTCTTTATGACTATTTTTTTGGTAATTATGCTATATGGATATATTTTTCATCTCTATAGGGCCGAGAAAAAAGGTGAGCGGGATTACGAAAAATATGGGAAGATTGCACTTGATGATGAGATTGACTCTACCCCTGTAGAAGATAAACCTGCAGGGAAAAGACACATTAAGCAGGAGGAAAAGAAATGAATGGATTAATGATAAAAGCATTAGTATTTGCGGCAATATTGATGCTTGCTACAATTTATGTGGTAACGAAGTTAAATATTGATATTGCAGGTGACTCGATAAATGCGATAACAATGGCCGGAGCGTTGGCAGTTGCCGTACTTACGGGTGCAGTTTCTGCAAAATATATCAATCAAATGAAAACAGACAGTGTCAGCGGTAAACTTGTAGATGAAAATTGGGATGGTATCGGTGAGTATAAAAACGAATTACCGTCAGGTTGGGCGTATACGTTTTTAGCTGTGTTTATGTGGTCTATGTGGTATGGTTTCTTTGGTTACCCTATTAATGCATATAGTCAGATTGGCGAATATAACGAAGAGGTACTTGCATACAATGCAAAATTTGAAGAAAAGCATAAAAATGCAGACGAAGCAACGCTTAAAGAGATGGGAGAATCTATTTTTTTGGTGCAGTGTTCCCAATGTCATGGAGCAACGGGTGACGGACTTTCAGGCCGTGCACAAGATTTTTCCGCACGTATGAGTAAAGAACAAATTTTGGATGTCATTAAAAACGGTTCAAATCAATTAGGGTACCCAATGGGTGCGATGCCTCCGGGAATGGCTAGCGGTAAAGACGCTGAAGAGATTACAGCATATATTGCCGGGGGACTTAAAGGTGAAGCACCTGCAGCATACGCAGCATGTACATCATGCCATGGAGCAGATAGTAAAGGAAATAACGGCATGGCACCAAATTTGTTAGCCTATGATGCAACGTTAATGAAGCATGTGTTAGAGCATGGTAAAAAGGGTATTATCGGTAAAATGCCTTCATTTAAAACACTGATTACCCCGGTACAAGAAAAAGCTTTGACTACTTATATTCAGTCATTGTCACAATAAGGAGTATAGTATGGCAGAAAATACAAAAAGATCCGTTTTTGGATTTCATGGTATCTTTGGTGTATTGATTTCAATTTTTGGACTTATATTCATCTGGGCAGTTTTGATGTCTCAGGCAATTGTGGTGCAACAAAAATCGGCACATAATCCCTATGACCATGCACCTGTACGTGATATACATAATGTTAAAATGATTTCAGTAGAGAATAAAAAGTTTTCGATTACGGAAAGGACAAAAAATGATTAAATATATGGATAAAGTGTTATTTGCATGTATGGCATTTGCTGCGATAGCAGCGATATTTTTATCATTGAATGGTGATAAATATCTATTGTATGTAAATTAATATGAACCAAGCAACATTCAAAACGAGACTTCATTATGGAGTCTTTGTTGTGTGTGCTTTCATACTCTACCCCTCTTTTCTTCCTGCTACAGCCGTTCTTAAAAATGATCTTTTAAAGCTTGAAGCAGTAGCACTTATAGAAGAGATAGGCAAAGAACTTCAAGAGAAAACAGGGGTATATGCTTATGTGATAGCAACCAATGAACATTTCCCACCACGGTTTAATCTGGTTTCTTATAGTAAAAAATATGAAAATAGTATGCATAAGCCTTATGTGGTATATATTTTTGCACCTTATGCAGCAATTACTGAAAAATCAGAGGCGAGAGGAAGGGTAGGAATTATTCCTTCTTCGAAAGAGCTAAAAGCTATGTATCATTATGAAGATGTGAGAGATGCAGGCATTAATATCGTAGCTATCAAGGACTCTAATACGGATGAAGATAAGTTTAATATCGGTGTTTTACAAGCCTACTCGGTACTTTCAGATCATATTGCAGAAAGCAAAGGTGTAACTTTGACCAAGACAATTCCCGATGAAATGGGTACGATGGTAAGGGTACTGAGAGTTATTATTTACAGCGGTACGGCGGTACTGTTTTGGATATTTGTGATAAGACCCTATTGGAGAAAAAAAGAGATGGAAAATAACAAAAAAACATACTGGCCGCATATGATTGTAGGGTTTCTGGTTTTGGCGCTTACGCTGAGTTATTGGACCGTAAAATCAGCATCTTCATTACCCGTACAAGAGGTTAATGACTATATGATGAAATACCAACAAGCAGATATTTATATCAATGATATATTAGAAAAAAAATCAGCTTTTGATGCCTTATATACAATTGAAGCTAAAGGTATTCAAACAATGGCAATGTCGGACAATATACACTCTAAGTTACCCCAACCTGAAGTAGTCAAACTTTTGCAAGGAAAGAATAGGTTTCGTTATCGTGTACAGACAAAAGAAGGTAAGACAGTTGAGGATGCACATGTGAGTTTTTTGCTTACAAGACCTCATACAAGGGTGGATGATGTGATGATAGAGAATGTGCCGTTTCATGACGGTGCTTATACAGTGAATATAGATATTCAAAAAGAGGGGCGATATACGCTGCAATTAAGGGTTGAAATTGATGAGAATACTATAGGATATTTGAAACTTCCCGCATATCTAAAACCGTAAGGATTATTTTCTATATCTTCTTTATAAATCCTATACGGGAAAGTCACACTAGAGACGATTATGTTATAATGACTTTATGAATCAACTGCATATTTACCCTACGTCTAGAGCATTGAGAACAGTGAGTAAAGTATATAAAGCCCAAGAGGGATTGTTGCCTACGCTTATGCGAATGGACGAGTTTGAACACAGGGCTATACTCTTAGAGGATAAAATAGAGATAGACCCTTTGCAACGTATATTGCTGTTGCGTCAGGCGGCAAGGTTTGATGTCTTTAATGATTTGAAATTAGATTTATCTTTGGTACGATTTTTCACTAAAAGCGATGCTCTGTTTAAGTTTTTTGAAGAGTTGGCGGGTGAAGGTGTAGACTTTAATACCTTGGTTGAAGCAGACGCATATGCAGAGTTTGGTATGCACATTGAGATATTGGAGAGATTATTTTTAAATTACTATACCTTGCTTGAAGCAAAAGGGTTAATTGACAAAGCATTTATTCCCAACGGCTATAGGCTTAATGAGGGGTTTTTACGTAGCTATGAAAAGATAGAGATACATTTAGAAGGGTATTTGAGCCATTTTGAACTAGGACTTTTAGAAAAGATTGCCCAAAAAGTGCCGCTTTCGCTTTACTATACGACAAGCAAGTTCAACAGAAAAATGCAGGAGCGTTTTGAAACTTTGGGTATCAAGCTGGCTAACAATAAGCATATTCATTTTTCCTTATCGACTCAAAAAATACTCCATAGTATAGACAATGACGAGACAATAGATGCTACAGTGTATGCCGTAGAAGAGAGAGTAGAGCAGATAGCCGTTGCCTTTAAAAAGATAGAACAGATGGTTCGTTCCGGCATAAGCCCTGAAGAGATTGTACTGGTTTTGCCCGATGAGAGCTTTAAAGAGCAATTTATGCTTTTTGACACACATAATAACCTAAACTTCGCGATGGGATATGACTATAGCAAGGGTCGTATTTATCAATCTTTAGAAGCACTCTACAGGTATTTTCAAAGCAGGGACAAGGAGAGTCGACAGCTACTTGAACGTTATGGTTTTAAGATAGAAGAGATAGATGTATTGATTCACGGTAAAGAGATAAGGAGTGAAGTGTTTTTTTCTATCATTGTAGAGTTAGGTTTACATGAAAGTCTGCTTATAAAGGGGGAGAAAGAAGAGAAGTATCATGAGCGTGTGTATGAAAAGTATCTACAATTTATCAAAGTATTCGAAGATGAAAAGATGCGCTTTGACGAATGGCTCTTTTTATGGCTAAAATCGTTAAGTAAAATCACGATAGATGATGTGCGTGGCGGTTTAGTCACCGTGATGGGAGTATTGGAGACTAGAGGGGTTAGCTTTGAGGGTGTGATCATTGTAGATTTTAACGAAGGCGTAGTACCAGCTACATCGAGTAAAGACCAGTTCCTCAACTCACAAGTAAGAGCCTTTGCCAACCTCCCTACTAAACACGACAGAGAAGCCTTGCAAAAGCAGTACTACAAACGCCTACTAGAGCAAGCAAAAAATGCAGTCATCCTCTACAGGACCTCGGACAACAAACTACCCTCAAAGTTCCTCTATGAGCTAGGCTTGGGTGAAGCCAAATCGGTACAAGCAGACTTTGACCTGCTTTATAGCGAGAAGAGTCAGATACAAGTACAGAGTGATCCTGTGATAGAAAATTTTGATGCCTCTAGCATCACATGGTCAGCCTCACGCCTCAAGACCTATTTAGAGTGTAAACGCAAGTACTACTACCGCTACTTAAAAAAGCTAAAAGCAAAAGAAGACGATGAGATCAATGAGGGGGCATTTATGCATACACTCTTAGATCATCTGCATAGAGAACACGATAGCTATAGCAATAAAGATGAGATGCAAAAAAACATAGATATGTTGCTAGATAAACTACTCCCTTTTGATGATGCCTCTATCCACTATAAAAAACTTCTATGGAGAGCCAAATTAAAAGGTTATATAGACGCACAGATAGACCACTTTAATGCCCGGTGGAAGGTAGTAGAGAGAGAAAAAGAGTTCTTAGGAGAGATAGGCGGACTCACATTCAAAGGACGCATAGACCGTATAGATCAAAATGCCCCCCATACACTAGTACTAGACTACAAAAGCGGCAGCACCAAAGAAGCCCAAAAAACCAAAAACCTAGAAACCCTAAATGACCTACAAATGAGCATCTACCACTACTTACTAAGCCCAAAGTACCCCAACATCACTTTGGCATTTGTGAAGCTATTTGAGGGTGGGGAGATAGAAGAGATAACCGCACTTGAAGAGAAAAATGAAAGGTTAGCAGACGTTATCATTGAACTTAAACAAACCAAGAGCTTTGTAGCTGAGAAGTGTGAGGACTTGCAGCGGTGCAAGTGGTGTGAGTTTACGCTTTTATGCGGGAGAGGGGAGTATATATAAAAAGTATCGTTTTGTAGCTATATTATAGGTAAAATGATTTTATGAAAAAGACAATAAACTATACAGATGGCGAGAGAATTAAAATCATAGAAGATTTTTTACCAATACCTGAAGAGATTGTGTTGGAAGATGATGCGTAATTGTACTTATATGTATGTAGAGAAGCAGTTGTATTAGCGGACTAATTATGGACGGTAAAACATTTGATGATTAAAGCGATGTCTGTGGATTAGTATACTTGACGATATCTTGTCAACTATGCTACAATGGATACAATACTATAAGGAGTACCCTGTGAAAGCTATCGTTTATTCAAATGCTAGAAACAATTTAAGAGGTCTTATCAATAAAGTCTGTGATGATTTTGATGAGTATATGATAAGTACCAAAGATAATAAAACAGCGGTACTCATCTCTTATGATGAGTATGCTTCTATGAAGGAGACTTTGTATCTCATGTCATCCAAAACCAATAAAGAGAGACTCGATGAAGCAGTAGAGCAGATAGAAAATGCAAACTTTACTACCAAAGAGATAGATGTATGATACTTGGCTTTGCCGATAGGGGTTGGGAAGATTATCAGTATTGGGTACAACATGATAAAAAAATACTCAAAAGAATCAATTTGCTTTTAGCAGATATCAAAAGAAACCCTCACGATAAAAACGGCATTGGCAAACCTGAAAGACTGAAAGAAAATTATAGTGGGTATCTGTCACGACGCATTACAGCAGATCATAGGCTTGTCTATAAGGTGTTGAATGATTTGATTATTGTGCCACAGTGTCGGTTTCATTATGAGTAACAATCCAAACTTCAAACCCCACCTAGCCTATTCAGCCTCAGCAGGAAGTGGTAAGACTTTTGCTCTCTCTGTGCGTTATATTTCATTACTTTTTATGGGTGAATCACCCTCAAGCATACTAGCCGCTACCTTTACCAACAAAGCAGCAGCAGAGATGCGGCAGCGTGTGGTGGATTCTTTGCGTAGTTTGGGGGCTAATGAGGCGTTTTTGGGTGCTGTGCTAGTAGAGACAGGGTTAACGCGTGAAGCGTTGTTTGCTAAACAGCCAGAGGTGTTGGCTAAGTTTTTGTCTCATAGTTCTTACATCGTGACACTTGATAGCTTTTTTTCTAGCATTTTGCGTTCTGCGTCACTAGAGATAGGGCTGGAGCCTGACTTTGTGACCAAGACAGAGGGGGAAGATGAGTTAGAGAAGCACTTTTTAGATGAGGTACAGGCAAATGGGCTGCTCTCAAACCTCGTGAAGCTCGCTATAGACATAGAAGACAAACGTTTTGGGAAGATATTTGATCTGATGCAGAACTTTTATAAGGTGGATCCTTTACTGCCAGAGCAGAAAGAGTCTAGTCTGCTCTTAGCTAAGCAAGAAAAGGCGTGTGAAGTGTTGAGACTTAAGATAATCAAAGCACTCACAGATTCCAGTGCAGCGGCACGGTGCATGAAGCAGTTTGAGACCAAAAGTATCAAAGAATTGTTTGCTAAAAAGTTATTTGAGAAAAAGACTTTAGGTGAACACTCTTGGTTTAAAAAAGTAGCCAATGATGAGTTAGAGGGATTGTATGCCTTTCTCAAAATAGAGCTAGCCAAGTGGGCAGAGGCTAGAGAAGCCATAGTCTTACATAACCTCTTTACTATCTACGACTACTACAAAAACGCCAACATCACCAATGCCAAAAGCTCAGGGGTGTTGGATTTTGATGATTTAACCTACTTTACCTACAGGCTTTTGTATGAGAGTATCAGCAAGGAGTTTTTGTACTTCAAGATAGACTCGAAGTTTAAACATATACTGCTCGATGAGTTTCAAGACACCTCTACCTTGCAGTTTCTACTCCTTAAACCTCTGATTGATGAAATATTTGCAGGGCAGGGACAGAGTGAGTTTAAGAGCTTTTTTTATGTAGGCGATACCAAGCAGTCGCTGTACCGTTTTCGTGGAGGGGTAGAAGAGCTGTTTGACAAAGTAGCAGAGCATTATGGGGTAGAGATACTCCCTATGGATACCAACTACCGAAGCGCTAAACATGTGGTAGAGCAAGTTAATAAGTGGTTTGAACCCACTATGCAAGGGTATGTAGCGCAAAAGAGCCGTGAGGGTGCATCTGAGGGGTATGTAGAGGTACTGGAGTCTGAAGAGGTGATAGACGAAGCCGTGAAACAAGCCAAGAAGCTTTTAGAGCTAGGGGTAAATGTAGATGATATAGCCTTTTTGGTCTCTACCAACAAAGATGGACAGACCCTGCAAGAAGCGTGTCAGAAAGAGGAGATAGAGGTACTCTTAAAGACCTCTTCTTCACTCAAAAATATGCCAAAAATAGCTGCCCTTGTCGCCATGACAGAGTACCTCTTCTTCGGAGAGAAGATAGACGCAGAGGCAATGTTACTTTATGTAGGTAAGTCACTAGATGAGGTAGATCTCTCATGGTTTTCTGCATTTATGTCACCGTTACAAGTGGTAGATAGGCTTGTGCGCGAGTTTGGGTATTTTGATGAAGACTTAAATGTGCTGAAGCTTTTAGAGTTTGCTTCTAGTTATAAGGACATTCCTACTTTTGTAGAGGAGTTTAAAACATCCGACATCGCAGTAGCCTCTAACACGGTGCATGGTGCCAAGATTATGACCATACACGGTTCAAAAGGGCTAGAGTTTGAGTATGTGATACTGTTAGATAGACTTACACGTAAAAACTCTGATAAGTCGGCACTGCTCTATCACTACGATAAGAGCCTATATATAGACAAGATATTCTATCGTACCAAGCATAGAGAAAATTTTGATGCCGAATATGCACAGATAGTACAAGAGCGTAAAGTTTCTTCTGAAAAAGATAGTATGAATGTACTCTATGTGGCACTCACCAGAGCTGTAGAGGGGATGATAGTCATACGAAAGCCTAAAAACTCTATCTTTGATGCACTTTCAATGACGCCAATGAAATTGGGAGCATTGAGAATGAAGAATGAGGAGTTAGGAATTAGCAATGATGGTGGGCAGACGGAGTCTGCTATTGTCATCACAAACTACGGTACACAAGAAACGCCTGAAAAGTCTGAAGAAGATGAAAAAGACTATGAGGCGATACTCTTTGGCACGGCTTTGCATTATACATTGGAAATGTTAGGAGCTTTTGATGACGCACATCTTGCTATTGCTATGATAGCGCTGCAAAACAGATATGGACAGCAGTTAAACGATATACAAATGAAGGAGATAGAAAAGCGTGTAAAAAGTCTCATAGACAATGCAAAATTTCAAGCATTGCTAGAAGGTGCAAGTATCCGCAAAGAGCAATCACTCTCTTATGAGGGAGAACTCAAGCAGATAGACTTGCTTTTGGAGTATGAGGATTCTAATCTTGTGATAGATTACAAAAGTTCTAAAAAATATAGTTTAAAACATCAAAGTCAAGTGGGGTATTACAAAAAAGCGATTGGGGATATTACTGGAAAATATACGCAGGGGATGATTATTTATTTATTGAATGAGGGAATTGAGCTTTTAAACTTAAAATAAACTTAATTTAAAAAAATATTAAGATTATGTGGGTACTATTCGTCTACAAAAAGAGTTTAGGCTCTCATATAACAAGGATTATCATGAAAATGACAAAGGTACTTAAACCTGCCGAAGTTACACGCAACTGGCATTTGATCGATGCAGAAGGTAAAACTTTTGGTCGTATTTTAACAGATGCAGCTATACTTCTTAGAGGTAAACACAAACCATCCTATACGCCAAATATAGATTGTGGTGACTATGTAGTGATTATCAATGCATCAAAAGCAAAGTTTTCCGGTACAAAATTGGAAGAGAAAGAGTATTTTACGCACTCTGGATACTTTGGTTCTACTAAAAGTAAAAAACTTGGCGACATGCTCGAAAACCATACAGAAAAACTTTATATACGTGCTATGAGAGGTATGCTTCCAAAGACAAAACTCGGTAAACAGATGATTAAAAAAATGAAAGTATATGCGGGTGCCGAACATCCACATACTGCACAACTCAATAAGGGAGCGTAAGCATGGCAACTATTTATGCAACAGGAAAAAGAAAAACGGCTATTGCAAAAGTTTGGATGACTCCAGGTAACGGTGAAATGCTCATTAACGGACAGACTCTTGATCAGTGGCTTGGCGGACACGAAACACTAAAAATGAAAGTAAGACTTCCATTGGATCTCACCAAACAGCTTGATAGTATGAATATTAAGGCAACTACACTTGGCGGAGGATACGCAGCACAGGCAGATGCAGTGAAGTATGGTATCTCTAAAGCGCTTGTAGCGTATGAAGCATCATTTAGAGCTATTTTAAAACCGGAGGGTCTTCTTACACGTGACTCAAGAGTGGTTGAGCGAAAGAAACCGGGGAAGAGAAAGGCGAGAAGATCAAGACAGTTTTCAAAACGTTAACGTTTCTTCAGAAAAAGATAGGTTTTACCTCTCTTTTTGCAAAGTCTTTTTCAAGGCTTTTACCTTTTGCAAGAGAAACTCTCTTGCAAACTACTTTCCCTTTACTCTTTTTAAA
>Ga0256839_1000984_pt1 | contig 35857 bp, 46 predicted proteins | sample 354166metaG_FD_185968 | JGI IMG/M metagenome (GOLD analysis project Ga0256839, IMG submission 185968) | Hydrothermal vent microbial communities from Mid Atlantic Ridge, Atlantic Ocean - 354-166 | ecosystem: Environmental > Aquatic > Marine > Hydrothermal vents | place: Atlantic Ocean: Mid...
ATTTAAGATTAAGAGTAAAACAGATGTGATAAAACAAAACGAAGCCGTAATAGAGTCAATGGAAGTTAACTTAGATACCGCCAATTTTGAAAATGAATTAATGTTAGATACCGTATCAATTATAGAAAAGAACGATACTGTATTTGATATTGATAACAACGTAATAGAACTAGATAACGATACCGCTAAACTAGCTAACAAAACATTCAAAATATAGAAGGCAGTAGTATGAAAAAAGTACAATTAATCATCATTGCTATATTTGGCTTAGTCATAAATGGGTGTGGTCAAAAGGCAGTAACTATTGTTCACCCAACACTTCCCATTTTAAAGCCAGTGCCAATGGTTACAATTAAGACAGATAATGTAGGGCATATAATTAATACAAAAACTACCATTAGTTATATCATATCATTAAAGAAACGTAATTTGGCATACGATAACATCATCACTAAATACAATGATAAATATACAAAGAAAGATACAAAGGATTAAGAAATGATTATACGATACCCACATAACATAGGCGATTTTAGGGCAAAAATAATCATCAAAGAATATGAGTTTAAGGGAACATCATTCTCTATGGAAAATCTGTTCAACATAGGTAATTTCTCCGATGTGTTTGCTAATATGCAAAGTTTATCATCTGCCATTGTTTTACCCATTCCAAATCAGTTATCAGACGATACATCTATTAATTGGGGTACAAACGATATTGGGTCAATGTCTACTACTATTACGGGTGCTATTCAAGACAGCGTTAATGGTACTTCAACCCAAGGTGATACTGCATACAAATCAGGTAGCATCAAAGGAAACATGACTATATTAAATTACCAAGGTACTAACATACGTTCATTTAAATTAAATTATGTACTAATTCCATCTAATAAGAATGAGGCAAAAGACATAAGTTCAATCACTCATATATTACGCCATGGTATGCTATCAAACAGACCTAAACAAAATACTGTATCTAGTAATGTATCAAAAGGTGGTGTTAAGTCTATTTCCGATTTATTTGGTGCATTATCAAAAACAGTTATTAACTCCGCAAATACATTTAGTGATAGTCCTAGTATATTTCATGTAAATGTAATTGGAGTTAATGACTTTAAATTCCTACCTAGTGTAATTACAGATATTTCTATATCAAGTCCTAGTGATACATTCCAAATCCAAACGGACGGGTACTTACCAGCTACTTCCCTACAAATAACATTTAGTGAAATTGTGGATATGACAAAGGGTACATACGCAGATTTACATCAAGGTAAAATATAATGAAATTTTACGACAAGATAGAAGCGTGTACTATCTATATATCTAGTGGTGGTAAAGAGGTTTATATACCATTTTCATTTGTACGAAACATTACCTTAAGACAGTCATTAAAAGAGATAGGAGTAGGCTTTACAATGAGTTTTAAGGACGTTTCAAACGTTGTTGATAGACTACCAATAAAAGAGGGAGATGCGCTATCATTGTCAGTTATAGACGCAGGAAACAATGATGTTAGTTTAGAGTTCACAATCATAGATGTTACACCACTACAAACTTCAGTTAATGTCAATGACAAATCGCAAGTTATACTTAATGCTATATCTACAGATGCTTATAATCTATTAATAGAAAAAGTAAGCAATGGGTATGATGATGAAAAAACAATTATGGATGTTATAAAAGACGTTATAGGAGATATTGATATTGAAATAGATAATATTACAAACTCCGTACATAATTTCGCAGGTGCTAATCAGACTAAGTACTCGTTTATTAAGAGATTATGTGAGTATGCGTCAAACGGTAGTAGTGACACTTTCTTATTTTATGAAGATTTCAACGGTATCAAGATAAAGTCAATTGATACAATACTTGATAATAAAGATAATGTAGATGAGTTCCTTTTCTTTAACCAAAACGAAAGATACAAATTCAACGTACTTGATTACAAAATTGTTGGAAGAGAAAATGTAGTTGACACAAGTATAACCAACGTTAACAATATTAAAAAGGTAGGCTTTGATATTGAAAATAAAAAGGTTGTTACTCATACAGTTAAGGTAACTGATGACGAAATTAGAATGATGGGTAGTGGTAGCGTCCAGCGTTCCTATAAGAAAGATAGAACAGAGGATATAGTATATGTATCGTATAACAATAAAGAGACGTTTGAGTCATCATTAAAACAAGATATATACATGAGTTCGTTCTCTCGTAAAATTGACGTGCTAGTTAATGGGGATTTTAGTAGAAATGTAGGGGATATAATATTCTTACAATTTGATGATAATCTTGATAAGAGTGATATTAATAAACAGATAACTGGATTTTGGTTAGTTGAGAGTTTAGCGTTAGAGTTCCACAGTGAGGATTTTAAGATGAAGATTAGACTAACATCAAACGGAACAATAGATGATGATTTAGATATCAACAATAACGTGATTTAAGCCACTTTATAGCATTACACTATCTAGGAGTTGTTATTTTGATTAGAATGGCTTTAAGGGGTGATTTTGTTTTATTGTGATGGTGATGTTGAATGATAGGAACTAAATCCTATCATTAATTTCATTAAAATCTAATCTTGATACCTACTACACCATACGTATCGCTAAGTTTTGCATTATTAGAATGGTAGTTGTGTACCAAATCTGTATACAATCCAAGTGTATCGTTTAATTGATACTCCGCTCCAAGTTTTCCAGTGAACCCAGAATAATTGGTATCTGTTGTACTTCCCACGAATAGTGCTTGGTAATCGCTGATAATTGTATAATGATACCCTACCCCCGCATTAAGGCTAATTCCATACAATGATGATGTATTTGCCACAACCATGACATCTACTGTTTTGGAAATGTCCGAATAATAACCAGCTACTTCTAAAGCAATATGTTCATTAACTGAATATCCAACTTTCAAACCACCTAGTGGGTCTTTTAAATCACGCACTTCACGCAATCCTACTCCAATTCCAACGTAAAATCTACTTACACAATCAATAGTTCCTGTTTCTCCATTACTTGCATTCATAGTTGTAGCAGTACTACATGGACTATAATCATAGTCTATTGCTTCTGTTTGAGGTTCCATTATGTTACCGCCCGCTTGTGCCATTGCTATTGATAAAATAGCTGTCATTAATACTTTTTTCATATTCGTTTCCTTTGTTTTTTGTTTTTGTTAGCCGTTATGGCAATCTAGTTATGTTAAAATCAACACAATTGATACCTATACTTGTATCGCATGTATTTTCTTCATGCCTGTTTTAGTTATACACATACAATGTAATTGACAAAAGTGATAGAAATATAATTGCTATCACTTTTGCTCCTGTTTTAGGTTCAATTGTGTTTCTACTTTCTTTTGCCATTACCGTTAATATAGTAACTATAAATAATAATTTTTTCATATTCGTTTCCTTTGTTTTTTGTTATCTGTCATGGCAATATAGTGATGTTAAAATCAACACAATTGATACCTAACCCAGTGTTGCACATAACTTCTTCATTGTAATTGAGGTTAAAACATACAATGTCACCGACAAAAGTGATAGAAATATCATTATGTTCCCACCTACTTGTATCAATGCCGTTAATATACCAGCAGTTATTAATACTTTTTTCATATTCGTTTCCTTTGTTTTTTTGTTTTTGTTATCCGTTATGGCAATCTAGTTATGTTAAAATCAACACAATTGATACCTATACTTGTATCGCATGTATTTTCTTCATAAACACACAATGTAATTGACAAAATTGCTAAAAAAATTAATAGCAAGTTCATTACTTTAATTATTTGTTTCATTTAACTCCTTTAATTTTTGATTATGTATAGTAACATGAGTTAGCTTAGAGTTAGCTTATTGATGAAAAATTACTTCAACAAATAATAAAGTCTTCCACTACTATTGTTGTATTCCATTGAACTAAACTTAGCCATATCTATTTTTTTATTTGTTCCAATAGTTAATCTCTTTATATTTACATTGTAAGGAGATGGTACAAGTTTACCTAGTGTACCAATACCTATTGATATATTAAATGCTTCACTAGATGTAGCCTCAACGTTTACCCTTGATGTACTACCACTTCTTGAATTAAGTATCTCAAAATATACACGACCGTTTTCACTCTCTAGTGTAAGCTCATCAGCCTCTATTGATTTAGAGATGAGGTTAATATTATTTAGTATAGACTCATCAAATATAAATTTAGTTAATGATGTATCCTCTTTTTCAAATAGTTCACGTCCTGTTGTCTTAGCAACTATTATATGGCTTTTGTATGGGGTCACATAATTGATACATTCTTTTTCATTACCAACCATTGATACTTTAATAACATTACCATTCAATTCTACATCACAATCAGGATACACTTTTAAGATATCACAGAACATACTTGTTCCAATTCCTATATCTCCATCAATAGATAGCCCATATTCGTCACACTCATAAATTCCCGTTAGATTACGGTGTAGTGGTTCTGTTATATCTATACTTCCGCTTTTTAATATCATAGTTGCGTTAATCTTAGAGAAATTCTCTAAGACGTTTATAGTTCGGGGTGATAATTTAATTTTACTCATTTACTATCCTTTATATTTCAATGTCATCAATATCAATGTCATCAATATCAATGTCATCATATACTTTTTCATCTTTAGCTATATCTTTAGCTATATCTTTTTTAGTTTCATGTACTTGTGTACTTTTCTCTTCACGTTTATCTGTTGGAACGGAATTTACATTATCTAACTCTTCTCTCTCTTCCCTTGTAGGATAATATGTATCTCTTTCAAATGCTATGTACTCTTTATACGCTTTAAGTTCGCTAGGTGTGTTGAGGTATGGTGCTAAGAACTCTTTCTTATCTGTTAAATTTTTTATTTTATTGTTATCTACTAATTCTTGATATTCTCCAGAAAAGTCAATTGTTTTACCTGATACACTTGTAGAGAAATCTTTAGGATTTTGTGTACGCTTAATATTAACAATCGGTGAGTTAAATATATCAAATACATCTAATGGTTCACCATCATCGCTTTCTGCTCTATTTAGTACATCTGAAATTTGCTTACCGTATTTGAATAAGAATACCTTACCCTCATTATCAGGATTTAGTGTATCTTCTACTACAAGTACATTCGCTACTTTATTCTCATACGAAATTGATGATTTTATAATACCTTTTAGTACTTCATCGCTTTCATTGTTACGTTTAGCTACATTGTATTTTTTCCACCCATCATCACAACACTCACATTCTTTACCTAATGTTTTTGGGCATACGTACGGAATTACGAATCTCTTTTCACCGTTTTTGGTTACATTATGTCCATGAAACAGGATGGAGGTAGATGTCACAGTATCAAATCCTTTAGCCTCTTGTTCGTCCGTTGGTATGCTTGGTAAAAATCTTAATTTAATATCAACGCTTTTTGTTTTTGCGTCAATTGATAGTTTAAGAAAATCGAACTTATTCTTATTATGAGTTCCGTTATTTGTATGAATACTATCTGTTTTTTTATTTTTCATCTTTGCTTGTAATTTTTCTCTTGCTGTCATTTTATTTTCCTTTAATTTATTTGCTATTTGTTTGCTTATTGTTTGCTTATTTCTTATTATTCTCTTATTTATTACTTAATATCCATATTCTATCCTTTTGGTTTTTTGATTATGTATAGTAACATAGGTTATCTTAGAGTTAGCTTATACTACAATTGACATTTTAGTTACTTAACCATGATGGTCAATTCTTTAATCTTCACTAACGCTTCATCTAGTGTTGTATTAGAAAACGATGAATTGATATCAGCAAGTTTAACTACATGTAACCCATGTTTTTTTATGCTTCTAAGGTTATCAAATTTATTTTGGTTATGATAATTTGTTAATATCAGTATTTGTTTTAGTGTAATTGTACCGAATGTCATCTCTATTTCTTCAAGGTCATACCCTGCTTCAACTGCGTCATAAAGATACGCTAGTATTTTATCATTTTCTGTATCACACATGAGTGCCATTATCCTAGCACGTTTGCTGGCGTTGTGTTTTCCGTTGTGTGCCTTTATCGATATTTGCTCTGCTAGAGTCACTAAATTTACTGATTTCATATTCTATCCTTTTGTTTTTTTGATTATGTATAGTAACATAGGTTAGCTTAAAGTTAGCTTAGAATATATCCTCTTCTATTTCTTTTACGCTCTGCAACTTTATTCCTATTGCCTTTAACAAATCCCTAGCCTTTTTTAATACCGTTTTTTCTAACATAGTATCTATATCTATTATCTCTTTCATGATGTGTGAGTTCTTATGTTTAAAAAAACTCTTATCTCTATACGCTAAGCTATCTTTGTTTGTATACTTATTAATCTTTACATATAACACTCTAATTTTATCACCACTAACAATATGCTCTAGTCCTTGAAATAATCCATCATCTACTAATCTATTGTACTCCCTAGCAGATTTAACTTGTATTGGCGTTGCTCTATATTGTTTCTCTATGTCATTTACACCCTTTGGTATTGCCATGTCATGTATATCAAACTTAAATCCCTTATAATCACTCGTGAAGGTATCAATAAGCCTTGATATAGTGATAGTATTACCGTTTGTTAACATTAGTTCTAATAATTCCTGTAGCACGTACTTGGCGCATTTAGGTGTATCTGAACGCTTAACACTAATACCCGAATAATATGGATTAAAATCTTTATAAACCTTACCCTCGTTATCCGTTAAATCAATAGCGTACATCTTGCTAGAGAATACAACCATTTTATTAATAATCTTTTCCCTACTAAATTCTATAACATCTTTGTATTGATTAAACTCGTTATAGATACGTGTATTTGTTATAACTATTGTAGGGGATATATACTTTCGTTCAATTTTATCTATCACCTTGGCGGTAAACAGTCTTTTATCTGTGCCTTGACCATTCTTTTCATATATAGCATTCAAAATATCATTATCTATCTTCAAAAAGAAACTGTCTGTATCTGAATAAACACGCTCACTATTTGGGTATCCGTTCTCATGTAATACTTTCAAAACATCATTAGCATTTTCTACAATCATGTATCTACCCATAGACGTGATGGATAATGCAATTCTGAAATCTTGTAATATACCAAACTTAGAGCCTAATAATCCATACACACTATTCATTAATATCTTAAATACATACTGAAATCTATCAGCTTGTGAGCGTTCATCATCGGTTAATGATTTATCTTTCATTTTGGCTTTGTATTCTAAACGTTTATTATAGAACCCATCAATGATGAATGGTATTATCCCCTGTATATCTTTCCTAAAAAATTCTCCGTTTGGAACAAATGTGTAATTACTATCTCTAGCATAATCCATGATAATGGCTTTATCTTCGTCACTCATCACATCACGATAATAATTTACACAGTCATCATCAAGTGTAATTCTATCTCTAAGTGGTTGTATAAGTTTTATTATGTTACTTGGTATCATATCATCATTCACTATTGTTTCAGGTGATATGTTACCATTGATAATAAGATTTGGGTACATTGAGAGTACGTCTTCTGTTACTACTCCCTCATGAATACCTTTTAGGTTAAATGTGTAACCACCTGCATACTTCATCTGCTCATCTGTGCCATCTACTTTTAATCTATCCGATATATGTTCATTATTGATGTTATAGGTCTGTATACATTTATTATGTTGTAATAGAGTAGATTTAATCTTATCCTCCCATACTGCTACAGTACCCATAGCATTAATCGCTGTACTATCCATTACATGGGCAATAGTATAGAGTATCTCAATGTATGCTAACTTCTCATCTAAAGCCCTTAGAGTTGTTATATCCCTAACTGCATACTCAATAAATAACTTATAGCTAATTCTATTTATTGATTTGGTGTCATTATTTGTGTATGCCTCATATAGCCCATTTGTTTTTAATTCATCTAACTCAGGTATATATTCACCCTTCTGAATTGTAACAATAGAACGAAACCCTTCACTTTCTAAATCTACTTTAGACTCTACCCCTTCATGGTCACACACTGCACCTAGTTTATAACTTTCACGTGAACTAATTGTAAACTTTTTATATAAATCAAGATAATCTAAATGTTCAATTCCGTTTGGCACATGTGTAGTTGTTCGTTCTCCTTTGTTATTGGTAAAGAATGTGTCCATTCCGTACTTAGTAACCTCTTTGTACTTATCATATACACCACACTCTTTAGAACGTACCTCAATGTACTTATAATCAAATACCTTTGTATTCCAACCAAATATAGAGAACGGTTCTGTTTCCTTTAGTAATTTAAAGTATGATAATAACAATTGTCTTTCAGATGAATAATTCTTATATACTACATTCTTATCTGTATTAATATATCCATAATTTTCCCCGAATGTATGAACATAAGTAATATCACTGTCTTTCATTCCATATTGTATTGCACTTATAGGTGGTAATTTACTTTCTTCCACGGTGTATGGATTTGGAAACCCCTTACCGTCACCTTCTTTAAAGTCAAGTGTTTCAATATCCATGAACGCAAGTTTTGGTAATGTAAAATCTAACTTATGTTTTCCTACAAGTGGTTGTGTCATTCCTAGAGTTGAGTATATAGCATCATCTGTATCACTAACAAATTTTTTTAATTCATGTAGGTTAGTATGTGGATAATAAGTTAGTGGTTTATTAGTAATATAATCTTTGTATTTGGTAGGTCTATCACCGTCAATGAAACTCATTAAAGGCTTAGTATACTGGGTAATTGATTTGTTACCGTTATCATCTTGTGATACAGTGTATATTCTATTATTGTGTTTAATGGCGGTTATTGGTACCATTTCTATCCCTTTGTTTTATTTGTTGTGTATAGTAACCTAAGATAACTTAGGTTTAGCTTATATTTGAAATAAGGCTTGGAATGTATTTAAGCCACTTCATTGTATTACACTAGCTAGGAGTTGTTATTTTGATTAGAATGGCTTTAAGGGGTGGTTCTGTTAAGTTATGACGTTGATATACTAGAATGGCACATCAACGTCAAGATAACTTTCCACATCATCCAAATACCCTCCTTCCTCATCTTCCGAATTGTAAACACTACGTTCATGTATTGTTTCATTATCTTCCATACTTGTGATACGCTGGTGTGATATATCCACACTAACATTTTCTACATTGGTGTTATTCTTATTTGCTCGTCTTGATTTAATTAGCTTTAGGTTGTATATGTCTTTGTCTATCTCGTCTACCCCCATGAACATTAAACTATCTAGCCCATGTGCGTATCCACTAGAGTCTGCTACATGGCTCATGTTTATATCCTCTACTTGTAAAGAATGAACTATCGGCTTTGCTTGTAAGGCGGTTATTATTGGAATATCATGCATGAATGCAATATCTTTTAGTTCTTCTGTTGCTTTTTTACCATTCATGTATAAGTCACCTCTAATTCCAGCATCATTTGCTTTTAGTAATCCTAAATAATCAAGTATCAAAATGTCAGGAACAAAGCCTTTTAATTCCCATTCTTCCAACGTATAGTCAACGTCCATACTGCAACTTGAAGTAGGTAATCTTTTTACCATAACACTACCCGTTAATTTAGTAGCAATACTCCTAAATGCTCTTAAGGACTCTTCGTTGTCTTTACTTAAGTCATGCAGTGTTACATTTAGTAGGTTACAGTCTATTCTACTCATGACAGCCTCTGATGAGTCCTCTAAATGTATAATACCTACATTATAGCCATCTAACATGTACTTAGTTGATAGCGATGTTAGCATCATTGTTTTACCCGTGTTTGAACTAGATAAGAACGTATTAACAGACCCCTTATCAGAAAAAGATGAGTCAATGATGGAGATACCGCTTTTCATATCAATAGTTTGGCTTTGTTTGTAGTACTCAAATCTGCTTTCGGCATCATCTATGTACGATTTTGAGTTATCTACTTTAAGTAATTCCAAATCTGTGATATATTTCATCTTAACTAATAACGTTTCGTACGTTTCTTTACTTTTGTATTTATCATCATTTTCACCGTCAAGCATGTCTATACTCTTATGTATCAACGATGTAAATCTAGTTTCTTTTATATACGACTCGATAGACTTTAAACCGACCTTGAATTTAATATCAATTGTCTTTAATGTTTCTATATACCCTAATAAATATGGTTTTTGTGTAGCCTTTATGTCTAGGTTTGAACTTATGCTTAATGATAAATCATCTTTATTCATTGATATATTATTAGCGTATGCCGATTTAAGTTCTGCTAGAATTATCTTATCTTCCTTTGTACCCATGTCCGTTAACTCTAATACAGGTAATGCTTTTGAAGATACCTCTTTTGATGATAATAGTATTTCGAATACTTCCTTTGTAGTCATGTTAAATTCCTCTTTTTATATCGAAAGGTTCAAATAATTTGGCTCATATAGATACTCTGTACCTACAGGAAATGCACCTATTGAACCGCTTTGTAGTATTAATTGTTTCTTTTCTCCATCAACTATAACATTTATTTGTAATAACAAATGTCCAGATTTGTAATTTTTATCTTCAACATATCCCGCGATTAATTGTAGATTTTCCTGTTTGAACATAGTTGAAAATTTAGGGTCTGTTAATAAATATGACGCCACGCTAAGGGCATAGTCTTCACAGTCACCAACGAAATAATCTGTATCAATGTTATCAACAAAAACCCAGTAATCATCTTGACCGTAAGTATCAATATCATAAGCGTATTCGTAGTTATCGTTAATTGTATATATTGCATTTAGGAACTCGTAATACTCTTCATAAGTTAACACAGCCTCTTTATATTCGTTTACTTTTGACTCTAACACAGTGCCGTAAGTGACATCTCTGTATTTTGTGTCAAACGTGTCCTCATATAAATCACACCCGTTAATTGTTAATACCGCTATCGTTGCTAAAATCGTTTTTAAAATCGTGTTCATTTTCTATCCTTTTGGTTTCTTGATTATGTATAGTAACATAGGTTAGCTTAAAGTTAGCTTAGGTTACGATTTTAACAATTGATGTGTTAGTCTTTCCAAGTTATTATTCTACAATCTGCTTCTAATATATTCAATGGCTTGTCTGTATCTGGCGACCCTGCGTATCTGGCTTTGTACTTCGCTCCCTCAAAATCGTTGTATTCACTGATTTCATGTAAGTGAACAAAATCATTTCCGTTACAATCATTCCACTTAATCGCACCAATAGGTGTAGCGTGTACAAGGAACTCATCTTTAGTGAACACATCGTGCCCTAATTCATTCCAACTTATGATACAGAATTGTACCACATTTAGCTTTGTGTGTTTAGGTTGTTTTTCAATAAATCTTTCTATACTACGTTTGTATTCTTCCTTTGTGTATCTTGGATTATCAATTGTATAACAATGCTCATTGAAATATCTCATTCTGTATGGGGTACAATGTTCATCAGATAGTGGTAGCTTTTCTAATTCTAGTCTTTTTATTTCTTCTGGTTTCATTTTTCTTATCCTTTTGTTTTATTGTTTTTGTATAGTAACATAGGTTAGCTTAGAGTTTCCTATATCAAAGAACTACCAAGCTTAATATTCTTTTCGAATGTAGTCTCAAATTCATTATGTTCAAAAATTTGTAGCCTCTCTAAATAACTTTTATAGAGATAATTGTCTACCTTACCGCCATTACGCTTATCATGCCTTAAATCATCTACAAAATCCAGCAACACGCCTGTTCGTTTCTTACCGTCAGGAAATCTCCTTAAAATTCTACCTATAGCTTGTGGTATTCCATTTTCAGATTTACTACTTTGTGCTAACACTAAATACTGTAATGTTGTTAGATTTAGCCCCTTGCTGGATATACTAAATGTAGATACTAATATCTTACCATTCAACTCTTTGTCATAGTTAGCTAATATCTCTTTCCTATCCTTAACTTTTGTTTTTCCTCCTATGAACAGAACCTTATCCGTATATTTAGACAATACCTTATATATCGCTTCTCCGTATGCTACTGTATTGAATAGTACTAATATATTTCCATCATTCTTTTTACTTAACTGTAGAATAACCTTACAAACAGTTTTTAATCTTTCTTTGTTGCTGGATACGAAATCTACTTCAGCCCTATACTTTTCAGTACCTTTTAACCCCCTCTGCATAGCCTTTAAATCGCGTTTGGCATCATCATCATATCTTAACATATATGGGGCTATAACAACGTTAGAACTTAAGTTTAGGTCTATCATTTCTCTAGCCGTAATGATATTCTCATACACGCCAAATAAAGAGGTTAGTTCATAGTATGGAATAACATCTGTTGGTACAGTTCCAGTTACTCCCATTCTACGGTTTATATTACCAAGCTTAGTGATTATGCTTTTATATGATTTGGATTTACCTAAATGTACCTCATCAACATATAAAGATGTAACCGACTGATAAATAGAGTGACTATCATCTAGTTTTGCTATTGACTGCCAAGTTGATATAATTATCGGTACATCTGCATCTTTATTCTGTCCACCATATATCTTATGAATAAGGTTTGATATATCCTTATAATTCTTACTGTACTCAATGAAATCATTATACATCTGTAGTACTAGGTTTATGTCAGGTACTACTAATAAAATCTTTTCATTTGGATTATTCTCGATTAAGTGCATAAAGGTTAAGAATAACATTAGAGATTTACCACTACCCGTTGCACTTTTAATTATACCTAGTTCATTGTTTAGTAGTTTATTAACAGCTCTGATTTGGAAATCATACGGTGTGAATGGAAGATTATATTTTGTAAAACTATCTTTCTTTAATTGTATGAAATTATCATCTATTATCATAGATGGGATTTCAAGGTCTATTCCTAAATCGAATGCTTCCTCTTTTAGCTTTGGTAATAATCCATTCCCGATGATAGCTTCGTCCGATAAGTACTTTACCATACTTGACATATACCCTGCCTTTACGGCTGGAGTATACTTTAGTGTAACGTCCTCAATAGATAATCTCTTTTGAAGTTTTTTGAACAATAGCGTTTCGCTTTCATCGTATACCAATTTAGAGTATACGCTGTCTAGTCTTTCAATTTTCATGATGACCACATCTTGTGTATACATCTATTGATAGCAGTATTAGTCCGTATAACAGCCCTATAGTTACATTCTTTATTTCACGCTTGACCCTTGCATCTCTGATGTCATACACGTAGTTATATGATTTGTCATCTGTATTAATTCTGTTATACTTATTTCCGATGAACCCTCTATGTTTAAAGTTATACACGGTATAATAGCCCTTTTTGTCTTTGCATTTATCTACATTAGTAATAGTCGCTACCAATATTGCGTCATGTGTTGTTTCATTTAGGTACTTTTTGAATTTCTTTTTTCCCCTTATTGTTTTTATAAATTTCCCATAAGCGTTGAATATTGCGTACGCTTTCTTTCCTTTTATCTTTGACAAATATAGCTCGTTCATTCCCTCGTGCAAATCATTCATTTTCTTATCCTTTCTTTGTTTCTTGATTTTGTATAGTAACATAGGTTAGCTTAAAGTTAGCTTATCAACCTTCTCTTTGTTTTGATATATCATTCAAATAGTCAATGTGGTTTTGGCTCATCACTTGATAGTAATCTCTAGCCACATCTTTCCCAACTGTATAAAAATCCATTATAGGATATATACATTTGTTTTCAATATCATCAATATACTTTTCTCGCTTAATGTAGGTTACTCTTCCGTTTATGCTCATATCCTTGGCGATAATATACATATCATAAATACCAATCTTCCAATTTACATTAAGGAACTGTGCTATAGGGGTGGTTTGTATATTACTACTAAGATACTGCAAAAGCAACACATTATTTAGCCCACTCCCGATTACTTCGGCTTCGCTTAGAATAGGCTTTGTACTTGTTATATTAGAAAGTACATCAAATACACTCAATGCCTTATTAGTACCCATAATGTCCCCTCACCGAATTCAATATCTTGTTCTTTATCGCATTTGTGACATATTTGTTATCGTTCTCATTGTCAAATACAGTACATTTTGCGATTTCTATTTCATGGTCTGTTTGTGAACGTATATCCTTAGATGAGTATATTCTCCTTAGTGCAAGTTCTACACATAAACCAATATGTTCTTTTTCTAATATATCTTTTTCTGATTTAGTCATATCCTATTCCTTTGTGATTATTTGATTTTGTATAGTAACATACGTTATCTTAGAGTTAGCTTAGCGGGCATTAAATATGAGTAAACAAAGGGATTAATTCATGAATTTTCAACCAAATGTAAAGCATGAGGCTCATTTTGATAATAGGTACAAGCAAGTAGAGGAGATGAGCAAATCGTTCGGTTCTAAATTTTATTACATGCAGGCGATAGGTGTTGTGGTAGATGATATACTAAATGAGTTTGAGACTAAACAGTATTCTAAACTAAACGCACACCCTATATTTGCCATAAGGGATAATGATAGTTTCCTACAAGGAAGTGAGTCGTTTGGTGGATTTGGTTTCCTTCCGTCATACAGTAAAATAATATACATACCTAAGAAATCTCTTGATGATTTGAAGGTAGTGCCGATGGAACATGACATCATATATGATACCATTGAGAATAGTTTATATCAAATTACTAACATAGACACTAACAATGATGGATATGAGGGTGATAAGATTAACAACAGACAATTTAACTATAAAGTGTATCTAAAGGGGTATAGTGCTTCTACAAGCGAAATTATAGATGCGGACATGGATGAAGATATGACCGATATAGACGGGGCATTATTGAGCCTTGGTGAATTGGAGTCTTTAACTAAAGTAGATGAAAATGATAATGTTAATACGCCATCTAAAGTGATAAGTGATACAGTGGTAGGTGATAATCATAATCCATTCGAAAGGATTTAAGCCACTTTATAGCATTACCCTAGCTAGGAGTCGTTATTTTGATTATAATTGATTTAAGGGAGTGTTTTGTTTTATTGTTAGGGTGCCATGAAGTGAATTAGCGAAGGAGTGTAACATCACCCCATGCCTACTGAAATATATGACTCAATTAAGTTTGAGTTCACTAAATCATCTTTACTATCACCCGCAAACAAATTAAGATTTATTCTACTAATAGTTTGTGTATCATCTAATTCAATCTCATTCACAAATAAGCAATTATAAACAGTTAATGATACAATAGCCGATGGCTCTCTATCTGACTCTAATTCATATTCTTTAATCTCACTTGTAATCTGTGTATTTGCCTGGATATGTAGTGTAGTAATTTCTGTTCCAAGGAATGGCAACTTTACATCTTTGAAATATGAGCCATACTCAAATATATCATTTATACTTTCTATGATAGAATATAATTCATTATTTGTTCTAGTCTTAATGGTTAATTCGTAATTCATACTGTAGCGTGTAGGTGCAAATATAGAATAACCATCACCTATATACTTTAGGTACTTATTATTAACGTGTTCTGTGTCACGTTCAATTCCATTGAACTTAAGGCTCATTGCAGGTAAGCTATCCTTATACAATGGTTCAACTTTACCACGTTCCTTATTCATGTATCGCCTATCACCGTCATTATAAAATAATGGAATTAGATATGTATCATTAACATACCACCCATCAAATAGAGATAATATAGCAGATGAGTAAAACCTAATGTTATCGTGTTTTGGTATCTTATACATAATTACTTTCCTGCAATATAAATTGGTATAGCACTATTCAATTCATTATCTTCTATTCGTTGTTTATACTCATCAAGTAATGTATCTGCACGTTCAATCATGTAAGGCACATTCAAATGTAACCCATTACCCATAATAGATGACTGACTTACGTCATATTTTGCACCTATTATAGTAGCCCAAAATCTCCACATTTTAGATAATAACAATAATTGGAAATTGTAATCATCGGAAACATTCTCTATAGGTATCCTGCTATTTATAAGTACGGCTAGAGTATTCGTAATAACATCATCTGTTAGAATGTTAATTTTTCGTGTTAGTTTATTGTAATCATACGCTAGAGTATCTACACCAAAATTGGATAGTGCGTTTAATTGGTCAAGTCTATTCTTTTGTTCAAATACAGTTGTCATGTTTCCTCCATTGACACCTGTAATTAATGATTTCATAGAAACAGGAACATAAAGGTTAGCGTCATCAAACATTGTATCAATATTACCACTACCATTAATCTTTACGCCATCTAACTGATGTACTTCTAGTACAGACACCGTTTCTACAGGTAATTGAAACGTTAATGAAGGATTAACTATTGTATCCCCGTTTTCATCTATTGTAGTGTCTGTACTGAACACCTGCACAACTTTACGCTCAATACATTCAGAGCTATAATCTGAATGTTCTATATATGCACGATTAGCTATATCAATAAACGATGCTTCCGATATTTCTATATCGTGTGCATCAGACCCTAATTGCCTGAATATAAATTCTTTTAATTCCGTTTGCGTCATCATTTTACCTTTTTTATTTTAATTTCGTTTATATCAATACTTATTGTAGAAATAATTGTTGACTCTGACTGATTTGTAAGGTCAAAACTAAGTCCGCTAATATTGCTTATCATAACATCACTATACTCAATAGTTACTATATGCTCCCTATGTAACCCATATATTAATAATCTTGCACTAAGTTTATTATTGCCATCAAATTTAGCCGTTCTATCCATTAAATCAATGATAGATAAATAAGTTTCCATATCCTCGCCTATTATTATATCAAAACTACCTACGCCGTACTCTATCTTATCAGACGAAAGCTTAGGCATGTATGATGATGGATTTGGGCTATCAAAGTTTGTTAGCGATATATCAGGAGTGGTAAATCTTTGTATTTGAAATTCAATGCCCTTCAATGATTTGTCACTTGTATCATCTGTATCAAATTGCAGGACGAAGTTCGTTGGTACTAATCTGTTAAATTTACTCATGTTATACCTTTAGGATAAGTTCGTCCCAAATAACAAACTTATATTTTGTGTAACCTGCTATTTCGTTAGCATTGTTTATCCATTCATCTACCTCTTGCCATTTAGCCGTGTTAACTGAAAATGTTTGTAATGCTTTATTGTATGATATTTTATTTCCATTCTTTGGCATTTTTGGGGGAATGGTTTCTTTGTTTGGTTTAATCTCAATGAATGTGATTACATCCCTTCCCTTATCATCTTTTTGTAGTATCGTTAAGTCCATGTAATACTTAGAGTCTTTTTCTTTAATTGGATTATGATAAGTAAACACGCTTGCCTCACTTGCCCATGACTCTATTTGACCCATTTTAGATAACGTACTACATATTTCAAACGCTCTAAATTCCCAACTACTCCTATACGTAACCGAAGTTTGCATACACCCTTTAAACCTAGTATTAGCGTCATTTATAATTCCCTTATGTGTATTGAAAGACATTTTTTGATAATTCCTTTATTTCGTTTGTTTGTTTGTTTATTCATATTTAATTGTGATACTCCGCCACATAAATTAGGTGGAATATCAATTCTTCTGGTTTCATGATTATGTATAGTAACATAGGTTAGCTTAGAGTTAGCTTATATCCACCACTTTAAAGAGATGGTTTTACTTTGATATTAAATATGAATAAACAAAGGATTAAAAAATGGCAAGAGTGGTACTAAAGAAAGAAAATTCGTTTGAGAAGGCTAAAAAGAAACAAGAGACCGAATTTAAAAAGGTGTTGTCTAACAAACAAAAACCGAAAAATAAGTTACCCGATGTTACACTTAAAAGATTAGAAGCATTGCATAAGCTAAATATGTTCAAAAAATAGGGGTATCATATTCCCCTATTTATTTTCTTCATAACCTCATTCTCTTCTTCTATACGATTATTGGTCTGTAGCAACACTAAATTTAATTCACCTTCACTCATATCAAGTAATGTGTTTCTATCAATTTTGGCTACACGTGTTAAATGTTCAACCGTGCTATATATACTATTCATCATTGCCTCGTTTCCAAGGCAACTTAAAAATTTGGCAAATCACCGTAGATTATTTCATTATCAAAATTACAGTAAATACATTTATACTTAATTTTATATTCAATACTTGGTATAACCTTATCTAGCTCATTAATAAGCCTAAAAAATATATCCTCTTCCAACTCATCGAAACACCATTTAACAATCTCATCTTTACTTAACGGTTTATACTCTGTGCCATTTATATTAATAGCATCTATATACCTAAGTAGGTAATCCGCCATATCTTCATTTTCAACCGTTGTATAAGTTTCGTGGTAATCATTATCAAACGATAGTACAAATGTATAATCATCAATGTCTAATTTAAGCACACTAAGAGGCTCTATATTAAAGTCTTTCTTTAAGTCTATGCTTTGGGTACTATAGGCATCACATTTTTTACAATTGTGTTCTAATCCATGTATGTACCTGCTTCTTGATAACTCATATAATTTTACAAGTAAATACTCTCTTTGTACCTTATTAAATGTGTAATCATAATCTGTCTGAATACAAGGCTCTATGATAATATCCCACTGTAGTTTTTTAGTAGCGTTCTTCACCTCAACTTCCGTTAAATCATCATCTAACATGTATATCGCATATATATACTGAACGATACTACGGTTTGACCATGCGGTTAATGTGACTTTTGGAATGAAGTTCTTTATCTCCACTGTAGTAACAAATGTACTTTTAATATTTGGCATGTCAAATTTTGGCTTTTTGTTTAGCCCAAATATCTTTTTCATTTTGTTTAGCCCAAATATATTTTTCATTTTGTATCCTTCAACAAGTTCAATTCTTCCATTACTATATCTAACATACTTTCGTATGCTTTTGTATTATCATTTAGTACCGTAGTTTCAAATTCATAATCATCTAATGCGGTTTCGCTAATGTGTTCACCCTCGTAAGGTTTGTAATTTACATTATTAACTCTAAGTGTATCAACGGTATATCTACTACATAATTCTGGTATTTCTATTTCATTCTTGTATCTACAATCAGTAATGATAGCTAAATCTATTCCTTTGTCCTCATTATTGATAATACTCTTAGTCAATATATCTACGAAAAAGTTTTCATTTACACCTATAATAGCTGTACCTATTTGTTGTAATAATGCTCTTTCTTCACTGCCTTCTACGTTCTTCCTAGTGTCTAGTTCCTCTAATGATATATCATACAACTTTGCAACACTATCCTTTAGTGGAGACGCTAACGTAAACCGCTTTACGTTTCCTTTGAAATGTTTGGCGATATAATCTGCCGTGAAATCTTTACCTGCTCTCTTTTTTCCACTTATGAATAGTATTCTCATTTTTTGTCCTTTGCTGGTAACATGCGTTTTGGTTTATACACCTTTACTACTCCATCTTTTTTTAATGCCTTTTCTATCTCATCATCGAATACGCATTCGGACATAAATCTATCCTCTATTGTATCAAATAATAAAAAGGGCTGTTCTTTTTTATCTTCATATACTAAGTTATCATACACTGCTTTTGGAATAAACACTTTATCTATAGCAACCATACCATTAATTATGTCATCGTCCTCAACATACTGCACATCATGCTCTGCACGTGATAAGTAATTCCTAATGCTAATATCAAACATATCATAAAAATCATCATTAACTATATCAGGTCTTATATTTATACATAGATACTGATAGTTATTATTTCTAGCTATTTCCGCGTTTCTCTGTATAGTGTTTTTTTGATTATACAGAGTTTCATTGTGTAACATAGGTGTGTATATATCAATTAACAACACATCATTTATCATCATCATGTATTGTTTCTTTTTAACCTTAAATTTAGGTACTGTTTTGTCTATTGTAATTGAGTGATTTAATTTCAACTTTGTACCATACGTTTCTTTTAAGTGCATGGTTATATTTTTTAACATTGTATAATAATCATGGTCACGAAATATTTCCAATTCATGTGACAGGGTGTGCTTTGGTATCATTTTTTCAATGTTTCTATGTATGTAAGGTAAATATGTTTTATCTCCTTCATTTTCTCTTATCGACTCTACAATATTGCTATATTTTGATAGCCCCTTTATGATTTCTAAGAATGCAGATGTAATTATACTTGTATTGTATGTGAATAAATTTCCATCTTCCTTAAATGATTTGAATGTATATCTAAGTAACTTATACCGTGCATGTGAGGTCATATCTTTTTTAGTATCATCATCATAACCACTCCATTTTGGAATCATTATCAACCGCTCGATTAACAGCTCATTTTGTGTGGTATATAGATAACCAAGGGTCTTATCTTCTCTACCTAATCCACAGTACTTATAGAACCGATGGTCTATATACCCATTGCGTTTCTTTAGCCCATTATCTTCAAGCCATTTCTTAAGTGCATTGTCTAACTCATTCCTATATGCAAGATGTCTATTGTCCTTTTCATCTTCTAGGTGTTGTGTCATATTTATCCTTTTTAATTTATTTTCAATGTATAGTAACATAAGTTAGCTTAGAGTTAACTTAGATGAATTCAATATCCGTATAAATATCATCTACTTTCACTACATTGATGATGCGGTCAAACATTTCTAAATCTATATCGCTATTGTGGCTAATTACATATATAGGTATATTGACAGATATATCTTTCAATGCCTCTATTACTATTCCCAACCTAGAACCGTCTAATGCTATATCTAGTATTTCATCTATCAATAGTATAGGTACACTATTGTCTAATTCTAATCCAAGCTTGATGAATGTTAATAGAAAGCTAAAATTAATGCTACTCAACTCCCCATCACTTTGGCTGAATATATCAATCTCCTTATTATTCTTTATTAGTGATATATCCAACCCGTCATTTATACTAATCTCCAAACTATCATCAAACCTGCATAAGTAAGAATTAACTGTACTCTCAATGTATGGTAAGTACTCTGAAAATAAATCAACACGTATCTTATCATCTTTTATTAACTTACCTATATCAACACAATTATTATATAGTAATTCAATCTCTTTATGTTTAGCTTCTATATTAGCGTGTTCTATTACAAGCTTATCTATCTTATCATTTATTTTAGTTAGCTTATCGTCATTGGATACTTTAGGAACGGATAATCTATCTATGTTACTGTTTAACCTACTTATTTCACGCCTTAAATCGCTTATCACGTCTAACTCTATACTTAGCCTACCTAAAGCAGTTTCAAGCTTATTCTTTGTTTTAATTAGTTTATCCTCTTTGGCATCTATTTGTTTCAATACAACGTTACATTTATCTATATTTGATATATACTTATCCCTATCTACATGACCTATAATATCCTTCACAGTAGGACAAGCACCACACGCTTTAAATTTAACTAGTTGACTGTCGTAACTGTTAAGTTTAGTAGTTATTGTATTAAGTTTCAATGTAATATCATTGCGTTTGGTATTAATAGTACTTATCAAGTCATTAACTTTATTTAGCTTTGCTGTGTATTCATCATGTTTAGAATTAATGTTATCTACATCTTTTAACGATAGTTCCATCTCAATCTTATCTATATCAAACTTGTAAGCCTGTATCTCCTTTAATATTGCCTCTTCGTTATCTTTGTTGTTATCCTCTATGGTATCCTTTATTTCTTTTGCGTTATCTAAATTGTTAGTTACATTTGTTAGCTCATAGTTTGCAGATAATAGCTCGTTTTTGTATTTTGAAGTTCTATCTTTGGTTGTATCCTTGATGTGTCTTAATATATCAATGCCTAATAAATTCTCTACGAACATTTTTCTATCATTCTTTGATAAGTACAGGAATGGGCTACTAGACTGTTTATTGTTCACTAGGTTTCGTTTTAAGAAAGTTTTTAGTTCAATGCCACTTAAGATGTTGTTAACAATGTATTCATCATCTATTGCCTTGCTAGAGCCTATAGACACATCTGTACCATTACTATCAAATATTGTTAACGTATTTGGTTTCATTGTGCGGATAATAGTATGCGTATCAAGTACCAAAGTAACCGATAAATCTTTCTTTTTAATTCTATTAATTAAAGAACTGTTTGATATAGTGGCTATACCATTTCCTTTTGGATTTATAGCAGTTCCATACAAGGCATAAACAATAGCGTGTAATAATGTAGATTTGCCTGCACCATTACTGCCTTGTATTAAATGCAAACCATTATCTGTAAAATCTATAGTTAGCTCTTTTGATATAGATTTGAAGTTTCGTATAGTCATTGACTTGAACGTCATCTTATTGTCCTTTTTGTTTTTTTGATTATGTATAGTAACATAAGTTAGCTTAAAGTTAGCTTTGTCAAAAAAGGACAATATATTAAACTATGCCATTAGCACCAAGTATATCAAACTCCTCTTCCTCAATTGATGGGTCAGGTGTATCCTCGTGTAAGTGCAAGGTTTGATTAGAGGTATTGTTTTTACCATTCTTAGATAGGAATGTTATTGGGTCTATATCAAGGCTATTATAAGGCTCTAATAACCAAGCAAAGTTAATAGCCAACGCCATAACCAAGTCATCATGCTTTTTTGGTAACGCTTCGTATCTACCGTTCTTATTCTTAACAAACGTAATCAATTCGTTTTCAATTTCAACGTCACTGATTTCTAACATACCATTATCTATCAAATATGCTATATTAGATAATATTGACTTTCTGCTTTTGCTAGTAGTTCTAAAGCCAAATTCATCCCATTTAACCGTATGACTAAATATATTAGCGTCTTCCACTAATTCATTTATTTGTGTTAGAATACCACTACCCTCACTATTATTCTCTATAATTAATAATGCGTTTGGATACAATTCTAATACATTCTCTATTAGATAAGCTAGTTCTGTATAGTGTACGTCTTTACCATGATAAACAGCAACTACCTTTGACCTCATCGTTTCGGTATTTATCCTAACTACTATAATTGCGTTTGCGTCTGACTCGGATTTGGCTACGGCACTAGTCCTAGCACTATCAACGCTAACTACATACTTATATTTATCATCATAGATAAATTCCTCCCATACCTTGAAATGCTCAGATACATACTCGTTAATCACGTAATCATCATTTGTGTTAAGTGTCTTTAATGTAGCAGGCTTAACCAATGTTTCAGATGACCCTATAAATGAGCATAAGTGGTTTTGGTTAAATAACAATTCCCCAATTCTATCCAATTCCTTATCTGCCCAATCTTTATCACGTGTTGGATTTCTAGTCCAATTGGCTACATACGATACAAACTCGCCATCACTTGCATCTTTAATATCACTATGTGCTTTAATATAATCTTCATGGAAATGATTACCTATTCCATTGGGAGTAGATATGATTATTATTTTTGATGTCTTACTAGACGTAATAGATGGGTATGCACTATCTTTTAATCCATTCCATTTGGTGTTGTTAATAAACGCCTTTTCATCTATAACTAATCGATTAACTGACTTTCCCCTAAACGCACTTTCTCCTGCTACAAACCCCGCAAGTACCCTCTTATCCTCCAATTCTACGGTTTTAGTGTTCCATACCTTAACGCCCTTTTGTAGGAATGGGGGTAACATTTGGTACATATCCTTAACCATGCTCATCATTGATAATACTTGTGTATCCGTTTGTGCCGTGATACCAACGTAATATGACTTATTGAATACTAATTCATGCAATACAATAGCGGACGCAATAGTAGTTTTACCCATTTGTCTAGCAATCATTGCAATGACAAACCTTGACTGCTTGGTGAGGTCTAGTAATTCGCGTTGGTAATCAAACATATTAAACGGAACTATACCCGTTAATGTATTAATCTTAACATAAGTACGAATGAAGTACTCTATATCCCCTTTACACTTTGCGTACTCTTCTCTAGCTAACGGCGTTTTGAATAAGTTATCGTTTTCACCTCTTAATGTTGCGTTGTTATTGTAGGAAAACTCAACCAACTTACCTTTACTGTTTTTGCCTACATTTGGGTAGTTTTGTAAATCGGTAAAATCATAATCGGATAGCTTTATATTACTTGACAAGTGGTTTCCTTTTTGTGGTTTACCACTATTTAAAGCATCAATCTATCATGTAGTTATCTATTACGATATCTGTATATGGGGGATACACACTGCCTTTAACTGTTTTGTGTATTAACTTCAATAGTTTAGTTATACGTCTGTATCTTAACGCCACGATAGGTAATTCAGGTAATTCGTGTTTCAATATAACAGAATATATACTTATGAAACATAGTGGGGATATGTACCCAGCTTTTAGTTTAGATACTATACCATTAATGTCATATACATTATTTTTCACCAAGTACTTATAATCGTTGGGTAAATTTGGTGTATATAGGTGGTTATAAAATCTAGTGTAGTTATCTGTTATCAAATTTAGTTCATTCAACTTAGGAGATTTATGATTATACAACATCGCATTTAGTAATGCTATATTAGTGACAGACTCTCTCCCAAACACACCTAGCTTATTCACTACATTTGGATATATAACATTTACGTTGTATGGAATACCAAAGTTATCATCGATACAATTTGAATTAGTTTCAATAGATTTTAATACGCTCATGAATATCATTTTTATTTCATACGTAGTCATTCCAAGCCTTTATTATTAGATTTTTGATATTAGCATAAGTTAGCTTAAAGTTAGCTTATATTTGAAATTAGTCTTAGAATGGATTTTAAGCCATTTCATTGTATTACTCTAGCTAGGAGTTGTTATTTCGATTAGAATTGATTTAATGGTGTGTTTTGTTTTATTGTGATGGGTAATAGGAAGTGAATGAAGATAGGATTTAGTTCCTATCATTCGTTGTTAAGCATATTTTCTAATTTTATTGAGTACGGATATTGTGGTATAGAGTCTTTCTTTTTTCTCCTTTTTAGGTAACCCTGAATTAATCTTACGGATAATACATTTTGTATTTTTACATTCATACATTTTTGTCATATACCAAAAGCCCATAGCACTCAATACACCGCCAATATAAGAGTTCAATAATGACGGATAAACATCACCATCATCATTAAAACACACAATGCCTGTTTTATCCTCTATAATCTTATAAACTCTAATTGTGTTGGAGCGTCCAGTTAATTGGAATATTCCACTACCTCTATACTTCCACCCATCAATCGGTTTAAGATTACCAAGCACCCTTGCTTTATTTCCTTTGCCATACCAATTCATAGCAATATATTTTTGCTTTTCTATTCCTCTCAATTTCATAGCATTAGCCATTAGTTTTGGATTATTTCTAAATGTACGCGAAAACCTCTTTAATACTGGCTCTCTATAATTTAAATTCTCCCTTAACCTAACAGTGCCATTCTTTTTGATGAACATTTCATGTTTGGTTTGTGCAAGAAATCTAGCCAAGTGTTTATCTGTTGTAATTCCGAACTCTTCCCCGTATAGATTTATGGTATCTTTAAGGGTCTGAATGAAACGTTTCTCAACTCTTTTTCCGTACACTTTACGTAATAGTTTTTTGGATACTTTCATTCCTACAACCTTTCATCTATCGGGGGCTTTGTATCTGTAGCCATTCTTCCTTTAACTACGAATAGAGTGGTTAACATTGGTAGCCATATCTTAAGTATAGTAATAACCTCAGCCTGTGGCGCGTAACCTAATATATCAAGCGTTTCGGTTATTTCTTTTTGGTAAGTTAAAAGGAATATTAATACCCCGTTACCCATTACTACACTTTTTACAGTGTTTGATTTTCTATACTTAAATATTTCTTTTATCGATTTAAACATGGCGACCCTTTTGTGAAAATTAGAGGACATGGTTAATTACTTCATGTCCTCTAATGTATTTAATTTTTTTGGTTAATACAGTACTTCACTTCATTGTCGTACAATTTACAAACAATCAAAGAACCATAGCGTATAGCTAATAATATAAAAACAAATGAAACAAATGGGTAATCTAAAATCAATTCAATTAGATTAGCTTTAATGTGGTCTACAATATAGATTAGTATTGTAAATATTCCTATTATTAGTATTGACATTCTCATTATTTTATCCTTTTTGTTATTAGTTTATCTAGTATCAGTTTAGTGTACAAAACAATACTAGATAGTACTTCTTTGTAATGTAATCCTACTATTATTGCCATGAATGTATATATGTATTTATTGAGTTCAATGTATTCAGATATATTTGGTTCTAGCATGATTAGTATACCAACGATAGAGATACATATTAATATGCCATTTATCAAAGATACTACTATATCCGATAAAGAGTATTCTATATTAGAAAGCTTAACCTCTTTGATGAAGTGAATGATACCTGTTATTGTACCTATGATAATGGCTCTAATCACATCTGTATCATTACTAAGTGCTTGAATTAATTGATTATTAAACATCATATCATAGTGACCTGTATGAGGTAGCATCAATATCTATACGTTGTTGTATACTGACGTCAAGATAAGCTGTAGCTAGGTATGACATTCCTCTTAAAGTAATAAATATTGCCGTAGATGGTGAGTTAAAATCGCTAAGTGTACCCCTAGTATTATCTATTGCAGAAAATCCTATTGCACGTATACTACCCTGAGACGTTATATATAACCCATCAATATTTAAAGCGGACTTGTCTAATCTAGCTAAATTATTAATATAAAGTCCATTAGTTAAATAAAACCTGCTATTTATAAACTCTACAATCCCATTAAATTTTACATCAAGGGTACAATAACTTTTAATTGAGCAATTTGTAAATGTAGTAGTGCTTCCGCTTGCAATTTCCATATATGTATTAGCTATAATTTCACTAAAATTAATATTAACCGTGTCATTAAATCGTAATTCTGACGCAACAATTTTAGAATTAATTATATAACATTCTGATATATAAAGCAGACTGTTAGATACAATTCTACTATCTCTTATGCTAGATGTACCAATTAATCTAGGATTTGAAATATCACTAGGAAGGCGTGGTAAAACTAATTCATTAACCCCCGTCATATTAAAGAAAGGACTAACTATTACAAAATCTATTGAAATACTTGGAATATATATAGATGGTGTTAATAATATATTTGAAATAACACCCGTAATTTCATTATTTTTAACATCTACATTATATGCTCTACCGTTATTAACGCTATAATGGTAATGAGTAGCATCGGAGATATGTTTTAGTGAAATATCGCCAATTTCAAATCTGTACAATGGTAGTAAATATGTATTGTGCCTCATTGATGGGTCTACAATTAAATTACCAGCTACATCGTAGTACCCAAAGACGTGTGGTAATTCTGTTAATACAGATGTAACTAATCCGCTTTCAGTTTCAAGGGCATTCAACTTAGCATTAGTAGGCACTGTAATAGATTTAACTTGTCCTTGTGTCACAACCTCTTTATTAACGGCATCATAAACTCCTAGAGTGTAACCTATCATATTATCCGCTTGTCTATCAGACAATGCCATAGAAGTATTTGTAAACCATGCCCCGCTACTATTCTTATATAAAACAGTTCCACTACTGAATGGTAATACAATCTTCTCAAATAATCTATCTGTGCCTAGTGACGCTACCACTTCTTCCATTTGTCTAATCGGTCTGTTTAATGTATCGGTATGCCCGTTTACATTCTCCCCATGTAGTACTTCACCGTCTTTTATATAATCAATTCCAAGTGCCATATTATAATTCCTTTTGGATATATTTACCACTATTTAATTCGTGTCTTGTAACACGAATATATGTGTTGTCTGTACCCTTTGTGAAATTTTTTATTTTTAGTTTGGTTAGTTCACCAACATCATCGACAGTTTGAATTACGTTTCCGTTTCTGTCTTGAATGATGTAGACGTGAGATGAGTGTTCACGCTTGGCTTCATTGATTTTTTCAAGTACATTTAACATTTACAGCCCCGCGTTTTTTCTTTTATTGTTTGTACGCTCTCTCTTTTTAGATGAGATAAAATGTGTGGCTTTACGTTTTCTAGCACCTATCTTTTGAGATTTGCTACGTTTACGTTTTTCAGTAGCACTCATTCTAACTTCTTTTCCGTTAACTGTTTTGAACCCATCTTTGTCACTTTTCTTTTTTACCATACGTTTACCGTTCCTAAAGATTACTTTTTTCTTTAGGACTTCGTTTATTATTTCAAGTACGTTAATCATTATATGTATCCTTAAACTGGTGTGGTTAATCTGCCTGTAAGGTCTATAAGTCTAGTCATATAACTATATCCATTACCAAGTGTTTTCACGTCATATCTAGCCATTACTGCTAAACATTCCTCTAGTGTGTTTGGGTCTATAGCGTCAATTACATTCAAATCAAGTTGTGACACGAATGTACCGCCAGTTATACCATCTTCACCTGACGTACCAACTACTAGGTAATCAGAGCTTGAAAAACCGTCCTCTATTACTATTGTGCCATCAATAAGCTTACCTGCCACTGACTTACTTTTAGGCGCAGGTACAATAGGGGTAATGCTCTTTGTTAATTTTAACCCAGCCACCACATTTGATGAGCAAATTACATAATAACCTGTACTAATACCCGTGTTTGTAGATATTTTTCCTACTAAGTGGAATATAAATGCCTCAAGTGCGGATAGTCTAAGTCCTACATATTCAGATGACGGAACATGTGTATATTTCAAATAAATTGAGTTACCGATAATTGAGCGAATTAAATCTCTATCAAGTTGATACTTTGCGGTTCTAATCATTACACCATTGATAAAATCCCTAGCGTGTCTTTTACCCATCAATGAAATTAAATCCATTATATACGTTGACGTTATCCTTGTAGGTATCGTATGTGATTTAACTTCATATTCTAGTGCAGATATATCTATCATTATGCCTATCTCACCGTGGTTTATAGTATCTGTATCAAGGTCATCGCCTGTACCAATGATTTTATCTTCATTGGTTGAGAATAAATCACTAATCCCAGCACCTTTGCCTAAGAATGATGAAAAGACATCAGCTCTAAGAGCATAATAATCAATAATAGTCTTTTCATCGGATATATCATATTCTACTAAAAACGACACGCTAGAGTCTGTCGAAAATAGACCGTTCTTTTTTCCTATTCGTTTAACAACTGTAATTTTATTATGTACTGGTGCATCTCCTGTTGTACCTATAACTCCGTATCTTTTATTAGTTACCATATTGTAATATTTAAGTTCTGTCTTTGGTATATGTCCTTTTTTAGACTGAACGTTGTAAACAGTAGCAACGTATGGCAATAATGTTTCTTCCGATAGTGCAATGGCTATCTTATCTATATATGATAAATAAGATGCTATATCGCTTCCTGTAGTTGAACTTTCCATTAGTTTCATGAATTGTTTAGACTGAGTCATAATTAAACCACCTCAACAGAAGATGCGGAAAATGTCATTGGTAGGGTCAATAGTGCATTTGTAGCATCATTATCAAGTTCTATTTCGCCACTGTTCAACATCCAAAGGTCTGTTATTTTATACTTAAGTACAATATCTATCCCATTTGGTTTGTATACTTCAACCATAGCTGAGCCTACATAATCACTATATGTCTTGGTTACAGTAGCTTTTTGCCAGTCATCGGCTATCTTTTTAGCTTCCCCCGCACTTCCACTTGAATTAAGTAATGCAACTATAGATAATGGTGACTCTAACTGACCATCACCAGCTAATTGAAACATTCTACCGCTTTTATTAACATCTATTGTACCAGTGGCATTTGCAGGTAGTGTGAACGACTTAATCATTAAAGATAATGTTCTACTATCTCCACTAACACCGTTTGGTAAAGAAATAATCATTTTAAATTTGTTTCCTCGTATTCCATCGCCAAGTGTTTCTTTGAACTCATTTAAATCATGTATTGCCATTTTAATATCCTTAATATAGTATTTAGTACTATTTAATATGGTGCCTTTGTGGCACTACTCCATTGGTTTATAGTAATCTGCGTGTATATCGTCTATATCATCGCTTAATGGTTGTTTCTTAATCACTGTGCTATATTTATCATGTATTCCTAATAACTGTGTTGATGTGGTTTGTAAGTTCTTAATCACATTTTGCATTTCGCTTAATGTTTCAGAATTTGGAGTAACAGATAATATCTCTGAATACATACCAACTATCTTTTCTTGCTTATCAATACATTCTATTAGAATATCCCTTACTAATCCAACATCATCATTTAACAAATCATTCAATTTGGCATCGGCTGTTAATTTGTACTTATCCGATAGTTTACGAAATGTATCAATGTCAATTTCTAAATCCGTTGATTTATCCTCAATGATACTTTCGCTATCTATATTCATAGTATCAAGTAAATCGCTATATTCACTTATAAAGGCGTTCTTTCCTAAATTCATGATTTAATCCTTTATTATACCCATTTTTGCTTTTATAATATTACTATGATAGAATGATATAGACTTAAGCTCGGATACTATCCCGTCTAGTGTCTTACATTCTATGTCTAATGTGTCTATCTCTTTTCTTAATTTCCTAATATCCTTGTGAGTATGTACCATTGTTTTTAATTCAGAAGCTCCTAAGTCCATTACCGCTAAATCATTTGTTCCCAATTTGTACCCTCTAGTTAGTTTATGTGTAAGTTCATCTAAACTATCGTGTAATTCAACTGAACGCGATAGTCTTAATCTAATCTCTTTTTGAAACATAGATACAATTAGAGGTATTTGTAAGGCTTTCCCGATAGATAACCTAGCAGTTAGATTAGTCAAATGTTCAACTGCCATGTTCTCTAATTCTGTTATTTGTACCATTACTTTATCACCCTCTCGATAGTATACACATTACCTTTATGTTCCATTGTTACTATTCCATTACTATTCTTGCATTTCTTAATTAGCTTCATAGCAAACCTTTCACTAATACCAGTTATGTTTTTGGCTATTTTTCTGTAACCTGTACTAACAATCATCTCTTTAGGAAAGTTGATTTTTTCTACCACGTATGCCATCTTTTTTGGTTTATCGTTGTCTTTACTTTCTTTAACGACAGGTATATCATTTATATATTCTGTTTTTTCTATGTATGTTATTAGTGTTGATTTAGAGTTAGTATTACCAACTACCCTAAAGTTCTTAGTATCGTAATTGTATGTAATGAGTTGTGGTTTACCGTTCTTGTGTAATAGACAGTCTGTATGGCTCCATGTGCTAAATCCCTTTGTGTAGTTACGGTTTAGGTTACTTTGAGTTCCTACAATTACATGCCCATCAATTAATTTAGCGGAATGTGTATGTGCAGATACTAGCTTGCTAGTGCTATGTTTAGATATAGCAGTCATCGACCTAGACCCGTTCATTCCAGCATGACCGTGAGAGCTAATTAGATAATCCTCAATGAAATAACTATCATCTGCTCCCAATACTTTAACACCATTAATATCACGTATTAACAAACCAAAGGCATCAGGTATTTTTATATCGCATTTTGCACTATCTGTATCTAACTCCGACTGTATGCTGTCTATTTCTTCCAATAACATCAGTTGCATATACAATATTTCTTTAGCGTTCCTTGTGTCACTTATACCCTTTGATAAGCATTTCTCTAAGTACTGTCCTAAATGGTTATGATGATTACTATCTACTACTATAACCTCATCTGTCATTGTAGCAACATTCTTAATAAATGTAATACTCTGCTTAACTTCGTCCATCATTGTTAAGCCACTATTGCCTATTAAATATCCCTCAATAGCATTTCCTGTACTATGGTGTGATTTAACTCTAAAGTCCATTATATCATGTAATACAATTTTTTCAGGCTTAGTAGTCTTTACTAAAGAATTTTCAGATAAGTATGCGTTATATAACACGCCATCATCATTAAATGGAACATGAACATCACCACACACCATCGCACTAGCCCTCACCGATACAGGAGGCTTATTACCGTTATACATAGTACCAATGTCAATGAATACACCGTTATTATCTATCTGTACCTGTCTTGTATGTGTTTCTTTGGTTAGTGTACTACATTCAATTATAACCCCGCCTATAGAGTGATAAAACTTAGCTTTACTACCAGCCTTACTATTACCATAATTTGGGATAGTAATACTGCCACTAGTGAAGTTAAATCTATTAATTGCGTCTTTTGACACTTTAACCAATGACTCCATGTGCATTTTAGGACTAGCAAATATAGCAGAAATCCCTTTAGATATTTGTGCTAGTGATGTTAATGGAGTTATAGCAGTTGGAAGTATCTTAATTGATGGGTATAATGCTATCTCGTCATTGATAATAATATCATCGTTAATTAGATACGGTTTTATCAAGTTACTGTATACTATATCCTCCTCGGATAACATATCTGGATTATATCTAACAGGTAATACAATTAGTGTAGCATCATTAACTTTACACCAGTGTTTAACTGTTTCTAATGCCTGTTTATCAACGTTAGTGTTATTTTGAGCGGACGTAATAAAGTACCTTTCTATTTTATGTGTTGGTGGTTTACTCATTATTATTTTTCCTTTTCTTTTTTCTTTCATATTTTTCTTTCATAGGTTTATCATATTTAACCATGGTTCACGTTGGTATCAATGCTAGGTAAAAAGCATCTACCATATCATCAAATTTATCAAGGTTTTTTATATCTTTGTTATGCGATAACATTATATCATAACTAACACTAAAGTTAGATTTCATTGCATATCTCATTGCATCTTTACTGTATTTATGCTTACCCTTTAGTACACCTGCGAATGACTTTAAGCTCATAGGGGTAGCCGTAGTTAATACAACGCCTTTTATATATCTATCTAAATAACCACCTATAAATCCTAATACTTGTCCTAATGTAGCTGTCTGCCCCAATGAACCGTATGATATTCCCTCAAGTGTAACTTCGGTTATATCATTTATGTAAGGTGATAATCTATCACTAATTCTATCCGTAATGTAGGATAATCTAGTTTCAACAGATAACTTTAAACTGTTCTTTTCATCTTTAGTGAATTTAGTTAAAGGCTTAACCGTTACTAACTTATCTTTATCCATATCCCAACGTACAAGGTCGGGCATATACGGATTATCTCTATTCACTAGATACATAGTTCTAGTTTCATCTTTAATAGCCTTATTAGCCATTTGTATAATATTAGGGAATGTAGGAACATTGAATATAGACACCACTGTGTCATTTTCATCAATTACACACACGCCAGTACAGGATAAACTTTGGTCTATCCCTACTCTATACTTACTAGCCATATAGGAACTCTTTAGACACACATTCTTTAAACGTATCATCTGAAATTAATGTTTCGAAAAATTTGTTATATGTTTCATCTTTAGGGTCTGTGTGAAGATGTTTCTTTTTAATCTTAAGTTCAGGATTAGACGCTAATTGATAAACCGTGCTTGTACCCTCTTTTGTAGATAGAATTAAACCATACGATAAACCTAATGTTTCTAGTCCATAGTACTTGATAATTCCATACTTTCTATGTACCCCGAATTTAACCTTAGTACCCTCCCTAGTAAGTCTACCCTTAACAACGCCACATGTCATAATATTACCTATTGTGTCTTTGTTAGTGTCATCTGTTTTCCATGTGGCTTTAGAAGTTACTTCCAATACTACTGACGGCATATACAACACCCCACCACCACTAACAACAGTTGATGCTCCATACCCACCTATATTTGCGTATGTATGATTTATTAGCACTATGGGGCAATTTGTTTCTGCCCCTATATCCACTAAATTACCAACTAATGCTTTCTTTTCCATAGAAATACTCATATCCTTGCTTGTATTGTTCTTTTCTATGTTAGTCAATGTTCTATTACTAACCCATTTACCTAAGCTATCATAAATGAATACGGCTTTACCTCCGTCTTGTATAATTGATTTTGCTATTTGATTTGAGGTATATGTTAATGACTTTGCTTTATCCTCATGTGTGATACTAGACTGTAGGAAATAAAGCATGTCGTCCATATCAACACCTAAATTAGCCATTGATTTCTTTTGTACTGCGTTTTCGCTATCAAACCAAATAGGGGTGATTTCATCTTGTTGTGCATGTTTTGCGACACCTGTCGCTAATAGAGTTTTTCCACTGGATGGTTTTCCAGCAAACATTGTGATTAATGAATTTGGAACACCTCCGTCTACTCTTCCAGCTATAGCTATATCTACAATTATTGAACCAGTGCTAATAAAATATTCTATATCTCGTGGTTGGGTACTATTAATACCAAACTTTGCTACGTCTCTAGCTACCTTTTTTATTAGTGAGCTTTGTTTCTTTACTGCCATTTTAAATCCTTTATTTTTTAGGTTTTTGATATTAGCGTAAGTTAGCTTAGAGTTAGCTTAGTTATGAAAGAATTTTGAAAGAATTTTGAAATTATAATTGGAATGGATTTTAATAAACTTTAGGGTGTTGTTCTATCTAGGAGTTGTTAATTTGATTAGAATTGATTTAATGGGTGGTTTTGTTTGATTATGAGGGTGTCATGAAGTTAACTAGTGAACGATAGGAACCAAATCCTATAATTCACTAATCAGTTCTAAACAAATAGCTTCCGTTAATCAATTCAATTTCAATACCATCATACAATGCCAAGGTTTTACCTGCTCCCTCAATATATACAAGGTCTTCCGCTATCTCTTGGTAATCACGGCTTGTAGCATTAGCTCTAATAAGCGATAATTTATCATAACCATACTCTTCCACCAATTCCCAAATATCATTTGGTACATATTCTTCTCCATCATCTCCTTCAATAGCATATTCACTCAAATCAATGTTTTCTTCGATGATATTGATTAGTTCATTAGTAATTGCTTCGGATATTTCCATTCCATTACCATATAAATCATTAACCAACTCAAACATACTTTCTTCGGCTAATTCTACCGCTTCGTCATAATCTTTAGTTATCAAATACTCTCTTCCATTAATTGTAAGTACAGAGCCATTAATAGAAATACCTCTAATATTATCGTCAAGTATACCTAAATCATATACAATAGCATCAATTAGTTCAACATGAACCTGCTCTCTTTCCGCTACTTTTTTTATCATTTCGTATTTAGTCATCGTGTAATCCTTTTTATTTCTTGATTATGTATAGTAACATAAGTTAGCTTAAAGTTAGCTTAAAGTTAGCTTATATTTGAAATTAGTCTTAGAATGGATTTTAAGCCATTTCATTGTATTACTCTAGCTAGGAGTTGTTATTTCGATTAGAATTGATTTAATGGTGTGTTTTGTTTTATTGTGATGGGTGGTATGAAGTTAATGAAGATAGGATTTAGTTCCTATCATTCGTTAATTTGTACGAAACAGCCAATTTCCGTTATACAATTCAATCTCATTATGGTCATATATTGCTAAGGCTATGCCTACTCCATCAAGACGCACAAGGTATTCTGCTACCTCTTCGTAATCACCTCTTGTAGCATTAGTTCTAATCAGTTCTAATTTATCATAACCATACTCTTCCACCAATTCCCAAATATTACTTGGTATATATTCTTCTCCATCATCTCCTTCAATAGCATATTCACGAAAATCAATGTTTTCTTCGATGATATTGATTAGTTCATTAGTGACAAATTCTGAGAATTCTATTCCAGTGCCATAAAAATCCCTAACCAACTCAAACATACTTTCTTCGGCTAATTCTACCGCTTCGTCATAATCTTTAGTTATCAAATACTCTCTTCCATTAATTGTAAGTACAGAGCCATTAATAGAA
>Ga0256839_1000985_pt1 | contig 35852 bp, 28 predicted proteins | sample 354166metaG_FD_185968 | JGI IMG/M metagenome (GOLD analysis project Ga0256839, IMG submission 185968) | Hydrothermal vent microbial communities from Mid Atlantic Ridge, Atlantic Ocean - 354-166 | ecosystem: Environmental > Aquatic > Marine > Hydrothermal vents | place: Atlantic Ocean: Mid...
CCGCGAAGAAGTCATTCCGGCTGAGTACAAGACCATCACCAAAAAGGTCATCAAAACACCGGCTACTTATCGCGAAGAAGTCATTCCGGCTGAATACAAGACCATCACCAAAAAGGTCATCAAAACACCGGCCAAAGTAGTCGAAGAAGTGATTCCCGCTGAGTACAAGACCATCACCAAAAAGGTCGTTAAAACGGCTCCTGGCGTACAAGAAAAAGATGTCGCCGTTGAATACACCACCATTACGCGGAAAGTCGTAGATGTACCTGCTCAGGTAAAAGAAGTACAGGTGCCGGCTCAATACGAGACGGTTACAACCCGCAAATTGGTCAAAAAAGGTGGTTTCACCGAGTGGCGTGAAATCCTCTGCGCCAACCAGGTTACCAGCTATACCATCCGCCAAATCCAAAAGGCTCTCAAAGAGCGCGGTTATGATCCCGGCCCCATCGACAACATCCTGGGCTCGCGGACAAAAGCCGCCCTCGTCAAATTCCAAAGAGACAACGGCCTGCCTGTAGGCCAGCTCGACCTGGAAACGCTACGTGCCCTTGGCGTACAGTACTGATAAAAAAACGAGGCAGCCAAAGGCTGCCTCGTTTTTTTGCCCTGCACTCTTCTCCAAGCAATTTGCATGGAGTCTCTCAAAACACACAAACAATCACAGTCGGAAAATTATACCTAAACCGAAAGGATTTGGAATATTCACAAAAAATATGAAGAGAACCGGATACTGAAACCTCCTAAACCACTTTGTCTTAAGTATATCAAACTCACTTCTCATCAAACCAAGACGAATACTTGACGTAATTTTTTGCGATGCGCTCTACGTAAAAGGCAAAATTTTCAGCTCCCAGAGCTTTGACCTTTTTGGCCGGCACACCGGCATAGATGTACCCGCTTTCCAGACGGCTACCCTCCAGCACCACGGCTCCGGCAGCGATCAGCACCTCATCTTCGACCACGGCCCCATCCATCACAATGGCGCCCATACCTACCAAAACGCGGTTTCCTATGGTACAGCCATGTACAATCGCCCGATGCCCTATAGAGACCTCATCCCCGATTTCCGTAGGTGCTTTTTGATACGTACCGTGAATCACAGCTCCATCCTGCACATTGACGCGATTCCCCATGCGAATATAATGCACGTCGCCCCGCACCACTGCCTGAAACCAAACGCTGCATTCATCTCCCATGACCACATCTCCTATAATGGTCGCATTTTCAGCCAGAAAACAACGCTCTCCAAAGCGAGGTGAAAAACCGCGTACGCTTTTGATCAAAGCCATGATGTTCTTCTTTTTGTATCTCCGTGAAATTAGGGACGCTGGCGCATTCCAAAGCACTTCAGCATCAGTATAATAAAATCAAGGCTGCACAGCAGATACTCGATAACCGGCTGCCCTCAACAAGCGCACCACCCCCTGCTCTCCGCCCAGATGCCCTGCACCAACGGCAAAAAAGACCGGCCCTTCCGCCATTAATTTCTGCATACCTGAAATCCAATTCTTGTTGCGCCCAACGACAAACAAATCGCTGTACTTCCTGGTAAATTCATCTTGCAAGAGCAACATGGCTGCCAACGAATCTACATCTTGCGCCTTATACGTGGTTATCAAAGCCTCCATAGAAGGGCTTGCTTCTTTTTCCTCCTCTGAAGCCTCTTCTTCATGCAAGGCATCACGCAGCAAGTCGGCCTGTTCAGAATAAGGAATCTTATCAAACAGGCTCATTTGAAAAGAAGCTGTTTCCAGCCCATCCATCTCTTTACCCGATTCTTGAGCTTTGCGAAGCAACTCCATTTCATAAGAAGTAGTCGCTTCCATTCCTTCTTCATTTGCATCAGACAGCCCGGCCCCTACCTGATCTTGTTGTAAAAAGAACAAGATAAAAATGGGCTTCCAATTCTTTATCATAAACATGGGCATGCCTTGGTCTTTCATACGCTTGGAAACCAAGGCATAATCTTCTTCCGAAAGCAAATCCTCCAAAGTGGTATCACCCTCCATAGTCATTTTCCCCATCAATCCGATCATATTAAAAGGAGACATGGCTTTCTCCAAATCTATTTCAAAAACCACCTTATCGCATTTGGCGAAAGCCTCTTCAAAGCCTTTCGGCAAAAAGAAATCCTCTTCACCAATCACGTGAATGGTGCCAAAGAGATAGGAGGTATCAGTCATATCCGGAGCCGTAATCCGCCACAACAAGGCATGCTCCAAACTATCGGTCGGAGGATTAGCCGCTCTCAGGCCGAAAGAGCTCAACATCAAGAATAAAAAAAGTGAAAACTTTTCACCCGGAGAAAGAGAATTATAGTTCATCAAGTTGCCTATTTATACCCAATCCACCTGTGCGCCATACCAGCTGGCAGTACCGAAAGATTTGGGATGTTCAAAGTCTGCAAATAGCTCAAACACAAACTGAAATAGTTTAGGATATTTACAACTCGCTAACGGGCAAAAGGCAGGGAATTTGAGAGGCTGACGCCTCCCAAACCATTTCGCCACGAGTATATTGACAAAAGCGGTATAGCCTACTCTTGTTCACCATTTCTGTATTTTTCGAAATTTCTCAATCCACATTCCAAAAAGGTCTTGTACTCCTCTTTATCCGGAGTATAAGCCACCGGTTTATTCAGCACTTTTTTGCCATCCGAACTGAGCAAAACGTAATAAGGCTGAGAATTTCGATTGAAGTGTATCGCCTGAAAATCAGCCCATTTGTTGCCTACAGTACGCATGGTACGCTGACTAAAAGGCGAAGTATAGGGCATATCTAAAGTTGTGCGATCATCCACATAGAGAGAGATGAGCACGTATTTGTCCCTGATAAGCTCAAAGACACCATCCTGGCTCCAGACATTGTCTTCCATCTTTCGGCAATTGACACAGCCATAACCCGAAAAGTCCAACAAAATAGGCTTGTTCTGTTTTTTGGCGAGAGCCAAACCCTCTTCAAAGTCGTGGTGGCAATCCAGATTCAACGGGCACTCTTTCGGATAGATGTAGCTATGCCCTGCAGGGGGAGCCAGACCGCTGAGTAGAGGTGGCGTTTTAAAAGTTCCGGACTGTTCGCTATATCGATATCCCAACAGCAAATACAACATAAAGGCAAAGCTGAGAAGGGCCATAGCTATACGGCCGGGTTTTAATTTTTGTACAGGAGCCTCGTGTGGAAAGCGGATATAACCCAAAAAATACAAGCCCAGAGCCAGCGCACACAAAACCCAAACAGCTAAAAACAATTCATAAGGCAGAAACTTCCAGCCCATGGTCAGGTCAGCGATAGACAAAAACTTCATAGCCAGGGCTATTTCCACAAAACCCAATGTAACTTTCACCTGATTCATCCACCCTCCTGATTTAGGCAGGCTATTTAACCAGGCAGGGAAGGCGGCAAAAAGAGCAAAAGGCAAGGCTAAAGCTGTTGAAAAACCAAACATCCCCATCAACGGCCCAGCAGGGATACCTCCCAAAATGACAGGGCCTCCTCCCGTAGCTGTTTCAACCAGCAAGGTTCCGATAATTGGCCCGGTACAGGAAAAAGAAACCAACGCCAAGGTGAAAGCCATAAAAAAAATGCCGATCAAACCACCCCGCTCAGCTGCTTTATCGGATTTGTTTACCCAGGAACTGGGCAGTGTAATTTCGTAGTAACCAAAAAACGAAAAAGCAAAAGCAATAAACAAAACAGCAAAAAAGATATTAAACCAAGCATTGGTAGAAAGCAAATTCAAAGCGTCTGCACCAAAAATCGCCGTTACGGCTAAGCCCAACAGCACATAAATCACAACAATAGACAAGCCATAAATCAACGCATTGCGCAAACCCTTTGCCTTGCCATCACTTGATTTTGTAAAAAAACTGACCGTCAAAGGAATCATGGGAAACACACAAGGTGTCAACAAAGCAAACAATCCTCCGGCAAAACCTAACAAGAAAATAAACCACAGACCTGACCTTTCTTTAGGAACAGTCGGCTCACCACTGCAACTCCGGTCCGACCAACTGTAGTCAAAGGTATAATCCACGGGAGTGCCTTTCAACTCATACTTTCCGGAAGCAAAGCCCGTTTCCGAAGTATGGTTTGTGGCATCACCCGTATTCAAGTCAAAGGAAAAGCCTACCGAAGAAGGGGGTAGGCAGCGCTCATCATCACAAGTTACAAACTCCAGCTCACCTTTAACGGGCCGTGTAACATCCATAACTCGCACTTTCTGCCGAAAGACTACCGGCCCCTCTACAAATTTAATTACCCTTACTCCACCAAAAAGCGGATCCGGCCCTTCCTTTTTGTGGCCTTCTTCTTTTACCTCTCCTTCCAGCTCGAAATGATCGCCCTCTTCAAAAGAAAAACTGGTAGGCTCCGGCCCTCCATCAGAAGTGTGTTGAGAATACAGACTCCAACCAGGCTCCAAGTCGGCACGAAATATCAATTCGTACTCCTCGCCCCCTAAGGACTTAGATTCAAAAGTCCAACTCACTGGTTGGAGGAATCCTTCTTCCGGTTTCTTCACCAAATCTTCCATTTCTTCTTCTTCCTCGAAAGATAAATTGACATCCTCTTCCGCCTCTAGCAAAGATGATGGAGCAACATCGTTACTGTTCGTTGTATGAGTAATGTACTGCTCTTCTCCCTGCATCTCCCCTTCCTGCGAAGATGTTTTCCGAGAAGAAGAAGTTTCCTCCTCAGGCGAGGTAGATTGAATCTGCTCTAAATCAAAAGAGAACTCTACATCTGTGGGCGGCAGGCATTGGGTATCGTCGCAGGTCATGAAAGTCAAATATCCCGTAATTGGTTTATCGATTTCCCTCACCTTGACTTTCTGCTTAAAAATTGCCTCATCGTAAAACTTGACCAATTGCATCTCAAAAATGGGGTCAAAAACCTCCTTGCGATGGGGACCACCTTCTTCTACCCGACCCAAACGCTCATAGTGATCACCCTCATCAAAAGTAAAAGAAGTCGGAATGGGGCCGTCTTCTCCCTCAATAAACTGAGAATAAATGGCCCACTTAGGATCTATCCGGGCTTTAAAAATCAGGAGGTATTCCTCTCCGCCGAGAGCCTGTGCCTCCGTACTCCATTTTACCGGTTCAACAATTTGGCCCGAGGCACTCCAGCCTACAAGCAAAAGGACAAGAGCAAAAAACTGCTTCATCTCATATTTGATTTTGAAACTTCCGACCCTACAGACCTGATAAAGACCTGCGCATCGTCTTTTCTATATACGATTGGCCGCTCAAAAAGTTGTACCAAGTCGGCAAGAAGACAAATACGATTCCACTCCATGGGTCCTTGCCAAAAAGCAAGGCAAACATACTCCTTTTCAGGCAATCCACTGCCCCCTAGGTAATACAAAGATCGGGGTAAGAGACGCACGATCGTGCGTCTGCACAAACGTGCACCCAATGACGTATGATGTCCGTCACGGTCAATTGGAGAAATATACCCAAACCGAAATGGTTTGGGGTATTTACGCCCCACAAACCAGCGAAAGATAAGGAGTTTGAGAGACTAAGGCCTCCCAAACCACTTCGCCATGAGAATACACTTACCGGTTTCAGCAATTTTCCCAGACCAGCTCTACTTCACATTTCCGACCATTGAAGTTGACGCCCACAGCTATCAGCTTTTTGCCCGTAGAGCGGTATGTATCTAAGTAGCCTCTTTGTTTAATCTGCTCCAGGGCCTCCTCAGGCGATTTGTTTAACTTAAACTCAAAGCAATAAACCTTGTCTTGCAAAGCCACCACCACATCGGAGCGGCCCAGAGCCGTGCTCTCTTCACTGCGCACTTCCAGTCCGGCGTATTTGAAAAACAAGTGTATGGTCGCATGGTAAAACCGTTCGCCTTGTTCTTGCAGTTGATACGGCAAACTGCGAAACAAGTTGTTCAACAAATCCCGCAGCAAAGCCATGTCCTCCTTGCGCAGAGCCTTGATCACCGACAAGGTCAGACTCCGCACCTGCAGCAAATCCGAGCGGCTGAAAGCGTGTATCAAGTACTCCAGCATGGACTCTTTTACTTCCCTGTTGGGATAACCCAGGGTGTAGAGCCGCGTATCGCGATTGTATTTCTTGACCGTCAGATAGCCCGTCTGGAACAACAAGGCTGTCAGGTTCAAGTGATCCAAATCAAAAGAATCAAAGGCCGATTCGCTGACTTCTATGCCATCCAGCTCCACGTACTCTCGTTCGCTGATCAGCTCAATCAAAAAAGTCGGCGTAGCCGTCTTGAACCAATGATTGGAAAAACGAAGACTGTCAAATAGCAGCAAAATACTGAAGGGATTGTACACGAAGTGCTTCCCATCCCAGCTGTAGCCGTTGTACCATTCCCTGATCTTGGGCAAGGGGTCTTGCTGCTCTTCTTCGGCTAAAGCTTTGATGTGCTCTTGAAAGTAGTGCTCCAATTCCTCCTGGGTATAACCCAGCATAGTGACATAGCGGGGGTGCATGGTGATGTCGTTTAAGTTGTTCAAGTCCGAAAAGATGCTCACCCGACTAAACTTCGACACCCCCGTGATGAACACCAGGCGGATGTAGGCGTCGCTGTCCTTGATGATGGAGTAGAAATTCTTCAGCACCTGCTGGTTGGCCTTGGCCTGCTCTATATCTCCACCCAGGTAGTCGATGATGGGCTTGTCGTACTCGTCGATCAACAAGACCACCTGACCTTCAGACGAAAGTTTTTTGATGACCTTTTCAAATTTTTGAGAGAGGACTTTTTCCGCTATGTCTAAATCTCTCTGCTCAATGATCTCGTCCAAGTGGGCGTGCAAGGCCTGTTCTAAACCCAGCTCCTTGTGCCCTATGCTGCTAAAGGGAATGTGCAAAATCGGATTTTTCTTCTCCCAGTTCCACCGGTCTGCTATCCACAAGCCCTCAAACAGTTCTCTGCTGCCGCTGAACAGCTCCTTTAAGGTACTGACCAACAGCGATTTGCCAAAACGGCGCGGGCGGGAGAGGAAGTAATACTTCCCTCCCGTAACCAAGGTGTGGATGTATTCTGTCTTATCGACATAGAGATAGCCGCCTCTGCGCAATTCCGAAAAATCCTGTATGCCGACGGGCAGTTTCTTCATGTAAGCAAAGATAGGGCTAATTGGGTTAATTCGGTTAATCGGGGAATGGGGTCAATTGGGAAAATGGATTCCCCCCGCTAGAGACGCATAAATTGTGCGTCTGTACAGCCGTGCATTTGACCACACGTTACGATCGTTACGTCCGTCACGACGATCACGTTTGTCACGGTTAACCGGTTCTACCGATTACACCAATTCCACACCAGCTTTCCCAGACAAATTGGATAGGACTTCAATCATTGGTCAGGCACAACTACCGACTCCCCGATCCAACGTTCATAGCTTTCATTGGCTTGCACCTCTGTTCTGATGATACAAGGTGTGTCGTAGGGATGAAGCTTCAACAGGCGTTGTTCAACCAAGGGATACAGCTCGGAAGTCGTCTTGAGTAAAGAGACCCACTCGCCCTCCGTTTGCACCTCTCCTTCCCACCAATAAGCACTTTGTATGGGAAAGAGATTCGCACAGGCGATCAACTTTTCTTCCAGCAATAAGCGACTGAGTTTGCGAGCAGTCTCTTCATCGGGATGTGTTACGTATAAGACAGAAAACATTTGCGCTATTGATTTTGATGATTTGTTCTAAGACAAAGGCAGACTTAATGCCCGTAACAAATGGTTGGGTATAAAAATACAGATAAAATCCATAAGGTCTCCCCTTTCTCACCCTGCTGTCAAAAAACATGTGTTCTCCTTTGACAGATTTTGGCGAAAGCCTTATCTTTGCACGCTGTTCACCTAAAAAACAAAACCATGACTCAGGAGCAAATGAAGGACCTGAAGGCCAGGCTGGCCCTTTTAAGGAGGTATCTTTGACGTGGATGAACGCCTCCTCCAAATTGAAGACAAAGAACAAATCGCTGCAGACCCCAATCTCTGGAATGATCCGGCTTATGCCGAAAAGATCATGAAAGAATTGAAACTGCACAAACACTGGGTCGAGCAATATCGACAAGCCGAAGAAAAGATATCAGAGGTAGAGATTCTCCAAGAATTTCAGGCTGAAGGCGAAGCTTCCGAAGAAGAAGTTGATGCGGCTTATCGGGAAGCCTTGCAAGCCATAGAGGAGTTGGAGTTCAAATCTACCTTGAACAAGCCCGAAGATGCCCTTAGTGCCATACTGGAAATCAATGCCGGAGCCGGAGGAACAGAGGCCAACGATTGGGCTTCTATGTTGGAGCGCATGTACGTCATGTGGGCAGAGCACAAAGGTTATAAAGTCCGAGAATTGAATCGGGTGCCGGGCGATACCGCAGGCATCAAATCCGTAGAGCTGGAAATCGAAGGCGACTTCGTTTATGGTCAACTCAAAGGCGAAAACGGGGTGCATCGCCTGGTACGCATCAGCCCTTTTAACGCTCAAGGCAAACGACAAACCTCCTTTGCTTCTGTTTTTGTGCATCCCATGGTGGACGACACCATCGAAATAAAAATCAGCCCTGCGGATTTAGAGTGGGACACCTTCCGCTCCAGTGGTGCAGGTGGACAGCACGTCAACAAAGTAGAAACAGCTGTTCGGGTCAGACACAAACCATCAGGCCTGGTGGTGGAGTGTCAGGAAGGGAGGTCTCAACATAGCAATCGCGAAAAAGCGCTACAAATGCTCAAATCGCGCCTCTACGAGAGAGAATTGCAAAAACAACTCGAAGAGCGCGACAAAGTGGAGGCCCAGAAAATGAAAAACGAGTGGGGTTCTCAAATCCGAAGCTATGTCTTAGACGACCGCTGGGTGAAAGACCTGCGTACCAACTACAAAATCAACAACCCCGATGACATCCTCAACGGAAATCTAGACCCCTTCATCAAAGCCTATTTGATGCACAAAAAAAGTAAGTGAAAGAATGGCAAAAGGATAAGGGCTACAAGGCCGCTTTAAACTGCTTGAGAAAGCGCAGGTCGTTTTCAAAAAAGAGGCGAATGTCTCCTATGCGGTACTGCAACATCGCCTGACGCTCTATACCCATGCCAAAAGCAAAGCCGGAATAACGATTGGGGTCTATGCCGCAATTTTCCAGCACATTGGGATCTACCATGCCACAGCCGAGAATCTCCAACCACCCTGTCCCTTTGGTGATGCGGTAGTCGGTTTCGCTTTGAAGGCCCCAATAGACATCCATTTCTGCGCTCGGTTCGGTAAAAGGGAAAAAGGAGGGTCTCAAACGGATACGGGCATCCGGCCCGTACATCTGTCGAGCAAAGTAGAGCATGGTTTGCTTCATATCGGCAAAAGAGACGCCTTCGTCGATGTACAAACCTTCTACCTGGTGAAATTGACAGTGGGAACGAGCTGAAATGGTTTCATTGCGATAAACGCGGCCGGGGGCTATGATTCGAATAGGGGGCTTCTGCGATTCCATCACCCTGGATTGAACACTGGAGGTATGGGTGCGCAACAACATGGCCGGATCGTTCATCAAATAGTAGGTATCCTGCATATCGCGTGCAGGATGATCCTCCGGCGTATTCATCGCCGTGAAATTATGCCAGTCGTCTTCTATTTCAGGGCCTTGAGCTATGGTAAAGCCTATGCGGGAAAAGACATCTATAATGCGATCCATGACAATAGCCACCGGATGGCGAGCACCCAATTCCAAAGGTTCTGCCGGAGCAGTGAGGTCCAATTTGTCCACCTCCTCGGCCTCTTGCCCCGCCTCTATACTTGCTTTAAGTGCTTTGTATTTTTCCTCTGCCAATTGTTTGGCCTTGTTCAACAACTGCCCAAAGACAGGTCGCTGCTCAGCTTCGAGTTCACGAATGCCTTTTTGCAAGGGTTTAATCACATTTTTAGCCCCCACAAATTTTTTGCGAAATTGCTCCAACGCCTCGGCATCAGCAGCTTGTGCCTGCTCTATTTCCGTAATAAACCGTTTGAGCTGCTCAAATAAATCCATAGACATAAGCTTCTTTAACAGCACCCCTGAGGGCTAAGCAAAAGATGAAAAGAACGCACAAAGATAGGTGATTTGCCGCAAGTGCAAAACATTTGCCGAAAGGCAAAGATGGAATACCCTACACCTTCTTATCTTTGCGCTCATGTTTTGGAATATTTTTTTGTATTTACTTATTTTAATCGTTAGCTTAGCGGTATTGATAAAATCCTCTGACCTTTTCGTAGCTTATGCCGAACGCATAGGTCGAGCTTGGGGCATTCCCTCTTTCATCATTGGCATAACCATCATTGCCTTCGGCACCTCTCTGCCGGAGCTATCCTCCTCCATCGTCGCTGTAATAGACGGGCATTCGAGCATTGTTTTGGGAAGCGTAATCGGCTCCAACATCACCAATGTACTCTTGGTGCTGGGCATCGTAGCCGTCATGGCCAAAAGCATTACGCTACAACTGCGCGTACTCGATTTAGACGTTCCCCTGCTTATCGTAGCAGCCATACTCTCCTGGTTTGCTTTAAGCGACGGAGAATTTTCCTTTGTCGAAGCCATACTTTTTCTCTTTGCCTTGGCTTCTTTCATCGCCAACACCCTGGCCAACAAAGAAGAACAGGAAAGGGAGATAGCCCCCAAGGTCAGTTGGAAATCCTATCTGTTACTCATTCTTTCCGGCATAGGCGTCTTTCTCGGAGCCAAATACACCGTTTTTGGCATCAAAGAACTGGCCACGCTGGCGCACATCAAAGAAGAGTTCATTGCCATTACGCTGGTTGCGCTCGGCACCTCTTTGCCGGAAGTCATGGTGAGTATTTCTGCCGTCCGACAGGGAAAAACCGACATGGCTGTGGGTAACATCATCGGCTCCAATGTCTTTAACACCTTTGCCGTGCTGGCCATCCCATCTTTTTTCGGAGCACTGGAAATTTCACCGAGCATATTGTATTTCGGCTTGCCCTTTATGGTCGCCATCACCGTGCTCTTCGGCTTCATCTGCGTAACGGGACGCATCTCTCGCTGGGAAGGCTTAATGCTGCTAACGCTCTATGCCTATTTCGTGTACGAATTGGTCTTGGAGTTTCTGCAAGAAAGCAGCGGCTAAAAAGCCTGTCCTGCCTCTCTATAAATCACAGCCAACAGCACTTGCCCAACTGCGCCCAAAGTGTTTTTATCTATGGCTTGAAGATCGTCTTGAGGCGTATGCCAATGCGGAACGAAACCCGTAGATGAACCTGCAGGTCGGTTGATGATATCTATCATCGGCAAACCAGCTATAGTATTTACAAAGTAATGATCATCCACTAAAGGGCCGGTAGGAATATTCACAAACAAATGCCCATATCCCATTTTTTGGGCCAAGCTCCACACCTTATTCATCTGCTGAGGGGCATACGTCATAGAAACCTGTTCTTTGGTAAAACGAGCATTTTTAGCCCCGACCATATCCAGCAAAATTCCGTATTGCGGCACAGGCGTAGTCAAATGACGAGCGTAATATTGAGCTCCTAAGCCCCAACTGTCTTCAGCCCCCCCCGATTCACCGTAATCTTCCAAATCAAACAAAACCAAATCAACCCCAAAATTATCAAAGGGGTGTGCTGCTATTTGTCGTGCAATTTCCAACAAAACAGCTACACCGGAAGCCCCGTCATCGGCGCCGGGTACCGGCTTGTCGGGTTCTGTACTAAGGGGCGAGTCGGAAAAAGGGCGTGAATCCCAATGAGCAGCCAATAAAATTCGCCTTTTTTCCGAAGGCTTATAGCGGGCTATGATGTTTACACCTTCATGAGTTTTGCCGTCAAAAGTTTTTTGTTGAAACTTTTGCTCCAGCACATCAAAGCCATACTCTTTAAACTTTCGAACAAACCATTTTCGAGCAGCTTCGTGGGCCGGGGTGCTTGGCACCCTGGGGCCAAAGGCCAATTGTTTGGCTACAAAGACATAAGAAGAATCCTTGTTGAATGCCGGAACCGTATAGTGCTTGACCTCTTTTTGGGGCAAAGGGGGTGGTTTAGGCGGTTCGTTTTTGCAAGCTGTCCAGGAGAAAAGTAAAGACAAAAAGAAAAACAAAAGCGTTCTGACTTTCATAAAAGAAAGAAGTTTAGGGCTTTCGCCAAACGAGATGTATTTGGCGAAAGCTGCAAACAATTAAAAGTGCTTCCAACCCTGAGCCTCCAAAGGGACGACCTTGCCTCCTGTCGTATGCAAATGCAAACCGTCCTTGGCAGCAACCATCTCTCCGGCTATATAGATATCGGGCAGAAATTTGATTTTGTTGATGTCTTGGGGCGAAATGGTAAAAAGCAACTCGTAGTCTTCACCTCCACTCAGCGCACAGGTCAGCGGGGGCAAATTGAGCTCCAAAGCAGCCATTTCGGTTTCGGGATGGATGGGAATACCGGATTCCTCCAGATAAGCACCTAAACCCGATTGCTTGCAAAGGTGAAACAAATCGGAAGCCAGGCCATCGGAAATGTCTATCATGGCAGTGGGTTTCAAATCCGATTTTTCAAAGAAGCGAATCATGTCTTTGCGAGCCTCGGGCTTGAGCTGTCGTTCGATGAGATAGGCGTATTTTTCCAACTCGGGCGAGGCTTGCGGGGCAACCTTATTCACCTGCTTTTCCCGCTCCAAAATTTGCAAGCCCACATAAGCCGCTCCTAAATTGCCCGTGATGCAGATGATGTCTCCCTCACGAGCGCCGGAACGATACGCTATCTTTTCAGGAAAAGCACACCCCAAAACCGCCACATTCAACACCAAACCGCGCGGAGAAGAAGTGGTATCTCCTCCCACCAAATCGACCTTATACAGCTCACAAGCCTTGTACACACCCTTGTAGATTTCTTCCATGGCCTCCACCGAAAAGCGGTTGGAAATGGCAAAAGAAAAAGTCAATTGCGTGGGGTGGGCATTCATGGCGTAAATGTCCGACAAATTGGCTATAACCGCCTTGTACCCCAAATGCATCAAGGGCGTATAGGCCAAGTCAAAGTGGATGCCCTCTATCAGGCTGTCGGTACTGAGCAAGGTATAAGGCCCCCTTTTTTCATCGCAAAAATTGATCACCGCCGCATCATCGCCCACACCTTTAACCGTAGATTCCCGGCAAGGGGAAAAATCGGCGGTCAAGTGTTCAATGAGTCCAAATTCGCCCAGGGTATTGACATCGGTCTTCTTAGCCATAAAGTCGTTTGAGATTTGTTCAGGAAAGCTCGGCAAGAGCCGCTTTAATGGCTTCAAAGTCGGGCAGTTCGCCTGCATTTTCCAAGACCTCTGCGTATTGAATGATGCCATCCTTATCTACCACAAAAGCCGAACGCTTGGCCACGCCTTGCATGCCCAGGACAAACTCCTCGTACAAAGCACCGTAAGCCCGTGCAGCCTGACGGTTAAAATCCGACAACAGGGGAAAGTTTAGGTTTTGTTCTTCTTTAAATTTCCCCAAAGAAAAAGGCGAATCCACGGAAATGGCCAAAACCTGAGTGTTCAGGTTTTGATAATTGGCGATGTCATCGCGGGTAGCGCAAAGCTCTTTGGTGCAAACGCCCGTAAAAGCCAGGGGGAAGAAGAGAATCAAGACATTCTGCCCTTGAAAATCGGACAAAGAAACCATGTTTTTTTCGGTATCCGGAAGCGTAAAATCCGGTGCTCTCATTCCTTTTGAAAGGCCCATACGACTTATTTTTTTGAAAGGTTAGGAAAAGGACAACTCGCCCATGTAGCCGTTTAAACAGCTCAAAGGTACAGGTATCGGGGCTTTCGCCCAAATGTTAGGCCGTGCCGAACCAAGCTCCCCGAACAAAAAGTACCGATCAGACCTATTTCACCAAGGTCAGATCTCCGTAATACGTACCGGTAGTGCAATCTAAAAACTCAATGTCGATGAGGTAAGCATACACTCCCGGCTCAAGAGGCCGTCCATTGGCAGAGCGACCGTCCCAACCGAGTTTTTCGTTGTTGAGCGGAATGTCAGTCACTTCAAACAGCAACTCCCCCCAACGAGAGTAAATCTGAAGGCGGGAAATGGAAATGGCTACAGCGCTTCCGTAAGCCGTAAAGTAATCGTTGATGCCGTCTCCATTGGGAGAGAACGCATTGGGAATATAAATGGGCCGAACGGGCCGAACGGAAACCGTAACGGTGTCTTCATCGCTACAGCCGTCCAGATCCACCGCTGTCAGCACAAAATCGGAACTCACCAGAGGTGTAGCCGTGGGCGTCAGGCATTCCAAACAAGACAGCGGCTCAAGGATGCACTCTCCTACGGGCTGAATCCACAAAGGCGTAGCCGGACTGAGCGCCTCCTGAATGCTGCCTTCTAAAATGACGGATTCCCCCAAGTCAATTTCCCTGTCAGGGCCGGCATCTACTATCAGAGGTGGAGGGTCTATCAGTTCCACCTCCAGCGAATCTACACAGCCCTTGATGTCTTGGATAAAGACTTCATAGCTTCCGGCAGGCAGCTCGATAAAATTCCCCGAAGTTTGATAGAACTCTTGGTCTATGCTGAATTGATAGGCCGGAGTGCCCCCGCTGCCCGAAGTGCTGATAGAACCATTGAAATCTCCATGACAGTTGGGGTCATTGCTCCCATCCAATTGAATATCCAAATTCGTTGCCGGATCACAACAAGGTTCGATGAAAATTTCCCGTAAGTCGGATACCGTGCACCCGGCATCGGTCTCCACTTCCAAAACAACGGTTTTACTACCAAAAGATTCGTAAACTACGGTATGAGGCCCTGGCCCCGTAGCCGTAGCGGGATTAGCGCCCTCGCTGAAATACCAGGTATAGGATACCGCTGTCATCCCCTGAGGAATGATGGTCTCATCCGTAAAGGTGATTTCATCTATATCACATTGCCCCCCCAATTCGGGTTCCACCTCAAAACTCGTTTTAGGCCCCAAAAAAGTGCTGGAACCTCCCCAGGTGATGGAAAAGCCATGCCCGGTATTGCTAAAATTGTTGACAACCAGGGCATAGGATTTGCCCGACTCTAAGTTGATGTGAGATACAAAATTGTCATCGCTCGAAGAACAACCCGGAAATTCTTGCGTATCCGTAGAAGACAGAGATAAACCCGTGGCACCCGTACAAGGCTCCCAAACCTCAAAAGGAGCTCCGATATTTTCCCCCGAAGCCATGCAGCGCAGCAAGATTTTACCCGAACAGTCGTCTATGCCGTTGGGTAACTCGTAAACGATAAAATCCAAATCATCCGTAGGATTCGTAGGCGTCAGGGTGAAAGTTAGCGGCCCCGGTTGATCGCAGGTCCACTTGTACCAGACTGAAGCAAACTCTTCTTGTATACAACTGGCCGGATCTACTTCATTAGTATTGAGACCTGCTCCCTGAATACTCTCTACGGTAAAAGGCGATTTGTCGCAAAGCACTACGGCCGTAGCACAATCCGAGCTGGGATCGGGTGGTTGGTTGAAATTGTTGACGCACAACTTAAAGGTGCCCGTATTCCCAAAACGAGCTGAAACGCGAATGTAATAAGTTTCCCCGGGAATCAAAGGCCCTGCAAAGCTCTCAATGACGTTTTGATTGAAGGCATCCGAAGCACAGGCTATTTCCGTCAGGTTAGAACAATCCCCGCTGTAAATTGCAAATTCCGGATTTTCCAAGGTTCCTTCGGGGGCAAGCGGTATGTTGCCAACCACCGTTACGTGTAAATCTTTGGCCTGGGCTGTAAATACAAACCACACATCTCGGGTAGGCGCGTTGAAGGGGAAACAGCCGGGCAGTGCTTGGGGAGACTCCGTAGCACCTGCAGTAGAAAAAGCGCCAGAGCCAGAGCACCAATTGTCCAGGTTAGTCAATGAAATGGCTTGGTTGCAAACGTCGTTGGAAGGCTGGGCATACAAAAAGCCGGGGGCTTTCGCCAAATGCCATCCGGTTAGCAAAACAAAAATGACAAAACGGAAAAGTTTTCTCATGGCTCTCACAAATTTTTCGCTGCCGGCCAAATGCCGGAAGACACTATTTTAAAACGCACATTGGCTGAACTTAGTGGCTCGCGAGCTTTACTTTTTTGTCGGGAGCACAAGGATTGCTACTTTTAGGCCGACAAAAGGCTTTATCCTCATCGGCCGGATTGAAACAGCTCAGATGCGAAGACACATTCCCAACCTCATCACCCTCTTAAACCTCCTGCTGGGCAGTACGGCTCTCGTAGCTCTATTTGCCGAAAGGCCTCAAACGGCGGTGCTGCTGTTTTTCGCTGCCGGTTTGGCCGACTTCTGCGACGGCTTGACAGCCCGCCTGCTCAAAGCCAAATCGGCTGTGGGCAAAGAGTTGGATTCCCTGGCTGACATGGTTTCTTTCGGCTTGTTGCCTGCTGCTGCCCTGTATCAGCTCTTGCAAGATGCCTTACCTAGTCCGACGCCCTTAGACTGGAGAAGCCTGCTCGCCTTTCTGCTGGCGGCTTCCGCCGCCTTGCGTCTGGCCCGCTTTAACCTGGACAAACGTCAGGAGCAGGATTTTATCGGACTACCCACGCCGGCTACAGCGCTCTTCTTTATGGGTCTGCTGCTGATACACAGCCTCCAAAGTACAAGCTGGAGCGCTTTACTCGAAAACCCCATCCTCCTGTATGTCGCTCTGCTGCTGTTTTCTGCTTTGCAATTGGCTCCACTAAAGCTCTTCAGTCTAAAATTTCAGGGCTTGAGCTGGAAAAAGAACGCTTTTCGCTATACCTTTGTGCTGACGTTTATGGCTCTCTTGCTCTGGCTACGCGAGTTTGCCATACCTCTTGTCATCCTCTGGTATGTCGTTCTCGGCATGCTAAAGCAGAGCAGAAAAAATTGATTGTAAATCGCCTGCTACAGGCAGGCATGCCTCGAAAGACTATGCACTACAAAGCAGAAATAAACATCATGCCTCGTAAGGAATTGCTCGACCCCCAGGGTAAAACCGTAGCCCGCAGCATGAAACAACTGGGCCTGCACGGCATACAAAACGTGCGCATTGGCAAGCACATCAGCATGGAAGTCAAAGCCCAAACTGAAGAAGAAGCCCGCAAGCAGGTAGAGGAAGCCTGCACCCGCTTGTTGGCCAACCTCATCATGGAAAAATACGAAATCGTCAGCCTGGAGGCCTGCCCCGATTGAGCACCTGGCTCTCCATACCTACACCTGCCCGGAAGACGCCCGGACAGGCACGAGCTTGACAACAACTAAAAAACAGGGCGCTACGTGGCAAGTCCACCCAAAAGCCTTTTGCAAGGAGCATATGCTGTACCTCATTCCCACGCCCATCGGCCATTTGGAAGACATCACCTTGCGCGCCCTGCGCCTGCTGAAAGAAGTGGACCTCATCCTGGCCGAAGACACCCGCCTCACCGGGCGACTGCTCAAGCACTACGACATCAGCACGCCCATGCAAGCCTTCCACGCCCACAACGAGCACAGCAGAGTACAAAAAATTTTGGATGAACTGCAAGCCGGAAAAAAGCTGGGGCTGGTATCCGATGCCGGCACGCCAGGCATTTCCGACCCGGGCTTCCTGCTGGTACGGGCTTGCCTGGAAGCAGGCATCCAAGTGGAAAGCCTGCCCGGCCCCACGGCTTTTGTCCCGGCCCTTACCGCTTCCGGCCTACCCTGCGACCGCTTTCACTTCGAGGGCTTTCTGCCTCATAAAAAAGGACGCAAAAAGCGCCTTGAATATCTGGCATCCCTGCCTCATACTTTCATCTTGTACGAATCGCCACACCGCATTGCCCGCTGTTTGCACGAGCTGGAAGCCCATTGTGGCCCCGACCGCCCCGCCTGTCTGGCCCGCGAACTCAGCAAAATCCACGAAGAATTTCTCCGCGGCACCCTTTCCCATTTGGCGAAAGCCGCAGAAAAACGTACCTTAAAAGGCGAAATGGTCTTGATTGTCGGTGGTCAAGCTTCCGACAAACGCAACAAAACGACGAGAAAAGATGATCGGTAGAATCAAACAGTGGCTCGGCATAGAAGGTGTAAAAGTGGAGCTCGTCATTCCCGACGAAATTTCCGAAAAAAACGGATTTGTAGAAGGCCGGCTGCGCTTCACTTCCCTGAACGACCAAATGGTCGAACAAGTCAAAGTAGTGTTCATCGAACGCTATGTCCGCGGAAGACGCAAAGAAAAGCGCATAGATGAATACGAACTGGGCAGTACGGTGCTCAACACGCCCTTTGCCGTACCTGCCGGCAAAACAGTAGAACGAAACTTTAAACTACCCTTCAAGCTCGTCCATTCCGACATGGAAAATATGGCCAGGCGCAATATCTTTGCCCGCGGCCTGGTGGGCGCTCTAAAACTGTTAGAAGGCGTAAAATCGGAATTCCGCATAGAAGCTGAGGCCAAAGTCAAAGGGGTGGCCCTCAATCCTTTCGACCGAAAGGCCATTGCCGTGAAGAAGTAGTTCAAAAAAAGCACTATGCAGTTCTTATATCCCGGATTCTTATGGGCGCTGGCCTTCTTGGCCATACCCGTTCTCATTCACTTGTTTTACTTTCGGCGCTTCAAGCGGGTTTACTTCACCAATGTGCGCTTTTTGCGGGAAGTGCAAGAAGAAACCAGTGCCCGAAGACGCCTGCGCAACCTGCTGGTACTGGCCATGCGCCTGTTGGCCCTGAGCATGCTGGTACTGGCTTTTGCCCAACCCTTCCTTTCCCGAAAGGAAAACCTCAAACAAGGCCCGCGAGCCGTGAGTATCTACCTGGACAACTCCTTCAGCATGCAGGCCGAAAGCAGCGATGCCGCCTTGTTTGAACTCGCCCGACAACGCGCACGCGAAATCGTCAACGCCTATTCCAACGAAGACCGCTTTCAAATCCTGACCAACGAACTGAGCGAACGCCAACACCTGCTGCTGGAAAAAGAAGAAGCCTTAAACCTCATCGAAGAACTCGACTACAGCCCCATAACCCGTCCACTTTCGCAAATCCTGGATATCCAGCAAAGTGTAATCCAAAAAGCCAAAGACTTACATGCGGTGCTCTATCTGCTGTCGGATTTTCAACGCAGCATCACCAACTTCCAACCCTTACAAGACAGCTCTCTGGAGGTGTATCTGGTGCCCATGCAAGCCGTCGTACAAACCAACATCAGCATAGACAGCGCCTGGTTCGAAAATCCCATCCGTGCCTTAGGGCAAACGTACAAGCTCTTTACCCGCCTGAGTAACTACGGGGAAGAAGCTCAAGAAGACGTACGCCTGGGCCTAACTCACGAAGGAGAAACCAAACCGGCAGGCACACTGGACATCCCGGCGGGAAAAACCATCACTGATACCATCAAATTAACCATGCTTCAAAGCGGCTGGCATCAAGCCGAATTGAACGTGGACGACTACCCCGTGCAATTCGACGACCGGTATTACTTCGCCTTCCCGCTCAGCAAAGAATTGCCCGTACTCAACATCTATGCCGAAAAACCGCATCCTGCCTTGCGCCAGGCTTTTGAAGCCATGCCACAATTGCGCTACGAAGAGAAACCGCTGTCCCGACTGGACTACTCCACATTCAACACTTACAAACTCATCGTTTTGGATGAAGCCCTGCGCCTTTCTTCGGGCCTAATCGCCGAATTGAAACAATACCTGGCACAAGGAGGCAAACTGCTCATCTTTCCACACCCCCAGGCCGACATCTCCTCCTATCGCCAACTAAGCGCCGCGCTGAGCAGTGCTCAGCTGGCCAGGTGGGAAGAAATAGAACAGGGCGTCACGCACATCAACACCGAAGAATTCATCTTTCGGGAAGTCTTTGAAAACACCGATGAGGCCCTCCGCTTACCGGTTACTCAAGGGCGCTATCAACTCAATTTGCCCCCCTCCTCCAGCGGAGAAATGCTCCTCAGCTACCGCGACGGCTCTGCCTTCTTGGCCAAAACCGAATGGGGCAAAGGCTTGGTTTATACCTGCGCCGCTCCACTCGACGAACAGTACAGCAACCTGACCCGCAATGCGGAAATCTTCGTTCCCATGTTATTCCGCATGGTTCTGGCCGGAAGTAAAGCTCCGGCTATAGCACACACCATCGGCAAGGAAGAATGGCTGGAAGTTGAACAACTGCCCCTTCAAGACCAAAGCGAACCGGTCTATAAAATGGCCGGCCCGGGAGGAGAATTCATACCTGAGCAACAAATCACAAACTCCGGCCTGCGCATCCACCTGCGCAACCAGATACAAAAAGCCGGTTTTTACAGCCTGTATCTGGAAAAAGACAAGCCCTTATACGTCTTTGCCTTCAATTACGACCGCCGCGAGTCTGACCTACAGACTTTCTCTCCGGATGATCTGCAACGCCAATGGCCCCAAATGCAAGTGCTTGACACCTATGCCCGAGCGGACTTCTCCCAATACATCAGCGAACAGGAAAAAGGCCTCTCTCTCTGGCGTTGGTTCCTCATAGCAGCCCTGCTCTTCCTCGGCCTCGAAGGGCTTATCTTGCGCTTTTTCAAAGCCTAAAACCCCGCCCAAAGCATTTTTTTCAAAAAAAATCAATCAAAAGGGGTAAGAACTTCCCGCCTTAGCAGATGTGAAGGTGAGGGGAAAGCCTCTCAGTTCTCAAAACCTGTGGATTTTTTTTCTGCCCGGCTCTGCTTCCCCCTTGGCAAGGGTCGGGCTTTTTTACTCTTATGGCCCTAGTACTGCACTCCTCATTTTAGCTATCTTTACCACAGTAAACCATGCCACTGACCTGGATGTCACCTTACCCAAAGCGCTTGCAGAAAAAACGAGTTTTTAGCGGTAAGCAAACGCCACGCAGTGGACAACACACCATAACACACCCAACATCCAACTTCATTGCCATGAGAAAGCTGTTGTTCTTTTTTCTATCGGCCTTTTTCATCACTCAAAACTTGATAGCACAGGAAGAGCGCCCCGTAGATTTTAGCACACAACAAGAAGGAGATGCCTTGCGCTTTATCCCTCAGCCTCCTCCTTTACAGCAAATGGCCGGCGCGCCACCCGCCTATTGGCAATACTTCTGGGAATTCGGAGATGGCAGCTTCTCCTTTGAAGAACAACCTCTGCACGCCTATCCCGACGGCGGAGAATATGAGGTCATCTTGGCTCTGACGGCCACCTATGACCACGGCAAACCACCTAAAGAAAAACCCAAAAAAGTACGGGGCAACAGCAGCGGCTGGGCCTCCAACCAGCCCATGCCCAACGTCCTGCCCAAGCCCAAAGACGCCATCGCCCTGCAAGCCGTGCGCAATCCAAGGCCCGAAGAAAGCTTCATCCTCATCCTCAGCTACCACAACCCCACCCAACACACCATAGACGGGCAAATCACGGTCAATTACAACGAAACGGCCTTTGGCTACGAGCTATTCACCTTCCGGGAAGCCCGCACCCACTACGGCGAAACCCCAGCACAAGGGCTGAGCTTGCTGCTGCCCGAAGACCAAACGATAGAAGCCTCGGCCTATGCCTGCACAGAAGAAGGGCTGCCTTTCGGCAAATGGGAAAGCAAAACACCCATTCCCTCAATGGCTTATAAAAACAAAAACTCCGACTTCGGCCAGTCCGAAGGTTGGTTCTTCCAAAACCTGGCCCCGGGAGAAACTCGAAACCTCTTCATGAGTTTCGACGCCTCACCCCAAATGCTGCAAGACACCAACGTCATCATCCACTTCCAAGCCCGATTACAAGACGCCAGCGGCCAACTGGACGAAACTTTCGACCTGGCACTTTCCATCGTCTCCTCCCACGACCCCAACTACCTGGCCGTTGACAAACGCCTGAGAAGCTATCGGGGCATTCGCAAAAAGACCTTCAAATACGAAGTGCACTTCCAAAACAACGGAGACGGACCAGCCAACAAAATCCGCGTCAGCGTAAACATCCCCGAAGGCCTCAACCCGGAATCACTGGAAGTCTTGGACTTCTACCCCGAGTGCCCCATTTGCCCGAAAGGGCAAACCATAATCGGTAGCTGCTTAGACACCGCTTTATACAGCAACCGCGTGGAATTCACCTTCCACAACATCTATCTACCCGGAACAAAACAGCAAGGCGTGAGCAAGCGGGATTCCACCAAGGGCTTTATCCGCTATGCCCTCAAACCCGGCAAAAAGACCGAAAAACGCAAAATGAAAAGCCGGGCTTCCATTTTCTTCGACAACGATGCTCCCATCATCACCCGACCGGCTAACACCCGCTTTAAGTGGGGTATATCGCCCGGTCTGGTTTTATCCCGCCCCTTCTACCCCGACACCGTAAGCCAATGGCGACTGGGTTTTGTGGCAGCCCCCTTCAAACCCTATAAACCCTACTTGCAAATGGAAATACACGGGGGCATAGGCTTCAAAGCCAAAAAAACAGAGCAGGAAATGGACACCACTTCCTTTGTCATTCCAGGACAAAATTTCCAAACCGACTCCATTTACACGACACAGAAAAACATTTCAACTTCACGCTTTTCTATGGAGTTCGTCCCCTTGCACTTGCGCCACAACCTGGGGGGCTTCTTTGCTCTGGGCGCCGGAGTCTCCGTAGAATGGGCTCAGGAAGTCCACGATGTTACGGCTTTTCGCTCTCTGACTGAAATTTGCCAAATCGGTTCCGCTGGCACATTTTGCCATACCGATGTAAACCCGGGAACGACTTCTGAAGAGTACAGAACCTCTTCCCAATACTTTGCTCCATCGCTCTTTGCCGAAATGAGCCTGGGCACCGTACGCCTTGGACCTTCCGTAGGTTTGCGGGCCTATCTCCCCCTCTCCGATAAACGAAAATTTTACCTAACTGCTTTCGGCTTATGGCGGTTTTGAATTGGCCTTTTCAGTTCACTCAAACAAAAACACCAGGTTTTCTCCATGAGTGAAAAAAGAAAAATCGTAAGCACTAAGCGCATTAAAAACGCTTTTTGAACATCCGGGCTTCATCTGATCGTGCACTTCAATGATGAGACAACGGGTTCGAGAAAGCCAAGTTTCCGCATTGGCCTCAAACAGCTCTTTTTCATAACCTTCTATGTCTATCTTGACAACATCAAAGCGATCAAACCCAAACTGCTGCCGAAGGCCCTCCGGACTAATGCTTTGCACCCTATTTCGGAAAGACGCATTGTCGGTACCTGCCCATTCTCCTGTAACAAAGTTGGAGGTCACCGAACCACTACCTGTAACACTCAGCTCCACATCATCTCGTGCGGCCAGTGCTTTGTTCAAGCAAATGATGTTGGCATAAGGGCTGGTATTTTTCTCCAGCATATAAAAATTAGACAGCTCCGGCTCAATAGCAAAAATGGTGGCATTTGGATATTTGTTGGCAAAGAAAACAGCTGCCAAGCCAATGTGCGCCCCTGCATCTACAATGATGCGGGGCTCAAAACCAAGGGAGATGTCGTATTCTCGACGGACAAACACCTGATAAAAAATCGGCAAATCGCTGGTATGCGGACGCAAACTAAAAGGGTGAGCCATGCCCTTACAGCTCATGTGTTGGACCCTGTGGGTCTTAATTTTATAGCCCGTTTCCAGTCCTTTATACAGACCAAAGGCCTTGATGTAAGTGTACATTGATTTGAGTACCCGAAGGAGCATACGAGAGGCCTTAACTTACACCCAAATATCGGCATGGATTTTATTTGCCATTATGGCCTTACCCGGCAAATCACCCCTTTTAAAACTCTGCATGCCCCGGATAGCGCGGAAAGGCAATCACATCTCGGATGTTGCTCATGCCCGAAACAAACTGAACCAAACGCTCAAAGCCCAGCCCAAAGCCGGCATGTGGAGCGCCACCGAATTTGCGCAAGTCCAGGTACCACTGCATTTCTTCCTGAGGGATATTCATTTCCATCATGCGCTGCTGCAACAGATCATAGCGCTCTTCCCGCTGCGAGCCACCGATGACTTCTCCGATACCCGGGAAGAGCACATCCATGGCTGCCACGGTCTTGCCATCATCGTTCAAACGCATGTAAAAAGCCTTGATGTCCTTGGGATAATCACAGACAATAACGGGCCGGCCGAATTTCTTTTCCACCAGCCAACGCTCGTGCTCTGCCTGCAAATCTTTGCCCCATTCCACCGGAAACTGAAAACGTCCCTTTTTATAAGGCTTAGACCCCTGCAACAAGCGAATAGCCTCGGTATAAGTAATGCGTTCAAAGGGGTGTTCCAAAACAAAGTTCAGCGTTTCCAATAGACCCATGGGGCGACGCTCTTCCTTCTTTTTATTGCGCTCTTCCTGTTCGAGGCGCTTATCCAGGAAGTTTAAATCTCTCTCGTAATTCTCCAAAGCATAGCGAATGAGGTACTTGAGAAAGTCCTCCGCCAGGTCCATGTCGTCTTTTAAATCAAAGAAGGCCGCTTCGGGTTCTATCATCCAAAATTCCGCCAGATGCCTTGGCGTATTGGATTTCTCAGCGCGAAAAGTCGGTCCAAAGGTGTACACCCTGCCCAAAGCCAAAGCTCCTGTTTCCGCTTGCAACTGCCCCGATACCGTGAGGTTCGTCGGGTGGCCGAAAAAATCCTGCTTCCAATCGACAGCACCATCCTCTGTACGCGGTGGGTCGTTCAAATCCAAAGTCGTTACGCGAAACATTTCTCCCGCACCTTCTGCATCGCTGCCTGTAATAATGGGCGTATGCAAGTAATAGAAGTGATTTTCGTGAAAATATCGGTGAATGGCATAACCCAGGCCGTGGCGCAGGCGAAAGACCGAACTCAGGGTCTGCGTACGCAAGCGGAAAGCCGCATGTTCGCGCAAAAACTCCATCGTCATGCGCTTGGGTTGCAAGGGGTATTCGCTCAAGGGGTTGTCACCCAAGACCTCCACCTCTTCCACCTGAAGTTCATATTTTTGCCCCGCAGCAGGAGACTCGACCAACTTGCCTCGCGCACGCACACAGGCGTGAAAGCCTATTTGTTTCAACAGGTTTTCGTCCAGCTTTTCAGGGTCCACAACCAGCTGCAAATTTTCTGCCGTGGAGCCATCGTTCAGCGCGATGAAACGCTGATTGCGAAATGCCCGCACCCAGCCCGCTACCGTTACTTCCTCTCCCGGAACGGCTTTGGCCAACACATCAGCAAGGGTTTTCTTTAAGCTCATACACTTTGCTTTTAGCCTTTCGGCAAATGGAGATTATCCTTTGCTATAAACGCAGCAAAGGTACAGGCTTTTTTTGTTCTTCTACATCATAGAAGCACTTTTCAGGCGTTGTTCAAACATGAGACCACAGCACTTATATCGCCTGGCAGCGCTCAGCGTTTTGCTCGGCCGGGCTTATCAACATTTGTTTTGGGATGCTCCTTTCAGAGCCCTGCTTTGGGATGAAGCCCGCATGCGGCCTTTGGTCGAAGCGCTGTTCGGCTATTCCTGGAGGGACTGGGTCAGTAGCCCCTCGGCTCATGCCGTCATACAGAACCTCATCACCGGCATGGGCGGCTTTTATCTCCTGGCCGCGCTGATCGTCTTATTTGCCGAAAGGCTACCCAAAAAAGTCGTACAAAGCACCCTTTTGCTGGCAACGGGCTTGCTCACTTTGCTGGCGCTGATGTATTGGAAAGAAAAATTTTTCCATCTCGGGCAATTGTTTGAATACAGCTTGCAGATAGCTGCCTTACCTCTTTTTCTGCTTTCGCAAAACGGAGGATTACCCGCTCTTCGTAGTCGAACTCTCCTCATCAAGGCAGCCATCGCCCTCACCTTCATCTGCCATGGCCTTTACGCCATAGGCGTTTATCCTCGCCCGGGTGATTTCGTTACCATGTTGATGCAGGGGCTGTGGCTGAACGAAGGGCAGGCTATCACGGCTTTGAAGACTGCCGGCCTGCTCGATTTCACCGCCGCTCTTTTGCTCTTTACACCCGAAGGGGTAAGCCTGTTCAAGCGAAACAGCCCTTGGGCGCATCGCCTTTTTAGGGCAGCTCTCTGGTACTGCATCATCTGGGGTTTACTCACAGCCCTAGCCAGGGTTTGGTCCCATTTCTATCTGCCTTTCTGGCTGGAGAGCCTGCACCAATGGGCTTGGCAAACCATCGTACGCCTCCCCCATTTTTTTATTCCCCTGGCACTGCTGTTGCAACAAGCCCCAAAAGAGGCAGCACAGACCTTGAGGCTTTAAATCCGGCAAGCGCCAAAAGGCTTATCTCTACAAAACAGCTTAGGCGTAAAAATGCGTAGATTTGGCTTGATTCGGACCCTTGCACTACGGGTTTCGGCTTATCTTTGCCGGCATGAAACAAGCATACATCGTTTCCGGGCTGCGGACACCCATAGGAAAATTCCGCGGCAGCCTTTCACCCGTGCGAACCGATGACCTGGCAGCGCTGGTACTGAAAGCTCTGGTAGAAAGACACCCCCAAATCCCGCCTGATGCCTATGAAGACGTCTTCATGGGGTGCGCCAATCAGGCTGGCGAAGACAACCGCAACGTGGCGCGCATGGCCTTGCTGCTGGCCGGTTTGCCCTGGAAAGTAGCCGGAGAAACCATCAACAGGTTGTGCGCCTCAGGCATGTCGGCCGTCATACACGCCCGCCGCGCCATCGCCTGTGAAGAAGGCGAGCTTTTCCTCGCAGGTGGTGTGGAGCATATGACGCGAGGCCCCTGGGTCATATCCAAAGCCTCCCAGGCCTTTGGTCGCGATAGTCAGATGTTCGACTCCAGTTTCGGCTGGCGATTTGTCAATCCCAAAATGGAAGCACTCTACGGTACACACAGCATGGGGCAAACGGCCGAACATTTGGCGGAAGCCATGAACATCTCGCGCAAAGACCAGGACCTCTTTGCCTGGCGCTCCCAGCAAAAAGCTGCTGCAGCTCAAAAAAACGGCCGCCTGGCTGAAGAAATCGTACCCGTAGAAATCCCTCGTCGCAAAGCCGATCCGCTGATTTTCTCCGAAGATGAATTCATCAAGCCCGATACCACGCCCGAAGTACTTGCGCGCTTGCGCACGGCTTTCAAATCCGCCGAAGAGGGCGGCACTGTAACAGCGGGCAATGCCTCCGGCCTCAACGATGGAGCGGCAGCCCTGCTCATTGCTTCGGAAAAAGCCGTAAAACAATACGAACTCAAACCCCTGGCTCGCATCGTTTCTTCCGGCGTAGCCGGCGTAGAACCCCGCATCATGGGAATAGGCCCTGTCTATGCTTCTGAAAAAGCCCTGCAAAGGGCCGGCCTCCAGCTCCAGGACATGGACATCATCGAACTGAACGAAGCCTTTGCCGCCCAGTCTTTGGCTTGCACCCGCAGCTGGAACATCCCCGACGACGACCCCCGTCTCAACCCCAACGGAGGGGCTATTGCTCTGGGGCATCCGCTCGGCATGTCCGGGGCCAGAATCCTGCTCACTGCCGCCATGGAGCTTCAAAAGCGGCAAGCCCGATACGCCCTGGTAAGCATGTGTGTAGGTGTGGGTCAAGGCTGTGCCGTCATACTCGAAAAAGCCTGAAACATGATTTATTCCTTTAAAGGCATAAAACCCGTCATCCACCCCTCGGCCTTCGTACATCCGCAAGCCACCATCATCGGAGATATCCTCATTGGCAAAGATGTTTACATAGCTGCAGGTGCCGTGTTGCGCGGAGATTGGGGACGCATTAGCGTAGCCGACGGATGCAACATCCAGGACAATTGCGTCGTACACGTCTTCCCCGGCAAGGATACCACCTTCGGAGAAAACGCCCACATAGGGCATGCTGCCATTGTCCACGGTGCACAAATCGGCCGAGACACCCTCATAGGTATGGCAGCCGTCATCCTCGACAACGCCGTCATAGGAGACGGAAGCATCATCGGTGCAGGCAGCGTCGTTAAAACAGCAGAATGCATCCCGCCGCGCAGCCTGGTCGTCGGCAATCCGGCCCGCATTGTAAAACAAGTATCAGACAAAATGCTGGCCTGGAAGACCAAAGGCACTGAGCTCTATCAACAATTGGCTCGGGAATCTCACACAGTTCTCGAAGTTTGTGAGCCACTCAGAGAAATGCCCCGGGACAGGCCGAGTAGTGAAGAGCTTTATGCAGGGCTATACGAAATCTGGAAAGCCATAGACAAACAGCCCAAAGACAAATAACCCTTAAATCAATCCGCGAGCCTTCAACTCCAGATACTTGTTAATCACGCCCACACTCAAGTCTGCAGGTTTAACGAGCAAAGCCTGAATGCCGTAATTTTGCAATTTTTGCACCATTTCGTACTTGCTGTGGATGAGATGTTGAGCATGAGTTCTCGTATAAATACCCTCCACGTCTTCCACTGCTTGCATGGCTAAGGCTTCCACTTCTGTGTTTTCAAAAAAGACCACCAACAACAAGTGTCTCAGATTGATGCGTCGCAAAAGAGGCAAAGCCCTGTCCAAGGCGTGATGGCTCTCAAAATTAGTGAACAAGATGAGCAAGCTGCGATGCTTGACGAACATACGAGTCGCCTGATACAAAAGCTCAAAATCACTCTCCACCAATCGATGGTGCTGATCGTACAAAGCTTCTAAAACAGCAGACAGTTGGCTTGGCTTTTTGTCTGCCATCAACACATCTCCCAATTTGTCTGAAAAGGTAATCAGGCCGGCTTTGTCGTGCTTGAGAAGTACGATGTTTAAAAGGGCCAGAGAAGCATTGATGGCATAATCCAACAAGGTCAAGCCCTCAAAAGGCATGTGCATAATACGCCCCTTGTCCAAGACGCAGTAAATGTTCTGTGAACGCTCTTCCTGATAGTGATTGACCATTAGGCGATGGCGCCGGCCGGTAGCCTTCCAGTTGATGTGCCGGTAATCATCGCCTTTGACGTATTCCTTGATTTGGTCGAATTCATAGCTGTGACCTATACGTCGTACCTTTCGAATACCTGCACGATCACCCACGCGATCAAAAGCCAAAAAGGCATAGCGCTTCATCTGGATGATTGACGGATAAACCGGCAAGACTTCTTCTTCCGCCAGGCTAAACTTTCGCTGCAGCAAGCCCAGAGAGCTGCTGAGATACGCGTGCAAAGCTCCAAAGACATATTCCCCGCGTTGAACAGGGCGCAACTTGTAGCTCAGTCGTTGCTTTTCGCCTTTTTGCAAACGCGTTTTTAAAAAAAAGTCTCGCTTTTGAAATTGTATCGGCAATTCATCAATCAAAGAAACATATACGGGAAAAGAAAGCAGATTTTCAATCTCGATGTCAACTTTATTGAAATCGCTAAGTGAAAAGAGCTTGGGCAAATGACGCTTTAAATACAAGGGTTTCTTCTTCTTATACAACAGAAGGCCGTCTGCCAGTAAAAACGCAAGCAAAATAATCAGCAGGGATTGAGCCAGCGCAAAACACCAGGGAACAAAAAAACCACAAACAAAGAGCAACACCAAGCCTCCCAACAAGAAAAACAATCTTTTCCCCAAATACAAACTATGCCAGAAATCTTTCAAACTCATCAACGCGGCACTTCAATCTGTTCTAAAATTTCAGTAACGACATGCTTCACTTCCAAACCTTCCATTTCCCTTTCGGGAGTCAAAATCAACCTATGGCGCAAAACGGGAAAGGTTACGGCTCGAATGTCATCAGGCGTAACAAAATCACGCCCTTGTAAAGCAGCTATGGCCTTAGCCCCTTTCATGATGCTTAAAGACGCACGAGGTGATGCTCCCAGGAAAAGATCGGGATGTTCTCGCGTTTTATGTACGACTTCTGCAATATAGCCCAGCAGATCGGAGCGAACATAAATCTTTTCTATCAACTGCCTGAATTTTAAAATCTCTTCTTCACTCAACACAGCCTCCACATCATCTTCCACTCGTTGATCGAAATCTTGGGCGAAGCGCTCCAGAATGGCTCGTTCGTCATCCAAACCCGGATAATCCGCTTTGAGTAAAAAGAAGAAACGATCGAGCTGAGCCTCCGGCAAGCGGTAAGTACCTTCTTGTTCAATGGGGTTTTGCGTAGCCACCACAAAAAACAGATCACCCAAGGCATAGGTAGTCCCGTCTATGGTAGCTTGATGCTCTTCCATCACCTCAAACAAAGCCGATTGGGTCTTAGCCGGCGCGCGGTTGATCTCATCTACCAACACAATTTGCGCAAATACGGGGCCGGCGACAAAAGAAAAATCGTTTTCTTTCATGTTGTACACCGTGGTACCCAACACATCACTGGGCATGAGATCGGGAGTAAACTGCAGGCGAGAAAATTTCAGCTTGAGGGTTTTGGCCAGCATGCGAGCCAACAGCGTTTTCGCTATACCCGGCACACCTTCGATTAACACATGGCCTCCGGCAAAAAGTGCTATCAACAACTCGTCGATAAGCTCTGCCTGCCCGACAATGACTTTTCGCAATTCTGCTCTAACTTTTTCCACAGAACTTTGTAAAGGCTGCAAATCAAGCCTGGCGATATGAGCAGCTGCCTCGGGTTCATAGGGAGAGGCTACCGGAGATTCCACTTCTCGAGGAACCTGCTGCTCTTCGGGGTTTAGGTTTAGTTCTTCCGACATATTTAAGATGGTTTTGAGTTTGAAACTTTCTTCCTGTCCTGTTCGTAAAAAGCACTCAACAACTTGTGCAAGCTAATCAAAACAGGTTCTTCAAAGCGAGAAGAGCGCTCTACGTTTTTTTTCAACAAAAAAATCTTTTCAATTAACTCTTGAGACACACCACTCCGGCGGGCCAGTGCTGAAGCTTGCTTTGAAGAAAGCTCACCGTGTAAAGATAAGGCATAATGCCTATGCACATAGCCTACCCACAGCCGCAACATTTCCAGCCCCAACTTTCTATGATTCCCCTTCAAAAAAGTCAATTGCCCGATCAAAGCAACATATTCCATGGAGGTGTTTTTCGGCTGCACCAAAACGGGAACAATCCGCTGACGACGCTTCCCCATAAACAAGACAAACAACAAACCCGAACTCAACAACAAATACCAAGCCCAAGCCAAAGAAGGCTGAGAAAGTACGTATTTCAAAGGAGTTTGAGACAGCGTAGGATACACATCATCAATATCGTCAAAGGCAAAAGTAGGCCTACTGTCCCAATAGATGTGGCCTTTCGGCAAATGTGCAAAAACCGCAGAGGCATAGGCAAAACCTTCCTCCTCCAACAAGCTGTAATTGGTGAAAGCCAAGGGCGTGGAATGCAGGTAAATCTTCCCTTTGCCGAAAGGCAAATAGAAAAAATTTACGCCTAAGGGTTCTTCTTCACCCTCCTCATTTTCATAGACATAATCCCCTATGCGAATTCGGCCCAAAGCTCTTAGCGCTATTTCTTCATCAGGACAAGCAGACCAACACGGACACAGAAGTTCTTCTCCCAACTCATGCCAATTGAATAACCCTACTTCGTAATCAGATCTAAAAAGCAAAGTATGAGAAAGAATTGTGGAATCCAGGGTGAGTTCAAGAACGGCGAGAGAGTCCCTGTAAAAATCGTAAAAAAACTCATCGTAAAAATCTTCCTGTAAAACAGGGTATTCTTCTCCGTTTTCATATTGAATGAACCAAGAGCCATCATGCTTTCGCCAACACATCCGATAAAGCAAAGAAACGGGTAATCCTTCCGATGCTATAAAAGCCACATGCCCCTCTTCCACAAAATCCAGCAAGCGCTCATTCTCCACCGAATCGTAATTCATCTGCACTCCAATAAAGACAAAAGCAGAAGAGTCATCTCTTTCGTCAAAGGTGAGGCTATCTTCCAAAACCGTGAAATCCCTTGAAGAATTTTTCAGTAAATCATAGATGAAATACAAAGCATAAGGGTCTTTACTTTCGACTTGATAATTGGGATACCACCAGGAGTAACGGGCACCAAATTTCTTGGGTAAAACCAGAAACACAACAAACAGGGCTGCTCCTGCGACCAACAATCCTATACTCTTTCTTGTCTTATCACTCATTATCGGAAGAAGTGCTTCTCAGTTCAGTAAAAAAATGTTCAAATTTTTCTTTAATCAAAGCATAAGCCTCTGCATCTACGGAATATTCGCCGTATCCGGTATAATCAAAAATGCGAGTTAAATCAGAAAAAAGCGCAAAGAAATCTGTTCCGGAAAGCTCTCTGAGAAGTTCTCCATTGGTTTTGTCTTTACTCCAAATAACGAGCTTTTTTTGCACCAGAAGCTGCAAGGCTTGTAAGTAGATGAGACGTACTGCCAAGGCGTACTCACCATTTCGCTCTGCCTGTTGCCGAGGTGTCTCAATATCCGCTTCCTCCAGATGAAGACGCAAATACTCCACCGTTTGCTCCCCGGAAAGTTCACCTCCGATTTTCTTTTTCTTCGGCATAAAAAGTGGCTCACCGGTGGCCAAAGAGGCTATCCCCCAAACGATCACGGCAATGAGAATGACAAGCCCCACTACCCGAAAAACAGCAATCCACAATTCCGCGCTACGCTTTTCTCTTTTCTGCTCTATTTGCCTTTTTTCCTTCTTCTTTTTCTCTTTCTCAGGCAAAGGAGGATAATCTACCGTACTAACTAAAGCTTCCCAACGCTCTTTGTCTAAACCCTGAACCTCTGCTGCTTGAGCTTGCAAAGGTACTGAAAAAAAACAAGACGAAAACAAAAAGAAAGAAACAAGAAACACTATAGCTTTTAAAATGGAGCCGGCACCCTTTCCGGAGCCTTCCCTTTCTTCCTTTTCCAGACCTCTAATGCGTTTCGACATGCCCAACTGTTCTATCCGATTCTTTAAAGCCTCCGCCGTATGGATTTCTTTTACGGTAAAATACATCTGCCCCATAGCGATAAAAACCAAGGTAAAGTACGTCAAAAAGGCAAAGAGGTACATCCAGATAAAAACCCAGGAGACGATCTTTGACCCGAGTTCATCATCTGCCACAAAAAAGTTCATAGATATAAACTGCAGCAACAAATTAGGCAAAGGAGTCTGCAAAAACAAAAAGAGAAAAAAGCCAATCAAGCCTATGGATAAAGCCAGGATGACATACTGAGAAAATCCATTGGCAATGGTTTTTATCGACTCAAAAAGGGAAGCATTCATCATATTGTTCCTCCACTCCTTCCAAATAGAAATAAAGGCTGCCAGACTTATCCAAGAGATCAGTACAAACTCCAAGAACAAAGACATATCGCCAAAAAGATGAATAGACCAGAGCAAACCTCCCATAAGAGGAAACAAAGCGCCAATAGACTTCCAAACTTCCTCTCCCGACTTTTTATCCGACGGAGCCTTGTCAAGCTCTTCAAAGAAGAATCCTCCGAGCTGATAAGCTAAGATACCCAAAAATATCATTTGCGAAAAACCCGATAAAAGGACAGTGTTCAAATCCATTCTCCCGTTATTCCAAGATCCAAACAGAAACATGGGCTTATCGAAAACAGCTTGCAAATTCACCTCTGCCTTTCCTTCAGACAAAAATTGGACAACAAACCGAAGAATCAAAAAAAGCAATGGAATGAGAAGGGAAAACTTAAACAACAAGGGTAACAAACGCCCGGAATACTTTCGAAAAAAAGAAAAAGTATCCACAAATAATTCTCCTCCACTTCTGGGCTTGTCATAACGTATGGCTTGAAAAGCATCGGGAGTTAATCTGCCCGGAGAAGAGATAAGTGCTCCTCGCTTACGACCGATTTTAATCGGCAAGTACACGTAATAATAAATCACAAATGCCAGGCAGAGCAAAATAAAAAAGCCTCTAATCCACTGAGGTGCTTGGGTATAACGCGAAAAAAAGCCCTCAACAAAAGCTGCTATGAGCGTAAGAGGAACAATACCCATCAAAATCTGCACGCCCCGACGAGCCGAACGACGAAAAGATTTTATACGGGAAAGCGTTCCCGGAAAAAGTAAGCCCATCCCCATCGTCAAACCCGCAGCACCGGAAATTACCGCAGCCGACATCTCCAAGGTACCGTGCAACCAAATCGTCAAAAAAGACGTCCAAAACAAATCCCGCTCAATAAAAAAATACTGAAACGTGCCTACCATGATGCCGTTGTACAACAAGATGGCTAAACTGCCAATTCCAGCAAAGAGACCTGAAAAAAAAGTCAGCATATTCACCCATAAATTGTTCATGGCAATGCCCACAGACATGCCCAAAGCATCTCTGCTCCGGTAAACGGCCAAAGGGTCCCCCGAAGCAATATTCTCCTCCGTCATCATCACATAGCCATCCCCCAGGATGAATCGGGCAAAACCGGGATCATATATACTGGAAAAAACTCCAATCAAAACACTGAGCGCAAAAAACAGAAAAGACAGACGCATCGCTCCACGAGCCTCATACACCAGCAAGGGAAGATCTTCAGCCCAAAAACGAACAAAATCAGATTTGCGCACTTTCCTGCGCTTGTACAAGTTGTCAAAAATTTTGCGGGCCAGAGTATTCAGATAAACGCGTACCGAACGAAAACGATAAAAAGTCTGAGCATAGGACAAATCGTCACTGACCTTCACAAACAACTCACCTAAATCCGAAGGATCAGCCTGCTTTTCCTCAAGCAAAACCTCCAGCTCCTCCCACTTTCTTTTGTTTTGGTCGATGAAATCTCGTTCTCGCATGGGGTAAAAATACAACTTTTACTATATTTGAGCCAAAATCCTCCAAAGCCATGCCAGCAACGCTATTTATAGTAACCCCACAACAAGTACGCATCGAGTACGAACTGGCAACACTTGGAGAGCGCTTCATCGCCAAAATCATCGACATCCTTCTCTTCTCTGTCGCCTATTACTTCTTTACTTATATCTTTTTTGAGCTGACAGCAGCAGCTCTACAAGATACATGGTTCACCTTATACCTTTTCTTTTTCTTCCTGCCTCTCTTCAGCTTTTTGCTCTACCATTTTCTTTTTGAACTTTTTAAAAACGGACAGACGCCTGGAAAAATGTTGCTCTCCCTGCGCGTCGTACCCCTCGATCAGTGGGAGCCCAAGCTCAGTCACTATGCGCTAAGGGCAATCTTTCTCATACCCGACCTCATCATGAGCATGGGTATCTTCGGCGCCCTGTTCATCAGCGGCTCCCCCCTGAGACAACGCATGGGAGATCTGACAGCCCATAGCGCTGTAGTTCGCCTGAAAACACAGCGCACTTTCTCTATAACAAATATATTAAAAATAAATAACAAGAAAATCAAAAAAATCACCTGGCCTCGCCTCAAAGAATTGACCGATGAAGACATGCTTCTCGTCAAAGAAACACTCCAACGCTATAAACTCTACAACAACAAGAGCCACCGCCAAGCGCTGCAACAACTGTGCGTAAAGATGGCAGAACTACTGCAGACAGAGCCCCCCAAACCCAAAGACAGAGAAAAGTTTCTCAAACGCATACTCAATGAATACGTGCTGATTACGCGCTAAAAAAGTTAAACGCTTTCGCGCTCCAGCTCAAAAGTATCGTCATCGTCGGTAGCAGCCCCACTTGTCTTCTCCCAAATCCAAACCAAAAACACCGAAACGTATTCCAAGGCAACTATCCATAAGTTTTCAGTATAAACCGGATAGCTGTAGTTGATGTAAGTCCAACTTATGGCATAGGACCACCACAAAATAAAATAAGGGGGCGATTTGCGAAAAAAAACAGCTAACAAAACGGGAAAACTCAAGTACCAAGGATGTACAATGGTTGCAAAAAGTAAATAAATCACAAAAGACCAAAAGCAAGTCTCAAGAAAATCTCTAAAATCTCCACGCCTCCGCCACCAGGCAAGCCCCAAAATGATTAAGCCCGCCATCACGCCCAGCAAAGGCCCCAGGCGATGGATGTCGTTGTAACCCAATTGCAGATAGCGCAGCCAACGCAACAGATAATACACCGAAGCATTAAACTCAAATTTTCTAAAATACAAATCCAGGCTTTCGCCAAAATGACTGACAAAAAAACCGTGAAAAAACGGCCAAAACAACAGCAAAAGGGCCACAAGAAGGGTTCCAAACCAAGGCAAAACCAAAAAACCGCTTTTCTTCTGCCGAATAACATTTGGCGAAAG
>Ga0256839_1000986_pt1 | contig 35839 bp, 26 predicted proteins | sample 354166metaG_FD_185968 | JGI IMG/M metagenome (GOLD analysis project Ga0256839, IMG submission 185968) | Hydrothermal vent microbial communities from Mid Atlantic Ridge, Atlantic Ocean - 354-166 | ecosystem: Environmental > Aquatic > Marine > Hydrothermal vents | place: Atlantic Ocean: Mid...
CTGTACTATTGCGAGTTTGCTCTCGTTCGTGACGTTGCGTACCCGAGCAACAAGGTGAATGTCATCCCGAGTGATGATCTCGCTCTTCTCGCCATTCTAAACTCTCGCACTATGTGGTGGCTGATGCATCGTCACTTCGTGGGGATGAAGGACGGCGCCCTCTCAGTCGATGTCGAAGCGCTCGGCCGACTACCGGTCCCCCCGCTCATGGAGACGATGCATGACACCCTCGTCGACTGGGCCTCAAGGCTGGTGGACTTCGCGGCACACAGACACGCCGGGGAAACCGAGTCGGACGTGGAGCTGGTACCAGACCGCAACATCGCTCTTGCTGAAATGGTCATCGACGCCGTCGTTGCGCAGGCCTTTGGGCTGTCGCAGTCCGAGCGCGAGATCATCAGAGCGTCACTTCCTCAAAGAGACCCAATTGAGGTGGCAACACGCTCCTTGACAAACAGCGACTGCGAGATGCTCGCACGCGAGGCCGATCGCATCGCAGGTACGCATCTGACAGCTGCAGCCGCTTCAGCACGGAGCGAGTTGGAAAGCGGCGCGTGGGAGCGGCCGATGCAGGATCCGCGTGCTGAAGCAGGCGCTGCGCTGGCTGCGGTTCTCAAGACATTGGATTGCCCGACGCCGGCACGTACGGTGCGTCTGGCTACCATCCTCGTCTTGGAGCCGCGGCTCGCGACTCCCTCATTCGACGCGGCAGAGGCTCGGCTGTGGCGCCGGCTAGTGGGCGCGGAAGCAGAGCCGCTTCCGTCTGGAATCGCGTCCTTCATGCCTCCGGCCGACCACGCGTGGGGTGCGGCGGTCCGCCAGCTCCGAGGAAGTGGGATGCTCGTCGAGGATTCCGCCGCCAACACCTGGGCGCCTGGACCGGGGCTGGACGCCATCGAAACGGAGGGCTGGCCTGACGGGCGCGCCAGGATGATCCGGCGTCTCCTCCAAGGCCGCGATGAACGTGAGCTGGAGCAGCGGCTCCCCGAAGCTGTCCGGAGGTGGATCGATGCCGCGGCAGCTTGACCTGGTGACGAGGCCTGGGCTGCGGGTGACTCCCAAGCCCAATCGCGCTGAGCCCACCCTCTGGGTGAGGCGCCTTGTCATCTGGAGCGAGCCGGGCATCGTGCTGCGGGACATCACCCTCCGCCCTGGCCTCAACATCGTGTGGTCGCCTGACCCTGCGGACCGCGGCACGGCGGACGATGCCACTGGAGCCCTTGGGCACGGGAGCGGGAAGACGCTCTTCTGCCGATTGCTTCGCTACTGCCTCGGCGAGGATCGCTTCGCGACGGATGCCCAGCGCGACCGGATCGCTCTCGCCTTAAAGGAGGGGATGGTCGGAGCCGAGGTGATTGTGGATGGCACTTCCTGGTCCATTGTCCGGCCTCTCGGCCTGGGACGAACGACTGCCGCGGTGCCGAACGGCAACCTGGACGAGTTGGCCGCCAGCAAGGTGGACGCCACCGGGATGGCACCGTTCCTGGAGGCTGTCCAGGGCGCGGTGCTTCCCGAAGAAGTCGCCGCTCTCGTACCTGGAGGAAGCGATCACCGGGCGTGGTTGGTCGCTCTCGCATGGCTGACGCGAGACCAGGAATGCCGTTTCGGGAGCGTACTCGACTGGCGGTCGACGGCGTCGGAGTCCGGCTCCCCGGCTCGAGGTCTCTCCACGACGAAGACGTTGGACGCCTTGCGGGCTCTCGTTGGCGCCATCGCCCCCGAGGAGCACGCGCTTCGTCTGGAGGTCGACGAACTACAGCGCGCTCGAACCGCCGCTGAACGGGAGGCTGCCCACCGCCAATGGGATGCGGCCCGGAAGCGAACGTGGCTCGCCAAGGCCTTGTCCTTGGACCAGGACGACGTGCCGCCGGGGGACTTGGCGGTCGAGGTCTTCAAGAAGACGGCGCGAGAGCAGCTCGCCCGCGTCGCGCAGGTCGATCCGTCCACCGACGTGGCGGACCTCGAAGCCCTCCGGACCGAGTACGACCACGCGAGGACCCGTGTTGAGGCTCTCACCAAGGAGGTGGCCGAAGCCGACGCGCGGATGCCGGAGATCGAGCGACTGGTGACGCACATCAAGGGCGAGCTTCCCGGCCTGTCGTTTTCAGCCCTGGAAGCCCAGCAACCCATCTGCCCGGTCTGCGAGGTCCCCATCGACCGTGCCCTCGCCAAGGGCTGCAAGCTTTCCCACAAGCTGCCGGACCTGGACGAAGTGCGGAGGCGCAGAGAGCAGCTTCAAAGAGACCTCGACGAAGAGACGAAGCGTTTGGCGACTAGCAAGACGAACAGGGCGCGGGCCGCCGATGAGCTTGCTACCGCTACGCAACAAGCGGATGCACTTCGCCAACGGCTGCGTGCTGCCGAGCGTGCGCGAGAAGACCGGAGGGACGCCTGGTACACGGCGAGGCGCCTGATCGACGACGCCGACGGGTTTGGAGAGTTGCTGCACGCGCGAAATGCAGCGACGGCCGAGGCCCATCGGTTGGACTCTGTCATCGAAGCGAAGCGTGAACAGGCTGCCGCATTCCGTGACGAGCGGGCCCGGGTGTTCCGCCGCATCTCCGCTGCGTTCGACGCCATTGTGCGCGACCTCGCGGGCGAGGAGGCGTCTGGGCGCATCGCCCTCGATGGGAACGGCTTGCACCTCACCGTCGAGCTTGGCGGCGAGCGGTCCACCGCCGCCATCGACTCGCTGAAGGTGCTCGCCTTCGACTTGGCCGTCCTGTGCGTGAGCATAGAAGGGAGCACGCATCTCCCGGCGTTCCTCGTTCACGATAGCCCGAGAGAGGCGGACCTCGGACTCAGCGCCTACCATCGCCTGTTTCGACTCGCCCGCGCACTCGAAGATGTCGGAGAGGATCCACTCTTCCAGTACATCGTGACCACGACAACCCGGCCACCCGCAGAGCTGAACACCGAGCCGTGGCTACGACTGACCCTCAAGGGCGCCCCGGCAGATCGTCGCCTACTTCGAAAGAATCTTTGACCGATGCCCAGTGGAGACGCGACACGATGAGCACGATCAGCAACACCTTCCGCACTGGAGAGTCGAGCGGCCCGAGACCGCAGTTCGGATACGTTGATGCGTGACCTCGATCACCAGATCGCCGCCGGCGAGTCCGAGACGCTTGAGCTGAAGCGCTCGACCGCGCAGCTCGGCGCCGCTGGCAAGACGCTCTGCGCCTTCCTCAACGGCCAGGGTGGCAAGGTGGTCATCGGCGTCGCTGACGATGGGAAGATCGTCGGCCAGAAGGTCTCGGACAAGACGCGGCGCGAGATCGCGGCGATGCTCGACCGCTTCGAGCCGCCCGCGCCGGTGGATGTCGAATACGTGGACCTTCCGAGGAGCAACAAGAAGGTCATCGTGCTCTGCGTCCAGGCGCAGGAGGAGACCAGGCCCTTTGTCTTCGACGGGCGGCCGTACCAGCGCGTGCAGAGCACGACGTCGGTCATGCCCCAGGAGCGCTACGACCGGATGCTCCTCGAGCGGGCCCACGCGCGCCATCGGTGGGAGAACCAGCCCGCGGTCGACGTGACGCTCGATGACCTCGATCATGAGGAGATCCTGCGCACCCGCGAAGCCGCGATCCAGCAGCGGCGCATCTCGGCCGGCACGAGCACCGACATGGGCGACATCCTCGACCGGCTGGGCCTGCGGCGCGAGGGCGTGATCACCCAGGCCGCGCAGATCCTCTTACGGCACGCGCTTTCTGCCCGACTACCCGCAGGGCATGCTCAAGATGGGGCGCTTTCGCGGAACCAAGATCACCGGCGACATCCTCGACAACCGCCAGGAGCACCTGCATGCCTTTGCCATGGTCCGCGAGGCCATGGCCTGGCTCGATCGCACCCTGCCGCTGGCCGCGCACTTCCCGCCCGGCAAGATCTTCCGCGAGGACCGGCTGCCCGTGCCGCCCGAGGCGCTGCGCGAGGTCCTGCTCAACGCCGTCATGCACCGGGACTACTCGCGGCCGAGCAGCTACGTGGCCGTGGCCGTCTTCGACGACCGGATCGAGGTCCGCAGCATGGGTGGGCTGCCCAGCAGCGTCACCGCCGAGTCGCTCTCGGGCGAGCACCGAAGCGTGCTTCGCAACCCGCTCATTGCCGAGGCATTCCACCGCACGGGCGCGGTCGAGGTGTGGGGCCGCGGCACCAACCGGGTGTTCGAGGCCTGCGAGCGCTACGGCCTCGAACCGCCCACCTTCGCGGAGGACGGTGGCTTCGTGATCGTCACCTTCCGGGCGCAGATCGGGCCCATCCCCCAAGTCGAGGGACCAAGTCGGGACCAAGTGGGGACCAAGTCGGGCCTAAGTCGGCACCAGGTCCAAGTCCTTGAAGAAGCGTTGGAGCCTCGCGCCATCGGGGATCTGATGCAGCTCTGCGGTCGGAGCAACCGCACCAAGTTCAGGGACCAAGTGATACGCCCCCTCCTCGAGGCCGGCCTGCTCGAGATGACCATCCCGGACAAGCCGCGCAGCTCGCAGCAACGCTATCGGACGACCGAGGCCGGCAAGCGGTTGCTGAAGAAGGACAAGTGAAAGGAGACCGCCCCGATGAGCATTGAGTCACTCGCTTCGATCATCGCCGGCGGTCAGCCGCCAGCGGTCAGCCGGGACACGCTCGCCGAGCAGACGCGGGACGCGATCGACGGGCTCTTTGGCAGCCGATACCAGGCGCGGTCGCGCTACTCGGCGCGGGTGGCGCTCATGCCCGGCGCCGATGCGGTGTCGTTTGCCGGGTTCGTACACGAGGACAGCCCGACCAGCGGCGTGTACGGCGGGATGTCGCTTGTCTGGTTCCCCATCGAGGCGACGGATGACGAGCCCGCCGGAAGCCTGCTGACCTTCGTCTGCGGCACGCGCGGCCTCGCGCCTGACGAACAGATCCTGGGTCGGCCGGGGCACGCTAGGCACCTTCAGGCGCTGCGTCGCTACCTGGGCAGGGAGCACGGAGCGGCGGTCTGGGTGAAGCACGACCCCACCAACCTCACCGAGCCCTTCCCCAAGGTGCTCCGTCCCAGCTTCGCCCGCTTCAAGCAGGTGCTCGACCGCTATGGAAACTACATCTACGCGGCGGTCCTCGTGCCCCGCGACTCCGAGCGCGCCCGCGGCGTCGTGTCGGCGTTCGTCGACTTCTACGCCTGGGAGCGCGGCTGGACGCCACTCAAGGCGGCCAAGCCCGAGACCGACGCGCTGAAGAACGCGCTGCGCGGGCACCTCTTCCCCCGTGTGGGCAAGGACGAGGTGCACGCGCTGCTGCGGGAGCGGCGCTTCGTGATCCTCCAGGGCCCGCCCGGTACCGGCAAGACTCGGCTTGCCGCAGAACTGCTGGCGAGCAGGTTCGAAGGCAGGGGCATGGCCGTGCAGTTCCATCCCGCGGTCACCTACGAGACCTTCGTGGCCGGGATCTCGCCGGACGTGGAGCAGAGCGCGCTGCGCTTCCAGGTCAAGGGCGGCTGGCTCGTCGAGGCGGCCCGGCAGGCGAAGGAGGGAGACTTTCTCCTGGTCATCGACGAGATCAACCGGGCCGACCTCGGGCGCGTGCTCGGCGAGGCGATCTACCTCTTCGAGTCGCGCGAGATCGCCCGCGGCGAGGGGCGCACGGTCAGGCTGCCGCACGGGCTCGACGACGGCACGGACACGCTGGAGATCCCCCAGGGGCTCTTCCTGCTCGGCACCATGAACAGCGCCGACCGCTCCATCGCCATCCTCGACCTGGCGGTGCGGCGTCGGTTTGCCTTCGTGGACGTGTGGCCCGATATCGGCGTCGTCGCCGACCAGGGCCGACAGCTCGCCACCGAGGCCTTCGGGCGGCTGCTCGACGTTTTTGCCCAGTACGCGCCCGACGACGCGCTGGTGCTGGTCCCCGGCCACGCATACTTCCTGGCCGACAGCGACGAGGAGCTCATTCGCCGGCTGCGCTTCGAGCTCATGCCGCTGCTCATCGAGTACCTCCAGGAGGGGCGGCTCGGGGCCTGCGAGAGCGAGCTGCGCGCCTATCTCGACTGGCTCGAAGGAGAGATCGCCCGGCATGGCGCAAGCGCGTAGAGCACGGCGTCGTCAGCCGGTCTTCGTCTCGGCGTGGAAGCCGAAGCAGCGGCCCTTGCTAACGCTTTCGGATCAGGGCGCGCCGGTGACCATCGAGCCGGGGCTCTTCGGCATCGGCGGGCGGGACCGGAGCTGGAACGCCCACGCCGAGAACTTCATCAGCGCCAACCGCCCGCAGCTCGCGGCCCTCGACGTTCGACCCGAGCTCGCAGCAGAGACCCACGAGATCGCCCTGCGACTTTGCCCGGGCGGCACGGTGGGCGCCATCCCGCTGCGCACACCCGACACGCGCAAGGTCGCCGGCGGCGTGGTGGTGCGCCCGCGCTTTGGCTGGGACGGGATCGGTCCACTCTTGCAGCAGATCGGCTGGGTCGCCTCGCCGCGCGTGCTCGAGATGCCGCTGGTTCCCGGGAGCGCCCGCGAGGTGCCGCCCTGGGTGCTGGCAGGCCCCGTGCTCCAGCGGCTGGCGAGCCTGCTGCGCGAGATCCGAAAAGGCTTTCGCATGCACGAGGAGGTCCGCCAGGCGCCGCGCGGGCAGATCCTCTGGCAGCGCTACGTGACCGAGCAGATGAGCCGCGGTGCCTTCCACCAGGTGCCGTGCCGTTTCCCGGAGCTTGGCCCAGACGCGCTACTACGCGCCTACCTGCGCTGGGGCCTCGAACGAGTGCACCGGTCGCTCGTGCCCTACGCCGTGATCGACCTGATCGCGCGGCGGCTCTCCGAACAGGCCGAGGGGTTGCTCAACAGCCTGAAGGACACCAGCGCCCGCGCCCCCGACCGCCGAACGCTGGACCAACTCATGCGCGGCGTCGGCCTGCCGTCGGCCGTGCTCCAGCGAGGCCTGCAAGCGCTCGGCTGGATCGTGGACGAGCGGGGCCTCGCGGGTGCGGCCGAGACCAACGGGCTCGCCTGGGCCTTACCCATGCATGAGCTCTTCGAGCGCTGGGTGGAGCACGTGGCGTGCATCTGGGCCCGCGAGTTCGGCGGGGAGGTGCTCACCGGACGATCCGACGAGACCGTGGTTCCGATCGAGTGGGATCGCGGCGCCCACGGCAGCCTGCGCAGCCTCGTGCCCGACCTCGTCGTCCGCCACCAGGATCACGTCTACGTCATCGACGCCAAGTACAAGGGCCACTTCCAGGAGTTCGACGATGCCCGCTGGCTCGCGCTCTCCAAGGAGCTTCGCAACGAGCATCGCCACGATCTGCATCAGGTCCTCGCCTACGCCTCGCTCTTTGGCGGCGCCGAGATCACCGCGATCCTCGTCTACCCCATGTTCGAGCGAACTTGGTCCCGGCTGGCCGAGGTCGGGCGGACCGTGATCCAGGCATCGCTGTCCGGGGCTGGGCGACCGATCCGCCTCGCGCTTGCTGGCGTCCCGGTTCGGCTGCCCGAGGGCGTGTCCGTCGCCACGGTGGCGCGGACCCTCGACGCGCTGCGCGCATCCGAGACCCTGGCCGGAGAAGCGGCATGAAGGGCTACGTCGCCGTCACCGATCCCGGGTGGTACGAGCACCTCGCCCAGGAGCCCGGTCTGGCTCTGCCCCGATTTCTTGGACAACTCCGATAAGGCAAAAGGATGTTCCGAAGCATGTCCAAGAAGGAGTCCTCAGGAGCACGAAGGCGGTTTACCGCCGAGCACGAAGCCCAGGTCGTTCGGCTCTGCCAGCAAACCGGGAAGACGGCGTACGCGGTCGCGACCGAGCTTGGCCTTGCTCCCAACTCGGTCACGAGGTGGGTCCGCCAGGCGCAGATCGATGCGGGCGGTGGGGGCGAAGGTCCGCGGACCACGGCCGAGCGCGAAACGTTGGCGGCGCTGCGACGTGGGAACCGAACGCTCCGCCAGGAACGAGACAACCTGCGGAAGGCCATCGTGCTTTTCGCAAGGGCGGGTACGGCGTGACCGCAGACATGCACGTTGTCACCACCGAGGCCAAGGCTTCGCTCACCGCGGTCTGCAAGGCCCTCGGAGCCCGCCTCGCAGCGACTACAACAGACGGACGCGCAAGCCCAGTCCGCGACGATTCGACACCCGGCGGCTCGACGTCGAGGCTGCAACGCCGACCTCGCACTTCAGGCCCTCGACCAGGCCGTGGCACGACACGCCCCGGGGCCGGGCCTACTCGGCCACACCGATCGGGGCTTCACCTACACAGCGGACGCCTATCCGAGACGACTTCGCGACAGGCAGGCCGTCGTCCGGGTACAAAACCCCGGACCAAGTTCATCGACGCACCACGGCGCGAGGGGCCCGCGCTGCGTACGCAGCCATTCCAAGAGATCGGGGCAACTCCATGCGGGCGCTACGTCTCCTCTGGAAGACCGAGCCTCGCGGCCAAGACCTGGCGTACGAAGACCGCTTGTGCGCGATCGGTTGCCACGAGTTCCAGGACACGGGCCCGCGTCTGGGGCTCGCATCCCAGGATCGTGGCTGCCTTCATGGCGTAGTCATACGCCTCGTGGACGTCGAGATCGGTGACGTCGTAGCCCCACCCCTCGGCGAGCCACCGCAGCGACGCCAGCGCGACCTCGAGCGCGAAACTGGGATCGTCGGCCACGTGGTCTCGCGCAGCTCGATTCAGGGTCCTCGGGTCGCAGGGTGAGCGGTCGGCCAGACGCACCGCGAGGTCACGGAGCCCAAGTCGCCTGGCCGTGGCGAACCATTTGCCCTCGTCGCCGGGCGTGGACCGGATCAGGTCGGCGAGGATTTCCACCGGATCCTTGCTCGGATACTTCCTGGCGATGGTACGGAAGGTGGCGAGCCGGGTCGTGGCCTGGTTCGCCAGGATGGCGTAGCGGTCGTACGCCTCTTCGATGCGGCCGGCGGCGAGCAGGATTTCCTCGCACAAGCAGGCGACACGGATCGCGTCGCTCGGACCGCACGAGGCCTCCGCGTACTCGATGGCCTCATCGACACGACCCATGGCAGCGAGGGCACGCACGCCGTACCCGCGGTCGGGCCACCATCGGAGGCGCGCGCGTTCGATCAGGTCGAGCAGTTCCTCGTACCGCCCCGCGGCCAACAGGCAGGACAGACACGCCGAGGTGCCGTGGAAGAAGCCGCCGAGCTTCGGATCGGATCTCGACGCCATCTCGACGAAGGGCGCGAGCCGATCGGCCCACTCCGAGGCGACCTCGGGCGACCCGCACAGCTCGCCCCATGCGTCGCCCAGGGCCTCGATGTAGGGGATCGTGTCGGCCTCGTGGGCCGCCCACAGCCTCTCGAGCCAGCGTTGCCGCGTCTTCGCATCCACCGGGGCCCGGGCGATGATGGGCACGACGGCGTCGATGGCCCTGTTCACCGCGGCGCCGATGGCGCCGGACGAACTATCGACCCGCTCGAGTGCCGGCGACACCTTCTCCAGGAAACGTACCGCCCCCTCCGCAGCGACGACGGGCTCCTTGCGCGCCACCTTCTTGATCTCGGAAACGGCCTCCTCGATGCGCTTGATGGCCGGCTGGGAACGCCACCCGAAGGCCCGCGCCCGAAAGCGCGCCGCGAAGGTCCACCGGTGCCGCCCTGCCTTGGTCATGCGCCCCCCGGGTGCTCGACGAACTCGCGTCGAATCGCTGGGAAACGCCCACACCGCGAACGAATCCCGGCGCCCCACCGACGGCGATCGGGCGTCGGTTCGATCGCCGCGCAGGCCGCGAACCGTTGGACCGCACGCCCTTGCAACTCGTGCGCTGCAAGGGGCGCCTCGTCCAGGCATTCGCAACCCCCGCACGCGCCGTCGGTCACGACCTCGGCCGCCGCCTCGGATGCCGCGAGGACGGTCTTCCCGTCGGTGTCGAAGCCGAGCATCTCCTCGCCCATTGTACATGGACCAAGGTCGATCTCTCCACCGCCCACGGCGATGCGCCACGCTCGAAGGATCTGGGCGGCGGCCGGGCCCTCCTTGCCGAGCACCGCGCTCGATCCCCGTCGCAGGCCATCGTCGATCACCGGCGAGTCCGCGTCGCCCGCACGTCGGGCGGGTTCGACGAAAACGGACACTTCGGACACCTCGCCGCGAGACGAACCGCGACGTATCCACCTCGATCCACGAGCAGCCGCGCGATCGATGACGAGCCTCGTGACGCATCCGGGCATACCGTCACCGAACATCCGCCGATGAGGTCGCAAGGTCCGTTTCTCTCTGGGGACCAAAGGGGTACGAACCGGGGGGGGCCGGGGGCATCGTCCCCCGCAGGTCAGCACTCGCCGGGGCGGATGCGGAAGACCAGGGCGTAGAGCACCGGGACGACGAGCAGGGTCAGCGCCGTACCGAAGCCCAGGCCGAACACGATGGTCACCGCCATGGACGCGAAGAAGGCGTCCGACAGCAGCGGCAGCATCCCCAGCATCGTCGTCAGCGCCGCCATCACCACGGGTTGCACGCCGCATCCACAGGTCCACCATGATCTGCGGGCGCGTCGAGGCGGGGAAGAAACTCTGCTCCACACCGCCGAAGCCCACCACCGCCGCCGCCAACAGCCCCACCGCACCCAGCGCCGCCCACCCCCGGCGCGGCAAGAGCACCCCCAGCAACCGCCGCACCCCCCGACCCATGAAGCCGCCGTCGGATGCCTCGCCGGCCTGCTTCGGCGGGCGCAGGAACATGGCGCACAGCACGGGCGTGACCGTCACCGCCGTCACCCAGCTAAGGCCCAGGGCATACATGATGACGTAGTACAGCGACCGGCAGTACTCGCCCGTGCCGTCGTTCGAGGTGCCGATCGCCGCGAAGCTCAGGATCGCGATGGCCGTCGCCATCAAGAGCGGCACGGCCGTCTGCCGCACGACCGCCTCGGACGCCGCCTCGACCCGCTGCCCCCGCGCCATGCCCGCCAGGGTGCCGTCCACCACCACGATGGCGTTGTCCACCAGCATCCCCAGCGCGATGACCAGCGCCCCCAGGGAGATCCGTTCGAGCAAGATCCCCTGGGCGTACATCAACAGGAACGTGCCGCAGATCGTCAGCAGCAGCACGGCCCCGATGAGCAGGCCGCTGCGCAGCCCCATGAACAGCAGCAGCACCACCACCACGATGGCCACGGCCTCCACCAGGTTCACCACGAACGCCCCGATGGCCTCGGTCACCGCCTTGGACTGCAACGCGATCACGTGGAACGACACGCCCAGCGGCTGCAGATAGGTGATCTCGGCCATCTTGCGCTCGAGCGCCTGGCCCATGGTCACCACGTTGCCCCCCGGCGCCGTGGAGATCGCAAGCCCCACCGCCGGCGCCCCGTCCACCCGCAAGAGCACGTCGGGCGGATCCCGAAACACCCGCCGCACCCGCGCCACGTCGCCCAGGCGCACCAGCCCGCCCCCCGGCGCCGCCACCTGCAGGTCCGCCAGGTCCGCCACCGCGTCGCCGGCCTGCACCGGGACGAAACGCACGTACGACGGACCCACCGCCACGCGCCCGGCATCGGCCACCAGGTTGCGCGCGCGCACCACCTCGGCGATGGCCGCCGGCGAGCCCCCGAGCTGCGCCACCCGGTCCGACTCGAACGCCACCTCCACCGCCTCCTCGCGCGCGGCGAACAGCTCCACCTTCGCCACGTCCTCCACCACGAGCAGCTCCTGCTGCAGGCGCTCGGCGTAGACGCGAAGCTCCGACAGCGAGTACTCGTCGCCGGTGATCGCCACGAACACCCCGTACACGTCGCCGAAGTCGTCGCGCACCAGCGACGGTCCCGCCCCGGGCGGCAGCCGGCCCTGGGCGTCGCCCACCCTGCGCCGCAGCTCGTCCCACACCTGCGGCAAGGTGGTGCGGTCGTACTGGTCGCGGATCGTCACCGTCACGATGGATCGGCCCGGCTCCGACCGCGACCGCACGTGGTCCACCTGGGCCATGGCCTGCACGGCGCGCTCGATCTCGTCGGACACCTCGCGCGCCACCTCGTCGGCCGTCGCGCCCGAGTAGGGCGTGACCACCACCGCGTCCTTGATTGTAAACTCCGGATCCTCCAGGCGGCCGAGCCGCGAAAACGCCCACAGGCCCCCCACCAGCAGCAGGAGCGCGAACACGAGCACGACCGTGCGGCCGCGCAGGGCCAGCGTCGCGGGGTTCACCGGGCCCGCTCGACGCTCCCGTAGAGATCCTCGAACCGCCGCACCACCTGGCCTTCCGAAAGCTCGTGCACCCCGCTGGTCGCGATCTCGTCCCCGGCCGCCAGCCCCGAGACGACCTGCACGCGATCGCCACGGACTTCCCCGAGCTGCACCGGCGCGGCCGTCACGGCCAGGGTCTTCGGGTCGATCTTCCACACCCGCGCCTCGCCGTCGGGCGTGGACCACACGGCCTGGGCGGGCACCTCCAGCGGTGCGGCTGCGGCCGCACCGGCAGCCTTCACCGGCTGCACCTCGATGGTGGCCGTCATCCCCGGCAAGATGTTCACCCCCTCCGGTGCCTCGATGCGCCAGGTGACCTCGTAGGTCCCGGTCTCGGGGTCCGGCGACGTGGCGGCCTCGGAAAGGCGCGCCGGGACCGTCTCGTCCGGCAGGGCGTCGAACCGCGCCGTGGCCTGGATCCGGTCGGCGAGCGCTTCGAGGGAGGCAGCATCGCCGGCTTGGGCCATGTCGCGCTCGGGCACCTGCGTAACCACCTCGAGCCCGCCCGCTCCCTGCAGCACCACCACCGGCTGCTTGGCCTGGACCGCCTGGTGGTTCTCGACGGCCACGCGGGCCACGACGCCGGCAAACGGCGCCCGCAGCACCGCATCCTCCACCGCCTTGCGGGTGAGCGCGGCCTCGGCCTGGGCCTCGCCGAGCTGGCGCCGGGTGACGTCCTGCTCGGCGGCGGACACGATCCCCTTGGCCCCGAGCTCCCGCGTGCGATCGTGCTCGACACGGGCCTGCCGCAGCCGCGCCTGCGCGCCGAGCAGCTGCGCCCGCAGGTCGCGGTCGTCGAGCCGTGCAATCACCTGCCCCGCCTCGACCTTCTGACCCTCCGTCACCGAAAGGGCCACCAGCTTGCCGGGCACCTCGAAGCTGAGCTCCGCGTGCTCGGCCGCCTGCACGACGCCCGGCCAGCGCAGCACCCTCCCGGAGGTCTCTCCCACGACGAAGGTCTTGACGGGCCGGGCGACCGGCGCGGCGGGCGGGGGCGCCTCGGTCTCCCCGCAGCCCGCGGCGAACACGACCCCCAGGACCAGGGTACGAACGGCTCGGCGCACCCCCCGGACATAGCACGGCGGCGGCACTCCCGAAACCGTACCCCCTGCCCGATCCGGGACGGGTCGCCGGCGGGCGCGCCGGCCGTGTCTCGAACCTTGGACGCAGCCGTCCGTCCCGAACGGTCCCTTCGCGCCGGGCCGTTCACCCCCCGACGCTCCCAGGCGGATCGAGCCCCGCTGCTATGGTTTGCGCGGCTGCGCCGCCATGGCCCTGATCGTGCACCGCGCCCACCGGGTCGAGCGCCTCGTCGAGGCGCTGGCGGCGTTCCTCGACGCCCATCGGCCCGCGGACCCGTTCGAGCCGGTGCCCGTGCTGGTGGGCAGCCGCGCGATGGCCTCGTGGCTGCGGCACGAGCTCGCCACGCGCCGCGGGGTGGCGGCCGGCCTCCTGTTGCCCCTGCCGCGCCGGGGGATCACGGCGGCGGTCACCGCCTGCCTGAACCGGGCCCCCGCCATCCGGATCGAACCCGACCGCTCGGATCCGTTCGACCCCGACCCCCTCGCCCTGCGCCTGTTGGAGATCCTCCACGCGGAGAAGGACGGGGCACCGGCCGAGTTCGCCCGCGCGATCACGACCCGCGAGGAGGACGGCGCCGTCGTGGCCGACCGCCGAGCCTTCGCCTTCGCCCGGCAGGTGGCGCAAGTGCTCGACCGGCTGTTGTACGAGGCCCCGGATCTCGCTGGTCGCCTCGCCGACCGCGGGCGCCCGGTCGAGACGTTCCTCGCGCGCCTGCTGCGCGCCGCCGGCGCCCTCGACCATCCCGAAAGTCCGGTCGTGCGTCACCACGCCCTTTCCGAGCGCGCCGCCGCGCCGGCCGGTCGTGCCCCACCCCACCTGCTGTTGTTCGGGATCTCCACCCTGCGCCCCGGCGACCGCGCCCGCCTGCGCCGGCTCGCACGCATCCTCGACGTGCACCTGTTCTCCGTGGTGCCCACGCCCCACTTCTTCCTGACGGGGCCGCACGCCCGCGCGGGCGAGCATCCCGAAAACCCCCTGCTCGCGGCGCTCGGGCACGGCAGCCGCGCCCTGCTCGACCTGGTCACGGAGGAGGAGGGCTTCGACCTCGACGTGCGGGAGCGCGACCACTTCGCCGAGGCCCCCGCGCCGGCCTCGCTGCTGCACAGACTCCAGAGGTGGATCTTCGACGCCGGTCCGCTCCCGGAACCCGGCGCCCCTCGCTGGGCCGCCGACGACTCCATCACGTTCCACGCCGCCCCCGGCGCGTTGCGCCAGTGCGAGGTGGTCCGGGACCTGTTGATGGCCGCCTTCGCCGAGGACCCCACCCTCATGCCGCGGGATGTCGTGATCCAGACGCCGCAGCCCGCCGTCTACGCCCCGCTGCTTTCGCTGGTGCTCGGCCGCCGCGTTCCGGTGGAGGCGACCGGTCGGCAGACCGACCCCGAAGCGCGCGTCTTTCCGGCGATCCCCGTGGCGGTCAGCGACCTCGGCCTGCGCGAGCGCAACGTCGCGGCCCAGGTCCTCCTGACCCTGCTGGCGCTCGCGGCCGGCCGCCTGCGGGCGCCCGACGCCGCCGACCTGTTCGGCCTCGAAGCGGTGCGACGCGCGCTCGACGTCCCGCCCGACGGCGCCGAGACGTTCGCCCGCCTCCTGGCCGAAAGCGGCTTCACCTGGGGCGCGGACGCCGAGGACCGCCAGCACACGCTCGACGCCGCGGACTGGATGCCGGCGGGGGCGCGCGACCTGGTGGACGACCACGGCTCGGCGCGGTTCGCCGCCGGCCGGCTCGCCCTGGGCGCCGCGCAGCACGACCCGGACCCGCTTTGGGTGCAGCCCGCGCCCCCGCCGCTGGCGACCGTCGCGCCGGTGGAGGCGCCGGCCGGCACCCCGCAGCGCCTCGCCGCGAGCCTGGCCATGGGCCTTCGCATGCTCGAGCGCACCCGCGAGCGGCTCACCCGCCCCCGGACCGCCGAGGCGTGGGCGCGCGTCCTCGCCGAGACCCTCGACGCCTGGTGCGACCTGCCGCCCGAGCAGGCGTTCTTGCGCCGGGAGATCGACGACGTGCTCGACGCGTTCGCCCGCGACGGCGAGGGCGCCGCCGTGCGGCTGGAGGTCGGCGCGGTGCTCGACGAGCTCGAGCGGCGCTGCGACCGGCCGCTGCGCGCCGGCCGCCCGGCCACCGGCGCGGTCACGATAAGCGGCCTCGAACCCATGCGCGTGGTGCCGTTTCGCCTGGTGGTGCTCGTCGGGATGGACGACGGGGCGTTCCCCCGCACCGAGGCCCGACCCTCGTGGGATCCGCTCGCCGGCGACCCGCGCGTCCTGGCCCGGGCCGACGTCGATCGGCACATCCTGCTGGAGGCGATCCTGTCGGCCCGCGACCGCCTCGTCGTCACCTTCTCGGGCCGCGACCCACACACGAACGAGCCGCGGCCCGCGGCCGTGCCCATCGAGGAGCTCGTCGCCACCCTCGGCACGCTCACCGGCGCGGCGCGCTCCGAGCTCGTGGTGGAGCACCCGCTGCAGCCCTACGCGCGCCGGGCCTTCGAGCCGGGCCCGACCCAGAGCCCGGATCCAGGGTTCTTCGCCATCGCGCAGCGCCTCGAACGGCTCCGCACGGGCGGCGGGGCCCCAGCGGCGCGGGCGGACGGCCTGTGGGGCGCGTACGACACGCTTCGCCTGCCCCCGCCACCCGCGGCGGCCGCCGGCCTCGACCTTCGCGAGCTGACGAGCTGGCTGTACCGGCCCAACGACACGCTCGTCCGGCAGCGCCTCGCCCTGTGGCCCGACCGCGCCGCCCCCGAACCGCCCGACGTGGACCCCACGGACGCCGGCGCGCTGGACCGGGCGCACGCCGCGGCCCTGTTCGAGGACCTCCTGGCCGGCCGGGACGTCGCGGTCCAGCGCGTCCACCGGCGCCTGTGCGCCGAGGGGCAGTGGGTGCCCGGTGCGGCCGGGCGCGGCGCGTTCGACGACACCGTCCGCGCCCTTTCGGCCTTCGCGCGCGCGATCGAGGCCCTCGAACCGGCGACCGTGTCGCTCCCCGTGCACGTGGCGTGGCCCGACCGCCCCACCCTCCCCTCCGTCGCGGACACGTTGACGGGCCTGGTGGGCCGCCACGACGGCGCCGCGACCCTGTTGCTGCCCCTCCACGGCACGAAGACGCCGAGCTCGTACGTGAAGCTGCGCGCCATGGTGATCGCCCTCGTGCTGGCAGCCCGGCCGGGCGAGGCCGCAACCGCCGCGCCGGTGGAGGCGGTCGCCCTGTGTGCGTTCGACCCGGCAAGGCGCGCCGCGAAGATCACCGCACGCCCGCTGCCGCCGCCGGACGTGGCCCGTGCCCTCCTCGAAGACCTGGTGGCCGTGGCGGCACGGGCGGCCCTGCGCCCGTTGCCGCTGTTTCCGAAGATGAGCGAGGCGATCGCCACGGGCCTCGTCGGCCGCACCAAGACCTCGGCGTTCAAGGGACAGCCACCCGAGGCGGTGCTGGACCGGCTGCGGCAGGCCGCGGCCCCGTCGGGCCCGGCGGTGACCGAGATCGCCTGGGCCGACCTCGCACGGCGGGCACGCAACGGTCTTTCGGGCCGCCGCGGCGCCAGCGACGACCTGGCCGACGACGCGGTCGCCGCCTTGTTTGCGGGCTACGACCCAGGGCAGTCGATCCTGGCGCGCCGCCACGCGGCCGAGGAGATCGAGCTGGCCGTGCGGGTGTGGGGCCGGGTTCGTTGGTTCTGGTCGAACCCGGGCTACGGTACGACGCGGACGCCGGCGAAGCCGTCGCGACGGCGCGGCGCCGCGGGAGGTGGCCCGCCATGACCGCCCCCACCGTTCCGCTGCCCGAACCGGGCCAGCCGCTGCTGCTCGAAGCGAGCGCCGGGACGGGCAAGACCTGGCAGGTGGCCGACCTCGTGCTGCGCCTCGTCGCCGAGGAGGGCGTGCCCCTGTCGGCGATCTTGCTCGTCACCTACACGAACGCCGCCACGGCCGAGCTGCGCGATCGGGTGCGCCGCCGGCTCGACGCCGCCCGCGCGGCCGTGGCAGGGGCGGCGGGCGATCGCCCGGACGCGACGCTCGCAGGGCTTTCGCAGTGGCCGAACGCGAAGGCGGGGCTCGACCAGGCGCTCGCCCGCTTCGACGACCTGTTCGTCAGCACGATCCACGGTTTTTGCCAGCGCACCCTCGTCGAGCACGCCACCAGCGCCGGCTTCGTCCCACCGCGCGAGGTGATCCCCACCGCCGAAGCGTTCGCGCGGCCGGCCCTGTTCGAGCCGCGCACCGTGGCCGCACGCTGGCCCGATCCCGGGCGGTTCGAGCTGCTCGCCCGCCTCGGCTGGCGCGGCCCGTCGAACCTGCCCGCCCACGCCGCGACGGTCTGCGGGGCGATGCTGGCCCCGTCGCCGGCCGAGGTGGCCGAGGTGCCCGCGCCGGCCGGCGACGCCACCCGGACCGGACGCCTCACCCCCGACCGGGCGGCGGACGAGGCCGAAGACCTCGTGCGCGGCCTCCTGCGCGACCTCGCCGGACACCGCGCCACGATCGAGGCGGCGCTCGCGGCCGGGGCGGCCGGCGACGCCCGGCCGGTTCCCGATCCGAGCGCCCCGACGGCCGAGGTCGCTGCCTTCGTCGCCGCGCTCTACGAGCGCCGCCGCGCCGATCCGGGGGCGCTTTCGGCCATCGAGCCGCGCCTTGCCCGTTTCGACGCGGCCTGGGACGCGCTGGCCCGCCGCCTCTTTGCGAGCCTCGCCACGGGGCTGCGCGCCCGCGTGCGCTCGGCCATGGCCGACGCCGGTGTGCTCACCTACGACGAGATGCTCGCCCGCCTCGACGAAGCCCTCGACGGGGAGGACGGCGGCCCCCTCGGGCGGGCCCTGCGGCAGCGCCTTCGGGTGGCGATCGTGGACGAGTTCCAGGACACGGACCCCACCCAGTGGTCGATCCTGCGCAAGCTGTTCGTCCACCCCGACGCCCGTCTGGTCCTCGTGGGCGATCCGAAGCAGTCGATCTACCGCTTCCGCGGCGCCGACATCCACACCTACGCCCGCGCCGCGGCCGCGCCGGGCGTCCGCAAGGTCCCCTTGACCCGCAACTTCCGCTCGGACGGGCCGTTGCTCGCCGGCCTGGAGCACCTGTTCGGTCCGGGCACGGGTGCGTTCATGTCCGACGACTTCGACTTCGTGTCCGTCGAGGCCGCCCCGGGCCGCGAAGCCTTCGGCCTCGAGGGCGCCCCGCCCGTGACGACGGCCGACGGCCCGCGCCCGCGGCGCCCGTTCGAGCTTCGCCTCGTGACGACGGCGGAAGGGGCCGCGGGGGTCGCGGCGGTGCGCGAGCGATTGTGCGAGGCGTGCGCCGCGGAGGTCGCGGCCCTGCTGGCCGCCGGGACGCGCCTTGCCGGCGAGGCCGACGGGACGCGCCCCCTGCGGGCGAGCGACGTGGCCGTCCTGGTCTACGACCACCGCCAGGCCGCGCGCATGGAGGCCGCGCTCGCCGCCCGTGGGATCCGCTGCGTCCGCCCCGCCACCGCCTCGGTGTTCGGCAGCGACGCCGCCCGCTGGCTGCGCGACGTGGTGTTCGCCTGCGCCGACCGCGAGGGGACCGCTGCGTTGCACCGGATCGCCCTCGGCCCGTTTGGGGGCCTTACGCACGAGGAAGCCGCCGTCCTGTCCGGGGACCTCGAGCCCGACGATCCCGCCGCCCCCACGGCCCGGCGCAAGCTCGACGCGCTGCTGGCCGCCCTCGACCACCTGCGCGCCACCTGGCGGCGGCGCGGCTTCGGTCCGGCCGTCGAGGCCTTTTGGGCGCGCACCCAAGCGCTGGAGGCGATCGCCACCCTCGAACACGGCGACCGGCACGTCACCGACCTGCGCCACCTCGTCGAGCTGTGCCACGCCGAGCAGCGGCGCGGCTTCCTGTCCCCGGAGGGCCTGGCCCGCTTCCTCGACGCCGCGATCCGAGAAGCCTCGACGAGCGGGGCCGTACGGCCGGCCGCCGGTGACCCGACGCTCCTTCGGCTCGACTCGGACGAAGACGCGGTGTCGATCGTCACCGTCTGGGGTAGCAAGGGCCTCACCTTCGAGGTCACCTTCGTGCCGTTCGCAGGCCTGCGCACGGTTGCGCCGGGCAAGCCGAACGAGCTGGTGGCCGGCTTCGATCCGCGCCGAGGCCGCCGGGTGCTCGCCCCGGCCCGGCCGGTCGCCTTCGATGCCATCGACGGCGCCGAGGCGCCGGCCACGGACCTCACCCGGCGGGTGCTCCAGGCCGAGGAGGACGACGCCTTCCGCGAGGAGATCCGCCTGCTGTACGTGGCCCTCACCCGCGCGCGGCACCACGTGGTGTTGTTCGCGCCGGACGCCCTCGACATGCGCGGCGGCGGGCGGCGGCCGCTGCTGCACCTGCTCGGCCGGCCACGAAACGCCCGCGGCGCCGTCGCCGTCGATCGCGGGTCGTTCGGCGCGACGGATCACCTGCCGGCGGACCGGGATGCGCTCGCGGCACGCCTGGCGCACCTGGCCGACACCTCGAACGGGACCGTGGGGTTTGCAGAGGTCCCCTCGGACCGCGACCTTTCGCAAGGCCCCCAGCCGTCGCACCGCCGCCAGGCGGCGGCCCCGATCGCCCGGCGCCCGATCGACCCGCCCCGGTTCGTGCGCGACTTCCAGGTGGCGAGCTTCTCCGCCTGGGCCGCCGGCGGCGTGGCCGACCCGGAGGAGCCGGCCGCGCCCGAAGAGCGCGCCCTCGAGGCGGCCCTCGAACACGACGCGCCCGAGTCCGATGGCCCGAGGGCGCCGGTCCCAGACGCGGCGGTCCCAGCCTCGCCCCCGGCCGCCGAGGGGCCGCCGCCGAGCTTCGAGGGCGTCGCCCCCGGCCGCCACACCGGCACGGCGATCCACGAGCTGCTCGAACGGCTCGACTTCCCCACGGGCCTGCTCGACGACGGGCGGCGGCCGGCCGCCTTCCTCGCGGCCCGCTTCGCCCGCGCCGGCCTCGATCCGGCCGCCGCCGCCGTCGTCGAACGCGACCTTGCGGCCGTGTTGCAAACGCCCCTCGACAACGCCCGGCTCCCGATCCCGCCCGGCTGGTGCCTGGCGCGGATCGACCGGGAAGACCGACTCGACGAGCTCGTCTTCGACCTGGCCATGGGGGCCGGCACCGCCTACCGGCGCGGCACGACGGCCGCCGTGCGGATCGACACGGCGGGCGTGCGCGCGGCCCTCGCACACCGGCTCGAAACGGACCCGAACTGGGAGGGCGCCGCCTGGCTCGCGCCGCTGGTCGAGCGCGGCCTGCCGGACGTCGCGGGAATCCTCACCGGTTCCATCGACCTGTTGTTCCGCCTGCGGGACGGCGCGACGACCCGCACCTTCGTGGTGGACTACAAGACGAACCGCCTGTGCTTCGGGGCGGCTCCCCACGACGGAGAAGCCTACGACGCGCCCCACCTCGCCCACGCGATGGCGGACCACCACTACCACTTGCAAGGGTTGCTGTACACGCTCGCCGCCCACCGGTTCCTGCGGGACCAACTCGGCGCGGACTACGACTACGACCGGCACTTCGGCGGCCACATGTACCTGTTCCTTCGGGGGATGTCCGGTCCCGACACCCCGCGCACCGGCCCCGCGGGCGCCTGCCGGGGCGTGTACGCCGACCGCTGGCCGCGCGCGGTCATCGAGGCACTCGACCGGGCCTTCGGGGCCGGCTGCCTAACCTCGGGAGGGCCCCCGTGAGGCGCGCCCTTGCGGCTCGGCTGGACCTTTGCGTGGCGAACCCGACGCTCGCCCGCGCGATCGCGCCGTGGATCGCGGCCGGGCTGTGCGACGCCGCCGATGCCGCCGTCGTGGACGTGCTCGCCGAGCGCGCGGGGGCGCGGTGCGCCGACGCCGAGGTGGCGCTGGCACTCGCCCTGGCCGCGGTGCGGTTCGGGCACGTGGGGCTCGCGTTGCGGGCGCAGGTGCCGTGGGACGAGCCCGACGGCCCCGCGGCGGCCGGACCCCGGCTCGCTCCGGCGCGCCTGCGCGACGAACTCGCTCGCTCGCCGCTGGTGACCATCGAGGGGCCGGACCCCGGCGACGGGGCCGCGCCCGAGCGCCCCTTCCGCCTCGTGCTGCGCGACCACCTCGGACGCCCGCCGCTGCTTTCGTGCCGGCGCCTGCACCACGAGGAAGTGCGCACGGCCGAGGCGCTGGGCCGGCTGGCGGCGGCCACCCCGCACCCGCCCGTGGATGCGACGCGGGTGGACGCGCTGGTGACGCGGTTGCTGCCGGGGGACGCCTCGGCCGAGGCGCGGGCCGCCGTCCGCACGTGTCTGCGCCGGGCGCTCGGGATCGTGACCGGCGGCCCGGGGACCGGCAAGACGTACACGGTGCAGCGGCTGCTGGCCGTCCTGCTCGCCGCCGCCCCCGCCGACGCGCCGCTTCGCGTCGTGGCCGCGGCGCCGACCGGCAAGGCCGCCGCCCGCCTGACCGAGGCCCTCGGCGAACGGCTCGCCGCCCTGGACGTACCCGAGGCCGTCCGAGAGCGTCTCCAGGCGATCCGCGCCACGACGGTCCACGGGCTGTTGCGGATCCGTCCCGACGGCACCTGCCGTCACGGTCCCGGCGCCCCCCTACCCGCCGACGTGGTGGTCGTGGACGAGGCTTCGATGTTGGACCTTACGACCATGCGGCGCCTCGTCGAGGCCGTGGCCCACGACCCCGCGGAGAACGCGGCCGCCCGCCTCGTGCTGTTGGGCGACCCGGACCAGCTCGCGAGCGTCGAGGCCGGGGCCGTCCTGGCCGACCTGGTGGACCCGGCCGCCGGCCTCGGCGGGCACGTCGCGCGTCTTACGGTCGGCCACCGGTTCGGCGAGGCCCCGCGGATCGCCGCCCTGGCCGCGGCGATCCGCGAAGACCGCGTCTCCGACGCGCTGGCGCTGTTGGGCGGCGGCGGCCCGCCGGACCCGTGCCCGGACCGGATCCGCCACGTCCTCGGCCCCCGCGCCACCCCCACCGGCGTGCTGCGTCACCTGGCTGCGCCGCTCTCCGCCCCCGGGGGGCTGGCCGACGTGCTGCGCGCCGACCGGTGGCGCGCGCGGGCCGAGCGCCGGCGGCCGGCCGACCCTGCGGCCGTCGAACGCGCCCTCGACGCCCTGGCGCGCTACCGGGTGCTGACCACCTACCGCCGCGGCCCCCTCGGCGCCGAGACGCTGGCCGAGGCCCTCGAAGCGCACCTGATCGCCGCGGCCGACCTGACCGGGTTCGACGGGCCCGGGGGGATCCGGGCCGGCTCGGTCGTGCTCGTCACACGCAACGACCCGCGGGTGGGTCTTCGCAACGGGGACGTGGGGCTCGTGCTGCCCGACGGAGATCGCCTGTCGGCGTTCTTTCGTGACGCGGGCGCGATCCGGCGGGTGCATGTGGCGAACCTGCCCGCCTGGGAGCGCGGCGCCGCCATGACGGTCCACAAGAGCCAGGGGTCGCAGTTCGAGCGCGTGGCCTTCGTGGTCGGGGACCGGGAGGGGCCGCTGCTGACCCGCGAGCTGGTCTACACGGCGGTCACCCGGGCGCGGGCGCGGATCGACTGGTACGGCGATCCGGCCGTCGTCGAGCGCGCCCTCGGGCGCCGCATCGAACGGGCCACCCACCTCGCCCACCGCCTCGCCGCCGCCCGGCGCGCAGGAGGCGGTCACGGGCCGAAGGCCGCGAACAACTGACTGAACGCCAGGTCCATCGTCTGGTCGGGGGCGCTCGAACAGTCCGGCCGCACGCTCGGCTCAGTCGGGCACGGGTAGTCGCGGTTGGCAGACCACATACCGAGCGACCCGAGGTCCTGCGCCCGAGGCCGGTCCGTAAGGGGCTGGGCGCCCGAGAGGGTGAAAACCTCGGCCGCCACGTCGTTGCGACCGACCATGGGGGCCGCGCCCAGCATCCGCCACAGCGCGCCGTCGTTCTTCGACGCTCCCGCGTCCTCGTAGATCCGAGCGAGCTGCCCGTGGACGCTCGCAAGCGCCATCGTGGCGTACGCCCTCATCTTGCCGTCGGGGTTCGGCGCCGCGCCGGCCAAGACGGCGGCCACCACCCCCGTGTGGCGTACCAAGGCTCCCGCTGCGGCGACCGGGGACCGGCCATTCACCCCGGCGCAGGCGACGATCCGCGGCGGAGACGCCCTCCGACCGCGCAAGGTCGCGGGCCCGGCGCGGCCCTCGCCGTTTGTTAGGCTTCCCACCCGTGCGCACGTGGAGCCGTCCCGCCCTGGCACTCGTCGCGGTGTGCGTACTTGCGGCCTGTGCCTTCCGCAGGCTACGACACGACACCGCCGAGATGGCCAGCCAGGCCGTACTGGCCGGCGAGGTCCGTGTCCCGGGGTTCGACGGCCGCGCCCCGCTGGTGGTGGCCGCGGGCAAACTGCCCGAAGACGGCGGCTCGCTGCTGCAGGTGTTCGGGTCGCACGTGCTGCGCGAGCCCGATGCGTTCGCGATCCGTGTGCCGCCGGGCAAGTACGTGGTCGGCGCCTACGTGGACGAAAACCGCGACGGCCACTGGAATCTCGGGGAGCGCGGCACCGTCTCCCGGGTACTTCGGGTGGCCGCCGGCAAGCGGATCGGGGGGCTCCGTCTGTCCATCGGGCAAACCGGGGGGCGACCGCCGGACCTCGACGAGTACCGTGCACTCGAAGCCTTCGAGCTGGCTCGCGGCGACGTGGTGCCCCTCGACGACCCACGCTTCGGGGAGGCGCCCGCCCGCCGGGGCATGTGGGAGCCGCTGGCCGCCGCACGGGACCTGCGCCCCGGCGTCTACATGCTCCGACCCTACGACCCGAACAAGACGCCGGTCCTGTTCGTACACGGCATGATGGGATTTCCGCAGCAGTTCGCCGCTCTCATCGCCGACCTCGACCGGCGCCGGTTTCAGCCCTGGGTGGCGCTCTACCCGTCCGGCCTGGCGTTCGACGGCGTGGCGAACGTCTTGCACCTGCTGATGAACGAGATCGAGGCGCGATACGCCCCCAAACGCATCTGTGTCGTCGCCCACAGCATGGGCGGACTGGTGGCCCGCAAGTTCGTCGGGATCCACGAGAAGAAGACCCCCGACCACCCCATCCGAGCGCTGGTGACGCTGGCCTCCCCCGTGGGCGGGATGCCCTCTGCGGGGATGGGCGTCAAGATGGCCCCGGCGGTGGTGCCGTCGTGGTACGACATCGCCCCGGGCAGCGAGTTCCTCGCCACTTTGTACCGGCCGCCGCTTCCGGACGAGGTGGAGTATCACCTGCTGTTCGCCTACGACGGCAAGGGCGCGGACGACGGCACGGTCCCGATCCCCCGCCAGCTCAGGGACGAGGCGCAAGGCGAGGCGACGGTGGTCCGAGGATACGAGGCCACCCACGTCGGGATCCTGCGCTCGAAGGCGGCTGCCGCCCAGGTCCGCCGCGCGCTGGACCGCTGCCGCGGGGACCGCCCCACGCCCGGCCCCGTCGCGCCCCGGCCCCTCGCCCCCGGCGTCCGACGCTGACGACGCCGGGCCACGCCACGAACGCCCCAGGCCCTCGCCGCGACGGGTGGCCGCCCCGGTCCACCGTCCGGCCCGCACTTACGTTCCGTCCTATATTTTTGTTTTCTGGTTCGGGGCGACGGGAGCGTGCACGGATCCGGTCTCGGCCCCGGTGGCCGGGCCGGTCTCCGGAACCGTCGCCGACTCCGTACCGATGACCGCAGCGGTCCGCCTGCCCGCCCCCGGGCCGAACCGGTGGCCGAGCCGGGCCGGCAGGGGGGGTCAGCCGGGCTGGGGAGACGGGCGCACGATCTCGCCGCTTACGAGCTTGCTGACGTAGGCGCCCACGGACTCGCGCGGCGGGCGATCCACGGCCTCCACGGCCGAGGTGACCACGTCGGCACGCGAACCCCAGAACTGGATCCGGCGCCCGACGAACACGTGATCATGGCCGTGGGGCGGCAACTCGATGGCCCGCAGCCGCAGCGCTGCGTGATCGCGCAGCCAGGTGCCGCTCTTGCGGTCGCGCACCCCCACGCACTCGTCGTCGCGCAGGTGGTACTCGGTGTTGCGGGTCACGAACAGACGATGGCGACGGCGGTTGACGGTTGGCGCTGCCATGGCCCCAAGGTAGGCGGCGCCGGGGGGGCGATCGCAAGAAAGCGGCGATCTTGGGCGCAGCAGGCGGCCCGCGGGCCGGTCGCCGGCGGGACGCCGCGCGGTCGCCGCCCTGCTACCCTGACCCCGTGCCCGCGCCGCCCCGCTGGTCCGCCCTGCCCCGCTTCGAGCGCGGCGGGCTCGCCCTGTTCGCCGCCGCCGCCGCGACGACGGCCCTGCTCGGCGACCACCGGCTCGGCGCCTCGCTGCTCCTCGACCCGGCCCGGACCTTCGCCGCCGGCGAGGCGTGGCGGGTCCTGTCGGCCCCGTTCGTCTTCCCGGAGGGCCGGGCCGGCGGCCTGCTGCTGACCCTCGGCGTGCAGTGGTTCCTCGGCGGCCCCGTCGAGCGCAGCCTCGGCACCCGCCGCTACCTCGCCTGGACGCTCGGCGCCGCCGTCTTCGGGTACGCGATCCTCGCCGCCTTGGGCCTTGCGGGGCTCGTCCCGCCCGGCCCCGCGCGCTTCGGCGGCATGCTCCCCGCCGACCTGGCCGTCGCCACGACCTTCGGCCTTCGTCTGGCCCACGTGCGCCTGTCCTGGATGGGCGTGCTGCCCGTCGGCGCCCGCACCCTGGCCGGGGCCGTCGTCGGCCTCGCCCTCGCCTCCGAGGCCCTGTCCGGCGCCCCGCTCGTGGGCCTCGTGCCCCCGGTCGTCGCCGTCGCCGTCGCGTTCGCCCGTTTCGGACCGCGCCCGCCCTTCTCCCGCCGCGCCGGGCGACGCAGGCGTGCAAACCACCTGCGCGTCGTCCCCCCCGACGACGTCACCTTGCACTGAGCCACCGTGACCACCCCATCCGATCCCCAAGGCGGTTCACACGGGAACACGACGATGTTCTTTCCCGCCCAGCCGACCCATCGTCGGCTCGGCCGGGTGCTGCTGCGCGTGCAGGAAGGGCCGGACCGCGGTGCCAAGGTCCAGGTGTCCCGCAACCGGCTGACCGTCGGCCGCAGCGCCGTCAACGACCTGCCCCTGTCCGACACCTCCGTGTCCGGCACGCACCTCGAGATCGCGGTCACGGACGAGGGGATCCTGCTGCGCGATCTGGGCAGCACGAACGGCACCTTCGTGGACGGCGTGCGCGTGCGCGAGGCCTTTCTCGAACCGGGCAGCGTCATCCAGATCGGCACGACCGAGATCGTGCTCCAGTCCGCCGACGAGGTGGCCGTGCCGATCTCCGAGCGCGAGCAGTTCGGCGCCCTGTACGGCCGTTCCCCCGCCATGCGCGAGGTCTTCGCCACCCTCGAGCGCGTCGCCCCCACGGACATGAGCGTGCTCGTCGGCGGGGAGACCGGCACCGGCAAGGAGCTGGTCGCCCGCGCCCTGCACGACGAGTCCAAGCGCGCCAAGGGCCCCTTCGTGGTCCTCGACTGCGGCTCCCTCCCCCGCGACCTGGCCGAGGCCGCCATCTTGGGCCACCGCAAGGGAGCCTTCACGGGCGCGGTGGCCGACCGCCCCGGCGCCTTCGAAAACGCCGACGGCGGCACCTTGTTCCTCGACGAGATCGGCGAGCTGCCCCTGGACCTGCAACCCAAGCTCCTGCGGGTGCTCGACCGCAGGGAGGTGCAGCGCATCGGCGAGAACAAGGTGCGCAAGGTGGACGTGCGCGTGGTCGCCGCCACCCACCGGGACCTGCGCAAGCTCGTGGGTCAGGGACAGTTCCGCGAGGACCTGTACTTTCGCCTGTCCGTCATGAGCGTGGACCTGCCGCCCCTTCGCAGTCGTGGGGACGACGTGGTCCTCCTCGCCGAGCGCTTCCTGGAGGATTTCCGCAAGGTCCATGGGCGCACCTTGACCCTGTCGCCGGCCGCCAAGGCCGCCCTGTCGGCCGAGCCGTGGCCGGGCAACGTCCGCCAGCTCAAGAACGTCATCTTGCGCGCCGCGCACCTGTGCCAGGGCGCCACCATCGAGCCCGCCGACCTGCACCTGGGCCAGCGCGCCGACCGCCAGCACGCCGTCCGGCCCGACACCCGGGACGAGACCCCCGGCCCGTTCGACCCCGCCCTGCTCGAACGGCCCTTCAAGGAGGCCAAGCAGCTCGTCATCGACCGGTTCGAGCGCGCGTACCTCGAACGCTGCATGGCCGCCGCCGGCGGCAACGTCAGCCGCGCCGCCGCCGAGGCGGGGATCACCCGCTACTACCTGCGCGAGCTGCTCAAGCGCCTGGGCATGCACAAGCCCCAGGGAGGCGAGTCGTGACCCGCGGCCTCGCCCTCGCCGCCGTCGCCTGCCTCGGCGGCTGCGCCCTCGGCCGCTCGGAGCCGGAGATCGTCGCCCGGGCCTTCCTCGACGCCCTCGTGGCCGAGGACTACGAGACCGCCGTGGCCCTGTCCGTCCGCCCGGTGCGCGAGCGTCTTGCGGCCGCCGCACAGCGGGCGAGCGACCAGGTGGGCGGCCGCCGCACCTTCGCCGCGCACGAGATGTTCCAGGTGCTCGACCTGCCCGCCGGCCTGGGCGCGGCGACCCTCGTGGTCGAACGAGCCGGCGACGACGAGGCCGTCGTCACGATCCGCCTGCCCGACGACACGCACCGCAGCCTGTCCCTGCGCCGGGAAGACGGCGCCTTTCGAGTCGTGGTACCCCTGCCGGCCGAGGCCCCACCGCCGTGACGCCGTCCCCCCACGACCTCGGAACGTTCGCCGACCGCCTGACCGCCGCCCGCCGGCGCCTGGGTCGCTTCCGCTACCTCGACGCCCCCCTCCTCGCCGCCCTGGCCGCGGGGTTCCACTTCTACTGGAACGTCCCCGACCAGGTCGTCGCCATCCCGGGCGACCAGGGCGTCCCGAAACCCAAGCGCAAGAAGCCGCGGCCGACCCGGCACGAGCCCCGGCCCCCCGAGGCCCTGGCCGGGCTCGCCGACCGCTACGCGCGCCGGCCCTTCACCGCGGAGCCGAAGAACGACGCCTTCGCCCGCTACGCCGTCCCCCGCCTGCGCCGCGTGGTGTCCCTCGCGCGGCGAGAAGCCTTCGAGGGCGCGCCGGCCCCCACGCCCTTGCGCACCGTGGCGTTCGAGTGCCGCACCGTCCGATGCCGGTTCCGCGTCGAGCGGGCGACGGGCCCCCACGAGGTGAACCTGCTGGTCGAAGCCCTGCGGGGGATCGCAAAGGACGGAGCCCCGGTCTTCCGCACGGTCCACACCACTCCGGCCGTTGCGCCCGAGGGGGACGAGGGCTACGCCGCGTGGATCGAGGTCACGCTCGCGCGCGACGACTTCGACCGTCCGATGCCCCGCCCTCGCTCGCAACCGCCCCCCGCCGCCGCACCCCCGGCGAAGCGCCCCCGGTCGGCCGGCGACGGCGCCTGACCGGCCCGACCGCTACGGCACGAACTCGTAGCACCCGGCGTCCGGGGCGCCGTCGCGCGGGGTGCCGTCCCGGTCGAGACCGTCGGCCTCGGCGGCGGTGCCGAGATCGCGGCCCGCTGCCTGGTCGGTCGGGTGAAAATCCGCGCCCGCGCCCTCGACGTCGCTCTTGAAGACGAACGATACGAAGGCGGCGGCGACCGTGTCCGCCAAGGACCCCTCGTCGCGCACACAGTCGGCGCATGGGTCGTCCGCCCACCCCTGCCAGGACGCAAGATCGAAGCTCTCTCCCGAGACCAGGTGCTTGATCGTCCCCGCGCAGGCCGCATCGCCGCCCACGTAGACGTTGCGCCGCAGCACGTGCCCCCCGGGCTGGGACCAGGTGTCCCCGCCGTAGTCGAACCACGTGATCCCACACAGGACGCTCTCGACGAACGCAAGGCGGGCGGGCGTACAGCCCCCCGGGTTGCCCTGCACCACGACCGGGCCGCCCGGCAGCGTCACGTGGGAGAACACGAGATCCTGCGGGCACTCGATGAACAGGGCCTCCTGGCTGTTGTAGGCCAGCACGTCCCGGAACACGAGGTTGCGGGTGTCGGGGTCCTGCACCTTGAACCCGTGGTTGTGGTGGCCGTGGAAGGTGGCCCCGTCCACCAGGCCGTCGTGCGCGCCGTTGGCGAAGCCGGCCCCCTCCCGCGCCGCGTAGGTCTCGACGTTGCGCAGCACGAAGCCGCTCCCCCACACCGACAGCGCCTGGGAGTTCGTGCTCCAGGCGTCGCCACCGGCCGTCGCGGCCGTGTCGTTCGGACGGCGGTAGGCGTTTCGGATCCACACGTCCGTAAGCCGCGCGTCCGTGCTCGACGACGCCAGAGTGACCGTGCCGGTGTACACCTCGACGTTCGACAACGCCTGATCCGCCCCACGCAACGTCACGGCCGCCCCGCAGCCGGACACGATCCGCAGGTCGCGCAGGATCACTGCCCCGTCCGCAAGCTCCACGGCCGCGTTGCTCGACGAGGCCCCGCAGCCGCGCGTGGCATAGATCCCCGCCTCGGACGGCGCCACCCCGTTCCATGGGTGGACGTAGGCGGCCCCGTCGAAGACCCCCGCCTGGCCCGGCGCATCGGCCATGGCCGAAGGCCCCACGGTGTTCCAGGTCAGAGCCAGCGGCCCGGTCATGTCCCCCTCGACGCCGTTTTCGTCCTCGAACCGCACGACCCCGGGGTCGAGCTGGACGAAGGCCCACGACGGCGACCACGCGCCCTGCGGGTCCAGGGCGCCGTCCGGGAGGTCGCAGCGCACGACCCCCGGCGCCCCCTCGGACGCGCACGTCGCCGGGTCCACGGCCACGAGCGCTGCGAGCCACGCCGTCGCCCCGGGGCCGTCGCCGCGGATCTCGATGGGCTGGTCCGGCCCGCAGCCCGGCTCGAACACGATCGGCGGCTCGTCGTAGCGCCCGGCCCGCACGGCCACCACGTCGCCGCACGCGGCGACCTCGGCGGCCCTGGCGATCGTGGCGAGGGCGCAGCTTCCCCCGCCCGCGGGCCCCGGGGCGTCGGCGCGCCCGTCACAGGCGTCGTCCCCATCCGTCCGCACGAACAGGGACGCAGGCGGCAGGGCAGGACCGCCCGCGTCCGCCGGCGGCGGGCCGGTGTCCGACGTGCCGGGCCCCCCGCTCCCCGTGCCCCCGGTGCCGGTCCCAACGCCCTCGGTCCCGCTGGCCTGGCCGCCGGCATCCGTCGAACCGGGCGCCTGGGTGCAGGCACCGAGGAGCAGCGGTCCGAGCGACCCTGCGACCAGAAGCATGTGCACACGAGGGAGGGCGGGCGGCGACTTGGAAGAGACCATGGCGATCGTGGATGTCGCAGCCCGGGGTGGATTCCAAGGGTGCCCTCGGCGGGACGGCGGTCGCGGCATACGCGAGGAAAAACCGGCCGCCCGACTTGGAACGACCGCCCGCCTGCGACATGCACCCGCGACATGCGACGACGACCTTGGATCCTTCTCCTCGCCATCGCCCCGGGGGGCTGCCTGGGCGACGGACCGCGCGCGGAGACCCTCACCAGTGCGGGCGTGACCGCCGGCGACACCACGGGAACGGGGGGTACGACCGCCGCGGGCGACGCGACGACCGGCTCGGGCGGCGGCGCCACGGGGGACGGATCGAGCGGTGGCGCCGACAGCGGCGGCAGCACCACGGGCGGCTCCGGCACCGGCAGCACCACCGGCGGCAACCCGAACGGCAAGCCCGACGGCGAACCCTGCTCGCTCGACGACGAGTGCATGTCGGGCAACTGCTACCTGATCCCCATGGGGGGCTTTTGCGCCGCGTGCAACGAGGACGCGGACTGCCCCGCCGGGGGCTGCCAGGTGGACCTCGACAACCAGACCGCCACCTGCACCGACGGCAGCCTCGGCACCATGTGCGGGACGGACGCCGCCTGCGGCGCGGGCCTGGTCTGCGCCGAGTTGTTCGACGCCAAGGGGTTCGTCAACGCCTCGTTTTGCAGCACGTGCAAGACCGACGAGGACTGCCCCGGCGCCGAGCTGTGCGCGCCCCAGTACGTGGACGGCGAACTGGCCGGCTACCGCACCTGTGTCGCGCCGGGCAGCGTGCCCAACGACCAGGGCTGTCCGGTGGACGGCAACGGGGTCGGAAACGACGCCGCCTGTGCGTCGGGGATCTGTAACGTGGCCGATGCCTTCGGCCTGGGGATCCTCATCGGGGTGTGCGGCGAGTGCGAAACCTCCCAGGACTGCGGCGGCGGGGTCTGCATCGACGCCGTCGCAAGCCTGATGGGCGTGCAAGGAGCCAAGTGCCAATGAGACGACGAACCGTCCCCTCCCTCGTGACCGTGTGCACCCTCCTCGCGGGACCTTCGGCCTGCCGCCAGGACGCCGCGACCGGCGGTTTCGACAGCGCGACCGGCGGTGACAGTGCGACCGCCACGGGGGGCACCGCCGGGTCGGCCGGCGGGAGCGCGGGCGCCACGGCCGGCGGCGGCACCGCCGGGTCGGGCGGCGACAGCGGCCCGCTGTTCGACGTGGGCAACGGCGCCGACATCCCGATCCCCTGCGGTCCCGACGGCGAGGACTGCAAGGGGGCGTGCCTGTTCCCCGTACACCAGCCCTGCGACGCCGGGACGGACGACCCGTTCGCGGCGATGGGCCTCAATTGTCCCCTCGAACCGCAGGTGGACACCGACGCCCTCGGGTCGCCGGCCGCCCACGGGGTCATCGACACCTTCGGCCCCACCGACACGTTCACGCCGCGCGAGGGCAGCCGCATGGCCGTGATCGGCAGCGGCCGGATCTCCGACCTGTTCAAGGAGAACCCGGACAGCGACAACGTGGTCAATCCCCTCTGGTGCAACTTCATCCTGCCCGACGGGCTCAACCCCGGCGACGGCCTGCCCGCGCCGCTCGTGCCCCAGGACGTCGGTCCGCAAACGTGCGCCGACGACCCGGCCCTCGTGGGAACGGGCGACTGCAGCAACACGATCCAGGGGCAGTTCGACCAAGGCATGAAGGCCTACGACTACGCCGACCTGCGCATCGCGTTCGACGTGCCGCAGGGCGTCAAGGGGTTCTCGTTCGACTTCGCCTACCTCACCGTCGAGTACCCGAAGTACTACCAGACCGGGTACAACGACATGTTCGTCGGCTGGCTCGAATCCGAGAGCTGGACGGGCAACATCTCGTTCGACGAGCAGGGCAACCCGATCTCTCTCAACGCCGGCTTCCTCGAGTTCCTCGACGACACGAAGACCCTGCCCGAGTTCGACGGCACCTGCATGAAGGGCCACGCCGGCACGAACTGGCTGACCACCTCCCACCCCCTGACCGAAGGCGAGTCCGTGGAACTGGTCTTCGCCATCTTCGACCTGCAAGACGCCCGCCTCGACAGCTACGTGCTGCTCGACAACTTCCACTGGGAGTGCGAGAAGAACGTCGGTCCCGGGACGAAGCCGGCCGGCTGACCGGCCGGGGCCGGCGGTCCGTGGCATCATGGGGGGTGATGGCCGCCCGGTACCGCGCGCTCCTCTTGGTCCCGGTGCTCGCCGCCCTCGGTTGCGGCGACACCTGGGACCGCATCGGGTTCGGCGGGGCCGGCACGGCCAGCGGCGGAGCGTCGGGCGGGTCGATCGCGACGGCCGGCACGGCCGCGACCGGGCCGGCCCCCGACGCCGGTACGGCCCCCGACCCGTGCGATGCGCTCGACCTCTTGTTCGTGGTCGAAAACGGCCCCGACAACCAGCTCGTGCTGGCGAACCTCACGGCCAACATCGCGCTGCTCGCCGACTACCTGCAGGGCAGCGACGCGGCCTGGACGGCCGACTTCCACGTGGCCTTCACCCCGGCCCGCGACACCGGCCGACCTTGCGGCGCCCCCGGGGACCTGTCCATCGACCCGTCCGGCGGCGGCCCCTGCGCCACCGCCGGCGGCGGCCCCTTCGCCTCCGAGACCGACGGCGACGGCCTGGCCGACACGCTCGCGTGCCTGGCGAACCTGCCCGAGGTCCCGGCCGACACCGCCCCCGCCCTCGCAGGGGCGGCCACGCGGGCCCTCGGCCGCCCATTGCCCGGCGATACGGTCCCAGACGCCGCGTGCGGTGCGGGGTTCTTTCGGCCGCAGGCCCTCCATGCCGTCGTGCTCGTCACGAGCACGGACGACCCGGGCGGCGGCGCGGGCTCCCCGGGCGCACCGGCCGACTGGCACGCCGCCCTGGCCGACCTGGAGGCGCCCGAGACGGGCTCGGCGCTGGCGCTGTTCGCCCTGGCCCCCGACCCGGCCGACCCCCCGGGCTGCGCACCCCCCGCCGCCAACGTCCTCGACTGGCTCGCGCGCCACGAACACGCCGCCTCGAGCGACTGGTGCCTGTTTGCCGACGGCCCGGCCCAGTGGGTGTCCAACGCCGCCGCCGAGATCGACGCGCTGTGCCCGTGACCCGGCAGGAGCCCTCGCAACGACGTTCCGAACCGGCGGTTCGGAATCCCGGGCGCGCGCCGACATCGAAGGACGAGATGGTCGCCGCCACCCTCGACGCTCCGGTGCCCCGCACCGTGCCCGCCGGCCCCCTCGACGAGGACGCCCGACTCGCCGCACGCGGCCATGCCGGCGACCGGGCCGCGTTGCGGGCGATCTACGAGACCCACCGGCACGCGGTGGGGCGCCACGTCCTCCTGCTGACCGGGGATCCGAGCTGCGTGGACGACCTGGTGCAAGACACCTTCCTCACGGCCTTCGGCCGCCTCGACCGCTTCGACGGCTCGTCGCGCCTGCGCACGTTCCTCGTCGGCATCGCCCGCAACCTGGCGCGCAACCACCTGGCCAAGGCAAGGCGGCGGCGCCGGCTGCTCGACGCCCACCGCGACCAGCGACCGGCCGTCGGTTCCTTCGCGGCCGCCCCCGACGAGACCGCCCGCGGCAGGCAGGCCCTGGCGCGGTTGTACGCCGCCCTCGACCGCCTGCCCGCGGCGCAGCGCGAGGCCTTCGTGGTGCGGGTCCTCGAACGGCGGCCGCTGGACGAGGCCGCGGCGATCCTGGGTGCACCGGTGGCCACGGTGTCGTATCGTGCCCGCAAGGCCGAGACCCGGGTGCGCGCCATGCTGCGAGACGAGGGGATCGAATCATGAACTACGACGACCTGCTCGACCTTGCGCGCCGGCAGGACGTGCCCGAGGACGTGGGCCCGCCGTTCGAGGCGCTGCTCGCCGCCGCCCAGACCGGCACAGCGGCGGCCGGCGCCGCCGGTGCGGCGACCGGCGGACGGACCGCACTGTGGTGGATCCTCGGCGGCCTGGCTGCGGCGGCCACGGTGACGGCGATCGTTGCACGGCCGCCGGCACGGCCGGCGGCCGACCCCGTCTCCACCGACCAGGTGCCGGCCGAGGTCGCGCCCGCGCCCGCGACCCCGGCGGCGGGCCCACCGACCCCGCCCCCCGACCCCGACCGTGCGGCCCCCCACGAGTCCCCGGCCGCCACACCCGCGACGGTGCCGAACGACGGCGCCGCCGAGACGCCGACCCGAGCGCGCTCCCACCGGGCGGCGCGGCCCCGCACGAGGCCCGAACGGGCGGCGCGACCCGACCCCGAGGCGCTGTACCGCGAGGCCGAGGCCCACCTGGCCGCCGGCCGCCGGCGCGAGGCCCGGCGCGTCCTGCGGGCGCTCGTGCGCGCCTTCCCGGCCTGGTCGGGCCATGCCACGGCCCTGTTCGACCTGGCCCACCTCGAGGAGCAGCTCGGCGCCACGTCGCGCGCCTACTGCACCTACCGCCGCCTGCTGGCCGAGCACGGCCGCGACCCGCTCGCCGGCGAGGCGCGCCGCGCCGTCGAGCGCCTGCGTCCGAAGGCCGGCCAGACGCCGTGCGGTGCAGGGACCCCGCGCCCGTGACCCGGCGCCCACCCGAGGAAGGCCCACCGGCCGAGCGCGGCACCCGCTGCGGCGTCCCGGCGCCCGGACCCCGGCGCCCGCGCGCGTGAAGCAGCGCGCCAGGCCGCCGAAGGTGTCGCGTCCCGGCGCCCGCACCCCGGCGCCCATCCGCGTGAAGCAACGCACCAGGCCGCCGAAGGTGCGGCGTCCCGGTGCCCGTACCCCGCGGCGCTCACCGGCACCGGCACCGACCGCCGTGCGGACGCGGCGCGTGGATCCGTTCCGGCGGGCCCCGGCGCACCCGCCCCGTCCGCCCGCCGCCGTGGTCGAGGTCGCGCGTCGGGGCTCCTAGAACGCGCCCCCCGTCCGACCACGCGGGGTTCGTCTACCATCGTCCCGTGCGCCTGCGCGTCCTCACCGCCGTCGCGGGCCTGTTCGCGCCGGCGCCGCCCCCGGCGGATCGCGCGCCCGCGCCGGGATCCGCCTCCGCGCGGGAGGAACACGCCGGGACGGAACACGCCGCCCCGAACGAACGTACGCACGAGGCCACCACCGGGCGCCCCTTCCGGGTCGTGTGGGAGGCCGGGGCCGGTCCGGTCACGCGGGCGGCCTTCTTCGAGGCCGTCACCTCGCGCCTGCCGCCCGAAGGCTTCGATCCAGTCTCCGACGAAGACGCGACCGCCTGGACGATCCTCGTGCGCCGGCTCGCATCGGGCCTCTACCACCTGGAGATCGCCGGCCCCGGGCGGTCCCCGGTGGCCCGTCGGATCCGGTGCGGCGACCCGAACGACTGCCGGCGGCGCCTGGCGCTCCTGTCCGCCTACGCCCTCGAGCACGGCGACTTCCCGCCCGCCGAGGCGGGGTCGGGGGTCGAGGT
>Ga0256839_1000987_pt1 | contig 35838 bp, 31 predicted proteins | sample 354166metaG_FD_185968 | JGI IMG/M metagenome (GOLD analysis project Ga0256839, IMG submission 185968) | Hydrothermal vent microbial communities from Mid Atlantic Ridge, Atlantic Ocean - 354-166 | ecosystem: Environmental > Aquatic > Marine > Hydrothermal vents | place: Atlantic Ocean: Mid...
CGGATTAGTTTTGGCAAATGCTCTTCCACATTGTTTTGTCCAAAGCGGCAAATCAGGGTCATGCGACCGGCTTCATTGGCGGGATTGAGAATATCCAGCAATTCAAGCAGACCATCAGCCGTTGTGGTTGGGCCACATTTCATGCCCAGTGGATTTTTTACTCCACGGCAAAACTCCACATGCGCATGATCGGGCTGGCGGGTACGGTCGCCTATCCACAGCATATGCCCGGAGGTGCCGTAATAATCGCCAGAAGTTGAATCCACCCGTGCCATTGCTTCTTCATAGCCAAGCAGCAGCGCTTCATGGCTGGTATAAAAATCAGTTTCCCGCAAACGCGGATTACTGTCCGCATCAATACCGATGGCCCGCATGAAGTCGATGGTTTCAGTAATCCGGTCCGCCAGCTCGCGGTAACGGGCCGCCTGCGGTGAATTGGATACAAAGCCAAGTGTCCATTTATGAACGTGTTCAAGATTGGCATAACCGCCTTGCGCGAATGCTCGAATAAGGTTTAGCGTTGCAGCCGCCTGTCGGTAAGCCATGATCTGACGTTGAGGGTCAGGTGCGCGGGCTGCTTCCTCAAATTCAATACCATTAATGATGTCACCACGGTAGCTTGGAAGCGTTTCCTCACCACGTGTTTCAATATCAGATGAACGCGGCTTGGCGAACTGTCCGGCAATACGGCCTACTTTTACAACCGGCTTGGAGCCACCAAAGGTAAGCACCGCTGACATTTGCAAAAGCACACGGAAAAAATCGCGAATATTGTCGGCGCTGTGTTCGGCAAAGCTTTCTGCACAATCTCCGCCCTGCAACAGGAATGCTCTTCCCTCGGCGACTTCTGCCAATTGCCGTTTTAGTTTTCTGGCCTCACCGGAAAACACCAAAGGGGGAAAGCTTGCCAGGCGCGCTTCGGCCTTTTCCAGCACAGAATTATCTGGATAAGTTGGCAAATGCTTAGCTGGTTTGTTGCGCCAAGAACCTGGTGTCCAATTTTGTGCCATAATCTTTTCCATTACACGATACATTGTTGCTTTTGGTAATTGTTTGCAGACTATCGGCTCTTACCCGATGCAATCTGGAATTACCTATAGACAAGAAAAAACCGCTTATCTACTGATTATTGAGATTATTATGAACCTGGCGCCAGCTGATCGAACAGCTTTTGCTCGGAATTGCTGGTTTCAACAAAGCGTGGATAGCGCGGATTGTGCCTGTCCTCACAAATGGCAAAGTGAAAATTGTCGGTCGATTGAACAAAGCGCGCAACCCCTTCTTCGCCAAAATGATGTAGGTAGCCCTGCATGACCGCATCCAGATAGGAACGTAAAATGCAGAACTCATGGGCATTATTCAGCATCGGGTGATGGCTTGCCACATAGATGCTCGTCTCGTCCTGGTTTGTATAAGGCTCTTTTAGCCCTGCAAGCTCGTGCACTGTTACAGTTTTTCGATCATAATTGGCCTCACGCTCATCCAGCGCCGGCTGATTATGGGCATGATCAAGCACAACAAGCCCATCAATTTCGCTCTTTTCGCAGCGCTTAACTGACAACAACACAACATTGCCAAAGGAGTTGTTGGGGCGAGCCAGCCATTCCCGCCGCCAGCCTTTCAAGGTGGCTTTTGAATAGTCGATAATTTTTGTTCGGTGGGTCGCCGGGTTAACCAGCGAGCCATAGCCAAAATAGGAAATCATACTATCAATTGAGAGGTCAGGCACCATAAATTCCGTCGAGATCAGTCGTCGATTGCATTAATTCCGCGCTTACACTCACACGGCACAAGCCCGAAAACGAGTTACAGTTTGAACTTAATAACGAGCCTTTTAATGGTGTTCGATTTTTTATCATAGCCAAAACTTAGTCTGGCGTAGTCAAAATCAACAGATAAATAATGGGGGACCGAAGGGCCAGATGCGGCGCGCGCCTGACGTGATTGCACGCTTTCACCATAGGCGGCATATACATCTTTGTCCGTCATGTCATTTTCGTGCAGATAACAAACCAGTATGGCATTTTTGGCGGCTGATGTTTTTGGTGCACGAAGGTCGCATTTGGTAAAGAATTCATTGCCTTCCAGAGTTGCATAATACTGAAAAACATTTGGCAGATCTAAATCATCCATATCAAATTTGGCATCCAGAATAACGGCCAATTGCTGCGGGTCATAGGCCCGCTCACGGATAATACGCTCAGACAGAACTCTTAATTTTTCGAAACTCGTCATTTCAGCTCCAATTGCACTTGGTAAATCCACTATCGAGGCGAATGCAATTAATCCTCCAACAAAAACAAATCTATTTAGGCGTAGTATTAGCTTTATCATATTTATCTTCATACCATTCACCATAATATTCCCGGTATGTTTGCCCAGTATCACCAGCCTCTTCGCCATCCGCGAATATTTCACCAATCTCTTCGCGCGCCTTGTCCCGGTCATCAGATTTATTGTAATCATCATATGATTTTTGATAGGCCGCGTGATTATCAGGATTTCCGGCAATACCAATATCCGGGCCGCCATTTTCAAGAATTTCATTGCGCGCTTCGATATTGCTCAAGGTTGCTTCACCCTCGTCTTTCAGTTCATGCATGGTGTTTTCAGAAACATAATCGTCTTTGGTTAGGCCATCCATTGGCGTTTCGGGATCTGCTTCATAGGCAGCATGCCCAGCTTCATGGGCAACGGAAACAACCTGATCATTGACCGATTCGCTGGTATTAACCCGAATAATCTGTGCATCCTTGTCACATTCTGTATCGCCCGTCGCAATGCCCTCGATTTTCCAGTCATCGGCCAGCAGGCCAGCAACTTTTGCCTTCAGACTTGGAGACTGATTGACAATTTTGTCAACCTCCGCTCCAAGGCCGGTTACAACATCCGGGTTGAGGAAATCACCAACTGCTTCTACCGCGTCTTCAATTGCTTCTCCGACGGCCTCGACCGCATCGCTTACCATATCAAAAACGCTGCTTCCAACGCTCGGGGCAGAAGAGTTTCCCGAATTACCAATCAGCACATTGTATTGCCCCATGACAATTTTATTGGGTGGCCCGAGCGCTTCAACAATCGTGTCACCCTGGCGACATGCGGGAAGCCCATTGATCAGTACGGTCGGGCTGCCATCAACCACAACACCGGGTCCATGCGGCGGCATTGGCAACGGCGTTGCGCACATATGAATATCGGCACCGCCAGACATTCCACTGATCATATTGCCCATCGCAGCCAGGGCTGCGGTTTTTGCAAGCTCTTCTGCGGCCTTTGCAGCCGGGGCTGCAGGTGTTCCTGAGGCAGCAGTCGTTGCAGCTTTTGCAACCTTCAATGCTGCATCAGAAGCTTGTTTGGCTGATTTAATTGCTGCGGCCGCAGCGGCAGGCACTCCGCGCCATGCTGGTTTATAACCTATTATTACATTAAAAGAACCCGGACCGGGCTGAAGCACCGGTGGCAACGGATGCGCTACCGGATCGAGAACTCGTGCTGCGGGGCGTCCAGCCATTTCAACTCTCTTTCGTCAGACTATTTTAAGTGTCAGACTGTTTTGGGCGTCAGGCATTAACAGGCACTTTAAACCCAATCGGGTGAGCAGTTTTACGGAGCCTATAGTATAATTGCTCAATCAACCACACCTTCTCATAAAGCTATTTGGAGCCAATTCTAAATTGGTATTCTCAAACCGTTTTACTCTGGAGATCAGCGAGTTTGTGGTTTGTATGAAAAATATAGGCGTGCAATCAGACTAATGATGTGCACAACGTCACCAAGCGAAACACAATACTCTTCCCTTTACGTTCTAGTAAATTACAAATAGGCTTTCATTCTTTGCAGATGAAAGTGATCAAACCGGTATGGAAATCATACAATCGCAAGCGGGCGCCGAACTTAAAATCAAAGCCCATGATGGGCTAGCGCTGGCGGCCACCCACTTCACCGGGCCAAACACGGATGGCCCGGTTGTGCTGATTAACTCCGGCACCGCAATTCCAAGACAGTTCTATCGCCACTTTGCGGATTATGTTGCCCAAAGAGGTGCAAGCCTGGTGATTACCTATGATTACCGAGGCATCGGCGGTTCATGGCCGGATAATGATCGCAAGTATCAATATTTAATGAGCGACTGGGCCCGGCAGGACTTTCCAGCGATGCTCGACTGGATCGCCAAAAACCATCCCGACAAGCAGCTTCATCTTGTAGGCCACAGCTTTGGCGGTCAGGCGATGGGCCTGAGCGAGAAAATCAACCGTGCCGACAAGGCCATAACGGTTGCTGCATTGTCTGGCCATTGGAAACAAATGTCTGTACCAGAACGATACCGGGTTTTTGCTATGCTCTATCTAGCCGCCCCCCTATTGGGGCGCATCTATGGCTATATTCCCGGCAAATTTGGCCTGGGTGAAGATATGGGCTTTGCAGCGTTTACCCAATGGGCAAAATGGTGCGCCAATGAAAACTACTTCTTTGACGACCCTGCCCTGCCCGAAACCAGACATTTTGCAGAACTCGCCTGCCCGTTGCTGGTGGTTGGGCTGGACGATGATACCTGGGCCAGACCGCATTTGATCGACCATCTCAACGATCACTTTGTTAATGCGCAACATACCCGCTGGCAATTTTCACCCGAGCAGGCCGGCGGCCCGGTTGGTCACTTCAGTTTTTTTAAACCAAAATTTGAGCAAAGCCTTTGGAAGCCGGTTGTTGATTGGTTGTTTGAGGCATAGACTTCGACAATCAAATTCCGGTTGCTCTGCAGGAAAAACAGCACTAAAGTGATATGTGGGGCCATACAAGTTTAGTTGTTTTAGCTAAATTGATTTGGAGGCAACATGACTCAAATAAGCATCAGCAGTTTGAAACCCGCAGATATTTTATTGTCGACCGGCGACAGTACGGTTTCCAACGTTATTCGCAAAGGAACCGGTTCCCGCTTTAGCCACGCAGCTCTTTATATTGGAAATGGTGAGGTTATCGAAGCCATTGGTTCCGGCGTGGTCAAGCAATCTTTAAAATCAGCAATGAATGATGATACTTTGGTTGTTGTATTTCGACATAATACCATCTCGCCCAGTCAGGCAGCAACTGCAATCACCTATGCTCGCGCGCAAGTGGGTAAGAAATATGACGCATCAGGTGCGGCTTCTTCAGCCAGCGGTTCGCCCGCCGTTATTTTGGTCGGCTTTATAATGGGACCAATTGGTAACATTGTCACCGCTAGCCTCGGTGTGGCCAAAGTGGCTAATACAATCAATTCGGAAGGATCATTTTATTGCTCCGAACTTGTGGCCCATGCTTATGCCAAAGCAAATTGCCCACTTAGTGCCTCCAAAAGCAGCATTACGCCAAAGGGCGTTGCAAATTCAAGCAAAGTTTCATTAATTGGCAATCTGAAATAATGTACAATTTGCAGATCATTGCTTTTGCATTTCTTTCGGCAGTTCGGCCGCAACCAGCGTAACACTTTCACCGCAGCCGCAGGCCGATGACTGGTTGGGATTGTTGAACACAAAGCCCGAACGTAGTTTGCTCACTTCGTAGTCAAGCTCAGTGCCAAGCAAAAACAGTACAGCCTCTGGTGCCACATAAACTTTGGCACCATTGCTCTCGACCATATCGTCAGCCGGATTAGGCTCGGTCACCAGATCAACCGTATATTCCATACCGGCACAGCCGCCATTTTTAACACCAACGCGAATACCTTCCGCTGGCTCGGAAGCGCCCGAAATAATATCGTGGATCCGCTCTTCAGCGACCTTTGTTAGTGTAACAACCTGAAAACCTGCCATTTTCAAAATCTCCAAATATCAGGGACCTTATCCTGAATTTCTTTCTCACGGCTAATCCTCAGCTTCACCGATGGCTTGCTTCGGGCCTACGAGGTGCGCCACATAAGCGGCGGCTCGTTCTTCACTCACTACTATTAGTAGTTTTTTGCTGCAACAATATCAATTAAACATACCAACCAAGGGCGATTTGCGCCTCTTCAGACAAACGATCCGGGGTCCAGGGTGGATCAAACACCATATTCACCTTAACCAGGCCAACACCTTCAACCGAACTTACCGCGTTCTCGACCCAGATCGGCATTTCACCGGCAACCGGGCAACCGGGCGCGGTGAGTGTCATGTCAATATCGACATTGCGGTCATCATCAATATCAACCTTGTAGATCAGGCCAATCTCGTAAATATCCGATGGAATTTCCGGGTCATAAACAGTTTTAAGCGCCGCAACGATGTCGTTGGTCAACCGCTCAATTTCATCGCCGGGAATAGCTGATCCGGCATTCTCCACGTCAACCTTTTCCGGCACGTCAAGCGCTTCGGGTTTCTCAGTGGTGGCATTTTCTGTATTTTCACTCATGCGAAAAATGTCCTTGCTTTTTCCAATGCATCAGCCAATCGGTCGACTTCTGCAAATGTATTATACATGCCAAATGATGCCCTGCATGTGGAGGTCACACCATAGCAATTCAAGAGAGTTTGGGCGCAATGGGTTCCAGCCCGCACCGCGACCCCTGCCCTGTCTATCACCATTGATACATCGTGGGCATGGATGCCTTCGAGTTCAAATGATATAATAGCACCTTTTCCCGGTGCCGTTCCAAAAATACGCAGTGAATTGATTTTACTAAGTTTTTCAGTTGCATATTCGAGCAGACTTGCCTCATGGGCGGCAATCGCCTCACGGCCAATACTATCCATATAGTCAACCGCTGCACCCAGCCCGATAGCCTGAACGATTGGCGGCGTACCCGCTTCAAAGCGATGCGGTGGTTCCGCATAGGTAACATTGTCTTCGGTGACATCGAGGATCATTTCGCCACCGCCCATAAAGGGCTGCATTTTCTTCAGCATTTCTTTTTTGCCGTAGAGAACGCCAATGCCCGAGGGGCCATAAACCTTGTGGCCAGTAAATACATAATAATCACAATCGAGATCAACCACATCGACCGGCATATGAACGGCACCTTGCGAGCCATCGACCAGCACCGGAATGCCGCGCTCATGGGCAATGCGGCAAACCTCTTTGATCGGCACCACAGTACCCAGCACGTTGGACATCTGGGTAATGGCCACTAACTTGGTTTTATCGCTCAGGCTTTGGCTAAACCGCTCAAGATTAAACGCGCCATCTTCATCCACATATACCCATTTAAGGGCAGCCCCCTGCCGCTCTCGCAGGAAATGCCAGGGAACTATATTGGAATGATGCTCCATAATGGAAAGCACAATTTCATCGCCAGCACCGATGTTCGGCATACCATATCCATAGGCCACCAGATTGATCGCCTCTGTCGCAGATTTGGTAAAGACAATCTGGTCCGGGGATGGCGCATTGAGAAAACGGCGAACACTTTCGCGCGCGCCCTCATAGGCATCGGTTGATGCATTGGATAGAAAATGCAGACCACGATGCACATTGGCATAGTCTTCGGTATAGGCCTTGTTGATCGCGTCCAGCACCGCTTTAGGTTTTTGCGCTGAAGCACCGTTGTCTAGATATGTCAGCGGCTTGCCATAGATTTCGCGTGCAAGAATAGGGAAATCGCTGCGGATTTTGTCTATATCATATGTCGGTGCGGTTTGGTCCATCACAAAGTTCTTTCAGCAACATTACTTGCGTGCATCAAGCCATGCATCAATGCGGCAAACGAGGGCTTCAGCGAATTTCTCATCGTCCATATCGTCGAGGATTTCTTCCAAAAACGCCTTGATCAGCAGATTTCTTGCTTCATTTTCAGGAATGCCGCGCGCCTGCAGGTAAAACAGGTGGCTTTCTTCCAGATCGGCAATTGTTGCCCCGTGGGCACAAAGCACATCGTCGGCGAAAATTTCAAGTTCAGGCTTGGCAGAAAATCCGCAATCATCGGAAAGCAGCAAGGTGTTGCAGGCCATTGCTGCATCGGTTTTCTGGGCTATTTGGGCCACACGAATCTGCCCCTGAAACACGCCATTGCCGCGCTCGGTGGCCACATTTCGGTAAATCTGCGACGATACCGTGTTTGGCACATTGTGCTCAAGCACTGTGGTCACATCGATATGGTTTTCATTGCCGGCCAGATTAACGCCCCGGATGTTAAGCGACGAGTTTTCGCCTGCAACAACCACATTTATTTCTCTGCGAACCAGTTTACCGCCGGTGTTGACCATATAGATTTCAAGTTCTGAATTTTCGCCCAAAGTAACATTGAGTTGACCCAGATGGGTGGCAAGGTCACCCTCCTCCTGAACGATTACCCAACGCGCCTTGGCACCAACGCCGAGCCAAAGGTTGGTTACACTTGTGGTGGTATAGGCAAGGCCATTGAGGCCAACATGACGCTCGGAAAACGCACAGGATGCGCCGTCGCAAACCACGATATTGTTTCTGGCCGAGGCCATAGCGCTTTTATCGCCGGTAAATACATTGGCAATACCAATGGTTTCGTTGACCGTCTCGCCCTCATCGACAATCATTGACAAGCCATCGGTTGCAAAGGCGGTGTTCAATATATTGATGGGGTTATCCGCTTCGAGCGAGCCATCAATAAAGGCGCTCTCCCCTTCGCAAAGCGAAGACACGATAATCGCTTCCGGTACTTCCGATACCAGTTCCGGGAAATAGTGACCATTAACGATTGGCAGACGAATGATACCGGACAACCAGTCATAGGCATCCAGGGCTTTTTCCGCTTCAGCAATTTCAGGCTTTGCCGCTGGCTCATAGGCATCGCGCATGAGATTACGCAGATCGGTATAATGCCAGGCTTCAACGCGCCTTGTCGGCAGGCCAAATTCTTTCAGCGCTGCAATCGCATCTTCTCGAGCGGCTGAAACCTTATCATCGCCCGGTAGTGATGTGGCGAACCGGTCATAAATATCGACCAGCTTGGTTTCCGCTTCGGTATTGGCGCGTGTGGTGTGCATGTTCATTTTACAATTCCAATGCTTGTATTCAAGTCAACGGGCAAATTACGCAGCCGCTTCAATAATATCGGCATAGCCTTTTTTCTCAAGCTCCAGCGCCAGAGACTTATCGCCAGATTTGATGATCTGACCCTTTGACAAAACGTGCACGCTATCCGGCACAATATGATCGAGCAATCGCTGATAATGGGTAATCACCACAACGGCACGATCTGGTGAGCGCAGTGCGTTGACCCCTTCGGAGACGACTTTCAGCGCATCAATATCAAGGCCGGAATCGGTTTCATCCAGAATACAAAGCTTTGGTTCGAGCAAAGCCATTTGCAAAATTTCAGCGCGTTTTTTCTCACCACCGGAAAAGCCTACATTCAACGGGCGTTTCAACATATTCATGTCAATTTTCAGCTTTGCGGCTTCGGCTTTCACCAATTTGATAAATTCTGGCGTGGTCAGCTCTTTTTCACCACGAAACTTGCGTTGCGAATTCATCGCGGTACGCAGAAAATTCATGGTTGGTACGCCTGGAATTTCCAACGGATATTGAAATGCCAGAAACAGGCCAGCGGCGGCGCGCTCATGAATTTCCATGTCCAAAAGGTTTTGACCATTATAGGTGATCGACCCTTCGGTGATTTCATAATCATCCTTGCCCGCAAGAATGTAGGATAGGGTTGATTTACCCGAACCGTTAGGCCCCATAATGGCGGCCACTTCGCCAGCTTTAACCGACAGATTTAGCCCGCGAAGGATTTTCGTTCCATCCTCGACGATGCGGGCATGCAGGTTTTTAATTTCTAACATTTTCATTTCTTTCTCTATCTTCCAACGAATTTCTTGGCGTACCAGCTTGCATTATTCACCGGGTCAACACGTTTACGAAGGGCTATGAAGGCATATATAGCCAAACCAACAGCACAAATTGCAACGGCCCCACCAAGCGCAATCACGCCCCATTTGAGTATGTCGTTTTCAATGACAATTTCGCCAGCAAGCACCAACAGCACCGAAAGTACACCAGCAAGCAGCAAAGCAATGCAGCCGAATATTGCGCCAAACAAAGCGACAAAACCCTTCCAGTGAACGGGCGTATAATTCATCCGGCCAAGAGCGCTATCACCCGAGCGCGCATACCAGTATTCAGGTTTAGCGGTCATCGGGACTTCCCTTCAAGGCTACCGCTCCATGTATTCAATCGGCAATTATCCCCCACACTCTCGTCATCCCGGTGAAGGCCGGGATCCATGTGTGTTTCGGCAAGCTCATTATTAAATGGCGTATTCAACATATCTAGATTGAAGTGACCATCAATCAAACCATCAACATCTGGAATATCGACAGACGCTTGGATCCCGGCCTGCGCCGGGATGACGGAAGAAAGGGCATCGGATTGGGCCACGGCTAATTCTAGTGAACTTAAATCATTGGTCATTTCAACGCTCCTTTCCGTGCTCAATTTTTGCGTTTGTCATCCCGGACAAGTGTTGCGCGAGCCGGAACCTATTGCCATTCTCAGCAAACCGGCAACTCAAATGGGTTACGTTCTGCGCCGGGATGACGGCGGAGTATGATTACCCAACACTTCCCTCAAGCGAAATCCCAATCAACTTCTGTGCTTCAACCGCGAACTCCATCGGCAATTGCTGGATCACATCACGGACAAAGCCATTGACGATGAGCGCCACCGCTTCCTCTTCAGGAATGCCGCGTTGCAGGCAATAGAACAGCTGATCATCGGAAATTTTTGAGGTGGTTGCCTCGTGTTCAAACTGCGCCGATGAGTTTTTGGCTTCCAGATAGGGCACCGTATGGGCTCCGCACTGATCACCGATCAGCAGCGAGTCACACTGAGTAAAGTTCCGCGCATCTGAGGCCTTGCGATGGGCCGAAACCTGTCCGCGATAAGTATTTTGCGAACGACCAGCCGAAATGCCTTTAGAAATGATTCGGCTGCGGGTATTTTTACCCAGATGGATCATTTTGGAGCCTGAATCCACCTGTTGCATGCCGTTTGATACGGCAATTGAATAAAACTCGCCCTGCGAACCATCGCCGCGAAGAATGCATGAAGGGTATTTCCAGGTAATTGCCGACCCGGTTTCCACCTGTGTCCATGAGATTTTGGAGTTCTTGCCACGGCAATCGCCGCGCTTGGTGACAAAGTTATAAATACCGCCCTTGCCGTTTTCATCACCCGGATACCAGTTTTGCACCGTTGAATATTTGATCTCGGCATCATCAAAGGCGATCAGCTCAACCACCGCCGCGTGCAGCTGGTTTTCATCGCGCTGCGGTGCTGTACAGCCCTCGAGATAGGAAACGTAGGAACCTTTTTCTGCAATGATCAACGTGCGTTCAAACTGACCGGTGTTTAATTCGTTGATGCGGAAATAGGTCGATAATTCCATCGGGCAACGAACGCCCTCCGGGATATAGACAAATGAGCCATCGGTGAACACCGCGCAATTGAGCGTTGCGTAATAGTTGTCGGTGGTTGGCACCACGGTTGCCAGATATTTCCGAACCAGTTCAGGATGATCCTGAATGGCCTCTGAAATCGGACAGAAGATTACACCCGCCTTAGCGAGCTCCGCTTTAAAGGTGGTGACGACAGAGACAGAATCAAACACCGCGTCAACTGCGATTTTTGAGGTCTGCACCCCGGCCAACATTTCCTGCTCACGCAACGGAATGCCAAGCTTCTCGTAGGTTTTGAGCAATTCGGGATCGACATCGTCAATGGTTTGCGGACCATCGGACATGGATTTTGGCGCAGAATAGAAATAAATCTGCTGCATATCGATTTCAGGATAGTTGACCCGCGCCCAGGTTGGCTCGGTCATGGTTTTCCAGCGGGCAAAGGCTTCCAGCCGCCAGTCGAGCATCCATTGAGGTTCGTTTTTCTTCGCTGAAATAAAGCGAACAATATCCTCGTTCAGGCCGATTGGGGCCTTGTCAGATTCTATATCTGTGGAAAATCCATATTTATATTGGTCAACATCGATCTGGCGCACCTGATCAATGGTTTCTTGTACCGCAGCCATACTGCTCTCCATCCTATGCGAGTTCAAGGCCCGCCAGTCGAGATTATGTTAAGTCTGCCCCTTACTTAGGTCAGACGCGTCAAATAGGAAGACCATGCTTCCAAAAATCTTTTTGTGTCAGCCTCGCTGGTGTTCCAGCCAATACTCACACGAATTGCCGACTTGGCAATGTCTTTGTCCAGTCCCATCGCCGTCAATACATGCGATGTTTCAACCCTGCCCGAAGAACAGGCGGAACCGGACGATACTGATATGCCATCCAGATCAAGCGAGATCAATGCTGTTTCAGCATTTATTCCTGCGACTGCAAAACATGTTGTATTGGCAAGTCGCTCAGAATTTTCGCCGATTATTACCAACGGGCCGCGCTTATTACCAATTGGCTTGCAGATAGTTTTCAAATCTTTCTCAAACCTGTCACGAACATATATTATTTTACGCATATGATCAAGCTGGCCTGTGCAAAGATTGGCGGCCACACCAAAGCCCGCAATCGCGGCCACGTTTTCCGTACCGGCGCGCAATTGAAACTCCTGCCCGCCACCGCGTATTATTGGCCTCGGTTTAATTTCCTTATTGCCCAGCACCAGCGCCCCCGCCCCTTGCGGGCCACCTATCTTGTGGCTGGAAAGAATAAGAAAGTCGGCTCCAAGCTCACTCATATCAACGGCAATACGCCCAGCTGCCTGCACCGCATCGACCAGCAGATAACCACCGGCATCGTGGACAATATTTGCCACCTCTTTGATTGGCTGAATGATACCTGTCTCATTATTGGCCAGCATCAGCGCCACCATAAATGGTGCGCCAGTGGACCGATTCGCAATTATCAGCTGAAATTCCGGCAAATCGAGCATGCCATCACCGGTTACAGGTAGTATTGTGCGAATGCCTTCATCAAACCGGCCACCGCTCAATATGCAGGGGTGTTCTATGGCACTGACATAGAGATGATCAAGCGATAGATCTTTGCCCTTCACCTGCAAAACAGGCGAGAGCGCTAATTGGGCAGCTTCCGTTGCGCCGCTGGTGAAGATCACCTGTGCGGCTGATGCTCCGGCAAATTCGCCCAACTTATCGCGGGCATTCTCAACCACGGCGCGGGCATTGCGGCCATTGGCATGTACGGATGAGGCGTTTCCTGCCGTCTCGATTGCTTGCACCATTGCCTCACGTGCCTCAGGTAATAGGGGGGCGCTGGCATTATAGTCCAGATAAGTTCGCTTAACGCTCATTAGCAGTTTATTCCCTCACGAATTTGCCCGGCAATTCATTTATTTAGAAGTAAATTCACCTGCATTTACCCTATATCTCAATCGGATGCGCAATTTTCTTGAATTTTGCAATCAAAATAGCCTATGAAGACCGCTGAATTGACAGGTAATTGATCTGTCAAATAGATATTTGTTTCCCGGAGCGCATGAATGCCCGAAGTACTCTTCAACGGACCTGCCGGTCGCCTTGAGGGCCGTTATCAACCGGCCGCTGATAAGAATGCCCCTATCGCCATTGTTTTGCACCCGCATCCGCATCCGAAATTTGGCGGCACCATGAACAATCCTCTGGTGCACGAATTGTTTTATATGTTCGTCAATAGCGGGTTTACAACCCTGCGGTTTAATTTTCGCGGGGTCGGTAATTCGCAGGGCGACTTCGACCACGGTCATGGCGAACTTTCAGATGCGGCAGCAGCACTTGATTGGGTTCAAACCCTGCATCCGGATTCAACTGGTTGCTGGATTGCCGGATTTTCCTTTGGCTCGTGGATCGGTATGCAATTGCTGATGCGTCGCCCGGAGATCGAAGGTTTTATGTCAATTTCACCCCAACCGAATATCTATGATTTTGCTTTCCTCGCCCCCTGCCCCTCATCCGGGTTGATTATCCACGGTGAAGAAGACCGGGTTTCCACACCGGAAGATGTGCAAGTGCTGGTCGACAAACTGCACACCCAAAAAGGCATCACCATCACCCAAAATACTATTGCGGGCGCCAACCACTTCTTCACCAACCAGACTGACGAATTGATCGACCATTGCCAGCTTTATCTGGACAAGCGTATGGGGCTGATTGAAGGTGGCATCGAAGAGACCAAATTGCTGCGATAAGCAATATTGCGATTACCGGTCTAAATAGAGAACCCGCGCTTCAAATTGGCGATGGGCCGTCTAATACTTATAGGGTTTCCCTTTTGCCGGTGGCGCGGTTAACAGCTTTCCCGAGGTGAGCGCTTTAGAACAAAGGCCGGCTAATTTTGCATCGCTGGCCTTTGAGTTCATCTGGCCAATGGATACACCCACACCGTTATTGTGCAGATCCATCGCCCTTTCACTTGATGGGTTTTCCGAATAACCCTCATGCGCGGTAGTAATTTTGGTTGCAGCACTTTTGCCGATGTCGCGCGCTAACAGTGCTGACCAGTAACAATGGCGAAACGCATCTCCAAAACCATTATGCTGGCCTGCTCCGCTGTATCTTTTTCTGGATTCTGCAAGCGCCTTTTCGGCGTTTTCTTTTATTTTCCCAATCATAAATGGATGGGTAATCAAAAACCATTTTTCAGCAGGAGTTAACCCGGAAACCTTGCCTTTTAAAACATAGCCCATAATTTATTGTTCTTTCAATCTGTCACCTTTTCAAAACTGGTGACATTCCCCTGGTCATCAAGTTTGATCACTAGCCAGGCAGAATCGACATTAATCAGACTTTTTTCATCCCCAAGCCAATAAACAAGATCATAATCCTTGAAATAAGGAGTATCCGTAGGCTTTCCAAGAATTTCAATAACTTCGTCGCGTGACTTTCCAACCGCCAATTGATTGGAAATCACATCATCAATCATCTGCAACCGAATATTTGGGGTGTCGTAGATAGATTTATCGTCGGTCCAGATCTTCTTGTCGAATTTGATTGCCATTTGTGCCTCGCCGCTTTGACTGGTGAACAGAAAAGTCGCTGAAGCCATCGCAATCAGCACTAATAATATAGTGAGGATAAGGGCGCTGCTTTTTTTCATGACCGACCTGTCAAAAACTTTCTAAAACCCATTGAACGGGACAGCTAACTTCGCGCTTATGACAATATTGCTGTGTCCTCAAAACTCTAATCTGAGACTCTAATAGTGTTAAGCTGATTGTGTCAATTTTTCAGCCACCCCGGGAATAGGTATATCAACAGGGAAACGCACGAACTTTTGCGCCTGAGGTCTAACCCGCCTTTTTAGCCGTGGTTATGGTATCAGCAATCCATTTGGTAATTTTCTCATCCAGTGCATTTGGTGATACCGGCTTGGAAAGATAATCATCCATGCCTGCTTCAAAACACTTTTCCATATCGCCTTTAATCACATGCGCAGTTACGCCGATTATTGGAACATGTTTACCAGAACTTAGCTCAAGCCTTCTAATTGCCCGTGTTGCATCATGACCATTCATAACCGGCATAGATACATCCATGCAGATGACTTTAGGGCAATGACGCTGGTAAAACTCCACTGCTTCCTGACCGTTCTCGGCGATTTTAAAGGTATAGCCAGTTTCATTCAGTATCTGGGTGAACACTATTTGGTTCACTTCATTATCTTCGGCAATCAACACATCAATTGATTCTTCCGGGATGCTTTTAATTAATGGAATATCGGCGACAACATTTTCACTTTGGTTAACCGGATCGCTTTGGTTAAACGGACTTTTTTCTGACTCTGCGATTGTAGCTGGCGCTGCAATGTCTGAAACCATATCCGAGATCACGGTTTTTCCAGATTTAGCATGAGCTTCATGCAGCACTTCGATCAATGTCTCCAAGAGCATTGAAGATCGGGTTGGCTTGGTCAAATGTGCTTGAATGCCCAGCGACGAGAAAAGCGACCCATCACCCATTTGGTCGACAGAGGTCAGCATTATCAACGGTATTTCCGCCATGATCGGGTCAGAGCGCATAACTCGTGCCACATCACCACCATCCATATCAGGCATTTGGTAATCCAGTATAACGGCATCCCATTGACGATCTTCTTCATTGGCACTGCGCATTTCAGCCAAGGCATCCAAACCATTGGCGCAGGTAAATGGATTGAAACGCCAGGCGGTCAGTTGCTCTAAAAGTATTGAACGATTGATCGCATTGTCATCGACCACAAGAATTCGCGCGCCGGTCACATCAACCGGTAATGGCTTTTGTGCCCTGGCTTCCTTGTAAACTGGCAATATAATTGTAAACCAGAATGTCGAGCCCTCGCCAACGACGCTTTCCACTCCGATTTCACCGTCCATCAGGCGTGCCAGCGAACCGGCAATTGCAAGTCCAAGACCTGTGCCTTCATGCTTGCGTGTTGCACTCTCATCAACTTGGGAAAATTTCTCAAAAATTTTGGCTTGCTGGTCCTCAGGAATACCGATGCCGGTATCCTTGATTTTAAACAGAAGTTTTGAGGCCGCATTTCCCTCTGCGTCGGTGCAGGTTTCGCTGGATACATCTAAATAAACTTCACCAACTTCGGTAAATTTTACGGCATTGCCCATCAGGTTCGTAACAATTTGACGAATACGCCCAACGTCACCAATATGCTGTTCTGCCAATTTTGGATCTATACGTACAATCAGCTCAAGATTCTTTTCGGCAATTGCTGTTGATAGTAAAGTCGCCACATCTTCGATCGCCTCACGCAACGAAAAGGGTGCGGGATCCAATTCCATCTGACCCGCATCAATTTTTGAAAAATCTAATATATCATTGATAATCGTCAATAGCGCGGCACCTGATTTTACTATCACATCGGTGAACATTTTTTGCTTTGCATCGAGTTGGGTGTTTGCCAATAACTCAGACATGCCCATTACGCCATTCATAGGAGTGCGAATTTCGTGGGACATATTGGCCAAAAATTCTGATTTTGCCCGATCAGCGGTTTTTGCATGGATAAGTGCTTTGCGCGATAATTTTGTTTGTGTCGCAAGCGAACCGATAATCTTGTGAATAAAAATGTCCAGTGGCGCAAAGACAACAACCGCCAGAAGCACCAGGGCACCCATTGTGAACAATAGAAATTTCTCGAGTAATGCACCCTGTTCGGATGACAAAACAAACAGATCTTTTTGCAACAACTGAAAGGCATCACGGTTCGAATGTTTGACAATACCATCGTATTTGCCAAATGTTTCGCGGGTCAACCAATACATATCAGACTTGGTGCGAGCATTGGTTACCTTGGTCGGATCAACGAGTTCAAAGTGATCTTTAAACGGATTATCCGCTTTCATGAACCTGGAAGATTTGATGATCTTGCTTTTGATATATGCCGGTATAGCAACCCAGGCAATCTGCAACTTCGCCAATTCGCTGGCGGCAGTTTCCTGCAGAAAAATTAAAGACTTCTTGAGCGATATTATATCAGATTCAACTGGCAAAGATGCCAAATAGGCCTTTTTTTCTTTGAAAGACATTCCCGCTGTTGCTGCTCTGATTTTTGACTGGTCGATAGATCGGGGCATCGTCACACTGATTTTTTCAGCCCGCTCAGCAATCGCCTGCATCGCTTGATCAGTTGAAGACAGCTGACTTTCCAACACTCGGATGGAATTGAACCTGGAATTTTGTTCACTTTGCTCAGCGTAAAATAATAGACAAATTACCCCAATTACCAATAATGCCGTCAAATAAGAGACGCGAATTGCCCAGGTTGCAAATTGCCAACGTTTCAGACCAGTTTCACTCATTTTCTACTTTCTCCCAACGCTCAGGAGAAAATACACCTATATGGTTAAGATAGGTTGAAACTAAAACAAATTACTCTTTTATGTGGGGCGCACCAGAATTCCACCGGAAACAGGCCGCCGGCAACCGGTGGTACGAGGGAAAGTAATGGGCATATTTTTGCTTGCCCGGATTGCCAGATAGGCGAAAGCCTCTGCCTCCATTGCCCCTCCGTCAAATCCTACATCTTCTGCGCTCATTACCTGACTACTTTGTGCTATTGCCAGTTGTTTGAGGTCGTCCATTATGACCTTATTCTTTCGCCCACCTCCGCAAATTACCCACAGTTGAGGCGCTGCAGGCAAGTGAACGCACGCAAGGAAAATTGACTTTGCAGTAAGTCTGGCAAGTGTGCGGGCACCATCCGAAAGTTCCATCTCCGCCGGAGCAGGCACTTTGAAGTCATTTCGGTCGAGGGATTTTGGCAATTCCTGCGCAAAATAGGGCGATGCCAAATAACGATCCAGAACAGTTTTATTGATTTCACCTTCGCTGGCAATTTTGCCCCCTTGATCCATAGGAATTCCAGCGGCAGATTGCACCCATTGATCAATCAAAGCATTGCCGGGGCCAGTATCAAAGGCAAATAATTCACCATCGAACGGCACATAGGTTATGTTTGAAATGCCGCCAATATTGACGAAAGCAACGGGCCAATCCAGGTGCAATTCGCGCGGTAATGTCTGGCTTAAAGCCCGATGGTAGATTGGCACTAATGGCGCACCCTGCCCGCCGGTACGCATATCATTTGCACGCATATCGTAGACTACGGGAATGCCAGTTGCCTCTGCCAATTCACGACCATTGCCCAATTGCACCGTTAGGCCAATATGCGGCCGGTGAAGCACGGTTTGGCCGTGAAATCCAATAAGATCAATATCGCCTGGATGAAGGTTGTTAAGAACAAGAAACCGGGCTACAGCATCGGCGTGCAAGCCGGTTATTAAATCCTCCAAACCGTCGAGTTTACCTGGCCTTGAATCACGATCCTCACCAATCAGCTGAGCATCAACCAGCCCCTGCTCGATCTTGCAGCGCGTATCGGGGTCATACTCAACTTCCAGCGATGGACCGCGTTCAACAATGCTTTCACCATCGGAACGAATTAGGGCAACATCGACACCATCCATCGACGTGCCGCTCATCAGCCCTATGGATGTCATCAAAGTCAAATGGGTTGCTCCTGATTATTTGTCGAACCGAGCCATAATTTACGTGAATTTTAACAGTGAAGCTGTTAGAGGGTGCGGCGGTTAAATAATTCATAACGTGCGGAAAGAACCATGACCAGCTTCAAATCAGAATTCCTTCATACACTGCAAGAACGGGGCTTTATTCATCAAACATCTGATGATGCCGGCCTTGATGCGCTTTTTCAGAAGGAAACCGTTTCCGCCTATATTGGATTTGATTGCACGGCGGCAAGCCTGCATGCGGGCTCAATGGTCCAGATCATGATGTTGCATTGGCTGCAAAAAACCGGCCATCGTCCGGTCCCTTTGATGGGCGGCGGCACATCTATGGTTGGCGACCCATCGGGCAAGGATGAAAGCCGCCAGATGCTTACGGTTGAAAAAATTGAAAAAAACAAGGCTGGAATTCGCAAGATATTTGAAAGTTTCCTTGAATTTGGCGACGGCCCGAATGATGCGGTAATGCCGGACAATGCTGACTGGTTGTTGAAAATCAACTATGTTGAGTTTCTGCGCGATTACGGTAAAAATTTCTCGGTCAATGCAATGCTGGCACGCGATTCGGTTAAAATGCGGCTGGAGAGACAGCAGCATCTATCCTTCCTTGAGTTCAACTACATGATCTTGCAGGCCTATGATTTCGTCGAACTCAATCGCCGATATGGGTGCCGACTACAAATGGGTGGCTCTGATCAATGGGGTAACATTGTTTCCGGTGTGGATTTGGGCAGGCGCAGCGGCACGCCAGAACTTTTTGCGCTGACCACCCCATTGCTCTCCACATCATCCGGCGCCAAAATGGGCAAAACGGCCGCTGGTGCCGTATGGCTTAACCCTGATATGCTGTCGCCCTACGACTTTTGGCAATATTGGCGCAACACAGAAGATGCCGACGTTGAACGGTTCCTAAAACTGTTCACCACCATGCCAATGGACGAAGTGACGAGGCTCGCAGCACTTGATGGCGCAGAAATCAACGAGGCCAAAAAGATTTTGGCGACCGAGATTACCGCACTTGTTCACGGGCGGGAAATTGCTGATCAGGCAAATGAAACGGCGCGCAAAACTTTTGAAGAAGGAACGGTATCAAGCGATCTGCCAACCATTCAAATAGATGCAGCCGCATTAAATGATGGTCAGGGTATTCTGTCGCTTCTGGTTGCAGCAGGACTAGCCGCATCAAACGGAGAAGCACGCCGCCACATTAAGGGCGGCGCGGTGCGGGTCAATGATGAGCCATGTAAAGACGAACGCGCTACAATCGGCGCTGATAAGCTTAAAGATGGCGCCATAAAACTTTCAATCGGCAAAAAGCGACATGTGCTAGTGCGAGCCGATTAGAAGATGTCCTAATTTTTGCCTATTTGCGGAATTCGAAAATTTTCCGAAAAACACCAGGTGCTATTACTGAAATGGGGTTTACTGTGATAATCGGGTTTCGCGCCTTGCCGCGCAGCCGGTAGGTGATGCCCAAAAATCCGCGCTTGGTTCCATCACCAAATGCCAGATTAACAATCGGAATTTTCGATGCGAACCTGTTCAGCCCATATCCCGGCAAATAGGTGCCCCTTAAATCCATAACACCTTCGGCATTGTAAACAGTTCCGGCAAAATTTGACCCGACATCAGAGGCACGCAACAATCCATTCCTGATAACCAGTGAATTGTTGTCTTTGATAATATCTGCCGTGGCGACATTTATTTTAACATCATTTGGATCAATGCTCGGCTTGACCACCTCATTGGGTTGATCGCGGTTTTGCTTTTTGGCTTTAGAGGCTTTTTGTGACAAAAGGCGTTTAAGACGTGGTTCATTCTTCAAGCGAAATTTCGCAACCTTCACTTTGCCCTTATGTGGCCCGTCGCCTTTTTGCTTGAACGTTGCGGAGAGTTGTCCTCCGGTCATTCGGCTATAAACATTCAGGAACCGAAGCGCCTGCCCGGCATTAGAACTCACCAGCTTGGTGGTGGTTACACCATTTTCAGGAATTATAGACATGGTGGTTTTCAGATTTACATTTGTGTTGCCAACCATCGTGGCGCGAGACAATTGGCCATTTCTTTGCGCATAATTAATTGAAACATCTGAGAACACCACATCACCGAAACCGCGAACCCGTGAAATCCTGGCCGTTAGGGTTATATATCCTGACTTGGTCAGCTTAGATTTTGGCGCACCTTGATTTATAATCTGGTTGATGACGGCGCGTGCATCAAAGGCAGAGCCATTCGCTACAATTTTATACCCCGCCTTTGTGCGATTTACCGTGACTTTGAAATTATCTCCTTTGTTCAACACGAGTTTTGAAAAGTTGGCTTTTTTGACCCCACGTTTGTCCAAATCAATATTGCCAACAACAGAAAATCCGGCGCCAAACAACTTGAAATTAGTTATCTTGGTGTTTTCCCCTGTGGTCCGCATGGTAAATTCAGCCTTCCCACGTATTCCACTGCCTTTTGACCAGCTGATCCAGGGAAAAGAGAGCACCGATTTGGTCAGGTCGACAGAGACCTTGCTTACCCCTTCTTCTCCGGTTGCGGTCAATAGAACCGTAACCTTGCCTTTCAGAATTGTATCAAGATCCAGACCAAGCTTTCTTCTCGCTTTGCGGTCCAGTGTAAGTTTGACAATCTGTTTTGATGCGCCGCCTTGATTTTCACCAAATGGCTGCGACATATCAATCGTGCTTGGAATACCATCAATACTGACATTGCCCTTGATCGTTGCAATTCCAGGTTTGGCAAAAATTGAAACATTGGCTTTGCTTAATTTGCGCCCCTGGAGAGGTTTTGCCAATGTCACACCACTCAACTTCATGTTGGCGGACCAATCGACATTGGAAATATCCAGCTCTTTCAATAGTGGAAAATTTAAATCGAGACCAATATTTGCATCTCCCGAAACATCCTTCGGTCGAATTTTGATTGCTTCCACCAGGTTCAAGGGTTTTTGAGATCCAATTTCTAATATATCGGCGGCTTTACCTTTCAAATCGAGTTTCAACGATGCCCGCGTGGGTTTGTCCTGAAAATCACCAATGTTGATCACACCGTTTGTGGCATCGACTGAACGGCCGTTTTCCATCTCAATTAACCCGGCGGTCAAATCAATGCGGGTTTTCATACCCTGGAACAAGACAGTTCCACTTGCCTGCGATATGGGCGGCATGTCACCAATGGTTTTGATTGTTGCACCGCTGACGCTCAGATGGATACTTAACTGCTCGGGTGTGAATTTCTTGCCTTCGCGCACTTTGCCTAATATTCCGGCAGGTATTGCAGCATCAATTCGGGCATTGGTAATCTCGCCATTGCTAACGTGATCAATTACCCAGCGCCTGGCTTTTGTTGCAATGAAAATCGGCCAGATTTGTTTAACCGCCTCCACCGACATCCTGGGAATAGTAAGCGCCATTGCCAAAGATGGTGTTTCACCGGCAAAGCCAAAGCTTCCGGCACCACGAATATTCCCTTCCTTGCTCCAAAGGCTGATTTCATCCATCTCAAGAACTTTATTAATCGGATCAAGTTTCCCCGAGACCTTAAATGTCGCATCGACCGATTGCCCCGGCGCATCGCCCGGTTTTGCAACGATGTCATTGGCTATCAGTTCAAAAATCGGCTTACGCAAATTGGCGGCATCAATACTGTCACTTCTGGCAACAGAGGCTTTTGCCGGTTTATTTGACAATGGAAAACGAATTCCGCCGGTCAATACAGCACCTGATTGGGAAAAATAGACTGGCGACTTTTCCAATTCAATCTGGTTTTTACCGGGCAGCAGGCGAAGGTTGAATTGCCCACCTGAAAAAGCAACGACATCTTCGTGGCCAAATCGCGCAAGCCCGCGTGACACATCAATTTTAATGGTTGATTGACCGGAGTTCATATCCTGATCGTAGGGATGGTGATAAGTCAGCTTAAGTGGAGCATTCAGGCCAATTGCACCTTTGGTGCTGCTGACAGCATTTTCGAGAAAATCATTGGCATCCAGCCCGTCTATGTTGAGATTTAAGGCAAAACTGCCATCGGACTTTTCCCAGTTTCCATTCAATCGAACTTCCCGCAAGCCGAAATTAGCCACGGCATCAATGCTCAGTTTGCCGGTTTTGTCCTGAACCCGGACTGTCATATCGCGAATAAGGACATTTTTCGACAACCCACCAGATGCACCAAGTCCCTTAATCTGCAATTTTTTCCAGGTAACTTTTTCCAGCCCCGCAAAACCCATAGATTGAGACAGATAAAACAGCCGTTCAGCTGGAATTCGCATAATTTTTTCCAACTGCAAAGCATCCGGCCAATCACCGTCCCAACTTCGGCCGGTTAATCCTATCTGGCGCAGGTCGATCTGGGAATCTTCGATAAATATATTTTTTACCTTGAATTCGCCACGCAGCATCGGCAATAATTTCACACCAATATGGATCTCTTTTGCATCGCCATATTGTCCACTATCGCCACTTTTAATGATTCTCACATCGTCGGCGACGACCGACAGAATTCCACTTTCGCCGAAGGAAATTCGCGCTTCATTTATCTCCGCTGATAATGTGGGGCCAAGGATCTTTGACAATGCGGAGGCGATCTCCACCCTTAACCGGTCATTGGAAACCGGTCCGCGTGAGAGGAAATAAATTAAGCCGGCTGCAAAAATTACAGTCAGCACTGTGAACATAGTCAAGACCCGGAAAAGGCGCTTGATCATGCTATTTCCTCTCGGCATGTTTGCAGGAATAGTCTCCTGCGCCATGGCCGATGGAAAATGCGCTAACGGCTTTGGTTTATCGTTATGTGGCATTGCACCGTTGTTTAACTCTTGGGCGAATCGATAGGGTAAACTGCACTTTGTTCATTCGTTTTAGACTAAAATTTGGGTCTATGACCTAGGGAGCATGCTGGATGGCGCCATGTCCAGTGGATGAAGCATATTTTTGCTGGCATTTAGAACCTGCTATCGTGTAATTTCGGCTAAATTTTGTCACATTTCACCCGGAGTCTTCGCAAATGAACAAACCAGATATAGGTGATTTAGCACCTCAATTCAAACTGCCAACCGACGGCGAAGGCGAATTTGAACTATCGAGCAACAATGACAGCAAAATAATAATATTCTTTTACCCAAAAGACGACACCCCCGGCTGCACCGCCGAGGCCATTGACTTTACAGCTGCAAAGCAGAAATTTGCCGATATTGGCGTGCAGATTTTTGGCATGTCTCCCGACCCGGTTAAAAAACATGACAAATTTAAATCCAAGCATGATCTTGATGTAACTTTGATTTCAGATGAGGATAAATCCACGCTTGAGGCTTATGGTGTCTGGGTGGAGAAAAGCATGTATGGGCGTAAATATATGGGCGTTGAACGCTCCACATTTTTGATAGGCGAAGATGGCGTGATCATCAAAGCATGGCGAAAAGTTAAGGTTCCGGGCCATGTGGATGAAGTGCTAGCAGCCGCAAATAATTAGAAACATGGACCGAATTCCTCGCACCGGTCCTCTGCCTGCATCACGTTGAACAAATTTCCGGCCACCGGTTACTCATCGGGATTTGATATTAATTGAATACTTTTTGGCTCTGGCAAAACTTTGTTAACCATAACCGGTAACACTCTGCCTAATGACTTACCGACAAAGTATTTAATCCAAGTGAGTAACCAGTAGCATGAGTTATCAACCAATTCAAAAAAAACAAACCAGTTTTGGCAAGCGGTCAGAGCCTCACACAATTACGATTACCAAAGGCAAGAACTCCCGGAAATTCACTGTGCAACCGGTCATGTTTGCCAGTATATGCGGTGTTGTCAGCCTGTTTATGCTCAGTTATCTGGGTGCAACGGCTTATCTGGTGCTGCGGGACGACCTTATTGGCGCTTCCCTTGCGCGCCAGGCTCGGATCCAACACGGTTACGAGGACCGAATTGCGGCGCTGCGTTCCAGAATTGACTTAATTACCAGCCAGCAGCTTTTAGAGCAGCAAGCGGTTGAAACTCGCGTTCAAGAATTGGTGAACAGGCAAAATGAGTTGGGTACCAGAACCAATGTATTCGGTTCGGTGCTCAAAAAGGCTGCAGGCAATGGACTTGCTCCGGCCAAAATTATCATGCCAAAAACGCGCCCAAATGATAAAACCGCCAAAATTTCAATTGGCATAAACTCTAATACTGCTTCTGCTGCAAATCCCAAAAACCTGAAACTTGGGTCTCTACTGAGTACTGCCAACCCGTTTGCAAGTTCGATCCAGGAAATCAAATCGCCGCTGGTTGCCTCATCTAGATATTCCACGTCATTTGTTTCGTTGCGCGACCCGAATGGCGTATTTGCCAGTGTCGAGAATTCACTTCAGGATGTCGAATTGCAACAATTGTCCACATTGAAAAATCTTCGCAGCAAGGCAATCAATAAGACAAACAAAATTGCAGGTATTCTGCGCCAAATCGGCGTATCAATTCCCTCACCTGTTACCAAAAACATTGGTGGCCCGCTGGTTGAGCTGGATGGTGATCAGCGATTTAACAATCAGGTTACAGCGCTTGATGTGGCACTTGGAGATTTAACCAAAGCACGTAAAATTGCATCACGCCTCCCAATAGGCAGCCCCGCGCCGGGTCGCCCCACATCCAGCAGTTTTGGACGGCGGATGGATCCGATTTTACGGCGGGCCGCATTGCATTCGGGTATGGATATCAAAGCGCCAATGGGGCACCCGGTTCAAGCAACAGGTTCAGGCAAAGTTACCAAAGCCGGCTGGAATGGCGGCTATGGTAAAATGGTGGAAATTTCACACGGCAACGGTTTGATTACCCGCTATGCTCATATGAGCCGGGTCAAAGTTAAAATTGGTCAATGGGTAACTTCTGGAACAATTGTTGGCAAAGTTGGCAGTACCGGAAGATCAACCGGGCCGCACCTGCATTATGAAGTGCGCCATCGCGGCAAGCCGCAAAATCCTGCCCGCTATGTGCGTGCCGGTACTAAAATCAAGTCCCTGCTGTAATTCTTGAAGTGCCTTGCGGGTAATTTCGTGCACGGCAATTCTTTGCTTTGCTCAGGCCTACGCGCGGATTTCAGGAAATGCGTAGTCCAGGATACCTTTAGCATTATAGCGCCCATTCAGCATTCCATAGGTCGCACGCCATGCGCCGCCTAGACGTGATTCGGAAAACGCGTCAGCCAATTCGCCTCCAAAGGATTTAGTCAACTCCGCCGATGCCGCTGAAAGTGCCATTTGTTCAGTAAACAATCTTGCTGAGCCCTCATCATCCATCGCAACTTTGGCCGCGGCGCGCAGCACATTCAAAGTCCCTCGCGTATCGCCGTTCATATCCTTTTCAAAGCCTTCCAAAACCGCATCCAGCAATTTTGGTCCGCGTTTCATCACCCGCAATACATCCAGACACATCACATTGCCGGAGCCTTCCCATATGGCATTAACCGGTGATTCGCGGTAAAACCGGGCAAGATTTCCTTCTTCCACATAGCCATTACCGCCCAGACACTCCATCGCCTCACCAATCAGCGGGGATGCGGTTTTGCAAACCCAGTATTTCACGATCGGGGTCATCAGCCTGGCATAGGCGGCTTCTGATTTATCAGATGAAGCACGGTCGAATGCCTGCGCAAGCCGCAATGTCAGCGCGGTTGCGGCAATAACATCAAGCGCCATATCGGCCAAAACCCGCGTCATAATCGGCTGATCGATCAAATGTTTGCCAAAAACCTGCCGGTTGCGGCAATGGTGCACGGCCTCAGACAAGGCCGCACGCATCAATCCAACTGATGATGTGGCACAATCAAGCCGAGTTAAGGTGACCATCTCAAGAATAACCCGGAGGCCATTGTCCAGATCACCGATCAAATAGCCGAATGAATTGTTAAACTCGACTTCAGAGGACGCATTAGAGCGATTGCCAAGCTTGTCTTTCAAACGCTGAAACTCCATTGCGTTGGGTGTGCCGTCTGGCAGAATGCGCGGGATGAGAAAACAGCTCGGCTGGCCCGGCATGGTGTTTTCATGTGAGGCCTGTGCAAGCACCAAAAAGGCATCGCACATGGGGGCTGACATAAACCATTTATGGCCGTTAATCCGCCAAAGGCCAGCACCCGCATCGTGCGCCGTGGTTATATTGGCGCGCACATCGGTACCACCCTGCTTTTCTGTCATGCCCATGCCGATGGTGACGCCGGATTTTAAGTGCGGTGCGCGATGGCTGGAATCATACTGGCGCGATTTAATCTGCGGCAACCACTGGTTCAGCACTTCGGGTTTGGCCATCAGAGCTGCAACCGATGCATTGGTCATGGTGACCGGGCAAAGGTGTCCGCATTCAGACTCAGCGCTCAAAATATAGCGGATTGAACGAATGAAATTTCGCTCGCCTTTTTCTTCCTCATTATCATCCCAGATCGAACAATGCAGACCATTGGAAACACTGCGCCGCATGAGCGCGTGCCAGGCGGGGTGAAATTCGACCTGATCAAGCCGATTGCCTTTTGCATCATGGGTTTTGAGTTTTGGCGGTTCTGTGTTTGCGAGCCGGGCAAGCTCATTGGCCTCGGGAGAACCGATCCATTGGCCCAGATGGTTAAAAGATGAAATGACATTATGCGGCAGATGCTCGCTCAGCCGCACAAGGGCTGGATCGCACTCATAGGCGTTAAAGCCATGAAATTCCGGCGACTGGTTGAACGGTTCGCTCGAAACGCTACCAGTGTCAGGAACAATATCTTTGCCAGTCACATTCATTTTGCCCGCTTAGGACCTGTTGACAAATTGGTTTCGGACGCGGCGCGAGTGCAATATTGTGCCTGAACAGGCGGAAACTGCGCCGCGGTGTCGCCCACCACAAGCTTTTTCCAACGCATTCAGGGATAATATTGCTCGCGTCCAAAGGATATGAGTAAAATCACTCATAATTTTGTCGAAAAACATTGAAAGGGATTGCCCTGCCTGCTGTTTTTCTCCTCGTTCTGAATGATTTTTCTTCATACCGCGTTCCAAATCCAGTTTGTCAACAGATCCTAGGCTCCTCGCTGCCTCTTACCGATGGTGTACCGGATAGCAGTCTCATGTAAAGTGTGGAAGTATAAAGGCCACAGATTGGTATCAACTTTTGAATAACATAGTGAAGAACTGATTTCTTTCCTTGCTCACCACTGCATTTACTCCTATAGAAAATTTTTAATGGCCAATTTCAAAAACACTTCGCTGGTATTTCCGCATCGCCACCTTTTAGGTATCGAGACCCTTTCCCCTACCGATATTGAAACCCTGCTTGATCTGTCTGACAAGTCCGTCGCGGTTTCGCGTCAAGTCGAGAAGAAAAAGAACACGTTGCGCGGGCGTACGCAGATTAATCTGTTCTTCGAATCTTCCACCCGCACTCAATCATCATTTGAATTGGCCGGAAAGCGTCTCGGCGCCGATGTGATGAATATGTCGGTCGGTTCCTCATCGGTAAAAAAAGGCGAAACACTCATCGACACGGCGATGACACTGAATGCCATGAAGCCGGACATTCTGGTGGTTCGGCATCAGGCAGCAGGTGCGGCGGAATTGCTGGCGCAAAAGGTCGATTGCTCGGTCATCAATGCCGGTGACGGAGCACATGAACACCCCACACAAGCGCTTTTGGATGCGCTGACCATTCGCCGCGCCAAGGGAAAGATTGCCCGCCTGACCGTTGCCATTTGCGGCGATGTTCTGCATTCGCGGGTGGCGCGTTCGAACATTATTCTGCTCAATGCGCTTGGCGCGCGGGTGCGGGTGATTGCCCCCAAAACGCTTTTGCCAATCGGCATTGAAGAACTGGGCGTTGAAGTGTTTACCCGCATGGAAGCAGGTTTGAAAGATGTGGACATCGTGATGATGCTACGTCTGCAGCGCGAACGGATGACCGGCTCTTTTGTTCCTTCAATTCGCGAATATTTCAGGTTTTTCGGCCTTGATCGAACCCGGCTCGAAATTGCCAAACCCGATGCGCTGGTTATGCATCCAGGTCCAATGAACCGCGGCGTGGAGATTTCATCGGAAATCGCTGACGGGCCGCGCAGTCTGATACAAGAACAGGTGGAGATGGGCGTCGCGGTCAGAATGGCGGTTATCGAGGCCATCATCGACAATCACGCCGTCGATCCATCCAACGCTGACGGGGGCACGGCATGAGCAAGAACCGCAGCAAAAGTCGACTGTTTACCAATGCCCGTATTGTTGACCCCTCACAGAATATGGACGAGATCGGCTCGATTTTAGTCGAGAAAGGAAAAATTGCTGCCTGCGGGGCGGATTTCTCTAGAATAAAGTTTAAGAAAAAAGTCGAAACCATTGATTGTAAGGGAAATTGTATCTTTCCTGGACTGGTTGACGGACGGGTGTTTATCGGCGAACCGGGTGCTGAGCATCGCGAAACCATCGCATCTGCAAGCAGGGCCGCTGCCGCTGGTGGAGTTACCTCAATGGTAATGATGCCGGACACCGACCCGGTTATCGACGATGTGGCGCTGGTTGAATTTGTTCGCCGCACGGCAGATGAGACAGCAGAGGTAAATGTTTACCCGACCGCCGCCCTTACCCGTGGCTTGAATGGTCGCGAAATGACCGAAATAGGGTTGATGAAACAGGCCGGAGCCGTTGCCTTTACCGATGGTCGAAAAACCATTTCCGATGCGCTTTTAATGCGCCGGGCGCTCACCTATGCGGGTGATTTTGACAGCCTGATTATGCATTACACCGAAGATGAAAGCCTCTCGCGGGGCGGTGTTATGAATGAGGGGCTTAATGCCAGCCGACTGGGTCTTGCGGGAATTCCCGTTGAGGCGGAAGTTATTCCTCTGGAGCGCGATCTACGGCTGGTGGGGCTGACCAATGGGCGCTACCATGCGGCAACCATCTCGACCGCTGAAAGTGCCAATGTTATCAAAGGCGCCAAGTCAAAAGGTCTGTCGGTTACGGCGGGCATATCGATCAACCATCTGGCGCTGAACGAAAACGACATTGGCCGCTATCGTACGTTCTTCAGGCTTTCGCCGCCACTTCGCACTGAGGATGATCGTATGGCGATGGTTGAAGCACTTTGTGATGGGACAATTGATATTATCGTTTCCAATCATGACCCGCAGGATGTCGACACAAAACGCCACCCCTTTGCAGAGGCAGCCGATGGCGCGGTGGGTCTTGAGACCATGTTATCGGCCGCACTCAGGCTTTACCACAATGGCGATGTGCCATTGCTTCGCCTGATTGAGGCAATGACCAGCGCCCCTGCCCGGCTGTTTGGCCTGCCCGGCGGATCGCTGGAGCCCGGCAAGCCGGCTGATCTAATCGTGGTTGATATAGATGAGCCTTGGGTTTTGCATGAGGGTGATTTGAGATCGCGTTCAAAAAACTCACCCTTTGAAGGCGCACGTTTTCAGGGCCGCGTCTTGCAAACTTTGGTTGCAGGCCGCACAATATACGCTCATGAGAGTTGAGCACTGGAATAATTCACCAGTAATGCGGAAGGAAATTTATGCCTGATCCAATTGTCTGGTCACTTGCATGGCCTTATTTTCTGGCCGCATGGGTTTTTGGTTATCTGATTGGCTCCACCCCGTTTGGCCTGATGCTCACCCGCATGGCCGGGCTCGGTGATATTCGTGATATTGGTTCACAAAGTATCGGCGCGACCAATGTGCTGCGAACCGGCAATAAAAAAATTGCCTTTCTGACGCTTTTATTCGATCTGTTAAAAGGCACTATTCCGGTTGTCATCGCTGCGGAATGGGGACCGGATCAGGCTATTCTTGCGGGCTTTGGGGCCTTTCTCGGGCATCTGTTTCCCTTTTGGCTGAAGTTCAAGGGTGGCAAGGGTGTTGCGACCTATATAGGCGTATTGATCGGCTTTTGCTGGCTAGCGGAAACCCCGTGGCCACTCGCTGCTTTTGCTGTAACATGGCTTGGAACGGCGGCGATATTCCGCTTTTCATCTTTAGCAGCCATCATCGCCTTGATAATCACCCCGCTTGTTACCCGTTGGCTTGGTCTGGTGCAGGAAAGCGAATTGCTGGGGCTGTTGTCGCTGATCTCGATCATCAAACATCACTCAAATATCAGACGTTTGTTTTCCGGCACTGAAAGTCGTATCGGCGATAAGGACGCGGCCTGATGCTGGAACCTCCGCAAAAAACCGGGGTCGAACTTTCTGATCAGCAAAGGTTTTCATGGCTGAGATTGATCCGCAGCGATAATATCGGACCGATGACCTTTCGCGATCTGATTAACCGCTTTGGTACGGCCGATGCCGCTCTAGATGCCCTGCCGGAACTGGCAGCGAGGGCGAAAGCCCGCAAAAAAATTCAGATTGCCAGCATTGACGCGATTGAGCGCGAAATGGATGTGGCGCAAAGATGCGGCGCGCGGTTTATCGGTCTTGGTGAACCTGACTATCCAGCAGCGCTTAAAATGGCTGATGCACCACCGCCGATGATTGCGATTATGGGTTCGACCGATTGTCTGGCCCGGCACTCAGTTTCCATTGTCGGCTCAAGAAACTCATCCCTATCTGGGGCAAAGATTGCCCGCCAGATCGCCGAAGGTTTGGGCAAAGCTGATTTCGTCATCAGTTCCGGCCTTGCGCGCGGCATTGATACGGCCGCCCATCGAGCCGCCCTTAAAACCGGCACAATTGCAGTCTTTGCTGGCGGGCTGAATGTTATCTACCCGCCTGAAAATAGCGAACTTTTATCTGAAATCATTGCCAATGGCGGGGCTGCGATCAGCGAAATGCCGTTTGGCTGGAAACCACGGGCGCAGGATTTTCCGCGCCGCAATCGCATTGTCGCAGGTCTCTCGCTGGGGCTTGTGGTGATTGAGGCGGCAACCCGCTCCGGCTCACTGATAAGCGCACGGATTGCCAATGAAATGGGGCGGCTGGTTTTTGCCGTACCCGGCTCGCCGCTTGATCCGCGATGTGCCGGCACCAATTACCTGTTGAAAGACGGGGCAATCGTTACAACTGGTGCCAGAGACGTGCAGGATGCGCTGATGCCCCTCACCCGCACATTGAGCGAGCAGGCTCCCTATAGCCTTGAAGAACAGGAAGCGACTGATGAGATCTCCCCGCCAGCCGATGAAAGCGAACGCCAGCAGATAATGACCGCGCTTGGGCCGACCCCTTGCGAGGTTGATGAAATTATCCGCTTTACCGGCATATCCGCCCCGATTGTGCAACTGGTCCTGCTGGAGCTTGATCTTGATGGACGAATTGAGCGGCACCCCGGTGGTTTGGTTTCTATGATATGAAACGCCGTATAAATTCGACTTTCCAGATATATCGCCGTGGTGACTTTTCTAATGGTTCAAATCTTGCGCGGCTTGCCACGTGCGATTACTTTCTAATGGTTCAAATCTTGCGCGGCTTGCCACGTGCGATTACTTTCTAATGGTTCAAATCTTGCGCGGCTTGCCACGTGCGATTTAAACTGCTCCGGCGGATTGGTTTCTATGGTATAAACTAAATTTGACCCTACATAACCAAAAACCAATACTTTAGCAGGCACCCCTTGTCGAAAATCACTTCCCTTACCGATGAAGCGCTAATCGCGCTGGATGGTCTGCAAGACGCGGCCTACAATCTGGTATCGCCCAGCCTGCGCTTTGGGGTCACAGGCCTTTCGCGTGCGGGCAAGACCGTGTTTATTACCTCGCTGGTGCATAATCTCATTCACGGAGGCAAGCTGCCGCTGTTTTCGGCACAATCATCCGGGCGGCTGGCGCGGGCCTATCTGGAGCCACAGCCGGATGATAATGTGCCGCGTTTTCAATATGAGGATCATCTGAATTCGTTGCTGGAAGATCGCATCTGGCCGCAATCCACCCGTGCCATATCAGAATTGCGGCTGACGCTTGAATATGAATCGGCAAGCGCCTGGAACCGCACATTTGGGCGCGGCAAAATCTCGCTCGATATTGTCGATTATCCGGGAGAATGGCTGCTCGATCTGCCTTTGCTTGGAAAAACCTATGAACAATGGTCGCGTGAGGCCCTGGCCCTTTCGCGGCTGCCGGTTCGTGCGCCGCTGGCGAAAAAATGGCATGCAAGGCTTGGCAAAATCAACCCGAATGCTCACGAAGACGAGGCCATCGCTCGCGAGTTGGCGTCCCTGTTTACCGATTATCTGCGCGAATGCCGCAAGGACAATACGGCTCTTTCAACTTTACCGCCGGGGCGGTTTCTCATGCCCGGCGATCTGGAAGGCTCTCCTGCCCTTACCTTTGCACCGCTGGACCTTAGTGACGAGCAAACGGCCGAAAAGCAATCGCTACACGCGATGATGGCACGGCGGTATGAATCCTATAAATCCATCGTAGTAAAACCTTTCTTTCGCGAGCATTTTGCCCGCATTGACCGGCAAATTGTGCTGGTTGATGTTTTGCAGGCGCTCAATGCCGGGCCGGATGCGGTATCTGATCTGGAAAATGCCCTGCAAGATATATTGCAGTGTTTTCGTCCCGGTGGCGGTTCATGGCTTTCGACGCTGTTTTCCACCCGCACCGATAGGATTTTGTTTGCCGCGACCAAGGCGGATCATCTTCACCATGAAAATCATGACCGGCTGGAAGCTCTGCTTTCGCATCTGGTCGATGGGGCGGTGGAAAAGGCTAAATTTGCCGGGACAAAGGTCGATGTGGTGGCCTTGGCTGCAATCCGCGCCACCAGCGAGGCGGAACTGAAAGAGGGCAATGAGGTTCTGCCATTGATTGTCGGCACCCCGATGAAAGATGAAAAAATCGACGGTGAAATTTTCGACGGCGAAACTCAAACAGCAATTTTTCCGGGCGACCTGCCAAAAAACGCAAGAAATGCACTTTCCGATGCTGCGGCCGCGCGGACGGATTTAAACTTTGTGCGTTTTCGCCCGCCCCGGCTTGAGGAAACCAAGGAGGGTATCACCCTCTCGCTGCCGCATATTCGGCTGGACCGGGCACTTGAATTTCTGCTGGGGGATAAATTGCTATGAGCGATGATTTAATACCGCCCAGAAAACCCCGCGCCATTCGGCTGGATGAACCGCGGCAAGTGCCTTCATCTGCAAAAGAAAAAACCATACTAAGCCCGCGCAAACCACGGGCTGAAAAAGATATGAGCCTGCTTATTGCCGTTCCAGATGATGCCGCACAATCATTACCCGGCGATGAGCAGGACGCGATTGCCGACATGTTGACGCCAGCACCCGCATCAAAAATAAAACGCCGGTTTTCATTCGTCAAATTGCTGCTTACCGGGCTTGCCGCCCTCTTATCGCTTGCAGCAGCCCTTGCCATTGACCAGCTGGTTCGTGATCTGTTTGCCCGTAATGAGTGGCTTGGCTGGGTCTCGCTTGGATTGACCGTCATGGTTGTTCTGGCAGCAATGGGCATGGGTGCGCGCGAAATTCGCGGGCTGATGCGGGCCAGAAAAATCGAAAAATTTCGCCATATGGCGGCTGATACTCTTGAAAGCACCTCGCGCCAAACCGCCGGAAAACTGGTTGACGGGTTGATGGATCTGTATCAATCGCGACCGGACACGGCACGCGGGCGGGCCAAAATGGAAAACCTGCACGGTGAAATCATTGACGCGGTTGATCTGGTCAAACTTGCCGAACGCGATCTTGTTGGGCCGCTCGATCACAAAGCACGTGATTTGGTGATGAATGCGGCCAAGCGGGTGAGTGTGGTTACCGCGATTTCACCACGGGCGCTGGTTGATCTGGCCTATGTGGCCTATGAAAACTTGCGGCTTATTCGCCAATTATCCGAACTTTATGGCGGCAGACCAGGCACATTGGGGATTTGGAAGCTGGCTCGTAATGTCATTGCCCATCTGGCGGTTACCGGTTCCATCGCTGTTGGCGACAGTATTATCCAGCAATTTGTTGGCCAGGGACTTGCGGCAAAACTGTCATCGCGTTTAGGTGAAGGAGTGGTCAATGGGTTACTAACCGCGCGGGTGGGCATTTCCGCGATAGACCTTTGCAGACCCCTGCCATTTATTGCCCAGTCGCGCCCCGGCATTGGTGATTTCATGGGTGACCTGGTATCAGGCACCGCCTCAAAGAGATCTAAGTGATTTTCAAGAACCTCTTCAACAATACGACACATGCAAAATTTGCAACATATTGTGATGGTGATAAATCAGGGGCTATGCAGTAATGAAGGAATGCGTTAACTATTAAAGCGGATATTAGGATCAATTGTACAATTGAGATTTGTGAATAGGAATATTTATGTTCGGGTTTAGACTGGCCTCCTTCAGTGTTGTTTTGTTGCTGATCAGCGGGCTGACCTTGCCTTCACTTGCCAATGAACGCATTTATTTTAATTCAATTCAGGGCAAATGGTCTGGCCCCGGCAATATTGTTGCGGGCAAGTACAAAGGCACCCGTTTTACCTGTAACTTTACTGGCAAAAAACCAAAAACTGTTACGGGCATGAAAATTGATGGTAGCTGCCGGGTGGGCGTTTTTTCTCAACCCATGTCATTTGAAATTATCAAAAATGGTCGCAGCTATCGCGGCAAATTTTTGGATGGAGCAAAAGGCAAAGGTCTCGATATTGTTTCCGGCAAGTTGCGTGGCAACAAGCTTGTTGTTGGCATTAACCGAAAAAAGCTGAATGGCGCTATGGTTGCCAAATTAAATGGCAAAAACCAAATGAACATCACAATTTCAGTGCGAGTGGCAAAACAACTCATTCCAGTTATTGGCCTGACCTTGAACCGCAAAGCCGGTATTGTTAAAACCAGCGTTTCGGAATAAATCAGAGTTCTTGCGGCTTCCACCAGTCACCATCCTGTTCGATTTTTTCAATACCACTGCGGTCGGCGAGATCGCGCCAATGCGCAACATTCTCACCTTTAATCATAAGGTCCGGTGTAATTTCGGCCAATGGAATTAATACGAAAGCTCTTTGCAGCA
>Ga0256839_1000988_pt1 | contig 35826 bp, 44 predicted proteins | sample 354166metaG_FD_185968 | JGI IMG/M metagenome (GOLD analysis project Ga0256839, IMG submission 185968) | Hydrothermal vent microbial communities from Mid Atlantic Ridge, Atlantic Ocean - 354-166 | ecosystem: Environmental > Aquatic > Marine > Hydrothermal vents | place: Atlantic Ocean: Mid...
GCCCGCATGTCCCTTCAGACCACAAATGTCAAAAAACAGGGGACAAAAAACCAGCCATACCCACCAGACAAAACCAGCGGATATCGCCAGATCAATCCCCAAACCTCACCCGGCACAAAACCCCGAATACCCATACCGGAAACCTCGGAGCCAGACCGGATGCCAACAGAAACCTTCCAGCCCCCGTCGGCGAAGCACCATCTAGGACATCAACAAAAACTCCGCAAGAGGGAAACGGAGAAAAATTTCCGAATGACGATCAGGGCGGCGCCCTCCACCAGATGTCGGGGAGAAAGCCGATCCAATCCCCATATATGGGGATCTTTGCGGGATAATGCAGATCGGCCCTGTGGGCGAGGCGCGAGACGCGGGAGAACCAGAAGGGAATCACATGGCGCCCCGCCGTCAGCACGCGGTCGAGCGCACGAACCGTGGCGACGAATCCCTCACGCGATTGCTCGGCAAGGAGCCGCTCGATCAGACCGTCCACCGCCGGGCTGGCCAGCCCCATGTAGTTGCGGGTGCCGGGGCGGGTGCGCCCTTCGGAGCCGAAATAGAGCCTCTGCTCGTTGCCCGGCGAGAGCGAAAGGTAGCGGCGATAGGCGGTCATGTCGAAATCATAGCTGTCGAGGCGCTCGCGATACTGCGCGCTGTCAACGAGGGCGATCCGCATCTCGATGCCGAGCCGGGCGAGATCGCGGGCGTAGATGGTGGCGATGGCGATGTTCTCGCTGTCGCCCTGCCGGAGAAGCAGTTCGAAGCGGAAGGGCACGCCCCTGCCGTTGCGCAGGACGCCGTTCTCGACGTGCCAGCCGGCCGCCGCCAGAAGCTGCCGCGCCCGCCGCAGGCCACGCCGGTTGCGCCGATCGCCCTTGCTCGAAGGCAGGGCATAACCTTCCAGGGCGCCCGACGGCAGCGAATCACGCCAGGGCAGGAGGCGTTCGCGCACCGCGCCGCGGGCCGGCCCCGGCCGCATGCCGAGAACCGAATTGGAATACCAGGAGGTGATCCGCGGCTCGGTCCCGCCATTCAGGGTCTGGTTGATGAAATCGAAGTTGAAGGCCTCGATCATCGCCTGCCGCACCCGCCAGTCGGCGAAAAGGGGGCGACGTTCGTTCATCACGAAACCGCGCATCCCCGAGGGGCGTCGATGGGGGATTTCCGACTTCACGATCTCTCCGCGCTCGATGGCGGGGAAATCGTAGTCGCGCAGCCAGCGGCCGGCACTGGGTTCGCGCCACACGTCGATGATGCCGGCCTTGAAGGCCTCGAAGGCCGCCGTGCCGTCGGCGAAATATTCGTAACGGATTTCGTCGAAGTTGAACTTTCCCCGGTTCACGGGCAGATCACGCCCCCACCAGGCGGGGTTGCGGCGAAAACTGACGAAGCGCCCCGGCTCGAAATCCGCGATCACATAGGGCCCTGAGCCGATGAAGGGCTCGAGGCTGCTCGCGGCGAAATCGCGCCCCTGCCAGTCGGCCTTCTTCAGAATCGGCCGAAGCCCGAAGATCAGCGGCAATTCGCGATCCCCGACCTTGAACGTCAGCCGCAGGGACCGGGGGCCGGTCTGCTCCATCTTCGCCACCTTGGCCCAGGCCGTGCGATAGCGCGGATGCCCCTTCGTGCCGAGAGTCTCGAAAGACCACATGACATCCTCGACCGTCACCGGGCTGCCGTCGGAAAAGCGCGCCTCGGGGCGCAGGGTGAACTCGACCCAGCTGCGATCCGGCGGGGTTTCGATGCTTTCGGCAAGGAGCCCGTAGAGCGAGAAGGGTTCGTCCCAGTTGCGCGCCATCAGCGTTTCGGCCACCAGCATGCGCGCTGCCCAGGGCGCCCGCCCCTTGAGAATGAACGGGTTAAGCGAATCGAAGCCGCCGATCTCCCCCAGAACGATTCGCCCGCTCCTGGGCGCGGCCGGGTTCACATAGGGGAAGACCTCGAATCGGGGCGGCAGGGCCGGTGCGCCATACATGGCGATGCCGCGTTGCGGCGCAGCCGGAGCACCCGCCGCTCCGGCCATGATTGTCGCCATAACGAAGACAATCGCCGTCAAGCATCTGGAAAAAGGCGCCTTTCCCATGGAAATTCCTTTCCGCTTCGCCCCTGGCCGCACCTCTGAAGATAGCCGCCCGGCGCTCTTGGCGCCAGATTCATCTTGGCGCAGGGCACCGGACGGACTATAAGGGACTCACTGCTCGATAGGTTTCTTGCCTGTATGAAACCTGCCTCAACAACTTGGCGCCTGCTTCGGCAGGCGCCTTTTTTGCGCCAAGTTCTCCCCGTTCATGGCGTATTTCATCCGCTGCCGTTTCCGCACCGGGCCGGGCCGCCCCCCCAGCTCCGCCTTGTCGCCCCCCCTCCACCGACCAGTATCGGGAAGAAATCCTGACAAATCACTAACGGCGACATCCTCGCCATCCCTTGCACGGATCCTCCCCCTCCCCTATCCCGGCTTCATGGACGCGTCGCTTTCCCTGATCGACGAGGGCCTGCCGCCCGCGGTGCCGCCGCGCTTCAACCTGGCCGCGCATGTTCTGGCCGGCATGGCGCGGCGACCGGGTCATGTGGCGCTCGAAATCCTCGCGCCCGATGGCACGGTGCGACGCTGGCGACACGGCGAGATCGTCGCCGCCATCGAGGCGGCAGACGCCTTCTTCCGCCGCCGCCTGTCCCCCGGCAGCCGTGTCCTGTTGCGCCTTGGCAATTCGGTCCGCTTTCCCATCGCCTTTCTCGGGGCGATCCGGGCCGGCATGGTGCCGGTGCCACTCTCGGCCCAGCTCACCGCATGCGAAGTGGGGACGGTCGCCGACGACATCGCGCCGGCCCTCGCCCTCGTCGATCCCGATCTGCCGCTGCCGCAGCTCGAGGTGCCCGTTCTTCCGGAAGACGAGCTGCCGACCGAGAGCGAATGCCGCCATCCCCCGGCCCCGACCGCAGCCGACGCTCCCGCCTACATCGTCTTCACCTCCGGCAGCACCGGCCGGCCGCGCGCAGTGGTTCATGCCCATCGCGCCATCCTTGCCCGGCAGATGATGCATCGCGACTGGTATGACCTGCGGCCGAACGACCGGCTGCTGCATGCGGGCGCCTTCAACTGGACCTTCACCCTCGGCACCGGCCTGATGGACCCCTGGTCGGTCGGGGCAACCGCGCTCATCCCCGCTCCCGGCACGCCCCCCGATGCCTTGGCACTCCTCGCCGGCCGGGGCGGCGCGACGATCCTTGCCGCCGTGCCCGGCATCTATCGCAAGATGCTGAAGGAACCGCGGCCGATCCCGAGCCTGCGCCACGGCCTTGCCGCCGGCGAGAGCCTGTTGCCGACGCTGCGGAATGCTTGGCGCGAGACGACGGGGACCGACATTCACGAGGCCCTCGGCATGAGCGAGATCTCCACCTTCATTTCCGGCAGCCCCGCACGACCGGCGCCCCGTGCTGCCGTCGGCTTTGCCCAGCGGGGCCGGCGGGTGGCGATCCTCGACCCGGACACCCCTTCCCGCATCCTGCCGCGCGGCGAGGTCGGCATGCTCGCCGTCTCGCGCCGCGACCCCGGGCTTTTTCTCGGCTATCTCGGAGCCGAGAGCGAAACCCGCATCCGTTTCCACGCAGAGTGGTTCCTGACAGGGGATCTCGCCTCGCTCGACGAGACCGGCGCCTTTCGCCATCACGGGCGGGCCGACGACATGATGAACGCCGGCGGCTACCGCGTCTTTCCCCGCGAGGTCGAGGAAGCGCTCGCCACCCATCCCGGCATCGCCGAAGTGGCCGTGACCGACATCGAAGTGAAACCCGGCGTGCGCATCATCGCCGCCTTCTGCGTACCGAAGGAAGGCACCGCACCGGGGAGGGACGAGATCGTTGCCATTGCATCGAAGCGCCTCGCCGTCTACAAGCGGCCGCGTCGGGTGGTGTTTCTCGACGCCCTGCCCCGTTCGGCCAATGGCAAGATCGACCGCAGGCGGCTGGCAACCCTCGGCCGGCGCGGCACGGCGGGGGAACCCGCCGACCGTCACACCAGCACCGGGAAAGGCAGCTGACCGCATGCATCACGAGACGAACCCGCCCCGCCCCGCAGCGCATCGCCCCTCGACGGCGGAATTCGTGGGGATGATGGCGACGCTCTTCGCCATCATGGCCCTTTCGATCGATGCCCTGCTTCCCGCGCTGCCGGCGATCAGGGCGGAATTCTCTCCCGACGACAGCAACAGGGTGCAGCTCGTCGTGACGAGTTTCGTTCTCGGCATGGGCGCGGGAACGCTCGTCTCGGGGCCGCTTTCGGACAGCCTCGGCCGCAAGCCGGTGATTGTCGCGGGAGGTCTTCTCTACATGCTCGCCTCGCTCGCGGGCTGGCGCGCCGGCTCGCTCGAGGCTCTCCTCCTCGCCCGTTTCTTCCAGGGGCTCGGGGCTTCCGGGCCGCGGGTGGTCGGCCTTGCCATGGTGCGCGATCTGCACGGGGGGCGGGAGATGGCGCGGATCATGTCCTTCGTGATGACGGTCTTCGTGCTGGTTCCGGCGCTCGCGCCGCTCCTCGGCGCCGCGGTGATGGCGCTGGCCGGCTGGCGGGCGATCTTCTTCCTCTTCGTGATCTTCGCCCTTTTCGCCACGAGCTGGGTCACGCTCCGCCAACCCGAGACCCTGCCGCCCGACCGGCGGCGGCCCTTCCGCCCGGGCCCGATCCTCGCGGCGATGCGCGAGGTGCTGACCACGCCGGCCTCGCTCCTGGCCATCGTCGCTGCGACGATGGTATTCGGCATGCTGTTCTCGGTGATCTCGACCGCCCAGCAGGTCATCGGCGAGGCCTTTGCCAAGGGTGCGGCCTTTCCGCTCTGGTTCGCCGTGCTCGCGCTCGGCGCCGGAACCTCGGGGCTCGCCAACTCCCGACTCGTCATGCGCCACGGCATGCGCAAGGTCGCCACCGCCGCCCTGACGACGCAATGGGGGATCTCGCTCGTCGCTCTCGCCGCCTTCTTCTTCGGCGGAGACGCGCTGCCCTTCGCCTTTCCGCTCTACATGGTCTGGGCACTGTCGGTATTCTTCATGGTCGGGCTCGCGGGCGGCAATCTCAACGCCCTCGCCCTCGAACCGCTCGGCCACGTCGCCGGCACCGCTTCGACAGTCGTGAGCGCGCTCTCGACCGGTCTTTCGGTGCTGATCGCCATCCCGACGGGCCTTGCCTATGACGGAACGCCGCTGCCGATCATGGCATCGGCGACCGTGGCCTGCACCTTCGCGCTTGCCGCCATGCTGGCTCTGCGACGAGGCGAACGGTTGAACGCGGCATAGGCCGGGCATCAACCGCGCGGCCCGCCAGCCGGTCAGCCGCCGGCGCTCTCGGCGCATTCGGCCGCCCGGATCATCGCCCAGATCTCGTCCTTCAGCCTGACGCGCCGACGGCGGAGCTCCTCCTCCGCATCCGGGGCCACCGGCTCGACAAGGGTCTCGGCCCGATGGATCGCCCGGTTCACATCATGGTATTCATCGTAAAGCCTCGAAAAATGGCCGTTCTCGGCGCGCAGGCGCGCCATGATCTCGATCTTGTTCGGGAACTCCTCCGAAAGCTCGTGGGGCACATGCGTCATCCTCGGTCCTCCTTCTCGATCCGAAGATGGCCGGGCCCGTCCCCGCCTTCCTTGATCGAGGTCAAGCGAAGCGGCGGCTCACGCTTGCCGCCGCGCCTCCTCGAGATCGGCGGTGACCATCTCGTGCACCAGCTCGCGGAAGGAGGTGCGCGGCGTCCAGCCGAGCTTCTCGCGCGCCTTCGCCGCGTCGCCCAGCAGCGTCTCGACCTCCGTCGGCCGGAAGTATCGCGGATCGACGCGGACGATCACCCGGCCCGACTGCCGATCGATGCCGACCTCCTCGAGCCCCTCCCCCTCGAAGGCGATTTCCAGGCCGAGCATCTCGCCCGCCACCTGCACGAACTCCCGCACCGAATGCTGCTCGCCGGTCGCGATGACGAAATCCTCCGGCTCGTCCTGCTGGAGCATCCGCCACATCGCCTCGACATAGTCGCGTGCATGGCCCCAGTCGCGCCGGGCATCGAGATTGCCGAGCAGGAGCTCCTCGTCGAGACCGAGCTTGATGCGGGCAAGGCCGCGCGTGATCTTGCGGGTGACGAACGTCTCGCCTCGGATCGGGCTTTCATGGTTGAAGAGAATGCCGTTCACGGCGAACATGCCATAGGCCTCGCGGTAGTTGACCGTGATCCAGTAGGCATAGAGCTTGGCGACGGCATAGGGCGAGCGCGGGCGGAAGGGCGTGGTTTCGCGCTGCGGTGTCTCGGCCACGTCCCCGTAGAGTTCCGACGTCGAGGCCTGATAGAAGCGCGTGTGCCCGGCGAGCCCCAGCGTGCGGATGGCCTCGAGCAGTCGGAGCGTGCCGAGCCCGTCGGAATTGGCTGTGTATTCCGGCTCCTCGAAGGACACCGCGACATGGGACTGGGCGGCGAGATTGTACACCTCGTCGGGGCGCACCTTCTGGACGATGTGAAGGAGCGAGGAACTGTCGGTCATGTCGCCGTGGTGGAAGTTGAACTGCCCTTCACGGCCCCAGCGACCCTCGATCAGATGGTCGATGCGGTCGGTGTTGAACAGCGAGGTGCGCCGCTTGATTCCATGCACCTCGTAACCCTTCTCGAGCAGGAATTCGGCGAGGTAGGCACCGTCCTGCCCGGTGATGCCGGTAATGAGGGCGACCTTCGGTGACGAACTTTCCATGAAACTCTCCCGGAACTGACGAAATGGCGGACGGCGCCTCAGCCGGCACGCTCGGCCATCGCCGCCTCGAACAGCCTGTGGGCCGCCTTGCGACGATAGCTGACGTGCAATTCGCGCAGGCAGCGCTCGCGATTGGCGAGAACGGCCGGGCGCATCCTCTCGTAAAGCGCCGGAGAGATCCGGCCGAGAGCGGCGCGGATCTCGTCCCCCGTGCGACAGAAGATCATCCCTTCGGGGTCGAAATGCTCAAGCACGTCGGGCGTGCCCCAGTAGATCGGCACGGTCGCGCACATGAAGGCATCGATCAGCTTTTCGGTGAAATAACCCGGCTCGATCGAGTTCTCGATCACGACCGAGAACATGTAGGGGGCGAGGCCATCGGCCTTCTTCGCAAGCGGCCTGTAGGCGCGGCCGAGAAGATCGACATCGAGCCCTTCGGCGCGGATGAAACCGGCGATCTCGTGGCGCAGCCGGTGCCCCTCGTGAACGCGTTTTTCCGAGGCGATCAGCGAAGCAAGACGGATCTTGGCCAGATCGAGTTCGCGCCACTCCGGAACCCAGGTCATGGCCGGCGGCTGGAAGATGCCGTTCGGTATCCGCGCCAGAAGCTCCGGATCATAGGTGAAGATGCGGAACCAGCGCCAATGGGTGCGGGCCAGGATCCGGCGATGGGTTCCGTGGATCACGCGCGGCTCGAGAACGATCACCGAACGCCGCGCCCGCACTCCCGGCATCGGCAGATGCGCGCCCTTGCAGACCCTCAGAAGGATATGGTCCTCGGGACCGAGATCGGCCACGGTCCCCGGCCCTTCGAGCCGCCGCGGCCGGCCGAGCGGCCAGACGAGCCCGTCAAGCGGCACCCGCGCGAGGAACGGCCCGGCGCGCCAGGGCTGATGGATGACGGCCACCGCCGGCAGATCGTCGGGCGGGGTGATGGGGTCCTCGGGCCAGTCGGCCGGATTGAAGGAAGGGCTCTTGCGCTTGCGTTTCAGCATGACCCGCTTGTGACCGAACTGGTTCCCGAAGACAAGGAAGCCGGGCGCGGAAGGGGCGCCGCCGCCTCACGGCGCCGACGCCCCGTTCCGTTGACGATGACACGCCCTCAATGACCGAGGATCTGGCTGAGGAACAGCTTGGTGCGATCGCTCTTCGGACTGGTGAAGAAGGTCTCGGGGTCTGCCTCCTCGACGATCTGGCCGGCATCCATGAACACCACCCGGTTCGCCACCTGCCGGGCAAAGCCCATCTCGTGAGTGACCACGAGCATCGTCATGCCTTCCTCGGCAAGCTCGATCATGGTGTCGAGCACTTCCTTGATCATCTCCGGGTCGAGCGCCGATGTCGGTTCGTCGAACAGCATCAGCTGCGGCTGCATGCACAGCGCCCGGGCGATGGCCACGCGCTGCTGCTGACCGCCCGAGAGCTGGCCGGGATACTTGTCGGCCTGTTCGGGGATCTTGACCTTCTCGAGAAAGTGCATCGCCGTTTCCTCGGCCTCCTTGCGCGGCACCTTGCGCACCCAGATGGGCGCCAGCGTGCAGTTCTCGAGCACGGTGAGATGGGGAAAGAGGTTGAAGTGCTGGAACACCATGCCGACATCGCGGCGGATCTTCTCGATGTTCTTCAGGTCCGAGGTCAGCTCGGTGCCGAGCACGACGATCCTGCCCGCCTGATGCTCCTCGAGCCGGTTGATGCAGCGGATCAGGGTCGATTTCCCCGAGCCCGACGGCCCGCAGATCACGATCCGTTCGCCGCGATGCACCGTCATGTTGATGTCCCGCAGCACATGGAAGCTGCCATACCACTTGTTTACGTCGATCATCTCGACCGCCTTCTCCTCGGAGACGGTCATCTTCGAGCGATCGACTTCGCGATCAATGACGAGATCCGACATGGGTGATACTCCTCAGCGATGGCCCGTCTCGAGGCGGGATTCGAGATACATCGAGTAGCGGGACATGGAGAAACAGAAGATCCAGAACACCAGGGCAACGAAGCCATAGAGCTCCCAGATGATGCCCTGCCACTCGGCATTGGCCCGGATGGCGTTGGTCAGCCCGATCGGGTCCATCAGACCGATGATCGAGACCAGCGTCGTGTCCTTGAACAGGCCGATGAAGGTGGAGACGATGCCCGGAATGGCGATCTTGAGCGCCTGCGGCAGGATGACGAGCCGCATCGATTTCCAGTAGTCGAGCCCGAGCGCCGCCGCCGCCTCGTATTGCCCCTTCGGCAGGGCCGCGAGACCGCCGCGCACCACCTCGGCCACATAGGCCGCCGAGAACAGCGTGACCATGATCACCACCCGCAGGATGATGTCGAAATTGGTCCCCGGCGGCATGAAGATGTTCAGGAGCGTCGAGGCCACGAACAACAGCGTGATCAGCGGCACGCCGCGGATGAACTCGATGAATCCCACGGACAGCGACTTGACCATCAGGAGGTTCGACTGGCGCCCCAGAGCCAGGATGATGCCAAGCGGCAGCGAGCCGACGATGCCGGTGATGCCGATGGTGACCGACAGCATGAAGCCGCCGAACTGCCGGCTCTCGACATCCGTCAGGCTGATCGGGATCAGCGACTGCACCAGATCGGCGAACGGTCCCGCACCGAAGAACCACCACAGGAGCGGCACGATCACGGCGGCGATGGCGGCCAGGATGGTGCCCCCCCGGTCGTTCACGATGACGAAGGCGAAATAGCCGAGGACGAAGCCGAGCGCCCAGCTCACGGGCGCCCACATCGTGCCGCCCCACAGGAGCCAGTAGCCGAGAAAGGGATAGACCAGCGAGAACAGCAGCATCCTGCGCGGCAGGTTCGGAAAGAGCACGGGCGAGAGTGCCACCAGCATCAGCACGAAGGCGAGGTTGGGCCGCCAGTAGAGCTCCTGGGGGTAGAAACCGTAGAGCATCTGGTGCCAACGGTCGCGGATCACGGCGAAGCAGGCGCCGTCGGCCTCGGGCCCCCAGCTCGCCTTGATGACCTCGCGGCACTCGTTGAGGCTGTCGGCGTCCCACACCGCATGCAGGAACCAGGGCAGCGCGGCCGAGAGGAGCGCATAGACCACATAGAGCGCCACGAGCGTCAGAAGGGTGTTCTTCCACCCGTCGAACAGGTTCTCCCGCATCCAGCCGACAACACCCGTCTGGCTGGGGGGCGGCGGCTTGGGAGGAAGCATTTCGGTGCGGACATAGGTCGTCTCGGCCATATCAGCGCTCCTTCAGCTTCACGCGCTTGTTGTACCAGTTCATCACCGACGAGATGGACAGCGAGATGGCGAGATAGACCAGCATCAGGAGCATGATCGATTCGAGCTCGCGGCCGGTCTGGTTGAGGGTGATGCCCCCGAGCGTGCCGGTGATGTCCATGTAGCCCACGGCGATGGCAAGCGACGAGTTCTTGGTCAGGTTGAGATATTGCGAGATCAGCGGCGGGATGATGACCCTGAGCGCCTGCGGCAGGATCACGAGCCGCATGGTCTGCCCTCCCGAGAAGCCGAGGGCCAGGGCGGCCTCGGTCTGCCCCTTGGGCACGGACTGGATCCCCGCCCGCACGATCTCGGCGATGAAGGCCGCCGTGTAGAGCGACAATGCCAGCCACAGGGCGATGAACGAGTTGCGCAGGTGGATCCCGCCCTTGAAGTTGAAGCCCTTGAGTTCGGGAGGAACGAGGTGAAAGCCGAGCGCCCACAGCACCAGGACAGGCGGCACCACCACCAGCGCCGTGCGGATGTGCCATGTGGTGGGCCGGTCGCCGGTCTCCTCCTGCACCCGGTCGGCCCAGCGCCGCACGAAGATGGAAGCGACGATCCCGGCAACGAGCGCCGCCAGGATCGCGAGCAGATCGAGGCTCACATCGAAGCGCAGGCTCGAATCACCGAAAAGGTGGATGTTCCCGAGAGAGCGCGAGAAGACCGGCTCGGGAATGTAGATGCCGCGGTTGGTGATGGCGACGGCATCGAACAGCATCGAGGCCTCGCCCTTGCGGAAGGCCGCCGGGCGGGGCGCCGTGTCGATGAGGATCGCCATCGTCAGAAGGATCCACAACAGGACCGGCACGTTGCGGAAGCCCTCGACATACACCGTCATCAGCCGGGCGACGAGCCAGTTCTTCGAAAGGCGCAACACCCCGACGAACAGGCCGATGAGCGTGGCGAGCACGCAGCCGGCCGCCGCAACGAGCAGGGTGTTGAGCAGGCCGACGAAGGCCGCCCTCAGATGGGTGTCGCGCGAATTGTATTCGATCAGACGCTGGTTGATGTCGTAGCTCGCCGGCTCGGTCAGGAAGCCGAAACCGAGCGGCTTGCCGAGAATCTCGAGATTGTGGAGCGTGTTGTTCACGAGCCAGCCGATCAGCGCGACCACCCCTGCGAGCACAAGCACCTGAATGGTGATGGCCCGGTAGCGGGTGTCGTAGATCAGCATGGCCGGCCGAAAGCTCTCCTTCGGCCCTCCCTCAGGTTCCGCCATGGCCATGGCCGTTCACCCTCGTAACCTGGTTTGAAAAGGGCCCCGCCCGCCGGGCGGGGCATGCACTGGTCATGACACAGGAAGGGCGCGACCATGCGCGCCCTTCCCCATGCGTCTGCCGATCAACGGAACGGCGGCGAATAGATCAGGCCGCCGTTCTTCCACTGGGCGTTGAGCCCGCGGTCAAGCCCGATCGGCTTGAGATACTTGTCGAACAGCTCGCCATAGTTGCCCACCGCCTTGATGGCGTTGTAGGCCCAGTCCTTGTCGAGGCCGAGCATGGCGCCGAGATTGCCTTCGGTGCCGAGGATCCGGTTGATTTCCGGATTGTTGGTGCCCTTCCTCAGCTCGTCGATGTTCGCCGAGGTGATGCCGAGCTCCTCGGCGGAGATGAGGGCGTTGAGGGTCCAGCGGATGAGGTCGGACCACTGCTCGTCGCCATGACGCGAAAGCGGGCCGAGCGGCTCCTTCGAAATCGTCTCGGGCAGGATGACATAGTCATCGGGATTCTCGAAGGTCGCGCGCGTCGCGGCCAGGCCCGAACGGTCGGTGGTGTAGACGTCGCAGGCCCCGGCCAGGAACTGCTGGCGGGCCTCGGCGTTGGTCTCGATCGGCACTGGCTCGTATTCCATGCCGTTCGAACGGAAGTAGTCGGCCAGGTTGAGCTCGGTGGTGGTGCCGGTCTGGATGCAGACCGTGGCGCCGTTCAGCTCCTTGGCGGAGGACACGCCGAGATCCTTGCGGACCATGAAGCCCTGACCGTCATAGTAGTTCACGCCGGCGAAGGTGAACTTGAGGTCCACGTCGCGGGTGAAGGTCCAGGTGGTGTTCCGGGCCAGCATGTCCACTTCGCCCGAAGCCAGGGCGGTGAAGCGGGTCTTGCCGGTGGTCGGGGTGAACTTGACCTTGTTCGGGTCGCCGAAGATGGCGGCGGCAACCGCCCGGCAGAAGTCGGCGTCGAAGCCGTGCCACTCGCCGTTGGCGTCCGGAGCGGCAAAGCCGACGAGACCGGTGGTCACGCCGCACTGCAGATAGCCCCGCGCCTTCACGTCGTCGAGCGTGCCGGCCGAAGCCACCGTCGCGCCAAGCCCGGCAGCGGCAATCGCGCCGAGAATGATCGTCTTTTTCATGTTGACCTCTTTCCTCTCAGACCGTGCCGGGATCGGCACGGTCCCTGTTGGATGATGGTTTTCCGAGGGCTCTCCCTCTGGAGGGGCAGCATGGAGAGGAGCGCGGCAGGGGTCAAGCGAACACGCCCTCCGAATGGTTAAAAAACACGCTGCGCGCCGCAATTGCATGACATTTGTGCAGGTCACGGGCGACCGTGCCGCGCCTGTTCGCGCCCGGCGCGGCGCCTGCTCAGACCGGACGGGCCGATCCGCCGCCTCCCCGCCGCCCGAGCAGCTCGAGCGCCCGGACGGCCGCCCGAAGCGCGGCTTCCTTCCTTGCCGCCCCGGCCGCCGCTTCCGCATCGATCCCCCACTGGTTCTCCTGCCAGTCCTCATCGATTCGCGAGAGGCGCCACAGCGCATCGGCGTCGATCTCGCCCGCAAGAACGGCGAGCGCCAGCACCAGCGAGCCCGAGATCGTCACGAGATCGTGGAAGGCCGCGAGAGCGAAGGGATCGAGCCCCTCGAAGGGCGCCCTGAGCGCGGCCAGCGCTTCGGGCGACTGATCCACCGGCACGATGCCGCGGGTGGTCACGAGGTCGGCGCCGAGCCGCGTCCGCGCCCAGTCGAGCCACGGATCCCAGGCCGCGGCCTCGCGCGCATGGAGCGCCTGCGGGTGTTCGGCACGGTAGCACAAGAGGTCGTTCGCGCCGTATTCGGCCAGCATCTCCACCACCGCCGCCCGATTGGGAGCGACCTTGTCGATCGCCGAATTGGCCATGCGGGTGAGCGGCATCGTCTCGGGATCGACATGGCGGGTCTGCGCCGCCCATTCCTCGGCGATCGCCCGGGCGAAGGCTTCCGCCGGCACGACGAGCCGCTCCTTGGCCGGGGTGCGCAGCGGCTTGTCGTCGAGCCGGATTTCCCATCCTCCCGGCACCTCGTGCACCGATTCGCTCTGCCAGAAGCGTTCGGGAAGGCTGCGCTTGAGCGTCTGTCGCATCGGTCGAACTCCTCAAAGGCCCTGCATCCTGCGGGTTTCAATCGAGCATGTCGAGCAGGGCGACCGGATCACCGGCAATGGCCTGCGCCCCGGCGGCCATGAGCGCCGCGGGCGAGTGATAGCCCCAGGCGACGCCGATCGGCACGATGCCGGCCGCACGGGCCATTTCCATGTCATAGGTGGTATCGCCCACCATCACCGCACGTTCGGGCCGCACCCCGGTTTCGGCGAGGGCAGCAAGGACCATGGCCGGATGCGGTTTCGAAGGGTGCGCATCGGCCGTCTGCAGGGTATGGAAGTGACGGGCGAGATCGTGGGCCGCGAAGAGCCGGTCGAGCCCGCGGCGCGACTTGCCGGTGGCCACGCCGAGGAGCGTCACCGGATCGGCCGCAAGGGCCGCGATCACCCGGTCGATGCCGGCAAAGAGCGGTGCGTCGGCACCACCGCGAGAGTGCAGGTCGAAGAAGGCCTGCCGATAGGCCGCCGCAAGGGCGCGACAGGCCTCCGCGGAGAGGGCCGGCACGAGCCGGGCCATCGCCTCCTCGAGCGAAAGGCCGATGATCTCCCGCACCGCCGCGCGAGAGGGCGGCGGCAGATCGCGTGCGGCGAAGGCGCGCTCCATCGCGGCCATGATGTGGTCGAGGCTGTCCACAAGGGTGCCGTCCACGTCGAACAGCACGAGGCGCGGATGATCGGGCCGCGGCGTCATGCTCTCCCCTCCTCCCGGAAGAACGGGTCGGCGGGAGCGTCGTTCTCCGCCCAGCCGAAATAGCTCCAGGTGCGGCGCATGTGGCCGGGCAAGGGCGCGGTGAAGCTCACCCGCCTGCCGGTGGTCGGGTGCGGCAGGGAGAGGGAGCGGGCATGAAGATGCAGCTTGCGGGAAATGTCTCCTCCCAGCGCCGAGCCCCAGCCCGTTTCGCGCTTCTCCCGGCCGCGCGTGCCGTATTTCCCGTCGCCGACGATCGGGTGGCCGATCGCCGCCATGTGGGCCCGGAGCTGATGGGTCCGCCCCGTGACCGGCACCAGCGCCACCCAGGAGACGCGATTGCCGAGATGATCGATGACGGCATAATCGGTCACGGCCCGCCGGGCGCCCTCGGTGGCCTCGATCTCGTCGGGGTGGACCGTCAGCATCTTCTCTCCCTGCCCCGTCGGCGCCTTGACGAGGCCATAGCGGATCGTGCCCTTCGCCGGCTTCGGATATCCCGCCACCGCCGCCCAGTAGATCTTGCGGACATCGCGATTGCCGAAGGCGCGGGCGAGGGCGCGGGCGGCCCGGGCGTTGCGGGCCAGCACCAGCACGCCCGAAGTGTCCTTGTCCAGCCGGTGGACCAGCCGCGGCGGCTCGGCGGCGTCGAACTGCAATGCCGGCGCCAGGGCATCGAGATGCAGTCGCTGCTTCGTGCCCCCCTGCACCGGCAATCCGGGCGGCTTGTCGATGACGAGAATGTCCTCGTCCCGATAGAGCACCGCCCGCCGGATCGCCTCGGCCTCCCCGGCGCCGACAACCGGAGCCGCCGCCGCCTCGGGCGGGCGCGACGGCGGCAATGGCGGAATCCGCACCGTTTCCCCGGCAGCGAGCCGCCGCGAGGCCTTCACCCGGCCGCCATCGACCCGAAGCTCTCCCTTGCGGCACATCCTCTCGATCCGCCCCTGCGGCAGGTGGGGAAACTTCCCGCGCAGCCAGCGATCGAGCCGCTGGCCGGCCTCGTCCTCCGTCACCGTGACATGCCGCACACCGCTCACGGCGCCATGCTCCGCACGAGGGAGACGCCGCCGGCAAGCGCCGCCAGCGACAGGGTGACCGAAAGAAGCGCGTAGGAAATGGCCGACCAGAAGCGTTCGTCCTCGATCATCAGCCACAGATCGAGCGAGAACGCCGAGAAGGTGGTGAACCCGCCGAGCATCCCGGTCATCAGAAGAAGCGCGAGCCGGGCTCCATCGGGGCCCTTCGGCGCAAGCCAGGCGAAGGCCATGCCCATGATGAAGGAGCCGATCACGTTGACGGCGAAGGTGCCGGCAGGCCAGGCGGGGCCGAAGAGCCGCAGCGCCTGAAGTCCGACGAGATAGCGCCCCGCCGCGCCCAGGGCGCCGCCCGCCGCCACGAGCAGGATTTCACGCATCGTTCCCCTCCTTCCTCGCCGCACGGGCCCGCGCCTCGCGCCGCTTGCGGTCGAACCAGTCGCGCCGTTTCTTCAGCTCGCGCTCGAACCCCCGCTCGACCGGTTCGTAGAAGCACCGCCGCTCCATGCCGGGCGGGAAATGATCCTGCCCGGAAACGCCCGACGGGTCGTCATGGTCATAGGCATAGCCCTTGCCATAGCCAAGGGTCTTCATCAGCTTCGTCGGCGCATTGACCGAATGGGGCGCCGGCATGAGCGAACCGGTCTGCCGCGCGGCGCGAAGGGCCTTCTTCCAGGCGGCATAGGCGGCGTTCGACTTGGGTGCGAGAGCGAGATAGAGCGTCGCCTCGGCCAGGGCGAGGTCTCCCTCGGGCGAGCCGAGCCGCTCGTAGCTCTGCCAGGCCGCCAGGCAGACATTCTGCGCCTCCGGGTCGGCAAGGCCGATGTCCTCGATCGCCATGCGCGTGAGACGCCGGGCGATGTAGTGGGGGTCCTCGCCTCCCGTCAGCATCCGCGCAAGCCAGTAGAGGGCCGCATCCGGGTCGGACGCGCGAACCGACTTGTGCAACGCCGAAACGAGATTGTAGTGCTCCTCGCCGCTCTTGTCATAGACCGGGGCACGGCGGGTGACGAGCCGCGCAAGCCCCGCCTCGTCGAGCGGGTTGTCGGGAGAGGCCGCCAGAACCTGCTCGACGAGGTTGAAGAGGGCGCGACCGTCGCCATCGGCCATCTCGACGAGAAGCGCCCGGGCCTCTGCGGTCAGCGGCAGCCGGCCGAACCGCGCCTCGACGCGGGCAAGAAGCTCCTCGAGCGCAGCGGCATCGAGCCGCCTCAGCACCAGCACCTGCGCCCGGCTCAGAAGCGCGGCGTTGAGTTCGAAGGAGGGATTTTCGGTCGTGGCTCCCACAAGCACGATCGTGCCGTCTTCCATGTGGGGCAGGAAACCGTCCTGCTGCGCCTTGTTGAAACGGTGAATCTCGTCCACGAAGAGCAGGGTGCCCCGCCCCGCCTGCCGGCGCGCCGCGGCCTCGCGGAAGATCCGCTTGAGATCGGAAACGCCGGTGAAGATCGCCGAGATCTGCACGAAGTCGAGATCGGTTTCCTCGGCCAGAAGCCGGGCGATGGTGGTCTTGCCGACGCCGGGCGGCCCCCAGAGGATCAACGAGGAAAGCCGCCCCGCTCCGAGCATCGCCCCGAGAGGCGCGTCCGGCGCGAGGACATGTTCCTGCCCGACCACCTCGACGAGGCTGCGGGGGCGCATGAGATCGGCCAGCGGGCGGCGGTCGTCCGTGCCGCCGGCCCCTTCCGCCGAGCCGTCTGGTGCGAAAAGATCGCTCATGCCCCCTTCCTACCTGCCGCGTCGCCGGGACGGAAGGCGGAACGCCTCATTCCACCGGCAGGGCGAAGAGCACGATCAGGAGAAGAAACAGGGCCATCGCGAGAAATCCGAGCTGCATCCACAGCCGGGAAGGGCCGCAACGGATGATGGAAACGGTGAAGAAGGCCGTCAGCGCCTGCGCCATGTAATAGGCGGCGAAGGCCCGGGAGGCGACGGCGATCACCTCGAACACGTCGAGCGACCAGATGAGGCCGATCGCCACGGCGGCAATCACCGGATAGGCCCATTTCTCCGGCAGGCGTCCGCCGCTGGCTTCACGGGCGAGGCCGCCGGCGCCGAGCGTGTCGGCCACGCCGGCCGAGAACTGGCTCATCAGCGCGCCGAGGATGAGGAGCCAGGGCAGCACCACAGCCACCTCGGCCGTGAGCCGGATGATGGCGGTCTCGTCGGGCTTGCCGGGCGGCAGATCGGCCAGAAGCGGCTCGACCAGGGCGACGAACCCGACATAGATCGCCCCGCTCAGGATCTGGGCCCGGAGCATGGTGCGCGCCCGCAGATCGGCCGGATATTCCGAACCGAGATAGCGCGATGTCTCGAAGCCCTGCACCACGAGAAGCATCCCGCCCAGCATCCGCAGGCGGGTGAGGAGATCGGCCTTTCCGGGCGTGACGGCCGCGAACCATTCCCCCCGGGCCATATCGTGCCACAAGAGCCCGACAAGCAGCGCCGCTATGACGGCAAGCTTGGTCGAAACGGCCAGCACCTCCAGGAATTCCAGCCCCCTGAGCCCGCGAGCGAAGCCGACAATGCCGATGCCGACGAGGATCGCCGTTGCCAGCATCAATTCCTGCGTCTCCCCGCCCCAGGGGGTGCGTGCAAGGGCGAAGGAGCCGAGGATACGGATGTAGAAGGCCACCGAAATCACATAGGCGAAGAGGAGCGCGCCCCCCGAGAGCCGTTCGCTCAGGGCAAGCCCCCGATGGCGGATCTCGCCGCGCAGCAGCGGCTCGGCATGACGAATGTTGAAGCGGATCACATGGCCGATGGCGAACGCCGCGAGCACGATCAGCCCCATTGCCGCCACCGCTCGCGAACCGGCGACATCGGCCAGCAGCGGCGCGATGACGAGAAAGCCGCTGCCGATGATCGAGGCCAGCGGCGTCACCGTCGCCCGCCAGGCAGGCTGACGCATGAGACGGGGATGCAGCAGGATGAAACCGACAAGGCCGGCCGCCGCCAGCAACACCCAGTCGAGCAGCATCAGACCGGCCATGTCCCCTCCTCTCCACCCATTCCCGCCTTCACGGCGCCGTCACAACCGGGCGCGGATGATCAGACGGCGCCCGCCGCGCTCGACGACGAATTCCCAGAACCGCTCGCGGCGCGTGAGCACGTGAAGAAGCTCCCGGCTCGAGCTGATCTCCCGCCCGTTCACTGCCCGCACGATGTCGCCGCGCCTGAGCCCGATTCGCGCCCCCATCGGCCCCGGATCGGTGACGACCACGCCCGCGGCATCAATGGGCAGATCGAGCGAGGCGATCATCTTCGGATTGACGGTGGCGGCGGACAAGCCGGCCAGCGGCCAGCCCCGCGGCACCCGGACCGGGTTGGCCGGCGGCGTGTCGGGTGGCGGCACCATCCGCACCCTGCCCTCCATCCTGCGTCCGTCATGCAGCCAGACCACCGGCACACGGCGGCCCTTCTCGGCCAGCGTCATGCGGAAGAGCAGCTCGGCCGGCGCATCCACCGCATGACCGTCGAAGCGGATGATCACGTCCCCCGGCCGGATGCCGGCCGCGCCGAACGGGCTTTGCGGATGCAGCCGGGTGACGAGCACCCCTTCGGGGCGCGGCAGGCCGAGCCCGTCGGCCAGCGACTGATCGACCGCCTGGGCGAGCATGCCGGCCCAGGGGCGCACGAATTGCCTGTCGCCGTGCCGCGCCGCCGCGACGAATACCCGGACGAGATTCGAGGGAATGGCGAAGCCGATGCCGTTCGAGCCGCCCGAGCGCGTGAGGATCGCGGTATTGATGCCGATGAGCCGACCTGCGGCATCGACAAGGGCGCCCCCGGAATTGCCGGGATTGATCGGGGCGTCGGTCTGGATGAAGTAGCCGCGCAGATTGCCGGCCGCCGCGCCCGAGCGCGCGAGACCCGAGACGATGCCGCTCGAAACCGTCTGCCCCACTCCGAAAGGGTTGCCGATGGCCAGCACCAGCTCGCCGACCTCGACCGTATCCGAATCGCGCAAGGGCAGCTCGGTGAGGCCCGACCCTCCCTCGAGGCGCAGCACGGCAAGGTCGATCTCCGGGTCGCCGAGCACGATCCTCGCATCGAACTCGCGCCGGTCGGCCAGCACCACGCGAATCTGGTCGGCCTCCCCCACCACATGCCAGTTGGAGACGACGAGCCCCGCCTTCGCATCGACGACCACCCCCGAGCCCAGCGCCTGCTGCACCCGCGGGATCACCGGCCCGCCACCGAAAAGCTGGCCGAAGAAGGGGTCGTTGGCAAAGGGCGAGAACCGCTCGGCCACCACCTTCCGGGTATAGATGCTGACGACGGCCGGCGCCGCCCGTTTCACCACCGGCACGAAACCGCGCAGGAGGTCGGGCCGGCTGCCCGGGCTCTCGGCAAGACCTGCTTCCCCGAGGCCGGAGAGGAAGGCAAGGGCGAGGAGCATCACGGAAAGGAGCGGGAACGGCAGGAAAGGGAACGTCCCCCTCTCGGGACGCGAACGATGCGGACGGGGCGGAACGTCATGGCTGATGGGCATCGTGGTCTCTCTCGAACGGGACATGCGCACCGGACCGGGCGGCTTCACCTTCTCCCTAGCGCGAGCCGAGGGGGCGATGCCAGATCCGCCGGCCCGGCTCAACCGCTCGTGAAGCCCGCCGGCGGCATGGCCTTGCAGGGCGGAAGCGCCTGCCCGAGGCACATTCGCCCGCTTGCCCGTGAGGGAGGAGCCACGCCCGCCCCACCGGATCACCTGCTGCTTCTGATGGCGGTTCCGGTCAGGCTTCCCGGAAGGAACCAGGCGTGGAGGATGCCGCGAGGCCGAAAGGGACGGAAGAAATCATTGGGCCGACGAAGTGCCGACGGCGATCCGGGGGCAGCGGAGCTGCGGTGCGGCGCAGGCCGCAACAAGTCCCACGGGCCGCACGGGCAGGCAGGTGGGGCGCTTCCGCACATCGCCCGAGACGCAGCCGGCAGGATCGGGCCGAAGGGTCGGCGTGATGCATCGAAGCGGCGTTCATCGAGCGATGGCGCACCCGCCAGAACCGGCCGCTTCCGCACCGAAGGCCCGAGCACCGTTCGGGACCGCCCCGTTGCCCCCGCACGCCCCATCGCCCCAGGTCCACACGGCAGAAGGCCCCGCCGATGCGGGGCCTTCCCGTGAACGTGAATCCCGTGCCGATCAACGGCAGGCCGGTGCCGTCCTCACTCCTCCTCGGCTTCTTCCGTCTCGGCCATGCGGGCCTTGTCGGCAGCGCCCTTGGCCGCCGGGTCGCGATCGACGAGCTCGATGATCGCCATCGGCGCCATGTCGCCATAGCGGAAGCCGGCCTTGAGAACGCGGGTATAGCCGCCAGGGCGGTCCTTGTAACGCGGGCCGAGCACCTCGAACAGCTTCCTGAGATGCCGTTCCTCCTTGAGACGGGCGGCCGCGAGGCGCCGATGATGCAGATCCCCCTTCTTCGCAAGGGTGATGAGCTTGTCCATCACGCGGCGCAGTTCCTTGGCCTTGGGCAGGGTGGTCTTGATCTGCTCGTGTTCGATGAGCGCGCCGGCCATGTTGGCAAAGAGCGCCTTGCGATGCTCGGCGGTGCGGTTGAGTCTGCGGTAACCCTTCTTGTGGCGCATCGTCTGGTCCTTTCGTGTTGCTTATGCTTTGTCCGGCAGCCCTCGCCGGGGCTGCTCACCTTGGGGCCGATGGCCCGGTTGCCGGCCCTGCTGCCGGCGGCGGGATCAGAGCTGATCCTCGTATTTCTTCGCCAGCTCCTCGATGTTCTCGGGCGGCCAGTTCGGCACGTCCATGCCGAGATGCAGCCCCATCGAGCTGAGCACTTCCTTGATCTCGTTGAGCGACTTGCGGCCGAAATTCGGCGTGCGCAGCATCTCGGCCTCGGTCTTCTGGATGAGGTCGCCGATATAGACGATGTTGTCGTTCTTGAGGCAGTTGGCCGAGCGGACCGACAGTTCGAGCTCGTCCACCTTCTTGAGAAGAACCGGATTGAAGTCGAGCTCGTCCTGATCCTCGCGCCGCCCCGCCGCTTCGGGTTCCTCGAAGTTGATGAAGACCTGAAGCTGATCCTGAAGGATGCGCGCGGCATAGGCCACGGCGTCTTCCGGGGTGACGGAGCCGTCGGTCTCGACCTTGAGGGTGAGCTTGTCGTAGTCGAGCACCTGGCCTTCGCGGGTCGGCTCCACCTGGTAGGACACCTTCTTCACCGGCGAATAGATCGCGTCGATCGGAATGAGGCCGATCGGGGCGTCGTCGGGCCGGTTGCGATCGGCCGGAACGTAGCCCTTGCCGGTGTTGACGGTGAGCTCCATGTAGAGGTTGGCACCCTCGTCGAGATGGCAGATGACATGCTCCTTGTTGAGCACCTCGATGCCCGAGGTTTCGGAGATGTCGCCGGCCGTGACGACGCCCGGCCCCTTGGCGGCGATGGTCAGCCGCTTCGGCCCCTCGACTTCCATCCGCAGCGCCACGCCCTTGAGATTGAGAACGATGTCGGTCACGTCCTCGCGGACGCCGGGAATCGAGGAAAACTCGTGCAGCACGTTGTCGATCTGCACGGCGGTGATCGCGGCCCCCTGGAGGGAGGAGAGGAGCACCCGGCGCAGCGCGTTGCCGAGGGTGAGGCCGAAACCGCGCTCGAGCGGCTCGACCACGAGGGTCGCCTGTCGCAGCGGATCGTTGCCGGGCTTGACCTGCGGCGCGGCCGGCTTGATGAGTTCCTGCCAGTTCTTGTGGATCATGTAATGCCCTCCATTCCTGTTCACCGGCCCGATCCTGCAGCCGGGAACGCCCGAGGTTCAAAAAGACGGAAAGGGGCCGCGTCCCCGCCAGGGGGCGCGACCCGCGAGTGTTTCGTTCTCAGACCCGACGCTTCTTCGGCGGACGGCAGCCATTGTGCGGGATCGGGGTGACGTCCCGGATGGCGGTGATGGTGAAGCCGAGCGCGGCCAGCGCCCGCAGGGCGCTTTCGCGGCCGGCGCCGGGCCCCTGTACCTCGACCTCGAGGGTGCGGACGCCGTGCTCCATGGCCTTCCTGCCGGCGTCTTCCGCCGCCAGCTGGGCCGCATAGGGCGTGGACTTGCGCGAGCCCTTGAAGCCGACGCAGCCGGCCGAGGACCAGGCGATGGTGTTGCCCTGAACGTCGGAGATCAGCACCTTGGTGTTGTTGAAGGTGGCGTCCACATGGGCGACGCCGGTGGCGATGTTCTTGCGCTGCTTGCGCTTGGTGCGGGTCTTGTCGCGTGCCATGTCCTGAGCCCTCCCTTACTTCTTCTTGCCGGCGATCGGCTTCGCCGGGCCCTTGCGCGTGCGGGCGTTGGTATGGGTGCGCTGGCCGCGCACCGGGAGGCCACGACGATGGCGCAGACCGCGATAGCAGCCCAGATCCATCAGCCGCTTGATGTTCATCTGCACCTCGCGGCGCAGGTCGCCCTCGACGGTGTAGTTCTTGTCGATGAATTCGCGGATGGCGACGATCTCGGCATCGCTCAGCTGGTTGACCCGCTTGGCCGGGTCGATGTTGAGCGCCTTGACGATCTCGTCGGCCCGGGTGCGGCCGATGCCGTAGATGTAGGTGAGTGCGATCGGGACCCTTTTCTGGGTCGGGATGTTCACGCCTGCGATACGTGCCACGTCTTTCTACCTTTCCGTTGCGGATCCGTAATGCCGGAACCTTTTTTCACAACGTCGGCCCGGTGGCTGCCGCCGCCGGGCTTCGATCACGAATGCTTGGCTTCGAGGGCGTGAAGACCCTTGGGGACAAGCGATTCCTTCGGGAGATGTCGCCATAAGGGGTCAGGCCCATCTCGTCAAGGCTTGCCTGTCGTTTCCGTCTCCAGCCCCCGAGCCGGGTGCCGGCGGCCTCGTGCGGCCGCGCGGCGGATATTCTCAGCCCTGCGCCACCTCGTCGAGAATGCGATCGATCTCGGCCGCCACCTCCTCGACCGGCTTCATGCCATCGACCCGGTGCAAGAGGCCCTTGGCATGGTAGTAGCCGATGAGAGGCGAGGTCTTCTTGTAGTATTCCATCAGCCGCTGGCGCAGCGATTCGGGGTTGTCGTCGGCACGGCGCCTGAAGTTCGTGCCGCCGCAGACATCGCACACCCCCTCCTCGCGGGTGGGGCGGGTCGTGTCGTGATAGACCTCGCCGCAGTCGGCGCAGGTATAACGCCCCGAAATGCGCTCGACGAGCGCCTCGTCGTCCACCCCGAGCTCGATCACAGCGTCGAGCTTCTGGCCGAGACGGCCCAGGAGCGCGTCGAGCGCATCGGCTTGGGCGAGGGTGCGGGGGAAGCCGTCGAAGATGAAGCCTCCCTCGGCGCCCTCCTTCAGCTTCTCCTCGATCAGACCGATGACGATGTCGTCGGTGACGAGATCGCCCCGGTCCATCACCTCCGCCACCTTGCGGCCGAGCTCGCTGCCCGAAGCGCGCGCCTCGCGCAGCATGTCGCCGGTGGAAAGCTGCACCATGCCCCGCTCCTCGACGAGGCGCCGCGACTGGGTGCCCTTGCCCGCCCCCGGCGGGCCGAGAAGGATGATGTTCATCGCCGCACGACCTTCTTCTTGCCGCCCCTGGCGCGCTTGCGCCCGCCGAGCTTCGATTTCTCGATCAGGCTTTCGTACTGATGAGCCAGGAGATGTGACTGGATCTGACTGATGGTGTCCATCGTCACCGACACCACGATCAGCACCGAAGTGCCCCCGAAATAGAACGGGATGGCGAACTGGCTGCGGAGGATCTGGGGCAGGAGCGTGATGGCCACCAGATAGGCCGACCCGATCACCAGAACCCGCGTGACCACATATTCGAGATATTCCGCCGTCTTCCTGCCCGGCCGGATGCCGGGAATGAAGCCGCCCTGCTTCTTGATGTTGTCCGCCACCTCGTCGGGTTTGAAGGTCACGTTGAGGGTGTAGAAATAGGAGAAGAAGACCACCAGCACCGAGAAGAACAGCAGATAGAGCGGCTGACCGGGGCCGAAATAGGCGAGGATCGTGGCGAGGATGGGGTTGGTCTGCGCCTCCGAGAAGGTGGCGATCGTCGCCGGCAGCAGCAGCAGCGAGGAGGCGAAGATCGGCGGGATCACCCCGGCCGGGTTGATCTTGATCGGCAGGTGCGAGGAACTGCTGTCATAGATCTTCATCCCCACCTGCCGGCGCGGATACTGGATCGGGATCTTCCGCACCGCCCGTTCCATGAACACGACGAAGGTGATCACCACCACCACCAGCACGAAAACGCCGATGATCACGGCCGGCGAAACCGCCCCCGACCGCCCCTGAGCCAGAAAGCGCACCAGCGCCGCCGGCACCTCGGCGATGATGCCGGTGAAGATGATGAGCGAGATGCCGTTGCCGATGCCGCGGGAGGTGATCTGCTCACCGATCCACATGAGGAACATCGTGCCCCCCACGAGGGTGATGACGGTGGAGGCGCGGAAGAACCAGCCCGGATCATGGGCCAGGTTGCCCGCCTCGAGGCTCACCGCAAGGCCGTAGGCCTGGAAGGTGGCGAGAACGAGCGTGAAATAGCGGGTGTACTGGTTGAGCTTGCGCCGCCCCTGCTCCCCTTCCTTCTTCAGCTGTTCCAGCTGGGGCACCATCGAGGCCATCAGCTGGATGATGATCGAGGCCGAGATGTAGGGCATGATGCCGAGGGCGAAGATCCCCATCCGCCCGATCGCCCCACCGGTAAACATGTTGAGAATGCCGCCGATCCCGGCCTGCGCCTGTTCGACGAAATCGCGCAGCGCCTGGGCGTCGATCCCCGGCACCGGAATGTAGGTGCCGAGACGATAGACGATGAGGAGGCCGAGCGCATACCAGATGCGCTGGCGCAGCTCCCTGGCCTTGCCGAAGGCGCTCCAGCTGATGTTGCTGGCCATCTGTTCGGCTGCTGATGCCATGCCTGTCCCTTTCACCGAAGAGCGCCGCGAGGCCGGGTCATGGTCTCGCGGCGCGGGAAACCGTGAAGTTTCTAGGCGGCCATGGGGCCGGCCTCAAGCCCTATTCCGCGGCCGCATCGCGCGCAGCGGCTTTCAGCCTGACCGAACCACCCGCCTTCTCGACGGCCTCGATTGCCGCTTTCGACGCGCCGGTGACCTCGAGATCGACCTTCGCCGAAATCTCGCCCTTCGCGAGAAGGCGCACCCCGTCGCGGATCCGCCTCACGAGCCCCGCCGCCTGCAGCGCCGCCTCGTCGATCGGCTTCGCCGCATCGAGCTTGCCGGCGTCGATGAACTTCTGCACCATGCCGACATTGACGACGGCGTAATGCTTGCGGTTGATGTTGTTGAAACCGCGCTTCGGCAGCCGCTGGTAGAGCGGCATCTGCCCGCCCTCGAAGCCGTTGAGGGCCACGCCCGAACGGGACTTCTGACCCTTGATGCCGCGACCGGCGGTCTTGCCCTTGCCCGAGCCCGGACCGCGGGCCTTGCGACGCTTGGGCCTGACGGCGCCGGGCCTGTCTCTGAGTTCGTTGAGTTTCATGTCGCTTCTCCTCTCGCCGGACGTTTCCCGCGAAGCGACGCGCAGGAAAGCCTCGGCCTGATTGCTGAAGGGAGTGCCGGCCCGCCCCAAAGGGCGATGCGGCCGGTCCCGTTGTCAGTCCCGTTCCTCGATGATCTTCACGAGGTGGGGAATCTTGTTGATCATCCCGCGGATCGCCGGTGTGTCCTCGAGCTCGCGGGTGCGGTTCATCTTGTTGAGACCGAGCCCGATGAGGATCTGGCGCTGCACCTTGGGGCGGCGGATCGGCGATGCGATCTGCTTGACGACGATGGTCCTGGCCATGATCAAGCCTCCGCGCTTTCAGGAGCGGCTTCCGCCTTGGCAGGCGCCGCCGCGATGTCGTTCTTCGGCAGGATGTCGGAGACCTTCTTGCCGCGGCGCTGGGCCACACGGCGCGGGCTCGACTGCTTCCTGAGCCCGTCGAAGGTCGCCCGGACCATGTTGTAGGGGTTCTGGGAGCCGAGCGACTTGGCCACGACATCCTGCACACCCAGCATCTCGAACACGGCACGCATCGGGCCGCCGGCGATGATCCCGGTGCCGGCCGGGGCCGTCCGCATCAGCACCTTGCCGGCGCCGTGATGGCCCTCGATGTCGTGATGGAGCGTGCGGCCTTCCTTGAGCGGCACGCGGATCATGTTGCGCTTGGCCTGCTCGGTGGCCTTGCGGATCGCTTCCGGCACTTCCTTGGCCTTGCCCTTGCCGAAGCCGACCCGGCCGCGCTGGTCACCGACGACCACGAGGGCCGCGAAGCCGAAGCGCTTGCCGCCCTTCACCGTCTTCGAGACGCGGTTGATCGCGACCAGACGATCAGCGAATTCCGGCGCCTCGTCACGGTTCCGACGCTTGTCTTCTCTCGCCATTTATTCGCTCCTCAGAATTTCAGGCCGCCTTCGCGCGCCGCGTCGGCAAGGGCCTTGACCTTGCCGTGATACAACCGACCGCCCCGGTCGAAATAGACGCTCTCGACGCCGGCCGCCCTGGCACGCTCGGCGATGAGTTCGCCGATCCTGCGGGCCGCCTCGATATTGTTCCTGCCGGCAAGGCCGAGATCCTTCTCGAGGGTGGAGGCCGCCGCCAGGGTGACGCCGCGCGCATCGTCGATCACCTGGGCGTAGAAGTTCTTGTTCGACCGATGAATGCTCAGCCGCGGACGGCCGTCGGCTCGCCGCTTGAGCTTGTTCCGCACGCGCAGGCGGCGCTTGAGGAACAGTTCCCTTTTCGTGTTCGCCATCTCTGCCGTCCTTACTTCTTCTTGCCTTCCTTGCGGAAGATGTACTCGTCCTTGTAGCGGATCCCCTTGCCCTTGTAGGGCTCGGGCGGCCGCCAGCCGCGGATCTCGGCCGCGACCTGACCGACCCGCTGCTCGTTGATGCCCTCGACGATGATCTCCGTCGGTTTCGGCACGGTGATCTTCACGTCGGAGGGGACGGGATATTCGACATCGTGGCTGTAGCCGAGCTGGAGCTTGAGGACATTGCCCTGCAGCTGCGCCCGGTAGCCGACGCCCTGGATCTCGAGCTCCTTGCGGAAGCCTTCCGTCACCCCCTTCACGCAATTGGCGATCTGGGTGCGGCTCATGCCCCATTGCTGGCGGGCACGCTTCGACTTCGATCGCGGCCGCACGGTGACGACATTGCCGTCCACCACGATCTCGACATCATCGGTCGCGGTGAAGTTCCGCACCCCCTTGGGGCCCTTCACCTCGATCGTCTGCCCCGAAACGGTGGCCGTCACGCCACCGGGCAGTTCGACGGGTTTCTTGCCGATACGAGACATTGCCGGCCCCTCCTCAGAAAATCGTGCAGAGCACTTCGCCGCCGACATTGGCGGCACGTGCCTGCGCATCCGACATCACGCCCTTGGGCGTGGAGACGATGGCAACACCGAGACCCTGGCGCACCTGCGGCAGCTCGGACACGCCGGCATAGACCCGGCGGCCCGGCTTCGAGACGCGCTTGATCTCGCGAATCGCCGGTTCGCCATCGGCATATTTCAGGGCGATCTCGAGTTCGGGCAGGCCGCGCTCGTCCTGCACCTTCTCGTAGCCGCGGATGTAGCCTTCGCGCTCGAGCACGTCGAGCACCCATTCGCGCAGCCGCGAAGCGGGGGTGCGCACGGTGGACTTGCCGCGCATCTGCGCATTGCGGATGCGGGTCAGCATATCGCCGAGCGGATCGTTGAACGACATTTCCTGCCCTCCTTACCAGCTCGACTTGGTGACACCCGGGATCTGCCCCGAGGAACCGAGTTCCCGAAGCGCGATCCGCGAGATCTTGAACTTGCGATAGTAGGCGCGCGGCCGACCGGTCAGCTGGCAGCGATTGCGCAGACGGGTGGGCGAGGAATTGCGCGGCAGCTTGGCCAGCTTGAGCCGGGCCTTGAAGCGCTCCTCCATCGGCAGGTCGGGGTTGTTGGCGATCGCCTTGAGCGCCTCGCGCTTGGCGGCGTAGCGCTTGACCAGCCGCTGGCGCTTCCTTTCGCGCTCGATCATTGCTTTCTTGGCCATGTGTGTCTCCTCCGCGCTCAGCTCTTGAACGGCATGTTGAAATGCCGCAGCAGCGCCCGCGCCTCGTCATCCGACTTGGCGGTGGTGTTGATGATGATGTCCATGCCCCACACGTCGTCCACCTCGTCGTAATTGATCTCGGGGAAGACGATGTGTTCCTTGATGCCCATGGCGAAATTGCCGCGGCCATCGAAGGATCTGGGGCTGAGGCCGCGGAAGTCGCGAACGCGCGGCAGGGCGATGGTGATCAGGCGGTCGAGGAAATCGTACATCCGATCCCCCCGCAGCGTGACCTTGACGCCGATCGGCATCCCTTCGCGCAGGCGGAAGCCGGCGATCGACTTCTTGGCCCGGGTGATGACCGGCTTCTGACCGGCGATCCTGGCCAGGTCGCGCTCGGCGGTGCGGATCTTCTTCGAATCGCGCACCGCTTCCCCGATGCCCATGTTGATCACGATCTTCTCGAGCTTCGGGATCTCCATGTCGTTCCTGTAACCGAACTCCTCCTTCAGAGCCGGGCGGATCTTTTCCCGGTAGAGGCTCTTCAGGCGCGGCGTGTAGCTGGCAGCATCAAGCATCGATCACAGCTCCCGATTTCTTGGCATAGCGGACCTTCCTGCCGCCCTCGATGCGGAAGCCGACGCGGGTCGGACCGCCCTCCCTGGGATCGACGAGAGCGAGATTGCTGAGGTCGATCGGCATCTCCTTCGGCACGCGGCCGCCGGGGCTGTCCGGCGTCTGGCGCTGGTGCCGGATGGCGATGTTGACGCCCTGCACGATCGCCTTGTTCTCCTTCGGCATGACCTTGAGGATCTCGCCTTCCTTGCCCTTGTCCTTGCCGGCAAGCACGATCACCCGGTCGCCTTTGCGAAGCTTCTGAGCCATCAGAGCACCTCCGGGGCAAGCGAGACGATCTTCATGAAGTTCTTCTGCCGCAGCTCGCGCGCGACCGGACCGAAGATCCGGGTGCCGATCGGCTCGAGATTGTTGTTGAGAAGAACGGCGGCGTTGCCGTCGAAACGGATGGCGGTGCCATCGTCACGACGCACTTCCTTGGCGGTGCGGACGACGACGGCCTTGCGCACGTCGCCCTTCTTCACCCGCCCGCGCGGGATCGCCTCCTTCACGGAGACGACGATGATGTCGCCGACCGAGGCGTATTTGCGCTTCGATCCACCCAGCACCTTGATGCACTGCACGCGCTTGGCGCCGGAATTGTCGGCAACATCCAGATTGGTCTGCATCTGGATCATGGCGGTTTCTCCCGACCTTTGGGGACCGCGGCCGCCGCCGGGCCCCAGGGTTTCGTTCAAACCGGAAAATGGATCAGGCGTCGACGCCCTCGATCACTTCCCAGCGCTTGGTCTTCGAGATCGGCGCGCATTCGCGGATGCGAACCACGTCCCCGACCTTGAAACGGTTTTCCGGGTCATGGGCCCGGTATTTCTTGGTCTTGCGAACCGTCTTCCGGAGAATCGGATGGGTGAAGCGGCGCTCGACCAGCACCGTCACGGTCTGGTCATTCTTGTCGCTGACCACGGTGCCCTGCAGAATTCGTTTCGGCATCTCGCGCCCCTCTTATTCGGCGGCCGCTTCGGCGGCCCTCTTCTTCTCGTTCATCACGGTCAGAACACGGGCGATGTCGCGCCGCACCTGGCGGATCCGCGCCGTGTTCTCCAGCTGGCCGCTCGCCTGCTGGAAGCGCAGGTTGAACGCTTCCTTCTTCAGCCTGACGAGCTCCTCGCGCAGCTGGTCGGTCGTCTTCTCTCTCAGTTCAGCAGCGTTCATCGCCACTCATCCTTCCATCAGAAGTCGCCGGACACCCCGGCCCTCCGCCCCGGGCCGGCCGGGACGCCGACGCTTTTCCAACAAAAAGCCCCGACCCCCGCGGATCGTGGCTCCTGCGGGGGTGGCGCTTACCAGTCCTCGCGCCTGACGAAGCGGGTCTTCACCGGCAGCTTCATCGCGGCGAGGCGGAGAGCCTCCTGTGCCACAGATTCGGGCACGCCGTCAATCTCGAACATGATCCGCCCGGGCTTCACGCGCGCGGCCCAGTATTCCACCGAGCCCTTGCCCTTGCCCATGCGGACCTCGGTCGGCTTCTTGGTGACCGGAACGTCCGGGAAGATGCGGATCCACACCCGCCCCTGACGCTTCATGTGCCGGGTCATGGCGCGCCGCGCGGCCTCGATCTGCCGAGCGGTGATCCGCTCCGGCGTGATCGCCTTCAGCCCGTAGGAGCCGAAGTTGAGCTCGGTGCCGCCCTTGGCCTTGCCGTGGATCCGACCCTTGAACTGCTTGCGGTATTTCGTGCGTTTGGGTTGAAGCATCTGTCTTCTCCCTCAGGCGCTCAACGACGCGAACGCGGGCGCGGCGCACCGCCTTCGTTGAGCTGCTGGCGGCGACGGTCATGGGCCGTCGGGTCGTGCTCCATGATGTCGCCCTTGTAGATCCACACCTTCACGCCGATGATGCCGTAGGGCGTCCGGGCTTCGGCGCGGGCGAAATCGATGTCGGCGCGCAGCGTATGAAGCGGCACGCGCCCTTCGCGATACCACTCGGTCCGGGCGATCTCGGCCCCGCCGAGCCGACCGGCGACATTGACGCGAATACCGAGAGCCCCCATGCGCATGGCGTTCTGGACCGCACGCTTCATCGCCCGCCGGAACGAAACCCGCCGTTCGAGCTGCTGGGCAATCGATTCGGCCACGAGCTGGGCATCGACCTCGGGCTTGCGCACCTCCACGATGTTGAGATGCAGCTCGCTGTCGGTGAGCCGGGACAGCTCCTTGCGCAGCTTCTCGATATCCGCGCCCTTCTTGCCGATGATGATGCCCGGACGCGCGGCCTGGATCGTCACCCGGCACTTCTTGTGCGGCCGCTCGATGATGACGCGGCTGATGCCGGCCTGCCTGGCCTTCTTGCGGATGTGCTCCTTGATCTTCAGATCCTCGAGGAGCAGATCGCCGAACTCGTTCTTGTCGGCATACCAGCGGCTGTCCCAGGTGCGGTTGATCTGGAGCCGCATCCCGATCGGATTGACCTTGTGACCCATTATGCCTGCTCCTCTACCTGCCGCACCTTGATAGTCAGCTGTGAAAACGGTTTCAGGATCCGTCCGAAGCGACCCCGTGCCCGCGGGCGACCGCGCTTCAGGACCAGGTTCTTGCCGACATAGGCCTCGGCCACGATCAGGTTGTCCACGTCGAGCCCATGGTTGTTCTCGGCGTTGGCGATGGCCGATTCGAGACACTTGCGCACGTCCTCGGCGATGCGCTTCCTGGAGAAGGTCAGATCGGCCAGCGCCTTGTCCACCTTCTTGCCGCGGATCATGGCCGCGACGAGGTTCAGCTTCTGGGGCGAAACCCGGAGCATCCGGGAGACGGCCATCGCCTCGTTCTCGGCCACGCGGCGCGGATTCTTCTGCTTACCCATGGCTTACTTCCGTTTCGCTTTCTTGTCGGCCGCATGCCCGTAGAAGGTACGGGTGGGCGCGAACTCGCCGAATTTCATGCCGATCATCTCTTCGGTGACGGAGACGGGAATGAACTTGTGCCCGTTGTAGACGCCGAAGGTCAGACCGACGAATTGCGGCAGGATGGTCGAACGCCGCGACCAGATCTTGATGACTTCGTTGCGGCCCGATTCGCGCGCCTTCTCCGCCTTCTTCAGCAGATAGGAGTCGACGAAAGGGCCCTTCCAGACAGACCTTGCCATTGTTTACCGCCCCTTCTTCTTGCGAGCGTGACGCGAGCGGATGATGTATTTGTCCGTCGCCTTGTTCCTGCGGGTCTTCGCACCCTTGGTCGGCTTGCCCCAGGGCGTGACCGGGTGACGGCCGCCCGAGGTCCGGCCCTCACCGCCACCATGCGGATGATCGACCGGGTTCATGGCCACGCCGCGCACCGTCGGACGAATGCCCTTCCAGCGCATGCGGCCGGCCTTGCCGAAGTTCTGGTTCGAATTGTCGGGGTTGGAAACGGCACCCACCGTCGCCATGCATTCCTGCCGCACCATCCGCAGCTCGCCCGAGGAGAGGCGGATCTGGGCGTAGCCCCCGTCGCGGCCGACGAACTGGGCGTAGGTGCCGGCGGCACGCGCAAGCTGGCCGCCCTTGCCGGGCTTGAGCTCGATGTTGTGCACGATGGTGCCGATCGGCATGCCGGTGAACGGCATGGCATTGCCCGGCTTGATGTCCACCTTGGCGCCGGCGATCACCCGGTCGCCGACGGCGAGCCGCTGCGGCGCGAGGATATAGGCCTGTTCGCCATCGTCATAGCGGATCAGGGCGATGAAGGCGGTGCGGTTCGGATCGTATTCGATCCGCTCCACCGTCGCCGGCACGTCCCATTTGCGCCGCTTGAAGTCGATGATGCGATAGAGCCGCTTGTTGCCGCCACCACGGTGACGGACGGTGATCCGCCCGGTGTTGTTGCGACCGCCCGATTTGGTCAGCCCCTGGGTGAGCTTCTTGACCGGACGCCCTTTCCACAGACCGGAACGGTCGATCAGAACCAGACCGCGCTGGCCAGGCGTTGTCGGCTTGTACGACTTGAGTGCCATCTTGCTGTCTTCCGTTGCTGGTGTGTCAGAAGCCACCCGTGACGTCGATGGTGTTCCCCTCCTCGAGCGTCACATAGGCCTTCTTGATATCCTTGCGTTTGCCGGGAATGCCCCGGAAACGCTTGCGCTTGCCTTTCAGGATGCAGGTGTTGACCGCCTTGACCTTGACGTTGAACAGCGCTTCCACCGCCTTGCGGATCTGCGGCTTGGTCGCATCCATCGCCACCTCGAACACCACCGTGCCGTTCTCGGAGGCAAGGGTGGCCTTCTCGGTGATCAGCGGACGGCGGATCACATCGTAATGTTCGGGCCGGATGCTCATTTCAGTCGTGCCTCCAGTGCTTCGACACCCGCCTTGGTCAGCACGAGCGTGTCGCGCCGCAGGATGTCATAGACGTTGGCGCCCTCGCTCGGGAGCACGTCGAGCCCCTCGATGTTGCGCGAGGCGAGGTAGAAATTGTCGTCGATCTCGGGACCGTCGATCACGAGCGCCCGCTTCCAGCCCAGCGCCTTGACCTTCTTCGCCAGTTCGGCGGTGCGCGCCGTCTCGACCCGGGCCGCATCGAGGATCACGAGTTCGCCGGCCCTCGCCTTGGCGGCAAGCGCCATCTTCAGGCCGAGCTTGCGAACCTTTTTCGGCAGCTTGTGGGCGTGGCTGCGCACCACCGGCCCCTTGTAGACCCCCCCCTTGCGGAAGATCGGCGCGTTGCGGTCGCCGTGGCGGGCGCCGCCCGTGCCCTTCTGCCGGTAGATCTTCCGGGTCGAGTAGCTGGTCTCGGAGCGCCCCTTGGTCTTGTGGGTGCCCTGCTGGGCCTTGGCCCGTTGCCAGCGCACCACGCGGTGCAGGATGTCCGGCCGCGGCTCGATGCCGAAGATCTCCTCCGGCAGTTCGATCGTGCCGGCCTTGCCGGAATCGAGATTGATCACGTCAGCCTTCATTCTTCAGCCCCTCCTTCCGAGGCCGCACCAGCCGCTTCGGCGGCGGCTCCGGCAGTCCTGATGGCAGCGGGGAACGGCACGCCCTCGGGCAGCTTGCGCTTGACCGCATCACGGATCGTCACCCAACCACCCCTGGCCCCGGGAACCGCGCCCTTGACCATGACGAGCCCGCGCTCGGGATCGACCCGGACGACCTCGAGATTCTGGGTGGTGACACGGACGGCGCCCATGTGCCCCGCCATGCGCTTGCCCTTGAACACCTTGCCCGGATCCTGGCACTGGCCGGTCGAGCCGTGCGAACGGTGCGAGATCGACACGCCGTGGGAAGCCCGGAGACCACCGAAATTGTGGCGCTTCATCGCACCGGCGAAGCCCTTGCCGATCGAGGTGCCCGAAACATCGACCTTCTGGCCCGGCACGAAATGCTCGGCGGTGATCTCGGCACCGACCGGGATCAGGTTCTCCGGGCTCACGCGGAACTCGGCCAGCTTGCGCTTGGGGGCGACGCCCGCCTTGGCGAAGTGGCCCCGCATCGGCTTGGTGACACGCTTCGGCTTGGCCAGCCCGGCGCCGATCTGGACGGCGGTGTAACCGTCCTTCTCGGCGGTGCGCTGGGCCACCACCTGCACATTGTCGAGCTGCAGCACCGTCACCGGCACCTGCCGCCCATCCTCCAGAAACAGCCGGGTCATGCCCAGCTTCCTTGCAATCACTCCGGAACGCATGCCGGATGCCCTCCTCAGACCTTGATCTCGACATCGACGCCGGCGGCCAGGTCGAGCTTCATGAGCGCGTCCACCGTCTGGGGCGTCGGGTCGATGATGTCCAACAGACGCTTGTGCGTCCGGATCTCGAACTGATCGCGCGATTCCTTGTCGATGTGGGGACCGCGGATCACCGTGTATTTCTCGATCCTGTTCGGCAGGGGAATCGGGCCACGCACGGTGGCACCGGTCCGCTTGGCCGTCTGCACGATCTCCCGCGCGCTCGCATCGAGAACGCGGTAGTCGTAGGCCTTGAGCCGGATGCGAATCTTCTGACCTTGCATTGTCTTGCCTCTTCTGGCTGCCAGGCGGGCAACCGGAGCGCCCCTTGGGGAGGGTCCGCTCCGGTCTTCGGTTTTCCGCGTTACTCGATGATCCTGGAGACGACGCCGGCGCCGACGGTGCGGCCGCCCTCGCGGATGGCGAAGCGCAGACGCTCCTCCATCGCGATCGGCGCGATCAGCTCCACCTCGAAGTTCACGTTGTCCCCGGGCATCACCATCTCCGTGCCCTCGGGAAGCTTCACCGTCCCGGTCACGTCCGTCGTCCGGAAGTAGAACTGCGGACGGTAGTTCGTGAAGAACGGCGTGTGACGGCCGCCCTCCTCCTTCGTCAGAATGTAGGCCTCCGCCTCGAACTTCGTGTGCGGCGTCACCGAACCGGGCTGCGCCAGAACCTGACCGCGCTCCACCTCGTCGCGCCCGATGCCACGCAGAAGCGCCCCGATGTTGTCCCCGGCCTCGCCGCGGTCCAGAAGCTTGCGGAACATCTCCACGCCCGTGACCGTCGTCTTCTGCGTCGGACGAAGACCCACGATCTCGACCTCGTCGCCCACGTTGATCACCCCGCGCTCCACGCGACCCGTCACAACCGTGCCGCGACCAGAAATCGAGAAAACGTCCTCGATCGGCATCAGGAACGGCTGGTCGATCGGACGCTCCGGCGTCGGAATGTACTCGTCAACCGCCTTCATCAGCTCACGGATCGACTGCTCCCCGATCTCAGGATCGCGCCCCTCAAGCGCCGCAAGCGCCGAACCCTTCACGATCGGAATGTCGTCCCCGGGAAAATCATACTGCGAAAGAAGCTCCCGGATCTCCATCTCCACAAGCTCCAGAAGCTCCTCGTCGTCAACCTGGTCAACCTTGTTCATGTAGACGACAATCGCAGGAACACCCACCTGACGCGCCAGAAGAATGTGCTCCCGAGTCTGCGGCATCGGACCGTCCGCCGCAGAAACAACCAGAATCGCTCCGTCCATCTGCGCCGCGCCCGTGATCATGTTCTTCACGTAGTCCGCGTGCCCAGGGCAGTCCACATGCGCATAGTGCCGGTTCTCCGTCTCGTACTCCACATGCGCCGTCGAAATCGTGATCCCCCGCGCCTTCTCCTCGGGAGCCGCGTCAATCTGGTCGTAGTCCTTGAAGTCGCCGTAATACTTCGTGATCGCCGCCGTCAGCGTCGTCTTCCCGTGGTCAACGTGACCAATCGTGCCAACGTTCACATGCGGTTTCGTCCGCTCAAACTTTTCCTTCGCCAT